>JAANMV010000239.1_pt1 | contig 67767 bp, 67 predicted proteins | sample 7279661 | NCBI WGS metagenome assembly JAANMV01 (sample SAMN14094540, study PRJNA606508) | bioreactor metagenome | isolation source: A lab-scale SPAN reactor treating ammonium-rich wastewater day 121 | place: Ireland: Galway | collected 2017-05-16 | reverse complement strand
GCCGCAAGGCAGGCGTCTAGACTGTGGCGCATGACTGGGGTGAAGTCGTAACAAGGTAACTGTACCGGAAGGTGCGGTTGGATCACCTCCTTTCTACAGAGTCACGTCACTGACAACACCAGATGCGTTCACAAGCGCCCGGAACTTCGGTTCCGGGCGCTTTTCTTTTGTATTGCGGCGGCAGAGGGGATGCTTTAGCGTGTTCCCCCGAAGCCGCCCGTGCAGGGATCACCTTGCAATGGCGCTGTCTTTCCCTCCTCGTATGTTTCGAGGAACGCCGCCACCCGGGCGTCCCTAGCCTCCGTGAGGGCCAACTGGGCATTCCAGGCGGTCAGGACAACAGGGGAGGTCTGCCCGGGGTAGGGGCTGAGCAGGAGCTTCGGCGTCTCCTTCACCGCTGCCCTCAGGTTTGCGCGTTGTTCGGCGGGCAGATCCGGCCGGTACGTGACCCAGATCGCCCCGCGCGCCAGGGTGGCCACCGCATACTCGTCGTACAGCGGCCCGTCGTACACGCCGCAGGTCTGCCACAGGGCGTTGTGAGGCCCGCCGGCCGGAGGCCGCTGCGCGTACGTGAGCGAGCCAGAGCGGACGTCTCCGCCTGGATGCTCGAAGGTCTTCAGGCCCTCGATCCCCTTCGGTGCGCAGGCCCCCAGCAGGGCGGCGCTCAGCAGGAGTAGGGCCGATTTTGGAAGGTGCCTCATTCCCCGCCAGTCACCCGGGCGGCGTGCTCGGCGGACCCCTCCACCACCAGGCCGGGCGGGCGGCCCGCCGGGAACCCAGGCCCGAGCAGATCCACGGTCTGGCGGTCCGGCACGATATCGCCTTTCAGGCCGTGCGCTTCCAGCACCGGCAGGAAGGCGTCCATCACGGCCGTCTCGCCGTGAACGAGCCACACATGCGGCTTTCCGGCAGTGCTCAGGAAGGCCAGCAGGTCATCCTGATCGGCGTGGGCGCTGAACCCGCCGATGGTGTGCACCTGCGCGCGCACGGCGATCTCCTCACCCATGATCCGCACGGTGTCGGCGCCCGCCACGATCCGCCCACCCAGGCTGCTGGGCGACTGGTACGACACGATGATCAGGTTCGTGCTGGGCTTCCACAGGTGGTGTTTCAGGTGATGCTGGATGCGGCCGCCGGTCATCATGCCGTTCCCCGCCATGATGATCGCCGGGCCGTCGTACTTGTTCAGCCGCTGCGACTCGGCGCTCGTCGGCACCACATGCAGCGTGCTGGGCCGGAAGGGGTCCTCGCCGGCCTGCAAGGCGTCCCGCACGCGGGGGATCAGTTCGTCCCCGAACTCGAAGTACTCGTTCGTGGCGCGGGTCGCCATGGGCGAATCCATGAACACCGGAATGCGCGGCACCTCTCCGCTGTCCATCAGTTCCTTCAGGGTGTGGAGGATCACCTGCGCCCGCTCGATGGCAAAACTGGGAATCAGGATCTTCCCGCCCGCGCGGATGCTGTCCCGCAGCGCATCCCGGAATTCCTCCAGCGTCTGCGCCCAGGGCCGGTGCGTGCGGTTGGCGTACGTCGTCTCCAGCACCACGGCGTCCACCGCGGGCGGCGGCGTGAAATCCAGCTGCAGGCCGCTCTCCCGGTTGCCCAGGTCCCCGCTCATCAGCAGGCGCGCGTCCGGCGTTTCCAGCAGCAGGTGCGCGCTACCCAGGATGTGCCCCGCCCGTTCCGGCGTGACGCGCACGCCCGCAATCTTCTCAGTCTGCCCGAAGGTCAGGTGAGGGCGCAGGAGGGCGAGCGTGCGGTGCACGTCCGCTTCCTCGTACAGCGGTGGACGCACCTGATCCTCGTGCCCCTGCCGGCGCGCCCGCCGGATCTCCGACCGGTACCCGTCCGTCTGCAACCGTGCGGAATCCAGCAGCACCGTCTCCGCCAGCGCCGCCGTGGGCGCCGTGCAGTGCACCTCCCCACGGAACCCCCGGCTGACCAGCAGCGGCAGCCGCCCGATGTGGTCCAGATGCGCGTGCGTCAGGAGCACCGCGTCGAGTTCGGCCGGATCGAACGGGAACGGCTCGTGGTTCCGGGCCTCCATCTCATCCCCGCCCTGAAACATGCCGCAGTCCACCAGCACCCGCCGCTGCCCGCCCGGCGTATCCAGCGTGAGCAGGTGCATGCTGCCCGTGACCGTGCACGCCGCGCCGAAACTCTGAAGTTGCATGCAGCGAGTCTATTCGCCGTGCCCCCCCGCCCTCTTCACGACCCCTTCAGGAACGCCGCTTTTTTTCGCGTGGCACGCCACCCCAGTCACCTGACCCGGCGGACTGGACTGGCGGGCGCCGGGGGCTCCGGGGTACGTTGCAGGCATGACCACCCCTGACGCCCTGACCACCCCGGGTTTCCACACCATCGTGATCGGCGTGGACTTCTCCCCCAGCAGCCTGCACGCCCTGGACGTCGCCCGGCAGAACTTCCCCGGTGCCCGGCGGCGCCTGCTGCACATCACCGACGCCCGCGCCACCACCGCCCCCGACCTGATGGGCGGCGTGACCGCCGCCACGCCCGACCCGGAACTGCTGCGCACCCTGGAGCACGCCGACGCCCAGCGCCTGAGCCGCATCGTGCTGGAAGGCGAGGACGCCGAACTGCTCACCGGTGACCCGGTCACCGGCATCCTCGACGCGGCCGAACGCTGCGGCGCGGACCTGATCGTGGTCGGCACGCACGCCCAGGGCGCCCTGGAGCACTTCTTCCTGGGCAGCAGCGCCGAGAAGATCGTCAGCCGCAGCCGCATCCCGGTTCTGACCGTCCGTCACCCCTGAGCCAGGGGCAATAACTAAGGGCGCCCCGAGTAGTGGGGGCGCCCTTTCGCTGCGGCTGGAGATCAGGGGGTGGACGGCGTGGTCGGGGCTGCCGGGCTGCTCTCCCCATCCTGGAATTCTCCGGTGATCGTGCCGCCCTCCGGTTTCACGGAGTACACCTCGTTCCGGTCCAGGTAGTACAGGATCACCCCGGCGCGGAACACGTCCTTGCCCAGTACGCTCTCCGCCGGCTGTTCCGGCGTGCCGTACAGCCGCGCCAGGTTCGCCGTGTCGTCGTACTCCACGCGCGCGGCCTTACTCACGCGGCCGCCCTTGCTGCGCAGCTCCACGTTCCCGATCAGGACGGTCTTCTCCTCGTCCACGTTCACGTCAATCCGGTCACTCTTCCCACTCAGGGAGTCGTCGCCGTTCTCACGGGAGAACGTGATGGGCCCGTCCACGCGGGCAATTCCGTTGGACTCGTCATACACGAGTTTCTGCCCACGCAACTGGGTTTTCCCCTGCGTCACGAACACGGTGTCCGGCGCAGGCTTTGGGCTGACCTCCACCGCGCAGCGGGCCAGCCGCTCCTTGGCGCCTTCCGGAACCTCGTCCAGGAACCGGGCCGTACCGGCACTGGCCTCCACCCGCCCATCTCCTGCCTCGCCGTTCTCGCGGGTCCGCTGCGTCACGACCGCCAGCGGAACGCGGATCACGTTCTTGTCGATCGTGATCCGTACTCCCTCAGGGCCAGTCTCACTGAACACTGCCACACTCGGCGCATTTTCCGGCTCGTCCTCCTGCGGGCCGCACAGGGCGAACACCCCGGTTTCCGCGGAGGCCGAGGTCCTCTGGATCAGGATCTCGCGGTCCTTGTCATCCTTGCCTTTGCGCACCAGCGACAGGCTGGGCGGGCGCTCCTCGCCGGCAGGCTCCGCGTCGGAGGCCGGTTCGCTCGGTTCCGCTTCCGGCTGCTCAGCCGGGGGCGCGGCCACCTGCGCCTGCACCCAGACTGCCGGTGACAGGGCGCCCAGAGTCAGACTGACTCCGAGCACCAGTCGGCCCAGCTGTTGTCGTGTGATGTGCAGCACCCGGCCTCCTTCCCCTGAGCTTACTTCTCGCCGCGCAGTTTGAACTGTTCCGCCGGGATCTTGAATGTCGCCACCTGACGCACGCGGGCCAGATCCGTCCGCTGCTCCAGGATGCCGGCCCGCACCGTGGCCTTGCTCTTGCTGTCCACACTCACGGCGTTCCCCACCACGTACGCCACATCCTTCTTGTCGTCGTAGTACACGGCGTCTCCGGTGGTGGTCAGGTTGCCCTGCACGATCTTGACCTTGCCTTTCACGTACAGCGTCTTGGCCTTGGTCAGGGCCCGCACTTCCTGCCCGGTGATGGTGAGTTCCTTGCGGTTGCCCTTGGCGGCGCGGGTCAGGCTGGGGGTTCCGGTGAGCTGCGCGAGTTCCTTGTCCTCGTCGAAGACCAGCTTGTCGGCCTTGCCGCTCTGCGCGCCGTTGGTCAGGCTCACGCTGCCGGTGCTGGTGGACATGTTGTTGTCTACGTCCAGGCTCATCTGCGTGGCCTTGATGCTCACCGTGTCGCCGTCCTCCTTCTTCTCGGGCACGAAGGTGGCCTGCGCGCCGCCGGTCAGGATGCCGGTACCGTCTGCTTCGCTGTACACGAGCTTCTCGCCGCCGGCGGTGAGGCGGCCGCGGGTGACCTGCACGTTTCCGCCGAAGGTCGCGGTGCGCTTGCCCTTGGCTTCCACCAGCGCCTGGCCGCTGGGCGCGGTCAGGCTGGCCTGCTGGGATTTGATCTTCAGGGTGCTGACGGTGCCGGTGACGTTCCCCGTGTAGTTCCACGGGCCGGTGCGCATGTTCGACGCGGCGGACAGGGTGCCCTGAATGTCGATCAGGCGTTTTTGCACGGCGCCGGTCTGCGCGAGCACGCCGGTGAGGGTGGTGGACAGGGCGAGGGTCAGGAACACGGATTTGATGGCGGATTTTTTCATGGTGGAGGTCTCCTCAGGGGGTCGGTTCAGGGCGTGCGGGCGGGGACGCGCTGGCCGTCCAGGCACACTTCCGGGGCGTCCAGGTCCGCGCGCATGTGCACGGCGGCGTCTTTCAGGATGTTGAAGTCGTAATCCATGGCCAGGGGTTCGATGTCCGCGGTCATGGAGGCGCTGTTCACAGTGGCTTTCGGGGCGGTGAACCCGTACCCCTGCTCGATCTTCACGGGCCCGTCACGGGTGCCGGTCAGGACGATGTCGGCGCACTCCTTCACGAGCTGCAATTTCGCCTGCGGCATCAGCATGTTGTCCTGACTGTCGATAGTGATGCCCTGCGCCAGCAGCCGGGCGTCCAGGTGCTCCTCGCCGCTGAACGCGCCGTCCAGGCCGCGGTCACGGAGCAGGCGTTCCCCGGTGCCCAGGCCGGTCAGGGTCGTCTCGCCCTTCACCGGGTCGTTCGTGACCTGCCGCGCGGTAAAGGTCCACACGGCGTCCTGGTCGCGGGCCGGGTATAGGTCCAGGCTGACGTCCTGCAGGGTGGCGGCCGTCTGCGCGCCGGCGCGGTTGCCGGTGGGCAGCAGCGTGAACAGCAGCGAGGCGCCCAGGATGCCCGCCAGGGTCAGGCCGCCCAGGCGGGTCAGATTCACACCCGCCCGCGCCGCCGGCTGGGGCCGGATTTCCCTGCGCCTGGTGGGCGCTTCCTGGTTCTGCTGGGGCTGTGGCACGTCAGGCAATCTAAGGGCGCCCTTCATGAGAGTGGTGGGGTACAGCTGACGCGACATGGGAACCCACCCCGGCGCCCATGCACGCCCCGGGTACGCTGTCTGACGTGATCGACACGCACTGCCACCTGGACTACCTGGACGACCCCGCCAGCGCCCGCGGGGAACTGGGCCTGACCGCCATGATCTGCATCGGCGCGAGCCCGGAACATGCCCGGAATGCCGTGGCCCTGGCCGAACAGTACCCGGACGTGTACGCCACGGTGGGCCTGCACCCCACCGACGCGGCCCAGGACAGCCCGGCGGCGCGTGCCGAACTGGAGGCCTTGCTCCACCACCCGAGGGTGGTCGGGGTGGGGGAGAGCGGCCTGGACGACTACTGGGACGACACCCAGCGGCCCGCGCAGCTCGCCGCGTTCGAATGGCAGCTCGACCTCGCGCAGCGCCACGGCCACCCCCTCGTGATCCACACCCGCGACAAGGCTGGGCAGGACAGCGCCCATCGGGGCGTGATGGACGTGCTCCGCGCCTGGCCGGACGTGGCCGTGATCCTCCACTGCTTCAGCGGCCACCCGGCCCTGCTGCGCTTCGCCCTGGACCGCGCGGCCCCCGCCTTCCTGGGCTTCGCGGGCAACACCACGTATAAGAATGCGCCCGACATCCACACCGCCGCCCGCACCGTGCCCCTGGACCGTCTGCTGCTGGAGACCGACGCGCCCTTCCTCGCCCCCGTCCCGAAACGCGGCAAGCCGAACCGGCCCGGGTACGTCCGGCACACCCTGGAGTTCATCGCGAACCTGCGCGGCCTGGACCCGGCCGAACTGGAGCGCATGACGGATGCCAATGCCCGCCGGGTCTACCGCCTGCCGGGCCATTGAGCGACAGATCCTCCAGAGTGCCTGGCCTCTGCCTGGGGTCGTGAAGTCCCGGTGAGGAAAAAGTGATTTCCGCTTGCTTCTTCACGGAATCACAGCGTATTCTTCACGCTGTATCAAATCACGAAACTCACCTGAGTGAACGTCTTCTCGTTCCAGCCCACGCTCGTATTGATCCTCCGGCAACGTTCGGCGGCATCAAACGGCTTGTCCTGTTCCCCGCAGAAGGAGATCCCATGAACCGACTTCGCATGCTTTCCGCGCTCGCCCTGACTGGAATGATGCTGGCCAGTTGCGGCCCCACGCCAGACACGACCGCCCCTGTCGTCACCCTGACAGCGACCCCTGAAGCCCTGGTCGCCTCTGGCACGATCAACCTGACTGCCACGGCCAGCGATGAGGGTGGCATCCGGAAAGTCACCTTCTACCGCGGAACCACCGTCCTGTGTGAAGACACGCAGGCTCCCTACGCATGCACGGACACCGTCAACGCCGCCAACAACGGCACCGTGACGTACCGTGCCGTCGCCACCGATGTGGCCGGCAACATGGCAGAAGCGACCGACAGCGTGACGGTGGCCATCGCCGATGCGAATGAGCCCAACGACAGCATCGCCGCCGCCACGACCCTGACCATCGACGGAACGGCGATCAACGGCGCCATCGCCGCGCAGCCCCGTGACATGGACTACTTCAAGTTCGACGCGGCCGCAGGCGACATGCTCAAGCTGACCGTGAAGAGCGTCAGCGTGAACTCCGGCAGCACCCTCGACCCCTACGTTGAGATCCTGATGCCGGACGGCAAGACCATCCTTGAAAAGGATGACGACAGCGGCGTCGGCCTGGAGTCCGAAATCCGCTTCAATGCCCCCGCCACCGGCACCTACACCGTGATCGTGACCAGCTTCGACATCCACGACGACCCCGAAGCGGCTGACGACAAGGCCACCAACACCTACCAGATTGCCCTGACCCGCCGCTGAGCCCGTCTCAACTGTGAAGGAGTAAACCCGTGAAGAACACTGTCAAAATGCTCGGTCTGCTCAGTCTGTCCCTGGTGCTGGGCGCCTGCGGTCAGAACGCCACCACCCCCACTGCAGGCTCGGCCAAGCCCATTCCTGCTGCGCTGCGCGACGCCGGTCAGCAGAGCGCGAAGTGGTTCGTGGAACTCGAAGGCGACCCCACCAGCCTGAGTGGCCAGAGCGTCCTCAGTCAGCAGGCCACCTTCCGCAGCCAGGCCCTCAGCCGCAGCATCCGCTATCAGGAAGTGCAGAGCTTCAGCACCCTCTTCAACGGCTTCAGCGTGATCGCCACCGGCGCTGAAATCAACCGCATCTCCCAGATGCCCGGCGTGCTCGGCGTGTACCCCATCCATGAAGTTCAGCTGCCCCCCACCGTGCGCGGCGAGAACGGCAACCTCAGCCCCGACATGTTCTACGCCACCGGCATGACCGGCGCGGACATCGCTCAGAACGAACTCGGGCTGACCGGTAAGGGCGTCAAGGTCGGCGTGATCGACTCCGGGATTGACGTGGACCACCCCGCCTTCCAGGGCCGCATCGTGGCCGGCTACGACTTCGTCGGTGACGACTACGGCAAAGACGGCAAGTACGTGGCCGTGCCCGACAACAACCCCGACGACTGCGGCGGTCACGGCACGCACGTCGCCGGGATCATCGGCGGGAACGACCCCAGCAACACGCGCAATGGTGTGGGCTTCAAAGGCGTGGCCCCCGACGTCAGCTTCGGCGCCTACCGCATCTTCGGCTGCTCCGGCAGCAGCTACGACGACGTGATCCTCGCCGCGATGGAACGCTCCTACACGGACGGCATGCAGGTCGTCAACATGAGCCTGGGCAGCGCCTTCGACAACTGGAAGGAAACCCCCCTCGCCAAAGCCGCCGACCGCCTCGTGAAGAAAGGCGTGATCGTGGTGGCCTCCGCCGGGAACAGTGGCGCCAACGGCCAGTACAGCATGGGCGGCCCGACCATGGGCGACCAGGTGATCTCCGTCGCGTCCGTGGACAACGCCAAGATCGAGCTCGAGAGCTTCACCGTCACCCCCGACGGCAGCAAGATCGGCTTCTACGCTGCCACCGGCGCGCCCGCGCCCACCAAGGGCCTGGTTCTGCCCCTGACGAAGAATCCGGCGACCACCACGGCCACCACCAACGACGGCTGCACCGTGAACGGCGCCAGCCCCTTCGCGGCCAACAGCCTGACCGGCAAAGCCGTCCTGATCCAGCGCGGCACCTGCTCGTTCTACGAGAAGGCCAGCAACGCCCAGAAGGCCGGCGCCGCCGCCGTGATCCTGTACAACAACGCCGCCGGGTACATCAACCCCACCGTGGCCGGCACCCCCGTGATCACCATCCCGGTCGTGTCCGTCAGCAACGCGGACGGCAAGAAACTTGACGCGCTGCTCGCCCAGAACCCGACCGTCAACTTCGACGGCGGCATGGTCACGATCGCCAACCCCACGGGGAACGCCAGCAGCAGCTTCAGCTCCTTCGGGATGTCCGCCGACCTGGAATTCAAACCTGACCTCGGCGCGCCCGGCGGAAGCATTTACAGCACCGTGCCGCTCGAACAGGGCGGGTACGAGGTCATGAGCGGCACCAGCATGGCCAGCCCGCACGTCGCCGGCGCCGCCGCCCTGCTCCTGCAGGCCTACCCCAACACGCCGGCCAAGGAAATGCGCCGTACGCTGATGAACACCGCCTCGCTGCGCTCATACCTCAACGGCAGCACCCTCATCACCGGCCTGCCCGACTACGTGCAGCGTCAGGGCGCCGGCATGCTGGACATCGTCTCCGCCTACACCAACGCCGTGAAGGCCACCCCCGAGAAACTCAGCCTGGGCGAGAGCGACACCTTCGCCACCCGCAGCAAGGTTGTGGTCCTGAAAAACACCGGCTCCCGCCGCGAGGTGTACACCGCCTACAACTACCCGGCCCTGACCATCGCCGGCACCACCCTGGCCCCCGCGCCCTCCCAGAAGTACGCCACCATGACCATCAACGGTCAGGACGCCAGCATCAGCGGCAGCGGCGTCGCCGTGGTTGTCCCGCCCTTTAGCGAAGTGGAACTGAACATCGTCGTCACGCCGCCCGCTGGCGCGCCCGACAAGGCTCAATACGGCGGGTACGTGTACCTGGAAAGCACCACCAGCCCGAACCTCGTCGTGCCCTACGCCGGCTTCAAGGGCGACTACCAGTCCCTGGCCTCCTTCGGGAACCTGATCATCAGCGGCGCCACCTACAACGCTCCCCTTTTCGCGGACGACGGCGCCGACTCCCTGTACGAGGAAGGCGAGGCCTTGACCACTCCCATCGACTTCACCTTCAAAGACGTGACGATTCCCGGCACCACCACCACGACCTTTGACGCCCCTTACATCGTCGTGAACTTCGCCCACCAGATCCGCACGCTCAGCATGGAACTGCTGGACGCCAACGGCACGGTTGTGGACACCCTGTTCACCGAGGATTACGTCGGCCGCCACTGCACCAACAACCTGGCCAACGTCACCTCGTCCTGCCGCGCCTACACCACCCTGGACTGGGACGGCAAGCTCAGCAACGGTCAGGACGCTGCTGCCGGTGTGTACCAGCTGCGCCTGAAGGCCCTCAAGCCCCAGGGTGACGCGAGCAACCCCGCCCATACCGAGGTGTACACCAGCCAGCAGTTCACCGTTATCCGCTAAGTCCGGATAGTCAATCGAAGAGGGCCGTTGTAGATCAGCGGCCCTCTTCGATTGCTTGAATCTAGCGCACAGGTCTGTAGTTAAAACCGCTGAAAGTATTAGGGTCTGCGCAAGGATTCAATGACTTTTAGTTGGCTGTCTTGAAGCTTGGCTCAGAAAGTGCACATGCTTGACATGAACATGAGATCAGGTGAGAAATTCCCTGTTTGGCGTGCTACGCTCTGCGGCACAGCTCTATAAAACCCCTCCAGAAACCCTTGCAGAGCGCAGGGTTTCGTCCTTGGAGGCTTCGGCGCTTTTTCTCATCTTGATGGAGGATCTCATGCACATGAAGCACTTCGGTATTGCTCTGCTCAGCGCAAGTCTGCTGGCTGCCTGTGGAAGCAACCCCAGCCAGCCGACTCCCGGCACCGATACGGCCTTCGGGCGACTCAACACCCTGAACCCCGGAGCGCAGGCCAGCATCAACCAGAAGCTGAAGGTGAACATCGTCAGCATCGGGTACCGGCCCACCTCGCCCGGCCAAGTCGTCGGCCCGCGTGACCTGAACTTCGACACCATGAAGCAGGAACTGCCCGCCACATACCAGACCATCAACCGGTACCCCAGCTTCTACGGCAACAACGAGCTGACCGGCAACGACTTCGAGTTCGACTACAACTTCGTCAGCGCCTCGGCGGCGTTTGAGGACGAATTCTTCAAGTTCCTGACCGACAACGGCACGGAAAAGGCCATCGTGCAGGACGGCGTGACCTACCTCAACATCTCCTCGGCGTACTACAACTGCCAGGACCCCTCCCAGGTGCAGGCGTTCCGCCCGGCCGGTGAGGACACCCCCGTGTACGGCTGCCTGCAGCCCGCAGGGAACGTGGCCCGGCAGATCACCGGGAACTACGAGGTGGACGGCGAGAAGGTCGAGCAGTGGCTCGCCGGCAACGCGGGCAAGATCGGCGTGGACACCACCGAGCACACCATTTTCCTGATCAACTGGTACGGCCGCCCGGACTTCAAGTTCCACAGCTACACCCATGAGCGCGCAGACTCCATCGAGACCGACACCGGGGAGGACTTCGGCGCGCGCAGCAGCCGCCGCACCGTCGCCTGGGGCGGCACGCCCAGCCCGGACCAGAACAACGCCAGGCGCGTGTGGTTCTACGACCAGTCGGCCAACCCGGACTACTGGACGGACGCCTGGAACATCAGCAGCGGCGACCTCGACGGCGACGGCTTCTACGACAAGCGCATGCCGCCCATCTGGGAGTACGGCACCCGCAAGGCCAGCGCCGCGTACGCCGAGAAGATCAGCAAGGACCTTGGCCTCGTCACCCGTTACGTGGGGATCAACCTGCTGTTCACGCCCAGCGCCCTGTACCGCGTGGCCCTCACGCCGCCCGACATGCCCGAGCACATCAACGTGGACTTCGCCCTCGAACAGGGCGCCGGGGCCGTTCCCAGCGCGAACGTGATTCAGCCGCAGGTCGCGCAGGAGCGCCTGAGCGTCCTGAACCCCTTCGTGCAGTGGAGCAACAGCCTGCGCACCACCGCGCTCGACGGCGACCTCGCCGACGCCTACCGCTGCTTCTTCCCGCTGCCCACCGACGACGCCTGCTCCCCCGACTACGCCGACCCGGACGGCGAGCGCTTCTTCCAGCTGGCCCTGCAGGAAATACGCGCCCGCGCCGCCCAGACGCCCGGCCAGTACAACCTTCCCACGTACCTGTTCAATGACAGTGACCCGGAAACCCCCAACTTCGGGCTGCTGGGGCAGGCCGTGAATGACGGCGTGACCGGCACGCAGACCATGACCCTGAACTTCCTGACGCCCGACCTGAACGGTCTCGGATATGGTTTCACGGACACCGCCGTGCACGAGGGCGGGCACCACCTCAGCCAGTCCCACCCGCACGACGGGTATGACAGCGAACGCAACGAGGACTACGGCCCCAGCGGTGACACCTGGTTCGTGAACACCGGCGACGAGGTGCACAGCGTCATGAGCTACAACAACCTCGCCAAGGTGTTCGGCCAGTTCAACCGGGACGCCCAGTACCGTTACCTGACCACGGCGTACATGACGAACACCAACGCCATCCTGACCCTCACCCAGAACGCCGGGAAAGTGGACGGCGTCCGCAGCGCCGTGCAGGGCGCTGACCAGACCTTCCAGTCTGCCGTCAACGCCTACCAGAACCGTCAGTACCAGAGGGCTGCGCAGCTCGCGCACAGCGGTTACCGTGCGGTGCTGGACGCCGCCCGCGTCGCCGGCGTGAGCGTGGAAGGCTACAAGTGGTACGACCGCGTGGACGCCCTGAACACCCAGAACGTCAAGGCGCGCGCCGTGAACCACATGCGCCCGGTGCAGGGGCCGACCCAGCGCCCCGAGGAAACCCCCGCCCTGCGCGCCAAGCGCCTCGCCCCCTGAGCATTACGCTCAGAGGACACCAGGGAACCCGGTGCATCACCGGGTTCTTTCTGTTGGGGGCGCTGCACGTCAGACGGCCATCAACCCGAGCGCCCACACTGAAACCCTGCCCCGGCCCGCCGGGCCGGGAAGGAGGGAGGAACCCGATGCCACGAACGCTACAGTTTCGCCAGTTGCTCCTGCTGGGCGCCCTGGGTTTGCCGGGCGTCACGGGTGCCGTGCGTGTCCTGCCCGGCTCCCCCCTGACCCCAGCGCCCTTCACTCCGGCGCCTGCGGCGGTGCCCATGACTGAACCCACCCGCTGGTCCCCGCCCACCTTTGAACTGCTGGTTATGGTCCGGACCCTGCTGGACGTCACCCGGCAGGACGCCCAGGTCCTGACCTCTGCGGCGCCCACGCTGCGGCCTGTGCTGGAGCGCCTCACCCGTCAGGCCACGCTGAGTCCCGCCGAGGCCAGCGCGGCCGTGCAGGCCCTGGAGCGCGCCCTGAGCGGCCCGCAGCGGGCGCAGGTGCGTGCCACCCGCCTGAAACTCGAGCAGCGGGTGAACCTGCAGCTCTCCAGCAGTCGCCTCGCCCGCGGCGAGGGCTTCCCCGACGCGGTCAACTTCCGCCTCGCGTTCCTGGTGCCGGGTGGGCAGGCCACGGTCGCCGCGGTGCGCCGGGACGCGCAGCTCAACCCGTTCCTGCAGGGCGGGCCGGCGAGCACCCTGCGAACCCTGCTGCAGAACCTGCGCTAGGGCGTCAGGCTCGGATAGCGCGCAGGATGGTGGTGATGACCTCATCCAGCGTCATGGGGCCGGTGTCGAGCACCTGGGCGTCCGCGGCCGGGGCGATCTGATTGGCGTCGAGTTCGTCCCGGCGGATCAGGGCGGCCTCGATGTCGGGGATGTCGTCGGGGCGTTCCTTCGCGCGGCGCTGGGCGCGGATGCGGGCGCTGGCGGTCAGGTAGAACTTGTGCTGCGCGTGCGGGAACACGGCGGTGCCCATGTCGCGGCCCTCGGCGACGAAGGGTTCCGGCAGGGCGCGCAGCTGGTCGTCCACCCAGGCGCGGACCTGCGGGTGCGCGGCGACCACGCTGACGCCCTTGTCCACGCGGGTGGAGTGCAGGTCGTCCGTGAGCTCGCGGTCCGCCTGCCACACGCGGTTGCCTTCGGCGAGGGGTTCCAGGCGCACGGGGTGGCTGCTCAGGTGGGCGAGGAGGGCGCCGGGGTCTCCGAGGTCCAGGCCGGCGTCCAGGCCCAGCAGGGTCGCGGCGCGGTACAGCAGGCCGCTGCTGACGTAGGGGATGCCCAGGGCGCGGGCCACGCCGCCGGACACGCTGGACTTGCCGCTGGCGGCCACGCCGTCAATCGTCACGATCATCACCCCTCAGTCTAGGGCCTGCGCGCAACACGGACGCGGCTCATCCCGCGTCCCGGTACACTGGAGGGGCATGAAGCACACTGTTCTGATCCTGACGGCCCTGCTGGCCCTCACGGCCTGCCAGAAGAAGGCCGAGACGACCACCGGCACCGACACGCCCGCGGCCGAAACCCCGGCGACAGACCCGGCCACCGAGACGCCCACCACGGAAACGCCCGACACGGACAGCGAGACGGCGGAGGCCGAGACCCCGGCCACCGACGCGGCGGCCGTGACCACGCCCGGCGCCGTGCCGGCCGGGTACACGGAGGTGCCCTTCCTGACCGAGGAACCCAAACGGGAGTTCACCGCCGAGCCGGACCTGGCGCTCACGGACGGGAAGGACTACTACGCCCTGATCGACACCAGCAAGGGCCAGATCCTCGCGGACCTGTACGAGCAGGAGACGCCCGTCACGGTGAACAACTTCGTGACCCTGGCCCGCAACCACTACTTCGACGGCATCCGCTTCCACCGCGTGATCGAGGGCTTCATGGCGCAGACCGGCGATCCCCTCAGCGTGGACGACGCCAAGAAGGCCGAGTGGGGCACGGGCGGCCCCGGGTACAGCTTCGCGGACGAATTCCGCAGCAAGCTCACCTTCAACAGCGCCGGCATTCTCGCCATGGCGAACAGCGGCCCCGCCACGAACGGCTCGCAGTTCTTCATCACGTTCGCGCCCACCGACTTCCTGAACGGCAAGCACACCATCTTCGGGAAGGTCGTGCAGGGCGAGGACCTGCTGCCCAAACTGACCCGCACCATGGACGAGAGCAACGCCGAGGTGCCCGGCGCGGTCGCGGACAAGATCCTCACCGTCCGTATCCTCACCAAGGGCTGACGCACAGAAAAGAAGGGCGAGGCTGGGATCACCCCAGCCTCGCCCTCCTGGTTGTGCCGGTTACCCGTTGTTGCCCTCGTCCTCGTCGAAGTACTCGAAGCGGTGCGTGCCGATCTCCACGGTGTCGCCCTCGCGCGCGCCGGCGCGTTTGAGCGCGTTGTACAGGCCCTGGCGTTTGAACAGGTTGCCCAGGTACTCGGCAGCGTCTTCCAGGTACCGGGAGAAGCGGGTAATGCGTTCCTCGAAGCCGCCGCCGTGCACTTCCCAGACCCGTTCGGGTTTGCCGGTGCTGACGATGCTCACGCCGCGCGCCGGGGGGTCCTCGCGGAACACGAGGCGCAGGGGTTCCTCGCGGACCTCGTCGGATTCGATGTCCAGCGCGTGCGTCTGCGCCCACAGTTCCCGGTCGGGCAGCATCTGGAAGACCGCCTCGCGCAGCTCCGGCAGGCCCGCGCCTTCTTTCGCGCTGACCGGCAGGACCGGCAGACCGAACCCGGCGAGTTCGTCCACGACCATCTGCGTGATGTCCGCGTCCACCAGTTCGGTCTTGTTCAGGGCGATCAGGGACACCTGTTCCAGCAGGGTCGGGTCGTAGGCGCGCAGCTCCGCCTGCAGCTGCCCCAGTTCGCCCACCGGGTCGCGGGTGACGTCCAGCACGTAGATCAGCAGGCGGGTGCGGCTGATGTGCCGCAGGAACTCCAGGCCCAGGCCCTTGCCCTCGCTGGCGCCCTCGATGATGCCGGGGATGTCGGCCAGCGTGAAGCGCTCGTCCGCGGGCGTGCCGTGCGCGTCCAGGCGGTCCACCACGCCCAGGATCGGCGAGAGAGTCGTGAACGGGTAGTCGGCGATGGCGGGGTTTGCGCGGGACAGCGCTGCGAGCAGGCTGCTCTTCCCGGCGTTCGGGTACCCGACCAGCCCCACGTCCGCGATCAGGCGCAGTTCCAGCCGCACGCGGCGCTTCTGCCCGGGCGTACCGAGTTCCGCGAAGCGCGGCGCCTGCCGGGTGCTGCTGGTGAACGTGCTGTTGCCGCGCCCGCCGAAGCCGCCGCGGGCGATGACCTTCTCCTGCCCGACCCGCACGAGGTCCGCGATGACCTTGCCGCTGTCCTCGTCGAAGGCGGTGGTGCCCACCGGCACGTCGATGTACACGTCCTCGCCGTCGGCGCCCTGGCGCAGGCGGCCCTCACCGTAGGCGCCGTTCGGGGCCTTGAACTTGCGTTTCCCGACCAGGCGTTCCAGCGATTCCACGCCCTCGATGGCGCGCAGCACGATGCTGCCGCCCCGCCCGCCGTGCCCGCCGTCCGGGCCGCCTTTTTCCAGGTACTTGGCCCGGTGGAAACTCATGCTGCCGTCCCCGCCGTTGCCGGCAGCGACCTCAATATTCAGTACGTCTCGAAACGCCATGCAGGCACCTCCTGCGAGTGCTCGCGCCGCGTGGGCGCGTCGTCAGTTGAATGGGGGAGCGGCGCCGGAGTCCGCTCCCGGTTGTGCCTCACAGCATGCCACGCCGCCCACCGGGGCGGAGACCGGGCGGCCCTGGACACGCGAAACGCCCCGCCCGGTCAGCGGGCGGGGCGTTTCACTGCACGCCGGGGTTCAGTCGGCGGCGACTTCGGTCTGGGGCACTTCGATGCTGATGAAGCGGCCGGTGCGGCCACGGTTGGTGAACACGACCTTGCCCGCTTCCAGCGCGAACAGGGTGTGGTCACGGCCCATACCCACGTTCGGGCCGGCCTTGAACTTCGTGCCGCGCTGGCGGACCAGGATGTTCCCGGCCAGCACCTGCTCGCCGCCGAACTTCTTGACGCCCAGCATCTTGGGCTGGCTGTCACGACCGTTCTTGGAGGAACCTACGCCTTTCTTGTGAGCCATGTCAGGTCACCTTACCCTTTGATTCCGAGAATCTTGATCGCCGTGAAGTCCTGACGGTGACCGGTGCGGCGGCGGTACTGGATGCCGCTCTTGTACTTGCGGATGTAGATCTTGGGGCCGCGGCCGTGCTCGACCACTTCGGCGTTCACGGTGAACTTGCCGGCGGCGTCGCCGAAGGCGTTCTGGTCGCCGCCCACGAAGATGGGGGTCAGGTCCAGCTTGTCGCCGGCCTCGCCCTTGAGGCTCTCGACGCGGATGACGTCGCCTTCCTGCACGCGGTACTGCTTGCCGCCCGTCTGAATGATTGCAAACATGCTTCTGCTCCTTCCTTGCCGCCCGGCCACCGGAACGCTGCCGGGGGGACGTCACGACCTGCATCGCTGCTCCGGTCTTTCCTGCTTCGCGCCCCTGCCTGATTCAGGCAGGTCACCAAGCAAGAACTGTACCACAACCGGGCGCGGTGGATCACAGGGGAACACGCCCGAACCGGAAGTGAAATCCGAGAACGGGTGGGCAGGCAACAGCGCAGGCCCGGGGGCCCTTGGAGTGTGTTGCGTGCGTGTTCCCGTTCTGTAAACGTGTCCTCGCGGTACACGTGGACTCGCAGATACCCAGGGGCCTGGGCGCGAGCCGGATTCCTGAAACCTCCGGGCGGCCAGAGGGCCGCTGCGACCACGAAGTATAGCAGAAGGCCTGCGGCCTCCGGGCTCAGCCCATCACGGACAGGTAGGCCCGCCAGGGGCCGACCGCGTCCCGGTACGTGCGGGCCATGGTACGCGACACCTGCACGAGGTGCGCCAGATCATGGGCGGTCCAGGTGGCGATCAGCTGGCCCAGCGTGACCGGCCCGAACTCCGGGTGCCGGCCGGTGCGCGCCAGGTCCGCGGGCGCTAGGTGCAGGGCCCGCACGGCCGCGACGTTCTCCCGGCGCAGGCGGGTGAACTCGGCCAGCAGGTCGTCCACGCTGCGGTGCCCGTTGGCGTTCAGGTGCGCGAAGCGGTCGAAGGGCGCGAACGTGCCGGCCTCGCCGTGCTCCAGGATCACGCGCAGCCGCGGCACCCAGTTCACGCGCTCACCGTCCACGAGGTGCCCCAGCACGTCGAAGGGACTCCAGGTGCCCTCGCCCTCGTTCGCGTGCAGCCACCCCTCCGGCAGGCCGGACAGCAGGGCGGTGAGGGTGGCGGGCGTGCGGTCCAGCAGGGCCAGCGAGTGCTCCAGGTTCACGTCCATGCGGGGGGCCTCCAGGGAGTGGGATTGCCCTTCAGTGTAGGGCGCCGCAACCCGCCGGGGCCCTCCCGCGTACTGGGGACGTGATCGCCCGTGTTCGCTTCATCTGGCGGGACGCCCTGGCGCTCCTGTACGCCATCCGTGACCGCCGCACGCCGGGGCGCGCCCGGGGCGCAGCGGCCCTCGCGCTGCTGTATGCCCTGAGCCCGGTGGACCTGCTGCCGGACGTCGCGCCGCTGCTGGGATGGGGGGACGACGTGGTGATCGTGCCGACCATCCTGGCGCTGGCCGCCCGGTCCCTGCCGGCGCCCGTGCTGGCCGACGCCCGCGCCCGCAGCGCCCGGCTGGGCCGCCGCCTGCCCTGGCTGCTGCCGGCCCTGGGTGCCGTGCTGGTGCTGGGCGTGGCGGCGCTGATCTGGGGGCTGGTGCGGCTCCTGGGCGGCTGAGGAGCCCCTCCAACGCCCCCTTAACCGGCGCGCCTAGACTGTCCCCATGCGCCTGCTGTTCGTGGAGGACGACCCCCGCATTGCCGAACCGACCGCGGACGCCCTGCGGGAGGCCGGGTACGCGGTCACCTGGGCGCAGACCGGCCCGGCGGGCCTGGAGGCCGCCATGCTGGGCGAGTACCCCCTGATCGTGCTGGACGTGATGCTGCCCGGCCTGGACGGCTTTCAGATCGCGCGGGAACTGCGCGAGGGCGGCGTGGACTCCGCGATCCTGTTCCTTACCGCCCGCGGCGACCTCACCGACCGGGTGGAGGGCCTGGACCTGGGCGGCGACGCGTACCTCGTCAAGCCGTTCGCGGTGCCGGAACTGCTGGCGACCCTGCGCGCCCTCGCCCGCCGTGAGCGGGGCCAGGGCGCGTCCCGCGTCACGTTCGCCGGGGGGCGCGGCACGCTGGACACCGTGGCCCGCACCGTCACCTGGGACGGGCAGGAGGTCGCCGTGACCGGCCGCGAGTACAGCCTGCTGGAAGTGCTGGCGCAGGCCCCGGAACGCTGGTTCACGCGCGAGGACCTGCTGGACCGCGTGTGGGGCCCCGAGTTCGGCGGGGAGGCGCGGATCGTGGACGTGTACGTGCGGTACGTGCGGCGCAAACTGGCGCCGGAGGCGATCAGCAGTGAACGCGGCCGCGGGTACCGCGCGGAACGGTGAACGTGCCCCGGAGCCTTCCGTGAAGCTGACGTTGCGGGCGCGGCTGGCCCTCTGGGCGGCCCTGGCGACCGGCGTGGCGGTGCTGCTGGTCGCGGCCGGGCTGTACTTCTCCGTGAACGACCTGCTGCGCCGCGCGCAGGAAGACCGGCTGCAGGGCAGCGTGACCGCCCTGCAGACCCGGCTGGAGGACGCCCTGCGGCGCCAGCCGGGCGCGGACCTGCTGGGGTACACCATCACCCCGGACCTGCTGGAACGCGTGGCCGACCAGGACGCGAGCACCCGGAACGTGGAGGTGCGCGTGCTCGTCCCCCAGGGCGGGCAGTGGGTGGTCGTGGCGACCACCGCGCGCTTTCCCGAGAACCTGAACGACCTGCGCGACCTGCGCCGGCCGGGCATCTTCGTGTCCGGCTCGCACCTCACGCTGTTCCGGCCCCTGCTGCGCGGGCAGGCACTGATGCAGGTCGCGTCCGACGCCCGCGTCCTCGGGGACGCCGAGCGGGCCTTCACCCGCGCCCTGAGCGCCCTGCTGCCCCTGGCCCTGCTGCTGTCCCTCCTGATCGGCTGGGGCGTCGCCGGGCGGCTGCTGCGCCCCGTGCGCGCCCTGGAAAACGCCGCCCGGCAGGTCGGCGAGGGCAGCGACCTGCGCCGCACGCTGCCCGGCTCCGATGAGAGCGACGAACTCGGACGGCTGGCCCACACCCTCCAGAGCAGCTACGCCCGCCTCGCCGACGCCCGCGACCGCGAACAGTCGTTCCTGCGCGCCGCCGCGCACGACCTGCGCAGCCCTCTGGCCGCCCTCACCGCCCGCGTGGAAGGCAGCCTCGCGCGCGACCGCGACCCGGACCGCTACCGCGCGGACCTGCGCGAGATCGGCAACGACATCACCCGGCTCTCCACCCTCGCCAACCACCTGTTGCTGCTCGCCCGCGACCCGGGCGCCATGCAGCACGCCCCTGTGCCCCTGCGCGACCTCGCCGCGGACGCCGTGGACCGCGCCCGCGAACTCGGCGAGCAGACCGGCGACCTCGCCGACGTGGACCTGGTCGCCCCGACCCCCGTGACCGTGCCGGGCGACCGGGTCCTGCTGGGCCAGGCCATCTGGAACCTCACCGTGAACGCCGTGAAACACGCCCCCGGCGCCACCGTCACCGTCACCGTCGAACCCGCCGGCACCGGCGCCCGCGTGACCGTGCAGGACGACGGCCCCGGCGTGGACGCTGCCACCCTCGCCCGCCTGGGCGAGGCGTTCTACCGCCCGGACGCCAGCCGCACCGCTGACCCCACCGGCACCGGCGGCCACGGCCTAGGCCTCGCCCTGGCCCGCCGCGCCGCCGACCTGCACGGCGGCACCCTCACCCTGGACAGCGCGCCCGGCCAGGGCTTCCGCGCCACCCTGACCGTCCCCGGAACGCCCCCCGCCAACCTGCTACGCTCGGCCCAATGACCCCTCCTGAAGCCCTGGTGACCGCCCCGCGCTGGAGTGCCGTGGTGCTGGGCGGCGGCGACCCCGGCGACGCCTTCGCCGCCGCACACGGCGTGAGCGTCAAACCCCTGATTCCCCTGCGCGGCCAGCCGATGGCCGCGCACGTCCTGCACGCCCTGAGAGGCAGCGGCCGGGTGGGGCGCGTCGCGTACGTCGGCCCCACCACCCCCGAGATCGCCGCCCTGGTCGACGCCCGCGTCACCGACCACGGCAGCCTCCTCGCCAACCTGGAAGCCGGCGTGCAGGCCCTCCAGGCCCTCGGCCTCGCCCCCGGCGAACGCGTCCTGATCGCCACCGCCGACATCCCCATGCTGCAGGCCGCGCACGTGCAGGACGTGCTGGACGCCGCGCCGGACGCCGCCCTGGTGTACCCCGTCGTCCGACGCGAAACCTGCGACGCCGCCTACCCCGGCGTGAAACGCACCTACGTCAGGGTCAAAGGCGGCACCTTCACCGGCGGCAACCTCTTCCTGCTGGACCCCGCCCTGATCGGCCAGTTCCTGCCCCGCCTGCGCGAGGTCCTCGCCGCCCGCAAAGCCCCCCTGAAACTTGCCAGCCTGATCGGCCCCGGCGTCCTCCTGCGTCTCCTCACCGGCCGGCTCACCGTGCAGAAACTTGAGGAGAAGGTCAGCGAGATCCTGGGCGTCCCCGCCCGCGCCCTGATCACCCCGCACGCCGCCGTGGGCACCGACGTGGACAAGGACAGCGACCTCGCCCTCGCTGAACGCCACCTGCCGCCCACCTGACCCCCCTCAAACCGGAGTGCGTCACTCAGGTTAGACGCCGTTCCAGATGAGTAAACGCCCCCGCCCGCGCCCTTGCGCCCCCCCAGAGGCGTGTGCATACTGTCCCCATGCCCCATGTCATCACCAGCCCCTGCATCGGCACGAAGGACCAGGCGTGCACCGAAGTCTGCCCCGTCGAGTGCATCTACGACGCCGGTGAAATGCTCCTCATCCACCCCGACGAGTGCATCGACTGCGGCGCCTGCGTCCCCGCCTGCCCCGTCGCCGCCATCTTCCCCGAAGAAGACGTGCCCGCCAGCGAACAGGAATACATCGAGAAAAACCGCGCGCACTTCGGCCTCTGAACCCCGCGCCCCGCAGCCCCCGGCCCCGGCCGGGGGCCTTGTCATGCCGCGCCCGCCCGGGTGGTTGCCGCCCCCCCACCCCCACGGCTAGGATGAGCCCCGCGCCGCGCCCGCGGCCGTCCCCGCACAGGAGGTGATGACGTGAACGAGCACCAGCCCGACCAGGACCCCCCCAGTCGCCTGCCGACCCCCGGCCTCACGCCATCACCCCACCGGAGGACGCCATGCGCCACCCCCACACCCAAGTAACCCCCGGGGTCCACCCATGCTGACGTACTACCGCAGCATCGGTGGAAAACTCACCACCGTCGACGGCTACCTCGACGGCTGCTGGATCAACGCCGCCGACCCCACCGCCGAGGAACTCGCCCGCATCAGCCGCGAAACCGGCCTGGACCTCGACTACCTCAGCTACCCCCTCGACCCGGACGAACGCTCCCGCTTCGAACGCGACGAGGGACAACTGCTGATCATCATGCAGACCAGCTACCGCCTCGCCGAGGACAGCGACATCCCCTACGACACCGTCCCCCTGGGCATCCTGCACACCGACCACTGCATCGTCACCGTGTGCGCCCTGCCGGAAAACCCCGTCATCAAGGACGTCCTCAGCGGCATGGTCCGCCGCATCAGCACCGTCAAGAAAAACCGCCTGACGCTGCAACTCTTCCTGCGCAACGCCCAGCGCTTCCTCATCGACGTCCGCCAGATCAACAAGCGCGTGGACGCCATCGAGGACAAACTCGAGAACAGCCAGCAGAACCGCGAACTGCTCAACCTCCTGAAACTCGAGAAGAGCCTCGTGTACTTCCTCACCGGCCTGAAAGCCAACGAGGCCATGATGGAACGCGTCAAACGCGACCGCATCTTCGAGATGTACGAGGAAGACAGCGAACTTCTCGACGACGTCCTCATCGAGAACCTCCAGGCCATCGAAATGGCCCAGATCGCCAGCAACATCCTCACCAGCATGGCCGGCGCCTTCGCCAGCGTCATCAGCAACAACGTCAACCAGGTCGTGAAGGTCCTCACCGTCACCACCATCCTCGTCGCCATCCCCACCCTGGTCACCAGCATCTTCGGCATGAACGTCCCCGTGCCCTTCGCCGACGACAGCAGCGGCATCTGGATCGTCCTCGGCATCGCCACCCTCGTCTCCGCCCTCATCGGCTTCCTCTTCTACCGCTGGAAAGTGTTCTAGGAGACGAGAGAACACGCGCTGTATGCCAGCAGTCTGGGTTGTTGACTGAGTGGCTGAAGGTGGGTGTCCCCGATGACGGTCCTGAACGAGTCGCTGCACTCTGCCCTGGACCTGAGGGACACCCGGCCCCCCTTCCGAGGGGAGGTCCAGGGGTTCGAATCCCCTCCAACCCGAACAGAGAACCCGGGGACCTGTGTCAGACAGGTCCCCGGGTCCTTATGCCCAGCCTGGGCAGGCGGTTCAAAGCTGCTCAATCAATCGCCTGAGTCCCCAACTCAGAAGTGGGTAGAGAATCGCTATCAACACCAGCGAGAAGAACACGACCAGCAGGAAGTGCACCGCCTCTTTTTGAGGTCGCGCCCGAGTTGCCGGTTGGCCGCGCGCGGCAGCTGGAGAAAGGGCCTGCGCTGGGGTGGCCGCTTCACATGCCCTGGATGACGGCGAGTTCGCGGGCGAGTTGGTGCATGACGCCCTGCACGGCGGTGACGCCGGTGGTGAGGAGGGTGGTGTACTCGTCGTGGGTGATGGGGCCTTCCTCGGCGCCGCCCTGCACTTCGATGATCAGGCCGGTGTCGGTGGCGACGACGTTCAGGTCGGCGCGGGCGACCTTGTCCTCGGCGTAGTCGAGGTCCACGCGGACTTCGTTGCCGATCAGGCCGACGCTGATCGCGCCGACGTTGTGGGTGATGGGCCACTCGCTGAGTTTGCCGGTGTTGATGAGGGTGTCGAAGAAGTCGTGCAGGGCGGCGTGCCCGGCGAGGATGCTGGCGACGCGGGTGCCGCCGTCGGCGACGAGGACGTCGCAGTCGACGTAGATGGTCTGGTTGCGGAAGTGCCGCAGGTCCACGCCGGCGCGCAGGGCGCGGCCGAGGAGGCGCTGGATTTCGTGGCGGCGGCCGTTCTGGAGGTTGCGTTCCCTGGCCTGCCGGTCGGTGGTGGCGCGCGGCAGCATGCTGTATTCGGCGGTCAGCCAGCCTTCTTTTTTACCGCGCATGTGCGGGGCGGGTTTGTCGTCCAGGGTGATGGTGGCGAGAATCTCGGTGCGGCCCATGATGAGGTGGGCGCTGCCGGGCGCGTGGGGGTTCACGCCGCGTTTGACGCTCAGGGGCCGGGGTTCGAGGAGGGTGCGGGCGTCGCGGGGGGGCAGGTCGGGGGTTTTGCCGGGCTGGGGGGTGGTCATGTGGTGATCGGCTCGATTCTGAGCGGGGGGGCCGCCCGGGTGGATTTGTCCCCATTGTGACCGCTGGGGGCGGTGAGGGTGGCGATGACGGGCCGCGCGGCGTCCGGGTCGCCGGTGACGAGGTACGTGGTCTGGCCGGGGGTGGGCTGGTCGTGGAGGAGCCCGGCGCGGTCCAGAGTGTTGCGGGTGTGGCGGGCGACGGCGGCGCCGCTGTCCACCAGGGTGAACTGGTCGCCGAATTCGGCGTGGATGCTGCCGGCCAGGAAGGGGTAGTGGGTGCAGCCGAGGACGAGCTGGTCAGCGCCGGCGTCCGCGACGGGCCGCAGGATCTCGCGCAGGACCTCGCGGGTGCGGGCGCTGCCTGCCTGCCCGGCCTCCACAAGGGGTACGAGTTCGGTGCTGACGGCCTTGAGGACCTGCACGCCGGCCGGGTCGGCCCACTGGGCGATCACGTCGGCGAGGAGGGTGCCACGCAGGGTGCCGGGGGTGGCGAGCACGCCGACCACGCCGGTGCGGGTGGCCTGCACGGCGGGTTTCACGGCCGGCACCAGCCCGATGATGGGGATGCTGAAGCGGGAGCGGAGGTGGTCAAGGCTGAACGCGGAGGAGGTGTTACAGGCGTTCACGACGGCCTTCACGCCCAGTCGGTGCAGGGCGGTGATGGCGCGGTCGGTGAGGGCGCGGATCTCCTCGTCGGGGCGGGCGCCGTAGGGGACGTGGGCGGTGTCGCCCAGGTACAGGATGTCCTCGTGCGGAAGTTCCCGCCTTAACTGGGCGAGGATGCTCAGGCCGCCCACTCCACTGTCGAACACGCCCAGCGGCGCACCGGAAGCCATGCGCTCCAGTGTAGGGGAGACGGGCGGGGGCGTCCCACACGTCTCACCTCTCGTCGTTTACGCTCGGGGCATCGTGAGGAAGTGTGTGGATAGGGTGCGTCGTCTGGTGCTGGGGGGGGTGCTGCTGTGCGGAGCGGCGGGGGCAGCCACGCCGTACCGCGTGCAGACCGGAGACACGCTGCTGGGCATCGCGCTGCGGGCAGGCGTGAGCGTGAGTGCCATCCGCGCGGTGAACCCGGCGCTGCGGGCGTCCTCGACGGTGCAGCTGGGCCGCGTGATCCAGATTCCGGACCGGTCGGCGCCCGCGACGACGCACACGGTCACGGCCGGGCAGAACCTGACCTTGATCGCCCGGAAGTACGGCCTGACCCTGACGCAGCTCGAGCGCGCCAACCCGAAATACGCCAGTGGGCGGCCGGTGCCGGCCGGCGCGCGGCTGAGCATCCCGGCGCGGCAGGTGCCGGTGTACCTGACGACCGGCCGGGGCACGGTGGCCGCCGCGCCGGCGCGGCCCGCAGCCCGTTCCACCCGGGTGGTGACCACGCCCGCCGCCACCGCGCGCTCCGCCTCTCCGCGTTCGTCCGCAGACTGGCTGTGGCCGGTCAAGGGGTACACCACCGTCTCCAGCGGCTTCGGCGGCCGCACCCTGGAAGGCGAGGGTGAACAGCATTACGGCATCGACATCGTGGCGCCGGTGGGCACGCCGGTCCGGGCGGCGCGGGCCGGCCGGGTGCTGGAATCCCGGCCGGATTACCAGCGGGGGTGGGGATGGACGGTCGTGATCGAGCACCCGGACGGCTGGATCACCCGCTACGCGCACCTGAGCGCGAACCTGACGAAGCAGGGCGAGTGGGTGGTGCGCGGCCAGCCCATCGGCCGGGTGGGGGACACCGGGCGCAGCACCGGGCCGCACCTGCACTTCGGCACGTACCTGCGCTGGAATCCCCGCGACCCGATGACCCTGTACCGCTAACCGGGCGGACGTCCCGGATGGCCGCGGGCGGCAGCGGGTACCCTCAGGGCCGATGACCCCTGACGCTGATCCGCCCCGCGCCGCCACGCCGGACTTCGTGCACTACGCCGAACTCAAGGGCGAGGACGCCCTGGCCCGTCTGGACGCCTGGGCCGCGACCCTGCCCGCGCAGGTGGGCTTCGCAGGTGCGGAGGTGCTCACCAGTCCCGCGCAGCCGGGCCTCGCGCTGGTCGCCAGCCGCTGGACCGCGCCGGTTCCGCCACTGGCCCTGCCGGACGGAGTGAAGGCCTGGGTGTTCGTGGTGCAGGCCAGCGTCACGCCGCGCGCTTAGCTCCCGGGCGTTACAGCTCCGGGGTGAAGGCCGCCACCTCGGCCAGCAGGTCCCGGGCGGTCAGGTCCAGGCGCACCGGCGTGACGCTGATGAATCCGGCCTCCACGGCCCCGTCGTCGGTGTCCAGGTCCTCCAGGTCGCCGGCGCGGCTCTTGCCGGCCACCCAGTGGTACTCGCGGCCCTCCGGGTCCTGCCGGGTGATGATGCTGTCCTCCCAGCGGTGCTGCCCGACCCGCGTGACCCGCACGCCCCGCGCCTCCCCGGCGGGGAAGTTCACGTTCAGCAGCACCCGCGGCGGCAGGCCGCGGGTGAGCACCTCCCGCACGAGCTTCGCGGCGTACGCGGCGCCCGCGGCGAAGCTGTACTCGCCGTCCGGGCGGCCCAGCTGGCTGAAGGCGATGCTGGGCACGCCCAGCGCGAGGCCCTCGATGGCGGCGGCCACCGTGCCGCTGTGCGTGAGGTCCTCCCCGACGTTCGGGCCGATGTTGATGCCGCTGATCACCAGGTCCGGCGTGCCCAGCAGGTGGTAACCCAGCACCACGCAGTCCGCGGGCGTGCCGTCCACCCGGTACGCGGGAATGTCGCCAAAGCCGGCCGAGGCAGTGTGCTTGAAGCGCAGCGGCCGGCGGATGGTGATGCCGTGGCCCACTGCGGACTGCTCCACGTCCGGGGCGACCACGACCACGTCGGCCACGTCCGCCACGGCGAGCGCCAGGGCCTTGATGCCGGGGCTGAAGATTCCGTCGTCGTTGGCGACCAGCACGCGCGGGCGGCCGGTGCGGTCCTGCGGGTAGGCGGGCGAGTTCATGCCCGGCAAGGTAGCGTGCCGGGCGCCGCCCCGCGTCAGGGCCTGCCCTTGGGATTCACTTGGGCTTCCCGGGCGGGACAGGCCGGAACGGCGGCCGGCCCGGGCGTCACTATGCTGGGAGCATGCACGAGGACCGCTCCGCCCACCTGATCGCCCGGCTGCGGCGGCCGGGGGTGCTGACCCTGGCGGCCCTCACCCTGGGCCTGCAGGTGCTGCTCGTCCTAGACAACCTCAGCCGCGCGGACCTGCCGCTCACCCTGCTGAGCAGCGTGGGCCTGGTGGTCGGCGCGGCCCTGCTGGCCCTGGTCGCCTTGCGGCGCGTGGCCCCAGAAACTCTGGCGCCGCTGGTGCTGTGGTACGCCGCCGGGTGGTTTCTGCTCAGCACCCTGGGCGTGCTGTGGACCGGGCGGCCGCTGGGCACCCAGCCGTACCTGTCGCACCTCGTGCTGGTCACCGCGGCGTACACGCTGCTGCCGCTGGTGCCGGCGGGCGTGGTCGCGGCCGGTTCGGCGGTGATCCTGGCGGCGGTGGGGTTCACGCGGCCCGCGCCGGATTCCCTGCTGCTCGCGTCGGTGCTGTACCTGGGCGTGCTGATGAGCTTCATGACCGTGTACGGCCGCGCCATCCGCGACCAGCGCGTCCGGGCCGAACTCGCCTGGGACCTGCAGGTGCACGACGCCCTGACCGGCCTGCTCAACCGCCGCGCGGCCCTGGAACGCCTGCGCGCCGCCTTCCGCACGGGGACCGACCACCGCCACACCGCGCTGCTGCTGCTGAACGTGGACGACTTTCAGGGCCTGAACGACACCTTCGGCCGCCCCGCCGGGGACGACGTGCTGCGCCACCTCGCGCAGACCCTGCGGGGCGGCCTGGACGACACGGCCCTGGTGGCCCGCTGGGGCGGGGACGAATTCCTGGTGTTGGCGGCCGTGCCGGGCGGTCCCCGCGCGGCCTGCGCCTGGGCGGAGGACCTGCGCACCCAGCTGCGCGCCGTGGAACGCGGGCGGGGCCACGCCCTGACCCTCAGCGGCGGGCTGGTCGTCCTCGCCGAGACGGACGCCCCGGACCAGGCGCTCGCGCTGGCCGGCGCGCGGCTCCTCACCGCGAAGATCCGCGGCCGCGACCGGCTGGTCTGCCACCAGGCGGCCGGGTAGGGCCCGGCCGGGTTCAGAGCGTGTTCATTCGCCCGGAACGGCCGGGGCGCATCCGGTACCCTGCCCCTATGACCCGACCCGTGCCCGACACCGTGACCCTGGCCGTGATCCAGATGCACGTCACGGACCAGCTGCAGGACAACGTGACCCGCGCCGAGGCGCACGTCCGCGACGCCGCGAAGCAGGGCGCGCAGGTGATCCTGCTGCCGGAGCTGTTCGAGAACCTGTACTTCTGCCAGGTGGAACGCGAGGACTACTTCGGGCTGGCCCACGAGATCGAGGGCCACCCGTTCATCGGCCGGTTCCAGAACCTCGCGCGGGAACTGGGTGTGGTGCTGCCGCTGTCGTATTTCGAGCGGGCCGGGCAGGCGCACTACAACTCCCTGGTGTGCATCGACGCGGACGGCGAACTGCTCGGCAACTACCGCAAGACCCACATCCCCGACGGGCCCGGCTATGAGGAGAAGTACTACTTCAACCCGGGCGACACCGGCTTCAAGGTGTGGCCCACCCGCTTTGGGCGCGTGGGCGTGGGCATCTGCTGGGACCAGTGGTACCCGGAAACCGCCCGCGTGATGATGCTTCAGGGCGCGGACTTCCTGCTGTACCCCACCGCCATCGGGTCCGAGCCCGCCGAAGTGGAGTCGCCCAACAGCCACCACATGTGGCAGCGGGCCATGGTCGGTCACGCCGTGAGCAACAGCTCCTACGTGGGCGCTGCCAACCGCATCGGCACGGAAACCGTGGGCGACCTGAACCAGACGTACTACGGCCACAGTTTCATCAGCGACTACACCGGCGAACTCGTCGCCGAATTCGGCGAGACCGAGGAAGGCCCGCTGCTGCACGCCCTGAACCTCGCCGAGGCCCGCAAGTTCCGGGCCGGCATGGGCTTCTTCCGGGACCGCCGCCCGGAACTGTACGGCCCGCTGCTCACCACCGACGGCGTCACCCGCCGCGGCTGAGGCGCCGTCCGGAACGCCCGCCCGGGTGGCGGCGTACCCGCGGACATGAAGCCCCTCCTGGCCCTCTTACTGCTCACCCTCGGCAGCGCCGCGGCCCTCCCTGCGGCCCCGGCCCCCATTCCCCTGGACCGCGTCCTGCTGCGGGAGGGGGAACTGCGGGGCCGCCTGCCGGACGGGTACGTGCTGGACCTCGGCCTGCCGGACGGCCGCTCGGCGTGGCTGGCGGTGACGGCGCAGGCTGCCGGGCCGGTGACCGGGCTGACCTTCACGTTCGTTCGCCCGACGCGGGACCCGGCACTGGCGGCCCGGCTGGCCCGCACCGTGGCCCGGGTGAGCGGGGCCTGCCTGACGGCGGCCGTTCCTCCCGCGCTGGAACTGTGGCTGGTGGCCCGCCTGAACAATGAAGCGGCCGATCCCCCAGCCTTCCCGGGGCTCGCGCTGGAGGTCCGCTCCCGGCTGAACATGACCTCCTTCGAGGAGGAGCTTCAGCTGGTCCTGCGCCGTGCGCCGGGGACAGCCCTGCCTGCGCCCGGCTGCGTCCTCCCGGACCCGCCCGTCCAGCCGGCCTGAGCGGCCCGGCCGCGGGCACCTGCCGGTCAGGGCAGTTTTTCGACGCGCAGGTCCCGGATTTCCCAGGGGGTGTTGCGGGGCCCGGTCTCGAACAGCTGCACCACGCGGTCGCCCTGCCCCTTGGGCGCGGCGAGCCTGAAGTCCGCGGTGAAGGGCGTCCACTCGCGGTCCAGCAGGGCGGTGCGGGTGTTGCCGTCGTTCAGGCCGTACACGATCTCCATGGGGCCGCTCAGGGACCGCCCGGTGAAGCTCACGCGGTACTTCCCGGCCGGGAGATTTTTCGGGGCCAGGGAGTACAGCACGCCGCTGCGGGGGTTGTCGGCCGAGGCGTCCCGGCCCAGGAACATCACCGTGGTCGTGAGCTTCGCGGCCGCGCAGTACGGCAGCCACGGCGCCGCCTGGGGGTCCTGGGTGGGCAGCAGGTTCGGTCCCAGCGTGCCGTTCGCGGCGCGCCGGCGCACGCTCAGGCGCCGGACCTCCCACGGGGTGTTCTTCTCGACGTTCTCCGTGATCTGGAACACGCGGTTGACGTTCTCGGTGCGCACGGCGGCCGGCGTGATCTTCGCGCCGCCGTCCCAGGTGAAGGTCTGCTGGTACCCGCGCCAGCTGCCGGTCAGGTCGGCGGTGGCGGTCGTGCGGTCGTTCAGGCCGTACTGGACGGTCAGGGTGCCGCCCACCGTGCGGGCGTCGAAGCTCACCACGTACTGCCCGGCCGGCAGGGCCTTGGCCTGTTTCAGCAGCAGGCCGCTGGCGTGCGTGCCGCACCCGCCGTCCTGCGAGTCCAGGCGGGTGGTGATCAGCATCGGCGGTTTGACCAGGTACGGTTTCCAGGCGGGCGCGCCCACGTCCAGGTGCGGCAGCAGCGAGGGGGCAGGAGCGGGGGCCGGGGCCACCGGGGGGGAGGCGGGCGCGGCGAGTACGCCCGGGCCGAGCAGGGCGCCGAGAAGCAGCAGGGATCGCGTCATGACAGCTCTCCTGAGGGTCGGGAACATGAAGGCGGAAGGGGAGACGGGTCGCGGTCCCGGCCTCCGGTGAGGGCGCGGGCCGGCGCCCAGGATGACACGCGCCGGCCCCGGACGGACTTGAGCCCGGGGCCGGCCGTGCGGCACCCTGGGGCATGACGTTGCGCCCCGCCTCCGACCCCCGCGCCCTGAAGGCCGTGGAGGCCCTGTACTCCCCGGCCGCCCTGCCGGACCCGTACCCGCTGTACGAGGCGGTGCGCGCCCACGCGCCCGGCGGGGTGCTGCACCTGCCGGAGTGGAACGCGGCGTTCCTGACCGGGCACGCGGCGAACCGCGCCGCGCTGAGTTCCCCGCTGGCCCTGAGCGGTCAGGGCATGGGCGGGGCGCCGGCCTCGGACGGCGTGCGGCTGTTGCAGGGCATGATGCTGTGGCGCAACGGGCCCGACCACCGCCGGCTGCGGGGCCTGGTGGAACTGGCCTTCACGCCCCGGGTGGTGGAGGAGCAGCGGGTCCTGGTCCGCGCGCTGGTGCACGACCTGCTGGACGCCGCGCAGGCCCGGGAGGCGGCGGGCACCGAGGTGGACCTGGTGGCGGCACTGGCGCACCCGCTGCCGGCGCGGGTGATCATGACCATGCTGGGCCTGGGGGCTGGGGACGAGGAGCGGTTCGTGCGCTGGTCGGGCAGCGTGGCGGAACTGCTGGGCGGCGCGAACCAGTCCGCGGAACTGCTGGCCCGCATCGACGCGGACGCCCGCGAGATGCGCGCGTACTTCCGCGACCTGGCCGGCGAGCTGCGCGCCCGGCCGCGGCCCGGCCTGCTGTCCGCGCTGGCGGCCGCGCAGGACGGCGGCGAGCGCCTCAGCGGCGACGAGCTGCTCTCCAACGCCGTGCTGCTGCTCACCGCCGGGCATGAGACGACCAGCAACCTGATTCCTGGCGGGCTGCTGGAACTGAGCACCCAGCCTGCCGCCTGGGCCGCCCTGACCGCCGACCCGCGCCGGCCCGGCGTCGCGGACGAGCTGCTGCGCGTCGTGTCCCCGGTGCAACTTGACGGCCGCACCCTGTCCGGGCCCCTCACGTTGGAGGGCGCACCCCTGCCGGCCGGCACGCAGGTGCAGGTGATGCTGGCCGCCGCGAACCGCGACCCGCTGGTGTTCCCGGACCCGGCCCGGCTGGACTGGGCCCGCCCGAACGCCGCGCGGCACCTGGCGTTTGCGGCCGGCCCGCACTACTGCCTGGGAGCCAGTCTGGCGCGGCTGGAGATCACCGAGGTGTACGCCGCGCTGGCCGAGCGCTTCCCGCGCCTGCGGGTGCTGGACCCAAGCCCGCCGTTCAAGCCGAACCCGGTGCTGCGGGGGCCGGCGGAACTGAGGGTGCGGCTTGACGGGTAGCGCCCCGGCCTCTCTACTGGGGATATGCGGGCGTACCTGGACCTGATGGAGCATGTGCTGGAGCACGGCACGGACAAGACCGACCGGACCGGCACGGGCACCCGCAGCGTGTTCGGGCACCAGATGCGCTTTGATCTCGCGCAGGGTTTCCCGCTGGTGACCACCAAGCGCACGCACCTGAAAAGCATCATCTACGAGCTGCTGTGGTTCCTGCGCGGGGACAGCAACGTGCGCTGGCTGCAGGACCGCGGCGTGACCATCTGGGACGAGTGGGCGGCCCCGGACGGGGAACTCGGGCCGGTGTACGGCGTGCAGTGGCGCAGCTGGCCCACCCCGGACGGCGGGCACGTGGACCAGATCCGCGAGGTGATTGACAGCATCCGCCGCACCCCGGACAGCCGCCGCCTGCTCGTGAGCGCCTGGAACGTGGGGGAGATCGGACGCATGGCCCTGCCGCCCTGCCACGCCCTGTTTCAGTTCTACGTGGCCGACGGCCGCCTGAGCTGCCAGCTGTACCAGCGCAGCGCCGACATCTTCCTGGGGGTGCCCTTCAACATCGCCAGTTACGCGCTGCTGACCCTGATGGTCGCGCAGGTCACCGGCCTGAAGCCCGGGGAGTTCATCTGGACGGGCGGGGACTGCCACCTGTACGCCAACCACTTCGAGCAGGCCCGCCGGCAGCTGACGCGGGAGCCGCGGCCCCTGCCGGTCATGCACCTGAACCCGGCCGTGCAGGACATCGACGCCTTCACCTTCGAGGACTTCACGCTCAGCGGGTATGACCCGCACCCGGGGATCAAGGCCCCCATCTCGGTATGACCCACCCCTGCATCTTCTGTGAGATCGTGGCCGGCCGCTCCCCCGTGAGCCCGGTGGCCGAAAACGACCTGTGCGTGGCCTTCCTGACCATCGCGCCCTTCAACACCGGGCACACCCTGGTGGTGCCCCGCCGGCACGCCGTGACCTTCACGGACCTCACCCCGGCGGAAGCGGCCGCGATGGCCCAGCTGGCGCAGGAGGTGGCCCGGGCGCAGCAGCGCAGCACCCTGCCCGGCCACGACTTCAACCTTTGGATGGCAAACGGCGAGGCCGCCGGGCAGGACGTGTTCCACGCGCACATGCACGTCTTCCCGCGACTGGAAGGTGACGCGTTCAAGGTAGAGGCCACCTGGCCCAGCCCGGCCCGCCCTGAACTGGACGCCGTGGCCGCCACCCTGCGCGGCGCCCTGGGGGCCCGGTGACCCGCCCCAGTTTCGATGAGCTGGGACTGGCGACGGCGCAACTCTGGGCGTCGCGCAGCGCGGACGCGAAGGTGCAGGTGGGCGCGTGCATCCTGGACCGGCATCACCGGGTGGTGGGCGTGGGCTACAACGGCCGCGCGGCGGGCGAACCGAACGAGCGCGAGTCGCTGGCGCACGGGCAGTCCGGGTTCATTCACGCGGAGGTGAATGCCCTGCTGGCCGCGAACTGGAACGGGGAGGGTCACACGCTGTACGTCACGCACGAGCCGTGCTCGACGTGCGCGCGGCTGATCGTGAACTCGCGGCGGGTCTCCAAGGTGGTGTTCGCCACGCCGTATCAGGAGGAGGGCCGGGCGGTGGCGGGCCTGCCGTTCGGGGCGGACATCCTGCGCGGCGCGGGCATCGAGGTGGTCCATGCCGGGTAAGCCGGAGCTGGTCGCCATCTACGCCATGACGGAAAACCGCGTGATCGGCCGGGACGGGGGGATGCCGTGGCATCTGCCGGCGGACTTCGCGCATTTCCGGCGGCTGAGCGTGGGCAGGCCGAACATCATGGGCCGCAAGGTCTGGGAGTCGCTGGGCGGCACGGCGCTGAAGGACCGGGTGAACATCGTGCTGACCCGCAACCCGGCGTACCGGGCGGAGGGCGCGGTCGTGGTGCACACGCCCGCGGCGGCGCTGGAGGCGGCGGGGGACGCGCCGGAGGTGGCGATCATCGGTGGGGCGGAAATCTACGCGCTGTATGCCGGTCAGCTCACGCGGCGGGAGGAGACCCTGATTCATACATCGCTGGAGGGCGACACCTTCATGCCGGAGCTGCCGGGGGAGTGGACGGTGACCACCGAGCGGGTCCGGCCGGCGGACGCGAGGAATGCGTATGACCTGACCTTCCGGACGCTGGTGCGGCAGACGCCCTGATCCATCCCGCCGAATAGCCCGGGGGGGTATCATTCCCGGGCTGTGAGGCTTACCATGAGGGCATGACCGTTACGAAAACCATGACCCTGCACCACCTCGGCGAGCAGCGTTACGTGGGCCACAGCGCCAGCGGGCACCAGATCCTGCTGGACAACAGCCCCATCAAGGTCGGCGTGTCCCCCAGCGAGGCCCTGCTGGCCGCCGTGGCCGGCTGCACCGCCTACGACGTGGTGGAAATCATGCGCAAGAAGCGCACCCCCCTCGCCGAGTACCGCGTGGAACTCGTCGCGGAACTCGACGACACCACCACCCCCAAGCACTACCGCCGCATGACCGTGCGCCACCTCGGCCGCGGCCAGGGCATCACGCAGGAGACCCTGCTGAAGGCCGCCGAACTCAGCCACGAGAAGTACTGTTCGGTGGCCGCCAGCGTGAAATCCGAGATCGTGGTGGAGGCCGCCCTGCTGCCCGACCCGGCCACCCCCTGAGCGGCACCCTTTCCGCGCGGCCCGGCAATGAAGTTGCCGGGCCGCGCTCTTTTGCCGGCCACTCCTGTCCGGACGGCCGGCCCCACGGCCGTGCCCGCCCGTGCTGAAATGCCTGCACCGCTGGAGGTGTGATGACCCGTGCCCGTGACCCGGAAGTGCAGGCCCTGCTGGACATGCTGCGGCTGTCGCTGGGCGGCGCGGTCGCGCTGGGCTTCGCGCGTTTCGCGTACGCGCTGCTGCTGCCCGCCATGCGCGCGGACCTGCACTGGAGCTTCACGCTGTCCGGCGCGATGAACGCCGCCAACGCCCTGGGGTACCTCGCCGGCGCCCTGAGTGCCGCGCGCCTCGGCGACCGCTGGGGCCTGCGGCGGCTGTTCACGGTGGGCCTGCTCGTCACGGCCGCCGCCCTGGCCGCCTGCGCCCTGTCCGGCGACGGGGCGGTGCTGCTGGCCCTGCGGTTCCTGGCGGGCCTGAGCGGCGCATGGGTGTTCGTGAGCGGCGGCGGGCTGGCGGCCCTGGCGGCGCGGCAGCATCCGGCCCGCAGCGCTCGCCTGCTGGGCGTGTTCTACGGCGGCGCCGGCATCGGGATCGTGCTGTCGGCGGTGCTGCTCCCGCCCCTGCTGACCGCCGGTTGGCGCGGTGCGTGGCTGGCGCTGGGCGCGGCGTCCGTGGCGTGCCTGCTGCTCACCCGGCCGGCCCTGACCCGACTGCCGGACCGCGCGGCCCCGGCCCCGCCCGGCGTGCGCGCCCCGCTGCGGCCCCTGGCCTTCACGCTCGCGGCCTACGCGTGTTTCGGGGTGGGGTACATCGCGTACATGACCTTCATCGTGGCGTTCCTGAATTCGGTGGGCGCGGGCGGGCTGGTCACGCCGTTCTGGGCATTGCTGGGCGCCTGCGTGATCGTGAATCCCTTCGTGTGGGGGCCGCTGCAGCAGCGCGCGCCCGGCGCGCGCGCCATGAGTGTCCTGATGGCCACCCTGGCCGTGGGCGCGGCCCTGCCGCTGTGGTCGCACGCGCCCGCGGCCCTGCTGCTGTCCGGGGTGCTGTTCGGCCTGAGCTTCCTGGCGGTCGTGACCTTCACCACCGTCATCACCCGCCGGGTCCTGCCGGAGCACGCCTGGGCGCGGGGCATCGTGGCCTTCACCAGCGTGTTCGCGCTGGGGCAGGTGGCCGGCCCCCTCCTGACCGGCCTGGCCGCCGACAGCGCGGGCGGCCTGCGCCTGGGCCTGGGGCTGAGCGCGGCGGTGCTGCTGCTGGGCGCCGCCCTCGCCCTGGGCCAACCGGTTCGCGCGGTGCGGCCCGCCTGACCCGGGGCGGCGGGATGCACTAGAACGGGGAGGCTGTGACTCCACCCGACCCCCCTGCGGCCCGTTCCCTGCTCGCCCGGCACGCCTTCGCGCTGAACCTCGCGGTGACCTTCCTCTCGGCGGTGCCGCTGCCCTTCCTGGGCCGCGCGCACGGCGAGGACTTCCGCCGGGCCAGCGGGTACTTCCCGCTGGTGGGGTACCTGGTGGGCGGCGCGGTGGCGCTGGTGCTGCTGCTGCCCCTGCCGCTTCCGGCGGGCGTGGGTGCGGCGCTGGCGGTGTGGGCGTGGCTGTGGGTGACCGGCCTGCTGCACTTCGACGGGCTGGTGGACAGCGCCGACGCGCTGCTCGCCATGCGCGCCCCAGAGCGCCGGCTGGAGATCCTGCACGACGTGCACGTGGGCGCCTTCGGGCTGGCAGCGGGCGGCGTGTACCTGCTGCTGCTCTGGAGCCTGCTCTCCGCGTCCATCCCGGCCTTCGCGCCGGTCGTGGCGGCCGTGCTGGGCCGGGCGGTGATGCTGCTTCCCATGAACCTGTACCCGGTGGCGGGCAACAGCGTGATCGGCGGGCAGTCGCGCGGCGGGCGGCCCTGGGTGCCTCTGCTGCTCACGCTGCCGGTGCTGCTGCTGCCCGGCGGGCTGCTCGCGGCGGGGCTCGCCCTGCTGGGCGGGCTGCTGGTCGCGCGGTTCGCGGCCGGGCGGCTGGGCGGCGTGCTGAACGGCGACACGTACGGCCTGGTGGTGGTGGGCGCGGAGCTGCTGGTGCTGCTCAGTTACGCCTGGGGGCAGGCGTGAGGGCCCGGGCATGCTGACCCTGCACCTCGTCCGGCACGCGCCCACCGTCCGCAACCATGAGCGGCGCTACCCCTTCCCGCACGAGGACCCGCCCCTGTCCCCGGAAGGGGAGGCCCTGGCCCGCCGGCTTGTGCTGCCGCCGGCGGACGTGGTGTTCGCCTCACCGCGCGCGCGGGTGCGGCAGACCGCGGCCCTGGCCGGCTTCCCGGAAGTGCTGGACGCCCCGGCCCTGGTTGAGGCCCGCTTCGGCGTGATGGCCGGGCTCACCTGGGCGGACCTCGAAGCCCGGCACGGCGAGGCCCCGCGCACCTGGATCGACACGCTCTCGGACCCCCAAAGCCCGCTCGGGCCCCCCGGCGGGGAGACCGGGCAGGCCTTTCACGGCCGGGTGCAGGCGTGGCTGGACGCCCTGCCGGAGAAGGGTGCCGTGCTGGCGTTCGCGCACTCCGGGACCCTCCAGGCCGCCCTGCGCCTCACGGTGGGCCTGGGGGCGGTGGTCACGCCGCCCGGCACGCGCGTCACCCTGGAACGGGCGGGCGGGCCGTGGTGGCTCAGCGCCCTGGTGCCGCCCGGCTAGCGCGCCTCAGCGGGCGGCGCGGTGCGTGAGCAGCAGCGTGCCCGCACCCCAGGTCCCGCCCACCAGCGTGAACAGCAGCGCCAGCGGTGGCTCGCCCAGACTGGCGGCAATCGCGGTGAGGCCCAGCACGGCGCCCACCACGTCCGGCACCGGCAGCCGCGCCCGGACGGCCAGGGCCCGCCCGCCGTCGTAGGCGGTCACGCTCAGGCCCACCGCCAGCAGCAGCACCACCAGCATGGTCGCCAGCAGCGCCGGCCCCAGCAGGCCCGCCAGCCCCAGCACCAGCGCCGGCACGCCCAGCGCGGCCAGCGTCAGCACGCCCAGCGCCAGGGTCCGCATCGGGGCGTGCCGCTGCCGCCGTGCCAGGACCGGCGCGACCCCCAGCGTGAACAGCGACCCCAGCGCGCCCGCCGTGAGCAGAACGAAGAACTTCGACCACGCTGCGCCGCCCAGCCAGCCCAGCAGTGGCCGGAAGGCGGCGGCGCTCGCCACGCTCAGGTCGCTGGGCGGCGGGGCCTGCAGGGCGGTGCGGTCCCCGGGCGCCTGCCCCAGCAGGGTGTTCACCCGTCCGGTCACCTGCGCGCCGGGGTCGCGGGTCACGTCGCCCAGCAGCGTGACCACCTCGCCATCCACGCGGGCGGCGCCGGTCAGGTGCACGTTCCCGCCGATGGCGATCACGTTCCCGTCCACCGGGCGTTCCACGGTCACGTTCTGTCCGAAGGTCACCCGGCCACTGGCCGCGCCCTGGTACAGGGTGGGCAGGGTCAGCACGGCCGCCAGCGCGTACGCGCCCGCCCCCACGGTCCGCAGGGTGGGCGTGGGCCGCCACGCGACCACCACGCTGGTGAGCAGCACCAGGGCCGCGCCGACCACCGCCAGCGGCGACACCTGCGCCAGCAGCGCCTGCAGGACCAGCGCGCCGGCCGTCAGGTTCGGCCAAGCGGTGGTCACGGTCAGCAGCAGCAGGCCCACCATCAGCGCCCCGACCAGCAGGGCCGGGGCGGGGTTGGGCCCGCGCAGCGAGGGCACCGGATGCACCCAGACGTGCGCCGCCTCCGGCGGGGTCGCGTCCACGCCCGCCTGGAAAGCGGCCACCGGCGCAGCCACCGGTGGCACTTCGGCCGGCAGGGGCCGGACGGCCGGGGCGCCCGCCGCCTCAGCCGCGATGCGGGCCGCCAGACCCGCCGCCACCGAGGGCGCGGCGGGCACCGGGCGGTGCAGCCGCGCCTGCCACGCGATCTCGGAGGCGACACTGGCCGCCACGCTCCGCGGAATCGCGGGGGGCCGCACCTGCCCGGCCACCCGCACGTCGCCCGCCACGCCGGCGGCCACACTCCGGGGCAGGACCGCGGGCGCCAGTTGCAGGGTGTGGGCCAGGGCCACGTCCGCCGCGACGGCGGCCGCCACCGACCTCGGCAGCGCCGGGGCGGGCAGCGCGCGCCACTGCGCGGACGCGGCCACCTCGCCCGCCACCTGAAGCGCCACACTCTGCGGCAACGCCGGGGGCGGCAGGCTGCTCAGCGCGGCCTGCGTGCCGTGCAGCGCCTCTCGCCAGCGCGCCACCCGGTCCGCGTCCGGCCAGGCGGCCAGCCGCGCGCGGTCCTCGGCGCCCAGCGTGCCGTCGGCGTCCTCGTGCAGCCAGTCCAGCCACGCCGGCACGGCCGCCCCACCGCCGGGGCGGGCGGGGTCCGGGAACTCTGGGGGGGGTGGCGGGCGGCCCATATCAACCCCCATACGGTAGGGGCCGGGGCAGGGTTCCCGCTGCCTGAAACTCCACCGTCACCCCTGATCGGGGGAGGGCCCGGGCTGGCCGGGCAGCGCGTGGTAGTCGCCGCTTTTCCCGCCGGACTTGGCGAGCAGCCGCACGCCCGTGATCTCGATGGCCTTGCTGGCGGCCTTGAGCATGTCGTACACGTTCAGCGCCGCGACCGTCACGGCCGTCAGGGCCTCCATCTCCACGCCGGTGGGGGCGGTGGTGCGCACGGTCGCCTGCACGCGCACGCCCGCCGGTTCCAGCGTGACCTGCACGTCCGCGCCCGTGACCGGAATGGGGTGGCACAGCGTCACCAGGTCCGCGGTGCGTTTGCTGCCCGCCAGCCCCGCCAGCCGCGCCACGGTCAGCGGGTCGCCCTTGGGGGTGGTGCCGGCTTCCAGTGCCGCGCGGGCGTCCGGCGGGAGCCGCACCCAGCCCTCGGCGGTGGCCGAGCGCGCGGTGGGCGCCTTGCCGGTCACGTCCACCATGCGGGGCAGGCCGTCCCGGAAGTGCGTGAGTTCCGGCGCGGGAGAATCGCCGGTCTGTGCGTCGGGGCTCATTCCTCGGGAACGTCCAGGTCCTTCAGGGACGCGAAGGGGTTCTGCTTGGCGTGCGCGCTGCCTTCCGGGATGCCCAGGTCGTCGTCGATCTCCTCGACCGGCACCTGCGCCATGTGCTCGCAGATGCCCTCGTTGAGGTCCTGCCCGCACACCTGGCACAGGCCCTTGCACGCCGGGTCGTGCAGCACGCTCAGCGGCGCGGCCAGCACGGTCGTTTCGGCCAGGTAGGCGCTGAGGTCCAGGTTCGGGTCGCCGAACACCAGCACCTCCTCGCCGGACTCGGCCTCTTCCAGGTACGGCTGGTCGGCGCTGGGGTCGTAGCGCATCAGGGTGCCGAGCTTCAGTTCCAGCGGCACGTGCACCTCCCGCAGGCAGCGGGCGCACTCCATGATCAGGGTGGGCTCGAACGTGCCCTGCAGGTACATTTCCTGCGAGCCAAGGCTGTTGACGTCCACGTCGTACCAGGCGGGTTCGGCGAAGCGCAGGGTCTGGGGAAGGCCGCCCTGCTCGTAGGTCAGTTCTGTCAGTTCGCCTTCGGCGTGCGCGTCGTCCTGCGTGCGCATCAGGGAACCCAGGTGAATGCGGGGCGAATCGGTCATGCCCCTCATCATAGAAGGTCCGCCGCAATTCCCGCCGTGACGTGGGGCGGCATCCCCGGCATGTGGCAAGGCAAAAGAAAAACTCCCGCCGGAGCGGGAGCGTTTCAGTGGTGACCCCAACGGGATTCGAACCCGTATCGCTACCTTGAAAGGGTAGTGTCCTAACCGTTAGACGATGGGGCCACACCACTTCAGCTGTTGAACACCGCCGCCTTTCGGCCCGGAATCCTTGACTGCCTTTCAAGGGGTGCCGTTTCCGGCACGCACAGAAAGATACACACCCGCTCCTCTGGCGTCAAGGGCCCCTCACGGTCGGCGCTGGCGCCCGCCGGTCACGGCCCGAGCCGCTGTCTAAAGGCGCCCTTCAGGGCCGGCGCGCGGCCCGCGCCAGGACGACGATTTCCGTCCGGACAGGCCGCGCGGCCGGCCGGCGCGCGCCGCACCCGCGCGCGAAGTGGGCGGTACACTGGCCCTGATGAGCGACACCGGATCCCTACAGCGCCTGCACCGCGTTCAGCAACTGGACCTGAACCTCGACCAACTGCGCGCCGAGGAGAGCAACATCCCGGACGCTCTGCGCGACGCCCGCGCGCAGCAGACCGAGATCAACAACAGCCTGGAAGACACCGAGATCACCCTCGAAGGTGTGGAAAAGCAGCTCCGGCAGGCCGAGATGGACCTCGCCGGCACCCGCGACCAGATCCAGCGCGCCAAGGAAGAACTCGACAAGAACGCCTTCGACGCCCGCGCCCAGAGCCAGTACGGCAGCCGCATCCAGATGCTCGGCGAACGCGCCGACGAGATGGAAGAAGACCTCGGGCCGCTGCGCGAGCGCCAGCAGGAACTCGCCGCCAAGGCCAGCCAGCTGCGCCAGGCGCACCGCGACCTGCGCCCCACCCTGGACGCCCTGGAGACCGAGGACGAGCAGCGCGTGCAGGGCCTGCGCGACCAGGGCCAGGCCGACCGCGAGGAACGCGCGCAGCTGGTCGAGAACCTCGACTCGCGCACCGTGAAGGAATACGACCTGATCCGCAAGGCCAAGAAGGGCCTGGGCGTCGTGGAGATCAAGGGCGGCCGGTGCAGCGGCTGCAACGTCGTGCTGCCCGTGAACGTGCAGCAGAAGGCCGCGCTGGGCCAGCTGCCGCCCGTGAAGTGCCCCTCCTGCGGGCGTTTCCTGATCCGCCTCGACCTGGCCTGAGCCGGGGGCCTGTCCGCCGTGACCTCCCGGGGGGACGTGTCCTCCCGCTTGTTCCGCCCGCGAGGAGACACCTGAGCATGAAGGTCGCCGTGGCCGACGTCGGCACCAATTCCAGCCACCTGCTGCTCGCCGAGGCGGCCGGCAGCGGCTACCGCGTCCTGGACGCCCTGAAAGACCGCACCGCGCTCGGCGAGTGCCTGGACGAGGCCGGGAACCTCACCCCGGAAGGCGAGGACCGCCTCGCGGGCGCCCTGACCCGCTTCCGGGAACTGAGCGGCGCGGCCGGCATTCCCGAGGTGCGCGTGTACGCCACCAGCGCCCTGCGGGAAGCGCCAAACGGGCAGGCAGTCGCGCAGCGCATGCGGGAGCGCACCGGGCTGTACCCGGCAATCATCAGCGGGGAACGCGAGGGGCACCTCACCTACCTGGGCGCGGCGCACAGCGTGGAATTCGGGCCGGACACCCTGCTGCTCGACCTCGGCGGCGGCAGCCTGGAGTTCGCCCGCGGCGGCCCCGAAGCGCCCATGGACGTGCTGAGCCTGCCGGTGGGCGCCATCCGCATGACCCGCGCGTTCCTGCGCCGCGACCCGCCCCCCGCCCGGGAGGTGCAGGCCCTGCAGGCCCACGTGCAGGACCTGCTGCGGCCCCACGTCTCGCGCTTCGCGGCGCAGCCCGGCACGCGCGTGGTGCTGTCCAGCGGCACCGCCGAGGCCGCCGCCGTCGCCCTGAACGCGACGCAGACCGGCCCGGACGGCAGCGTGAACGGCGTGAGCTTCACCGTCGCGGCCCTGGGCGGCCTGCTGGACCGCACGCGGGCCCTGCGGCCCGGCGCGCGCCTGAAGGTCCCCGGCTTCGAGAAACGCGCCGGGACGATCGTGGCGGGCCTCGCGGTGCTGCACGCCGCCCTGGACCTGCTGGGCGTCCGGGAGGTCACGGTCAGCGAGGGCGCGCTGCGCGAGGGCATGCTGATCGAGGAACTCGCCCAGCTCAGCGCCTTCACCGGCGGCCTGAGCCTGCGCCAGCGCAGCGTCCTGGCGACCGCCGAACGCTTCGGCGCGAACCTCGCGCACGCCGGGCACGTCGCGCAGCTCGCCCGCGACCTGCTGGCCGCGCTGGCCCGCGCCGGGGAGAGCTTCCCGGACGAGGCGCGCCCGCTGCTCACGGCCGCCGCGGCCCTGCACGAGACCGGGCAGATCGTGTCGCAGAGCGCGCACCACAAGCACGCCGCGTACCTGATCCGGCACACCGACCTGCGCGGCTTCTCCCCGCGCGAACGGGAACTGATCGCGCAGGTCGCCCGCTACCACCGCCGCAGCCCCCCCAAGGCCTCCCACGCGGACTTCGCGGCCCTGCCAGCCGCCGATCAGGCCCTGGTGTCGCGCCTCGCGGCGATCCTGCGCGTCGCCGACGGCCTGGACCGCGCGCATGCCGGTGGCACGCAGTTCCGCGAGCTGCGCCGCGCCCGGGCGGAGGACGGCTGGACCCTGCACGTGACCGGCGCCACGCCGCTGGACCTCGCGGGCGCCCGCGAGAAGGCCGACCTGTGGACCCGCGAGTTCGGGCCGCTGACCTTCCGGAACCTCTGACCCGCCGCCCGCGCCGCTTATGCTGTCCCCCATGACCGCCGCCACCCCCGCCCCCACCGTGCCGCGCAACATCCTGAGCATCCAGTCCTGGGTGGCCTACGGACACGTGGGGAACGCCGCCGCCGTGTTCCCGCTGCAGCGCCTGGGCTTCGAGGTCTGGGCGGTGAACACCGTGCAGTTCTCCAACCACACCGGGTACGGCGCCTGGACCGGCAGCGTGTTCCCGCCGGAGCTGGTGGCCGAGCTCTTGGACGGCATCGAGGCGCGCGGCGCCCTGCCCGGCTGTGACGCCGTGCTCAGCGGGTACATGGGCTCGGAAGGCACCGTGGCGGCCGTGGCGGACGCCGTGCGCCGCGTCAGGGCGGCGAACCCGGCCGCGCTGTACTGCTGCGACCCCGTGATGGGCGACGTGGGCCGCGGCGTGTTCGTGCGCCCGGAACTGCCGGACCTGATCGCCGCGCAGGCCCTCCCGGCGGCCGACATCGTCACGCCCAACCAGTTCGAACTCGAACTCCTGACCGGGCACGCCGTGCACACCCTGGACGACGCCCTGACCGCCGCGCACGTGCTGCGCGGGCGGCTGAACCCGGGCGGGCCGCGCGTGGTGGTGGTCACCAGCCTGATCCGCGAGGACGCCCCGGAAGGCGGCATCGAGACGCTGGCCGTCACCGGGGACGGCGCGTGGCTGTGCTGCACGCCGCTGATCCCGCTGGACCCGCCCCGCAACGGCACGGGCGACACCATCGCCGCGCTGTTCCTGGGACAGGTGCTGCGCGGCGCCAGCCCGGCGCAGGCCCTGAGCCTCGCCATGAGCGCCCTGTACGCCCTGCTGGACGTCACGCACCGCGCCGGCACCCGCGAGATTCAGCTGGTGGCCGCGCAGAACGAGTTCGTGCAGCCCACCCAGGTCTTCCCGGCCGAACAGGTCCAGGGCGGCGTGGCGTGACGCCCGACCCGGCCGTGCTGGCCTTTCTGCAAGAGGCGTTCGAGGTGGCCCGCGCCGGGCAGACGGCGCGGCTGGAGCAGATGCTGGCCGCGGGCCTGCCGGTGAACGTCCGCAACCAGAACGGAGACACCCTGCTGATGCTGGCCGCCTACCACGGGCACGCGGCGGTCGTGGCGCGGCTGCTGGCCGCCGGCGCCGCCCCCGACACCCGCAACGACCGCGGCCAGAGCCCGCTGGAAGCCGCGGCCTTCCGCGGCGACCTGGACGTGGCCAGGTCGCTGCTGGACGCCGGCGCGGACGTGAACGCCGCCAGCCCCGCCGGCAAGACCCCGCTGATGATGGCCGCCATGTTCGGCCGCGCGGCCCTGGCCGACCTGCTGCTGGACCGCGGCGCGGACCTGCACGCCCGCGACGCAGCCGGGCTGGGCATCCCGGACGCCGCCCGCCTGATGGGCGCGGCCGACCTGGCCGCCGCGCTCCAGGCCCGGCTGGACACCCGCACGCCGTAACGCGCGGCCCGCCCTCTCAGGGGTGCTGCCGGGGCGGCAGGGCCGCCCGCAGGAACCAGAAGTTCCCCAGCGACCGGATGACCTCCACGAACTCCTCGATGCTCACCGGCTTGGGGATGTACGCGTTGGCGTGCAGGTTGTAACTGCGCCAGATGTCGGTCTCCGCGCGGGAGGTCGTCAGGACGATCACGGGAATGGTGCGCAGGTGCTCGTCTTCCTTCAGCACGTCCAGCAGTTCCAGGCCGGACATGCGCGGCATGTTCAGGTCCAGCAGGATCACGTCCGGGCGCACGCCGGCCTGACCGGCACTGCCACGCAGGACCTCCAGGGCGTCCACGCCGTCCCGGGCGGTGTGCAGGGCGTGCGGGAAATCGGCCTCCTCGAAGGCCTCCTCGGTCAGGAGCACGTCGGCGGGGTTGTCCTCGACCAGCAGGATCTGAATGGGTTTCATCGGGGGACCTCGTCAGGAGTGCGTGTTGGGGGGGCGGGGGCCCGGGGCCGGCAGGAGCGCCGCTCCGGGCAGGGCCGCGCCGCCCATGGACGGCGCCGGGGTGCGGTGGTCGGGAATGCTGAAGTGGAAGGTGCTGCCCACGCCGGGCGTGCTGTCCAGCCACAGGTCCCCGCCGTGCTGCTCGATGGCGCTGCGGGCCACGGCCAGCCCGATGCCGCTGCCGCTGTACTCCTCCAGGGTGTGCAGCCGCTGGAACACCCCGAAGATCCGCTCGAAGTACTGCGGTTCGATGCCGATTCCGTTGTCCTGCACGTGAAACACCCAGCGGCCCGGCTCGCGCGTGGCGGACACCCGGATGACGGGCGCGCGGGCCGGCCCGCGGAACTTCACGGCGTTGGTGATCAGGTTCTGGAACACGTGGCGCAGCAGGTCGGCGTTCGCGGTCAGGATCGGCAGCAGCCCGAACTCCACCGCCGCGCCCGCCTCCTGGATGGGCGTGTGCAGGTCCTGCACCACGTCGTGCGCCAGGGTGCGGGTGTCCACCGGCGCGAAGGTCCGCTGCTCCTGGCCCTGGCGCACCCGGGAGAACGCCAGCAGGTCCTGGATGAGGGTCTTGAGCCGCGCGGTGGCGGAGGTGGTGAAGGCGATGTACCGGTCGGCGCGCTCGTCGAGCTGCCCGGCGTAGCGCTTGGCGAGCAGTTCGGTGTAACTCCCGATGGTCCGCAGGGGTTCTTGCAGGTCGTGGCTGGCCACGTACGCGAACTGCTCCAGTTCCCGGTTGCTGCGCCTCAGCTGCTCGTTGGTGGTTTCCAGCGTCTGCGCGGCCTGCGCGAGCTGAGCCTCGCGGTCCTGCACGGCGCGGGCCATCACGTGAACCTGCCCGCTCAGGGCGTCCAGTTCGCGCACGCCGGCGTGCGGCAGGCGCGTGTCGTACTGCCCGGCGGCGATCTCCTGCGCGCCGGCGTTCACGGCGTCCAGCACGGTCGTGATCCGCCGGGCGCCGCGCAGCACCGTGAGCAGCAGCGTCAGGCCGCTGGTGAGCAGGCCCGCGATCGCCAGCAGGCGCACGGTGTTCAGGGTCTCGGTGCCGGCCTGCACCGCCTGCGACAGCCGGACGTTCTCCCGGCCGCGCATCTCCGCGATCAGCGCCCGCAGGGCCTCCATGCGGCTCTTGCCGTCCTCGTTCGCCACGAGCGCCACGGCGTCCCCCAGCGAACGCTGCCGGGCGGTGATCTCCGGCTCGGCGGAGAACTCCCGCCAGTCGTTCATCATCGCCAGGGCGCGGCCCGTGTTCGTGCGCTGCTGCTCGGTGGCGGCCTGCTGTTCCAGCTCGGCGGCGTGCTGCTGGAAAGCGATCACGCCGTCCAGGTAGGGCTTGAGGAAGTCCGGGTGGCCGGTGATCACGTACCCGCGCTGCCCGGACTCCATGTCCGAGGTGTCGCGCGCCAGGGAACTGAGCAGCACCAGCCGGGCGTGCGCGGCGTTCACCTGCGCGGTCGCGCGGGCGTTGCGGTCCACGCCGGTCACGACCGCCGCGCCCACGCCCAGCAGCAGCACGAACGGCAGCAGGAAGGGCCGCAGCAGCAGGTCCCGCAGCAGCACCCCGCGCGGGCGCACGGACGTCGCGTCGGGCCGCAGCAGGGCCGGGGTGGGTGCAGGCCGCGGCGCGTCCCCCGGCGCCGGGGCGGGCGCGGGGGAAGGGGAGGGCAGGCGCGCGCCTGTCTCGTTCTGCACCCGGCGATTCTAGAGCAGTGGCCCGGGACGTCCCGGACCGGCATCCGCACAGGGTTTGTTGAACCGGGTACAGCGGACGCTACACTTCCGGGCATGACCACCCGCGCCAGCGGCGCCGCGCCCGTCCGCCTCACCCGGCAGGGCCCGGTCGCCACCCTGACCCTCACCCCCCCCAAGGGCGCCCTGGGCCCCAACTTCTGGCCGGCCGTGCCCGCCGCCCTGGCCGGACTCGGGGACGCCCGCGTGCTGATCGTGCGCGGCGAGCACCTGTTCAGCGTGGGCCTGGACGTCAAGGCCACCGCCCCGCAGCTCGCGCCCCTGATCGGCAGCGAGGCCGGCTTCCTGGACGCCGTGCAGGCCATGCACGGCGCCATCGAGGCCCTGGCCGCCCTGCCCGTCCCCGTGATCGCGGCCGTGCACGGCTGGTGCATCGGCGCGGGCCTGGAACTGATCAGCGCCTGCGACCTGCGGCTGTGCAGCGCCGACGCCCGCTTCAGCCTGCCCGAGGTGAAACTGGGCATCACCGCCGACCTGGGCGGCCTGCAACGCCTGCCGCGCCTGATCGGCCTGGGCCGCGCCGCGCACCTCGCCCTGACCGCCGAACCCATCGACGCCCCCACCGCCGAACGCTGGGGCCTGGTCACCGAGGTGCTCGACACCCCGGACGCCCTGTTCGCCCGCGCCGACGCGCTGGCCGGTCAGCTGGCCACCCTGCCGGCCGCCGCGCTGGAAGGCACCAAACGCAGCCTGCACGACCCCGCGCCCCACCACGAGGCCATGCTGGGCGCCGTGCGCTGGAACGCCCGGCACATGAGCGTCGAGGCCCTCGCCGCCGCCCTCAAGAAGTGACCCCCCAAGGAGCCCCCATGACCCTTCCCGCCGGTACGCCCGACAGCACCTTCCGCCCCGACCTCCTGGCCGGCAAGCACGCCCTGATCACCGGGGGCGGCAGCGGCATCAACCTTGGCATCGCCCAGAGTTTCGCCGCGCACGGCTGCGCCGTGACCCTGCTGGGCCGCAACCTGGACAAGGCCCAGCGCGCCGCGCAGGGCATCGTCCAGGCCGGCGGACGGGCGCTGGGCGTCAGCGCCGACGTGCGCGACTACGCCGCCATGGAAGCCGCTGTGGCGCAGGCCGTGGCCGAATTCGGGGCCCTGGACATCGTGCTGGCCGGCGCCGCCGGGAACTTCCCCGCGCCGGTGGACGGCATTTCCCCCAACGGCTTCAGGACGGTGGTGGACATCGACCTGATCGGCACGTACCACACCATCAAGGCCGCCGCCCCACACCTGAACACCCCGGGCGGGAACGTCCTGAGCATCAGCGCGTACGGCGTGCCCGTGCCCATGCAGGCGCACGTCGTCGCCGCGAAGGCCGGCGTGGACCAGCTCACCCGCACCCTGGCCATCGAGTGGGGCCTGCGCGGCATCCGCGTGAACGCCATCGTCCCCGGTCCCATCGACGGCACCGAGGGCATGGCCCGGCTCGCACCGGACGAGAAGACCCGCCAGCGCTTCATGGGCACCGTACCCCTGGGCCGCTTCGGGGTGCCGCAGGACATCGCCAACGCCGCCCTCTTCCTGGTCTCCGACGCCGCCAGTTACGTCACCGGCGTGATCCTCCCGGTGGACGGCGGGCAGAACATGCTGGGCGGCGCCCCCCAGTACCAGATGTACCAGCAGATGGGCCTCGCCCTGCCCGGAAAGAAAGAAGGCTGAAACAGGAAAACCGGAGCCGCGAGGGACTCCCCTCACGGCTCCGGTCCTGGTGTCGGTTACAGCGGAATCGCCTGGGTGCGACGCGCGTGTCGGTACAGCCCCAGGTAGATCGCCAGCACGCTCAGTCCGTACATCACCAGCGTCCACGCGAACAGCAGGTCGAAGGCCGGCCCGAACGGCACGCGGCCCCGCACCACCCCGGACAGGATGCTGCTCACCGCCCAGCCCAGGTCCCAGGCGATCACGTTCACCGCCGAGTACATGGGCCGGTCCTCCTCCGGCAGGGCCGTCATAGCGTACGCGCCGTACACCGGCCCGGCCGCGTTCATCAGCGCCCCGCGCGTGAACAGCGCCACCGTGACCATCCACAGTTCCGGCGCGAAGCCCAGCAGCGCCAGGAAGGGCAGGCTGCTCGCCTGCACCACCAGCACCGCCCTGAGCTGCCCCAGCGACCGGACCAGCAGCGGCTGCAGCAGCGCCGTGACTGCCGTGGCGAGGCTCATCCAGGCGAACAGCGTGCCCAGGCTCGCGTAATCCACCTTGAACTTCCCCTCGATAAACACGTTCAGGAAGGGAATCGTGGCCCCGGCGCCCAGGCCCACCAGCACGTTCGGCATCACCAGCCGCGCCATCGTGCGCTTGTCCCTCACCGCGAAACTCCGGCCCTCCCGGGTGGTCTTCCCGGTGGGTTTCAGGCCCAGCACCGGCAGCAGCCCCAGCAGCTGGAATGCGGTCGCCACCAGCAGCGCCGCGCGCAGCGCCCCCAGCCCGTCCGGTTCGGTCAGCGTGGCCTGCGCGTACAGGTCCGGCACCCGGCCGCCCAGCAGGTTTCCCACGAACCCCGCCCCGGTCATCAGGGCGCTCTGCACGCTGAACAGCGTCACGCGGGTCTCCTCGGTGCTGTTGTTCGCCATGAACGGCGACCCCGCCACCACGCTCAGCGCCGCGCCTGCCCCCTGCACCAGCGCGCCCACCACCGCCATGCCCGGCCCCGACGCAGTCGCCAGGATCAGCGTGCCCACCAGACTCAGCGCCGCCCCGACCTTCAGGGTGTGCGCGTTGCTGATCCGCCGTGCCAGCGCCACCGCCGGCAGGCTCAGCAGCGCCAGCGTCAGCGCCGGCAGCGCATTCAGGAAGCCCTGCCACTCCGCGCCCAGCCCCAGCGCCCGCAGGTAGAAATTCAGGAAGAGTGCCGCGAACGCCTGCGCCAGCCCGAAACTGAACGCAGACGCCAGATACAGCCACACCTGCCGGGAAAACCGCCACTTCATACCGGCCTCACCCCGCCGCGCGCCGCCCGGCCCCCGCCCAGTTCAGAGCACGGCATCGGTCACCCCGATCTTCGGACAGAAGCCCGCCAGCCGGCACGCCCCGCACGCCGGCTTCCGCGCGAAGCACACCCGCCGCCCGTGCAGGATCAGGCCGTGGTGCATGAACACCCACCGCTCCCGCGCAAACAGCCGTTCCAGGTCCGCCTCCACCTTGTCCGGGTTCGTCTGCGCGCTCAGGCCCAGCCGCCGCGCCAGGCGCCCCACGTGCGTGTCCACCGCGATCGCGGGGTACCCGTACGCGTTGCTCAGCACCACGTTCGCGGTCTTGCGGCCCGCGCCTGGGAGCGCCACCACCGCGTCGAAATCATTCGGAACCTCGCCCCCGTGCCGCTCCACCAGCAGTCGCGCCAGCGCCGCCAGGTTCCTCGCCTTCGCACGGTACAGCCCGATCCGCCGGATCAGCGGCTCGATCTCCTCCGGCTCCGCCACGCTCATCGCGTGCGCATCCGGGAAGCGCGCGAACAACGCCGGGGTCGCCAGATTCACACTCACGTCCGTCGCCTGCGCCGACAGGACCGTCGCCACCAGCAGCTCGAACGGATTGCGGAAGTCCAGCTCACAGCGGGCGTCCGGGTACAGCTCGGACAGCCCGGCCAGCACCAGCGGCGCACGGGCCTTCGCCCCACGCGGCAGCCGGGCCGGCAGGACAGATCGGAGAGAAGCGGCAGACGTCACAGCCACCCAGCCTACGCCCGCAATTTCCACGCGCATGTGAACGCCCCCGGAAGTAAGCCGGAACGCTTAGCCGCCCCGGCCCGTACTGGAGGACATGAGGGTGCTCTCCATGATCTGCGGCGTGCTCGCCGCCCTGGGCCTGCTGCTGGGCCTGCTCCCCCTGTTCGGCTGGCTGAACTGGTTCTTCGTGCTGCCCCCCGCCCTGCTCGGCGTGATGTTCGGCGCCCTCAGCCGCGACCGCAGCGCCATGACCTTCAACATCGTGATCCTGGCCGTCGCCGCGCTGCGCCTGCTGCTGGGCGGCGGCGTGATCTGACCCACCCTTGCGTGAACCCCAGGCCTCTGCTACCCTATTTGGGCCTTCCGAGAGGAAGCACGGGTTCTTAGCTCAGTTGGTAGAGCGGCGGTCTCCAAAACCGTAGGTCGAGGGTTCAAGTCCTTCAGGGCCCGCCAGATTAAACTCCCTCCTAGTGAGGGAGTTTTCCTTTATACCTACCCCGGGCATGCCCGATTTGAGGGCGTGCCGGTGTAGTAGCGGTGTAGTAGGCGCTCAGTTCAAAGCTGCTGGAATGCCCACTGGGACAGGGGGGACCATCTCGAACAGGTCGACCACATGTGACCGCCGCTCACTGTCCAGCACATGCCGGTAGATATCCCAGGTGATCGAAATGCTGGCGTGGCCCAAGTTGCGCGAGACCACCTCAATCGGGACGCCGCGGCGCAAAGCCAAGGTGGCGTACGTGTGGCGCAGGTCATGAGGAGAGATGTCAGGCAGAGCCGAGCCAACCTGCACGGCCGCCATCAGAGCCGCCCGCTGCTCCCGGGGCACTCCTTTCCACACCCACGGCTTTCCTTCCTCTCTTTTCAGAATGGCAGGGTTGGACCACTTGAGAATCGTCTGCACAGCCCGTTTCAAGTTGTCGGGGTGCGTCCAATCCCCAAGTTCCGTGGCAAAGACCGCCCCTGTCTTTTTCCAGGCGCTTCCTGCATGGGCTTGCTCCGCTAACTGCGCTTGTCGATGGTCTTGGAGCGCGGCAATGAGAGACGGAGGCAACTGGATCTCGCGTCGACTGTTCTTGGTCTTGGGCAATCCCGTCTCGATCTCGTTTTCTCCCATCACCCTTGTTTGCCGGACGTACAGGATGCCCGTCGTGAAGTCCACGTCTTTCCAGGTGAGGCCCATCACTTCACCTCGCCGAAGACCAATGCTCACAGCGGTAAACACGGCTGGCCAGAGTCGCAACCGTCCCGCCTGGTGGAGCGCTGCGCCAATCGTGTGGAGGCGGGCCGCCTCATCGAAGTCCAGCGGCTGCCCTGCTGAGAGGGTTCGGCCCATCTTGAGCGGCTTTATTGCGTCCATGGGGTTGACGTAGATCACCTGGTCGGCGACGGCATCCTGGAACATTGTTTTCAAGCGCGTCCGCACGTGCGCGTGGGTTCTTGGCGACATGGGCTTACCGGTTTTCTCCAGCGGAGCTCTGCTGAGCAGAGCCATCAGGTCTTTCAAGAGGGGAGTACGAACCTCTTGAAGCTTGAGCTGCCCAATGTGCTTCATGGCATAGGCCAACTCCTCGCCGTACCGTTTGGCTGTGCGGGGTGAAACTCCGATTTGTTGTTTGACCCAGCGGTCGGCGTACTCGCCGACCGTGACTTTCTCAGGCGTGCCGATCAGGCCGCGGCCATAGTCTGACTGGACTTGCGCCATCGCCAGGTTCGCTCCTCTGGAGGTGTTGGCGCGTCCAGATCGGGTGATGCGTTTCCCGGCCGCGGTGTACCCGAGGGTCACCTGCCAGCGGTAGATTTTTCCTTCTTTCCAGACGGTCCCGCTGCCATTGCTGCGTTGCTTGGTTTTTCGTTCCCCGCTCTTTTTACTGGTCATTCTGGGTTCTCCTCTTTTGGGACGACGACGAGTTCGAGGTTCAGGGCGTCCAAGACCTTCTGCCAGCTGTCAGGGACAGGTGCCACGCGGCCCGCGAGCAGCCGATGGATGTTTGGCTGTGCCATGCCGACTTGTGCGCCGAGCGCGACTTGCGTGACGTTGAGGTCTTTCATGCGCTTGCGCACGGCCTCTCGGATTGCAGCGTTCATTCCTGATCCTATATCTCTAGGAGATATATTTCAATTTGGGTTTGCCCAAGTCATCCGGCCTGCCAACCGCGCCCAGCTTGAGCTGCACATTCGTGAAGGGCGGTGGTCATGACTGGCGCGTATGGGTTGCCGTCCAGCCACCCGTGCGCGGCGCGCCCCAGGGGGCACAGGCCGTCCCCGTACTCGTCCGGTCCCTGCCAGCGGGCGCAGGAGGCGCAGCGCCCCGGCTGGAGCTGGAGCACGGCGGCATTCAGATGCCCCCCCAGCAGGCGGTCAGGGTGTGCGGGTGCGGTGTGCGACTTCTTGCCAGACACCCCCACGCCCTCACTGCCAATACCGTCAGAAGGGTCAGCGGGCGGGGTCAACAGGGCGGTGCCTGGTCTTTCGGCAGTTTTGGCGGTGGGTGGGGTGGGGTGTTCCTCCAGTTTTTTTCTGTATGTCCGCATCTTGAACACGGTCACGCCGGACCCCCGATCAGGTCCGGGTGCAGGCGCAGCACCTCGGACGGTCTGCCCCCTGTCTCGACTTCCTCCACCTGCACCCAGCCCAGGCGGGTCAGCGCATCGATGCCCAGGCCCAGGGCGTCATCCTTCAGGCCGGACCACTCCTTGCGGCGCAGGTCGCGCAGCCGGTCCCCGTCTTTGACCGCGCCTCCCTTGATCTTCCCGGCCAGTTCATGGGCGGGTGCGTAGGACGTGCCCAGCTCCAGCGCGTACACCTTCCGGGCGTGCAGCTCCAGGTACTCGGCCCAGTTCAGGGCCAGTTCAAGCGCATCGATGCTCACGGGCGGCAGACGCTGCAGGTTCCCGCCCTGGGCAGCCACGTCGACCAGATGAAACACCAGCGCCAGCGAAGGCACCAGGGACCGGTACTTGCCCAGGTGGGATTCGAAGGCCGGGAATCCGACCAGCTCCACGCTACGCAGGCGCCTTTCCAGGGCGTCCCGCCACTCGCTGAAGACCGGCTGCGCTTCCTCGCTGAAAGTCAGCGTGACCGCCTCTTCCATCTCGCGCAGGGTGCCCAGCGCCTCGTACACGGCGAAAGCCTGCGCCCGTGCCTGGGCATCGACCTTCCGGGCACGCCGGACCCAGGCAGGCAGCCCGTCCGGGTAGATCAGGAGTTGGAACCGCTGCAGGAAGCCCACGTCACCCGCGCCGCCTGCGCGGCTGCGCTGCACAAACCGCTGGAGCGGTCCCGGCTGGATGACGCCAGCGACTGCCACGCACAGGTTGTCGACGCGCACAGTCCCGCGCCCGATCCGGTCGAAGTCGTGTGAACCGTCCCCGTTCCAGCTGGACAGCCAGAACGCGCGGGCCTCGGCGTTTTCCTCCCGGCTCATGGCTTCAATCCAGCCGCCCAGCTCATCCTTGACCAGGGTCAGGCCGCGCGGGTTCTCGCGCAGCAGCTCGCCCAGCTTTTCGTGCGTGGTGTCCTTGATCATGTACCGGCGTGGGGCGGGAGCCGTTTCCCGCGCTTCCGCGCGCAGCTCGCGCAGGGCGTCCACGTCCAGGGCGCGGCCTGGTTTGCGGCTCTCCTTCTTGAGTTGTTCCTCTTGGGCCTTCAGGGATTCCAGGCGGACTTCCCGGTCCAGTTTCCCTTCCTCGAATTCGACGCGGGCGCGGTTCTCCAGCTCTTGCAGCGGCTCCAGCGCCCGGCCCAGCTGCATACTTTTCAGGCCGCTGGGCCGCATGACCAGCGCCCCCCAGAGGTTAGGCGTCACGTACCAGTCTCCCAGGCCTTCCGGGTCCAGTTGCACGCTGCGCCCGATCAGGCCGGACAGGCCCACCACGGCAGACGCGGCCACGCCTTCCAGGGGCACGCAGGCCGGCTCTGCCACGTCGACCAGCCAACCGCGCAGGACGGCAGGCAGCATCTCGGGCGGCATGGCCGGGGCGGGGGGCAGGATGGGCGGCAGCTCCTGACGCTCCCCCCACGTCAGGCCGGAACGACGGGGCAGGTCGGGAATGCTGAAGCCCGCTTCCTTCAGGTATGGAAGGCCGCGCCGGTTCTCTTCCTCGCCGCTTTCCACACTCTCAGCCCAGCGGTTTATTTCCTCAGCCCAGCTATGGGCTGTGCGGGAGCCATCCGCGCACCACTTGAGGAAGACCTCCTCCTCTTTTAGCCCTTCGACCATGCCCGCCAGATTCCCAGCCCGTAGCCCCAGGTTCAGGAATGCAGCTAGGGCGTCATGCCGTGCCGCTGGAGCGTGGGCACGGGCGGCTACCAGCAACACTTCGACCGCTTCTGGCAGGAACTCCCCACCGGACGCAGCCTCCAGGCGCTCAGCCTGGGCAGGGTGGGCGTGTGCAGCCTCTTCTGCCGCAAGTGCCTGGAGCGCCTGCGCCGGGTTAGGCGTGATCCAGTCCTCCAGCTCATCGACGGGGATAGGCTGCCCGTCATCGTTCTCCAGGTAGGTTTTCCCCAGGTGGGGCGGGTCTTTCTTCAGGGCACCGTAATAGGGCGTGATGATCCAGCGCCCTTTCGCGCCTTTGGTACCCATCGGATACGTCTCCGCCTTTGGGATTCCGGCGCGGCGCGTAATGGCGCGCAGGGCACTGCACATAGCAGCGTAGGCGAGTGGTTCGGTCGACCACAGCCAGACGTGCCAGCCTTTCCCACTGCTAGAGCGTTCAGCGTAGGCGTTCAGGTTCAGACCCACGCAGGTTTCCAGCACGGTGCGCTTGGCCTCATCGATGCCGCCATCTGGGAAGTTTTTCCCGTCCAGATCGATAGCTCCAACGGAGGTCGAATCCTCCCCGCCGGGCAGGTAACCCAGTGCATTCCCGGCAAGTTTTCCGCCGATGCCCAGGTTGGATTTCAGGAACTGGAGCTGGACCGGCTGTCCTTCACGCGTGTCGACGCGCTTCTCTCCAGTCTGCGCGTCACGGCTCAGCACGCGCCCATGCTTGTAGGGGTTCGGCGGGAAGAGGCGGGCGAAGGTGGCCAGTGTTTCAGCGTGGGGGTCAAGCTTGTCCCCTTCTGCCGTCAAGGGTGCTTCGCGCAGGGCGTCCAAGTGGTCCTGCATTGCCGTGAGATTCATCTGCTGAACTCTTTTAACCAGACAGTCAGCGAGGTGGGGCTGAACTCGCGAACGATGTGCCACAAGCTCGTCCCGGACTTACTACTGGCTCTGCACAGCTGGTCAATGTCGTCACGCCGAACCAGCAGCCTGTCTCCACACCCCGCCGCACCCACCTTGATGTGCGGAAGCAGGCGGATCAGCTGGCTCGACAGGTCTCGACCGAAGCCGTACTCACGCCGAAGATCCGCTACGGTCAGTAACTCCTTGCGGGCCAACAGGGGCGTTGAAGGATTCTCTCCGATCTCCGATTTCCGCCCTGCTAGGGCCACAGGCGACTCACTCATCTTCGTCTCCTTCGTCCAGCTGAAAGGTTCAGCTGGCTGTGAAGACCTGAATTGCCTGCAGGGAGGGAGGTAAACTGACCCGCCCCCGCAAAGCAATTGCAGGTGGTGTGTAGAGAGATCCGGCTGACGACGCCAATCAGCCGCCGGGTCTCTCTGTCCATTGCTGGTGATTCCTACTGATTCCTCCTGACCGTGGTGTACCACAGTGTATGCATTTAGGTCAATTTTGAAATATGCGGTTCTGGAGGGCAATTTCTTGCTTGCTTGCAAGCTGGTATTCAGTCCTCTGTATAGGACAAGGAATCGTGCTTCTGGCACAGGCTATCGAGCAGTAGAGCCAGAGTCCTTGGCCCGTACCCAGAGAATGGCCGGACCGTTTGGAACGGCTGGCTGCACCCTCTGAGGCGTGCGGGGATGTTGGTGTGTGCTCAGACCCAGGCACATATCCCGGCGGAACCCAGGGCAGGCTGGGATAATCACTCCTATCCATGACCCTGTTCATCGACCAGACCGAGATCAACAACATCCTCTGGCGGGCCTGCGACACGTTCCGCGGCACCGTCGACCCCAGCGAGTACAAGAACTACCTGCTGTCCATGCTGTTCGTGAAGTACATCAGCGACACATGGCAGGACCACTACGACACCCTCAAAGCCGAGTACGGCGACGATGACGACCGCATCCGCCGCCGCCTGGAACGCGACCGGTTCGTGATGCCGCCTGGCACCCTCTTCAAGGACCTCTACGCTCAGCGCACCGCGGACAACCTCGGGGAAATCATCGACCAGGCGCTCCTCGCCATCGAAGACGCCAACAAGGCCAAGCTGGCCGGCGTGTTCCGCAACATCAGCTTCAACAGCGAAGCCGCCCTGGGGCAGACGAAAGAACGTAACGTGCGCCTGAAGAACCTCCTGGAGGACTTCAACAACCCCAAACTCGACCTGCGGCCCAGCCGGATCGGGAACCTGGACGTGATTGGCAACGCATACGAGTACCTGATCTCCCGCTTCGCGGCCGGGGCGGGGAAGAAGGCCGGGGAGTTCTACACGCCCCCCGAAGTGAGCGACCTAATGGCCCGCATCGCCGCCCCGCAACCCGGCGAGCGCATCTACGACCCCACCTGTGGCAGCGGCTCTCTGCTGATCAAGTGCGCGCAGAACGTGCAGGGGCAGGGCAGCGGGAACTACGCCATCTACGGCCAGGAGCAGAACGGCAGCACCTACGCGCTGGCCCGAATGAACATGTTCCTGCACAACGTGGACGACGCCCGCATCGAGTGGGGCGACACCATCCGCAACCCACTGCACCTGGAAGACGACAAGCTGATGAAGTTCGAGGTGGTCGTCGCCAACCCGCCCTTCAGCCTGGACAAGTGGGGTGCTGATGACGTCACGGATGACCGGCACCGCCGCTTCACCCGCGGCATCCCGCCCAAGGGCAAGGGCGACTACGCGTTCATCTCGCACATGGTCAGCAGCCTGACCGAAGTGGGCTCCCGGATGGTCGTGGTCGTCCCGCACGGCGTGCTGTTCCGCGGTGGCGCAGAAGGGAAGATCCGGGCCAAGCTGATTGAGGAAGGCCTGCTGGACGCGGTGATCGGTCTGCCCACCAACCTGTTCTTCGGGACGGGCATTCCCGCCGCGCTGCTGGTGTTCCGGAAAGGGGAAAAGCGGAGCGACGTGCTGTTCATCGAGGCCAGCCGGGACTTTGCCGCCGGGAAGAACCAGAACACCCTGCGGGAACAGGACTTGCAGCGCATCGTGGACACGTACCGCGCCCGGCAGGACGTGGAGAAGTACGCCCGCGTTGTGCCCGTCAGCGAGATCGCCGGGAACGACCACAACCTGAACATCCCCCGGTACGTGGATACCGCCGAGGCCGGCGAGGAAATCGATGTGGCCGCCCTGCAAATGGAGATTGACACCCTGGAACGCCAGTGGCAGGAGCAGCGGCAGAAGATGGCCCAGTATTTGCAGGAGTTGGGCTTGTGAGTAGAGAAGTTGGGGGAGTGCCGGAGGGTTGGCAGAAAGTGAAGTTGGGCGAATTGGCTGGGAGAATCACTAAAGGTACTACGCCCTCAAGTATTGGCCACAATTTTACAGATGACGGTATCAATTTCGTAAAAATTGAATCACTCGGTGAAGATGGAAAATTTTTAAAAGACAAGTTTGCTAGAATAGCAGAACAGACACATGATTACCTGTCTCGCTCTCAGCTTGAAGAAGATGATATCCTCTTCTCAATCGCGGGAGCTCTTGGTAAAGTTGCTGTAGTTATTCCAGAAATATTGCCAGCAAATACTAACCAAGCATTAGGTATAATTAAATTAAAAGATAGGAAGGTCGCGCCTTTCATAGAGGCAGCTTTAAAGGGCTCGGCTATTCAAGCGCTAGTGCATGGGATTAAAACAGTTGGTGCGCAGCCCAATATCAATCTTGAGCAATTAGGAAACTTCCCCATCCTCCTCCCGCCCCTCCTCGAGCAGCGCAAAATTGCCGCCATTCTGTCCACCTGGGATGATTCGCTGGCGACCCTGACGGGCCTGCTGGCCGCCAAGCGTCAGCAAAAGCGCGGGCTGGCTGAGGCGCTGCTGACGGGGAAAAAGAGGTTGCCGGGGTTTGCGGGCGAGTGGGAAGAGCGAAATATTGGGAGCCTCTTCACCTCCTCTGTCGCAGGGGAATGGGGACAAGAGGCCGATGACACAGCATTCTCAATCCCAGTAATTCGAGCGACAAATTTCTCCAAATTGGGCGGGCTAGACCTTAGGCCCGAGAAAATTGTCATCCGTGCGATTCCAGAGAGGAAGTTCACCAAAGTCCTACTTGAAAAGGGGGACTTGATTCTAGAGAAATCGGGGGGAAGTCCAGATCAACCAGTTGGACGGGTTAGATTTTTTGACTCAGAAGGTCAATTTACCTTCTCGAATTTTATGAACAGATTACGCCCAAAGAGAGAATCGGATAGCAAATTCCTATTTTATGCACTTGATGAGTTCTACAACTCAAAGCGAGTTCTGGAATTTCAGCAACAGACAACAGGAATTATAAACCTACAACTGAGCGACTACTTGGGGTTTGGGGTTATTCCTGTCCCACCCCTCGCCGAGCAGCAAGCCATTGCCTCTATCCTCTCCACGCTGGATGCCGAAATTGCTTCGCTGGAGGCGCTGCGGGCCAAAGTGCAGGAGCAAAAGCGCGGGCTGATGGATGTCCTGCTCACCGGCCGGGTGCGGGTCAAGGTAGAAGAATGACGGTTTTAGCCTCATGAACAGCATGGACACCGACGGGTTCAACCAGGAAACCAAGCTCACAACGGACACTCCGCAACCTATGCCGCGGCTAGGGACACTGTATGCCGGGACTGCTGGGGTTGTTTCGTACAACGAAGTTAGGCTTTTTGGCTTCCACGCCAGGGACAGGTTTCTTGTGGCACTCAGGCCTGGGCTGGCCAGCGAACCTTCGCCTTTGGCCGAACACTTGCAATTTGGGCAGTCGAAACCCTGGCCGGTCGTGCTGAGTGTGTTGGGGTTGTCGCTGCTGTTGGGATGGTTGCATTGGCCGGGCTGGTTGATCTTTCTGGTTGCGTTTCTGGTGGTCGTGATGGTGGTGTTCTGGCCCCTGCTACGCGAGTACCTGAAGGTCGTGCGCTGGGTCTGGCAAAAGGACGTCATCACTCTGTTTATTGGTCAGTCTGGCTCTCTGGAGCAACTGGAAGTTGGCCCGGAGACACCGCCCTTAAACTGGGTGGGGGAGCAGGCGGTGGTGACGGTGCGCGGCTTGTCGTTCCTTGACCGTCTGAAGCTGGTGCTGCGTTTTTTCTGGCGCAGTGTGCTGGTTGTTGATAGGGGCGGGGCATCCTGAAGGGCAAGTTTTAGGCTGTGAGCATCGAAGCTCTTGGAGGTTCCCGTGACCCGCACGATCACTGACCGTCCCGCCGACTTCCGCGAGATTCTGTCCAGCCAGCTGCCTGCGCTGGCCCAATTGGTGAACCTCGGGTACACCTACCTGACGCCCGCCGACACGCTCACGCTGCGCCAGGGGCGTCGGGGGCAGGTCATCCTGACGGACGTGCTGCTGGCATCACTCTCACGCCTCAACCGCGTGAGGTACCTGGACCGGGAACTACCCTTCACAGCGGAGGGGCTGCAGAAGGCCGCAGATCAGCTTCTGCGCTTGCCCTTCGAGGCGCAGTACACCACTGCACAGGAGGCCTATGACCTGCTGACCCTGGGGACCAGCGTGGAGCAGGTCGTGGACGGGGACCGCAAGAGCTTCAGTGTCCGGTACATCGACTGGGTTCACCCGGAGAACAACACCTGGCACGTCACGGAGGAGTTCGAAGTTGAGCGGTCTGGGAGCAGCCGTACTCGCCGGCCCGACATTGTGCTGTTCTGCAACGGCATTCCCTTGGTGGTGATCGAATGTAAGCGGCCCGACATGGACGATCCGCTGGGCGAGGCGATCTCGCAGACGCTTCGTAACCACGCGCGGGATGAGATTCCCCTGCTGTACTCGTTCTCGCAGCTTCTTCTGGCGGTCGCGCAGAACACCGCGAAGTACGGCACGACGGGCGCTGACGCGAAGTACTGGGCGGGGTGGCGCGAGGAAGACCCAGTGGTCACGTCCCACCTGCCTGCTCTGCTGGCCCAGCCGCTTCTCACAGCCGAGCGGGAACGCATTCTGGGCTGGCGGGAGGAGCCGCTGCGCTCGCAACTGGACCGCGCCTGGCAGGAAGGAGCACGCGTCCCCAGTGCACAAGATGAATTGATCAGTTCCCTCCTGAGTCCTGAGCGACTCCTTGCATTCATCCGCGGGTTCATCGTCTTCGACGCGGGCGTGAAGAAGGCTGCCCGCTACCAGCAGTTCTTCGCGGTTCTCGAAATCATGCGCCGCGTTCAGGAGCGCACCCCGGAGGGGCGGCGTCATGGGGGTGTGGTGTGGCACACCACGGGAAGCGGCAAGAGCCTGACGATGGTGATGCTGGCCCGCGCCCTGACCCACCTGCCGGACACGCTGGCGCCCCGCATCGTGCTCGTGACCGACCGGGTGGACCTCGACGACCAGATTGCCGGCACCTTCAAGAACACGGGTGTGAGGCCGGTTCAGGCGCAGAGTGGTCGTCACCTGCTGGACCTGCTCTCCGCCGAGCGCACGCAGGTCGTCACGACCGTCATCGACAAGTTCGAGACGGTCGCTCGCGAGAAGCTCAAAGTCACCAGCCCGGACGTGTTCGTGCTCGTGGACGAATCCCACCGCAGCCAGTACGGCAGTGCCAATGCCCTCATGCAGACGGTCCTGCCGAATGCGTGTCTCATCGGGTTCACCGGCACTCCGCTGTTAAAGAAGGAGAAGAACACCGCCCAGAAGTTCGGCGGGCTCCTCCACACCTATTCCATGCAGAAGGCCGTGCAGGATGGGGCTGTCACCCCGCTCAAGTACGAGGCCCGGCACGCGGAGCTGCGCGGAGCGCAGGAGCAGATCGACCGCTGGTTTGAGCGGGTGACGCGCGGCCTGACCGACGCGCAGAAAGCGGACGTGAAACGCAAGTTCCAGGCGGCGCAGACGGTGCTGGGGGCCTCCTCCCGCCTGGAGGAGATTGCCTACGACATCGGGGAGCATTTCGCCCGGGCGTACCAGGGGCGCGGCCTCAAGGCGCAGTTCGCAGTGAGCAGCAAGCTCGATGCGGTGCGGTACAAGAAGATCTTCGAACGCTGGGGTCGCGTGAGCGTGGCGCTGGTCATGTCCGCCCCGGACACCCGTGAAGGGCGCGACACCGTGGATGAGGCGGACCTGCCTGAGGTGCAGGCGTTCTGGCGGGACATGATGAACCGCTACGGCACGGAGAAGAACTACCAGGACAGCCTCATCTCCGCGTTCAAAGGAGATGGCGAGCCGGAGCTGCTGATCGTGGTCGACAAGTTGCTGACGGGGTTTGATGCCCCGCGGAACGCCGTGCTGTACCTCGACAAGCGCCTCAAGGAGCACAACATCCTGCAGGCCATCGCCCGAGTGAACCGCCTCTACGACGGCAAGGACCACGGATTGATCGTCGACTACCGCGGCATCTTCAACGAACTCACCGAGGCGATGGATTTGTACGCGGCGCTTGAAGCCGAGGGCTTTGACCCGGCTGATGTGGCCGGCACGCTGGAGAGCGTGGAAGTCGAGATCGCCCTGCTGGCCACCCGGCACGGGCACGTGTGGGACGTGTTCAACGGGGTGGACCGGGGGGACCTGGAAGCCCTGCAGCGTCACCTGGAGCCGCAGGACCGGCGTGAGGCGTTCTACGAGGCCTTGGGGAGCTTTGCCCGCACCTTGCACCTGGCGCTCAGCACCCCGAGCTTCCTGGACCGCACGCCGGAGCGGGAGCGCCAGACCTACGTCCGTGACCTGCGCTTCTTCCTGAACCTCCGCACGGCCGTGAAGCGGCGGTACGGCGAGAGCGTGGACTTTGGCCCGATGGAGGCCCTGCTGCGCAAGATGGTGCAGGAGCACGTCGGCGCGGACAGCGTGACGGTGCTGGCGGAGCCGGTCAGCCTCTTCGATGTGACCGCCGCGGAACAGGCAGATGCGCAGGTGGAAGGGGACGCGGCCCGGGCGGACACCATGGCCAGCCGGATTCGCCGGGCCGTCACCGAGCGCCTAGAAGAAGACCCCATGTTCTACAAACGCCTCTCGGAGCTGGTGGACGAGGCCATCGCGGATCACCGCGCCCAGCGCCTCTCGGACCTGGAGTACCTCCGCCGCACTGAGGAGCTCACCAAGCTCGCCCGGGAACGTGGGGAACAGACCGAGGACCAGCGACTGCGGGGCAAAGAAGCCGCGCGGGCCTACCTGGGCCTGCTGCAAGACGGCCTCCAGAGCGTGCTCAACGACGTGCCGAACAACGCTGAGCTGATGACCCTGGCCGCGCTGACGTTCGATCAACACATCGAACAGTTGAAGATCCGCGACTGGCACACCAACCTGGGCGTTCGTAACCGCATGATCGACGCCATGGACGACCATCTCTACGAACTGGAACAGCAGACCGGGAAACGCATCCCCCACAGCCTCCGGGACGACCTGTTCGAGAAGATCCTCTCGGTCGCCCGCCACCGTGACCACTGATCGCCTGGCCCACTTGAACGCCGAGTACGGCACCACCCGGATCCCCTTCGTGGTGGTCCGACGGGACCGGGTCACCCTGAGCATCGAAGTCCTACCGGACGGCACCGTGCGCGTCGTCTCACCACTGGACACACCAGACGTTGAGCTTCGAAAGCGCGTTGAGAAACGGGGGGCCTGGATTCTCCGCCAGCAGCGTGAGCTGGCAGTCCTTCCACCCCCACTCCCTTCCCGGCGGTACGTGAGCGGAGAGTCATGGCGGTACCTCGGACGGCAGCACCGCCTGAGGGTGCAGACCGGGCAGCCCGAAGGGGTGAAGGTCACCCGGGGCGAGCTCCTTCTCACGGTCCGCTCCGCGGACCGGGCCCAGCGGGTGCTTGACCGGTGGTTCCGCCAGCGTGCCGCAGTGATCCTGGGGGAACGCATGGCGGTGTGCCTGGAGCGAGCCGCCCACGCCGGCATTCAGCACTCCGGTGAGTTCCAGCTCCGCACCATGCGCACCCAATGGGGCAGCTGCACCCGCGCCGGCCGCCTTACCTTCAACCCGCGCCTGGCTCAGGCGCCCAAGGACTGCATCGATTACGTCCTCTTGCACGAGCTGTGTCACGTCGCCCAGTTCAACCACGGACCGGCCTACTATCGCCTGCTGGGCCGGGTTCTCCCCGATTGGAAGAAGCGCCGGGAGCGGCTCAACCGCCTGGTGGAGTTGCCGCAGTGACCTGGCCAGATGGACCAGCAGATGAACACGGAGGTACGGGTTACGAGGCCTTCATCGCCTCAGGTCCTGAGAGCACCACCTACATGCGGAGCATCGTGCTCTTCGGGGGCAACACGGCGTGTTACAAGTTCGCGCTGACCCGCGCGCTCCTTGACCTGGCCGCCGAGCAGCGGACGGTCGTATCCTTGCCTGACTTGGCCCCCCACTTCACGCGGCACGTGCAGGACCACGTCCAGACGGGCATGGTGCAAGCAACAGTCCCGAAAAGCACGTATCTCGACGCCGTAGCTGCGCATCTGCGGGGCCAGATTGAGCTTGATGCCCTGCACGCCGTCACCACCCAGCACGCGTTCCGGTACGTGCTCGACCTCTATCACCGCCTTCCCGGTGGGGAGACCGGCGTCCAGTTTTACGCGCAGGAGAAACGCCCTCGCCGCCTGGTCCTGACCGATCAGCTTCTCAGCATGACCCCGGAACAGCGCAGCCACTTGGAAGGGGAGGTCGAGGCCCGCTGGAAGCTGGTCGAGCACGCTTGGACGGAGGCGAGAACAGGCAGCAAAACCCCCCGTCCCCTGGCTTATGACCCCGACTCCGAGAACCTCATCCTGCAGCCCTGGCAGCATGTGCCGCGCAAAAGCATCACGCACCTGCGTCCGGCACTGAGTGGGTATCAGAAGGCCAAGTGCTTCTACTGCTTCGGCGAAATGGACGTCACCACCGGCGCCTCCTGTCACGTGGACCACTTCTTCCCCTGGCGGTTGGGCTTCCGGCTGGATGGCGTGGACATCAATGGGGTGTGGAACCTTGTACTGGCGTGCCCCAGCTGCAATGCCGGGCCCGGCGGCAAGTGGGACGCCATCCCCGACGTTCAGTTCCTGATCCGCCTGCACCGCCGCAACAGCTACCTGATCGACAGCCATCACCCGCTGCGCAGCCTCTTGATCCAGGCGACTGGGGTGACGGCCCCCGAGCGCTGGCGCTTCCTCCAGGGCATCTGGGAGCAGATGCGGTCCTGGCAGCCCCGGCGATGGAACGGGCCAATGAACCGGGAGGCTCTGTTTTGATTGCTGACGTCATTCACTCAGGGGGATTTACGTCAAGCGGCGTGAAGTGAAAGAGGTCCCCTACCGTGTATTGCTGCCCGGTGAGATCGCGTAGACCCATCAGGACTCGTGCGACGACGCGCTTCGAAAGGGCGTCCGTCTGATCGTGGTACAGGGCGCTGACCGTGGCCAGGCGCAACTCGCTCGCGCGGGCCAAATCGGTTTGCTTGATGCGGTGACGACCCATGATCTCGCTCAACTGGATGGACACCTGAGCCTGCACGAGAAGCTCTTGCTTCCGCTTGAGGGCCACTTCTTCTCGAATTTGCGTTAGGGAGTAACGGGGGACCGTAGGTTTCATACGCTCCAACGTTCAACTCCAACGCGGGGTGAATCCGAAGAAGCGTTGCTTAGAGAGCATCGTGAGTTGAAGGTGACACTCATAAGGCATGAGTCATCCCCACGGGGATGGATGTCGCTGTCATCCCCATTTGGAAGGTCTGATGAAAAAGATCGTCCTAGAAGGAATCCCGGGACGGGGATGAATGAAACTCAGCCCTAAGCTCCTCGGTCGCAAGTTTTCCAACACCAGGCCGCAGTGTCCGGCATACTCGCCGGGATGTCACCTCGTCATTTCGGCCCGGTCCCTGGCGTGGATGAAGGCGCCCTGTTCGCTTCCCGGAAAGAGCTCCGCGACGCCAAGGTGCACCTGCCCACCCAGGCGGGCATCAGTGGGTCCGGCTCGGAAGGGGCAGACTCCATTGTTCTCTCTGGCGGGTACGAGGATGACCATGACGAAGGGAGCATGATCGTCTACACCGGCGAGGGCGGCCGTGATCCTGCCACGGGCAAGCAGACGGCCCACCAGGAGCTCGTCCGCGGGAACCTGGCCCTTGCGCTGAGTCACCGGGACGGCCTGCCGGTCCGGGTGACCCGTGGCAGCCGCCACCGGTCTCCTTTTTCACCGGACGCCGGGTACCAGTACGCCGGGCTGTACGGCGTGGAAGACCACTGGCAGGAGCAAGGCCGCTCAGGCTTCCGGATCTGGCGGTACCGGCTGGTCAAGCTCCCTGCCGAGGTCGAAGCCACTGCCGAGGAGCCTTCCACCGGCCCAGCCCAGCGGCGTACGACCGTCGTGCAGCGCATCATCCGAGACACAGCGGCAGCCCGGGCTATCAAGGTCCTGTACGACTACACCTGCCAAGTGTGCGGCACTCGCCTGGAGACCTCCGAGGGCCCCTACGCCGAGGCGGCCCACATCCGCTCGCTGGGCCGCCCCCATGATGGTCCGGACGTGGCCAGCAACCTCCTGTGCCTGTGCCCGAACCACCATGTGCTGTTTGACCACGGCGGCTTGGCGATCAACGATGACCTCACGCTGCTGGGTCTGTCGGGGAGAATACGGGTCCATCCCAGGCACCGTCTGGATTTGAGTTGCATCTCTTACCACCGGGAGCGATACGCCCCCAGTGACTCACTAAGTAGCCGGGAGAGTGATGAGTCGCGGTAGCGGTTATCGCTTTTCTGGGCTAATTGAAGTAGTCCGAGCCTCAGTTTTCGTTGTTGAGCGCTTGGGAGGTCGGCCTTTGCAATTCAAGCTTTTGAGCCGTGGGTGGAGGCCGTCTTGAGGCCAGAGCGAGGTGTGCTGTTACTTCCACACAGGATTCGAAATCAAGGGAGGCCGTTAAGGACGAAGGGGGCCCAGGCACTAACCGGTTGTTCCTCGTGCAACATGCGCAATTTCTCCCCACGCACCGCGGCCTCCCACGACGCACCTTCCAGTCGTGCCCGGTACACGTTCTCCATCCACTCCGGGGTCGTCGCATCCAAGACCGGCCACAACGTCGTGATCGTCCGCTGCGCTCCCGCCAGGAACGCCGCCTGTGATAGACCTGCCACGCCCCGTCCAGCGGTCATGTCCCCCAGCCCGGAGTTGCACGACGAGAACGTCACCAGTTCCGTTCCCAACAGGTTCAGGCTCCCCAATTCCCAAGCGCGCACCACGCCCTGGAAACTCCGGCGCGTGTATCCATCAAGCAGCACCACCGCGCGCGAGAACGGGTGGCTGGGGTTGTGGCGCGGATCCGTTCGTTCCGCCCGCTGGTACAGCGGGCGGGTACATGCCTCATCCCACACGTCCGAATGCGTGGAAAAGTGCAAGACCCAGGGCGCCACCCCAACGTTCAGCAGTGTCGCTTCAGACGCTTCCGGACTGAGGTGAGAGGTGACCTTGCGGCCATGTTGTGTGAGCAGACCTTTCAAGGCCTGAATCTCACGGGCGGTGCCGCTCAGGTTGCTGTAGCGGGGCAGTTCCGCGGCATCCAGGGTGTGCTGCAGGGCGCTGCGGGTGGCGAAGCTGCCCGCAGCGCGCAGGTCCGGTGGACGGGTTCCGTCCACCTCAAGCGGTGCGGTTAAGGTGGTATCGTTGTCGTCCTCAAAGGATTGGACCCCCAGCAGGACGGCCGGCTGGTCTTCAGTGCTAGAGAGGTGCTGCAAGCGGTGCAGGCGTACCAGGTCGCGCGGGGTCGGCACCAGTCGGGTGCTGACGGTCTGGAACAGGGGCTGCGTGCCGGACTCGTCCGGCGCGCAGAGCAGGTCCCACGGCAGGCCGTACAGGAAACTATCGCCACTGATCACGAGGTGCTCCAGACCCGCGTCCAGACCCAACAGCCCAGCAATGGGGGTGATGAGCACGGTGTACAGCGCTTCCAGAGGACGCTTTAGAGCGTCCTCGTGCAGCAGCAGGCCAGGGTCTTGCAGGAGATGACGCAACTCGAGAACCTGATGCTCGAGGTCGGCGGTGGTGATGGTGTAGCGGTACAGGTAGTGACGACCATCCTGATGGAGGATCTGCGCGTAGGGGGCGTCCGCAGTGACAAAGACATTGAGGAGCGCCTCGTGGTATTGCAGCGCCTCCTGCACTCCCTCGGGAGTGATCATGCGCAGTTGCAGTTCCTGCGCGAGTCGGCCCCCTTCGGGGTCCGTGTGGATCTGCTGTTCGAGTTGCTGGAGGCGTGTGGTGACCTCCTGCGCCCGCAGGAGGTCACCAGGATCAGTGCTGTACTGCAAGCGAGCGATGTCAGCCTGATACGCCTGGAGTTGATCGATGCGGTCTTTGAGGGACCCGGTGGCGGTGAC
>JAANMV010000235.1_pt1 | contig 68263 bp, 54 predicted proteins | sample 7279661 | NCBI WGS metagenome assembly JAANMV01 (sample SAMN14094540, study PRJNA606508) | bioreactor metagenome | isolation source: A lab-scale SPAN reactor treating ammonium-rich wastewater day 121 | place: Ireland: Galway | collected 2017-05-16 | reverse complement strand
TCTCCGGCATGACGCCCGAACAGCTGGCGGCCAAGGCCGAGGCGAAGGGCATCGACCTGAACAACGTTTCCATCCCCCCCAGCGCGGAGCTCTTCGAGTTCCTGAAGGAAATTTCGCCGGAGCTCAAGCAGAAGCTCGAAGCCGTCGAGACAGCCGTAAACGACCGCCGGAAATTTTACGAAGACACCCTGCGCGCCGCAAAGAAGCAGGACGACGACAACAACAACAACGACACGTCGACCCAAGACAACACCGACATGACGCACTGGCAAAACCTGCTGGATTTGCGCTACCACCAGGACGACAAGAGCAAGGCGGTCAAGGACGCGATGAAGGCGGTGGCTGAAGAGCTGAAGCCCCTCTTCGAGGCCCTCTATCCGGGCCAAGAAGTCAAGCTCGTGGAAACGACGGGTAAGTCCGGCTGGGAAAAGGACCATCAAGACTTTTTAAACGCCGACAAGATGACGATCGGCGGCACTCAGATCGACCTTTTCAGCGCCGCCGACGGAAAGATCCACTCCAGCACCACCGCGGACGAGCCCGATCCCAAGACCGAGATCGAAATCCCGACCATCCACTACGACGGCTCCGGTACGGGCGCATGGAAACCCGCAAAGTCCTGGTTCAGCCTCTATGGGGAAAGCGACCTCGCGACCTCCCCGACCGACGAGGCGGAGGACTATAGCGGTAATGGACTGGCCTAGCGGCTAAACGCGGAAATTAAGCGCCCGGCGGGTTTGAAGAATTCCGATATTTTTGAGGACCGTGTCGCGGAAGATATCGCTCCGCTCGCGATCGCCCGTATGAACCGTACGGTCCGCCTTGGCGGCGGGAGAGAAGAGCACGGCGTTGCCTTTTTCGGCGCTGTTGACGGCGATTTTCACGGCTTCTTCCAAGTCTACGACCGTAAATATCTCGGTGGTATCCCTCCATACCTTGAGAAATTTCTCTCGGTATTGGCCGAAGATGATCAGGCAACGCACCTTGGCCTCCAGCATCGGGCGCAGGGCCTTGTAAAACTGCTGCCGAAGAAAATCGCCCCCGGCGATCAAGACGACGCTGCGGTCGGGAAAGGCGGAGAGCGCCTGCAGTGTCGCCGCCACGTTGACCGACCGGGAATCGTCGTAGAACTTCACCCCTTCGGCCTTGTGGAACAACTCCAAGCGGCGAGGCATGGGGCGCATGGCGGGAATGGCCGTACGAATCGTATCGTCGGGAATTTCCAAAAACTTCGCGGCGCATACCACCGCCATCAGGTTTTCGACGTAATGCAGGCCCTCTAGAGGATAATTTTTCAGCGAAAACCGGGATTCATTGCCTTCCCCGTATCTATAGACAATCTCGCGGTCGAATTCGGAATAAAAGGCCCCGTGGCGAACTTCCCGCTCCAGGGAAAACCGAAGCCTCCTTGCCTGCGTTCCGACGTTTCGAATCAAGTCCACGATATCGTGCGAGTATTGGTAAATCAGCGCGTCCTCGGCGCCTTGCTCGGTGAAGATCCTGGATTTCGCCAGGCCGTATTCTTGGAAAGTCTCGTAGCGCTCACCATGACCGGGATACAGATTGAGAAAAATGGCCACGTGAGGTCTGAAATGCGTCGTTTTTTGCAATCGCGTGCTGCTCAACTCCAATAGGTAGTAATCTGGAACGGGCGAGATCTCCTCTAAAAAATGCGAATAATCTCCACCCGCCAACTTGAGCTTTTTCCCCGCAGCCTCGAACAGGGTTTTCAACATCGACATGACGCTCGACTTGCCGTTGGTGCCGGTCACCGCGATGATGGGGGCCTTATAAAAATGGCAGGCCAGCTCCAAATCCGACAATACGGGGATGCGTCGCGCCTTGGCCGCCTCGACGAATGGGTCGAACAGCTTCCCTCCCGCGGTCAAAACGATCAATTCGGAATCCAGTAATTCGGACCCTCGGGCCTCGTCGACCACGAGGTCGATACCGCTGCCTTTGAGGGCTTTCTCGGCCCGGTTTAAATCCGCCGGCACGGCGAATCCGAATCCCTTGGCCTTGGCCCCCTGCTTGTGCAAAAACTTGAGGGATGCGATGCCGGCCAACCCGAGACCAATGACCCCCACTTTTTTATTCCGGAGCTGGATCATAGGCATTATAATTCCTAACATTGCCAATAAATACAAGCGGTATCGCCCATATGCCCCATTCCGAGCCTCCCGCCGAAAATTTTGGCCCCTACCGGCTGCTTCGCACCGTGGGCTCCGGCGCCTATTCCGAGATCTTCCTCGTCGAGAAAGAGGGGCTTCACAGCTCCTTGAAACGCAACCTGCGCCACTATCGCTATGACCGCGAGGTCTACGAGGTGCTCGACCAAGAGGCGGCGATCCTAAGCCGGCTGAACGGCTCACCCTATTTCCCGCGCTTCCTGGACAGCGGCGTCATCGACGATTGCCATTACATCGAGATGGAATATATCGACGGGCTCTCCCTGTTCAACATGGTGCAAAAGAAAGGCGGCTGTCTTTCCTCCGAGCTGGCGGCTTTCATCGTCCATGAAATCTGCCGGGCCTTGGAAGTCCTTCACGGCCTGACCCTGAAGGACGGCAGACCCGTCGTCCACGGCGACATCAAGACCGAGAACATCATGGTGGACGCCCAAGGACAGGTCAAGATCATCGACCTGGGGCTCCACGGCGCCACCTTCCGTTTCATGCCTTTGGAGCGCCTTCACGACGACAAAACCACGCCCTACTCCGATTTATACGCCGCCGGCCATATCCTCTACGAATTGACCCACGGCAGGCACCTCTTCGAGAAGGCCGGAAAATTCGAGACCTATGTAAAAATGAGAGAGACCCGCATCGAAGAATCCACCTTTCGAGGCGATCTTCCCGCGCCGCTGAAAAAGATCCTGACCCGCGCCTTGAAACAGGACGCCAAGGATCGCTTTCGCTCCGCTTCGGAGCTGCGCGCCTCCCTCGAAGATTTTTTGAAATCAGCGGATCCGCCGATGAGCTCCTCGACCCTCGCGGCCTGGGTCCGCAGATTGCAACGCCCCGTCATCGAGATCAAACCGATGGGACGTTTTTTAGAAATGGACTCTGAAGGATATCTTATCAACGACACGGACAAAGAAAAAATCGCCTCACCGTGGCGGGAGGCCGTCGAAGACGTCCGTCGCACCTACGTCGAACGTCTCGGCCCCGCCCTGCACAGCGTTTACCTGCGAGGCAGCGTGGCCCGCGGGAAAGGAATCGAGGGCATCTCCGACGTCGACACCTTCGCCGTATGCCAAGGCCCGAAAGACAAGATCCCGACGGAGTGGGCGCCGCAATACTACAGGCGCTTCATGGACAAATACCCCTTCGCCAAAGGTCTCGATATCCAATTCATCCACCTCGACGACCTGTTTCGCGGCATATCGCATTACTCTTATCGCTTCATGATCAAGGTGTTGGCGACATGCATCCACGGACCCGAGTTGGCCGAACGCATCGGACGTTTCAAACCCACGCTCAAAGTCGCTTTTTTTTACATCGGAAACTTGAGGGAAGTGCTCAACGAGTGCCTGGGGAAGATCGAAGGCGCCAAGGACGCCGAACAGGTCGAAGTCTGGTCGAACTACGCGCTCCGCCGCATCCTCCGCTTGGGCTTCGCCATCAATATCGAGAAGGAAAAGGCCTATACCCGCGATTTTTATCCTTGCTACCGGGTTTTCTCGAAATACTATCCCGAACGGGAGCCCGACATGCGGCGAGTCCTGCACCTGGCCCTCAACCTCCCCACCGCCAAGGATGAAGTATTGCCCCTGCTTCGAGATTTCGGCGGCTGGCTCGTCCTGGAAAGCGAGAGGATCTTTGCGGGGCGCCCCCCGTCCCGATCCTAGCCTTCCTTCCAGCGGGACATCTCGCTCAATTCCTCCACGCATCGCCGAAAATCCGCTTCGCGATTTTCGCAGGATCCGTGGACTTTAGGGTCGGGATGAAGGCCCGGGGAGAACAACACCACGTCCCCGGCTTGGGCGACGTGATAAGATTTCTCCACGGCGTCCTTCAATCCCTGCCCGGTCAGGCAATAAGACAAATGCCGCCAAGCGGAGCTTTTCTCACGACGCCCTTCCCCAAAAAAGAAGGCCCCCGCGAAGGACAAATCGCTTGGCGCGGAATTTTCCGCCCGACTCGACGGAGCTCCGCCGGCAATCCAATAAACGCGGCGATCCCGCCACACCGCCAGGGATTCGCGCAAATCTTCCAACGAACAAGAATAGGCGTCGTTGACATAAGTGACGCCTCGGATTTCCGCGGTTTCGGCCTTTCGATTTCGCAACGATATCTCGGTTCCATGGAGCGACGTCGAGGGCTTTGAAATCCCGGCGGGCAGAAGGTCGTCATAATGTTCGCGATCATAGAGAGACGAGAAGAATGCGGTGAGCGGCGAGCCTTTGGGCGTGCGGTCGAACCCCAAGTCCAAGACGGACTTGGACTCGGCGTTAAGCCGATCGACGTAGCGTCCCGACAAGAGCGAGAGATCCAAAGGGTGATCCGAATATTTTATCATCTTATAGGCATAGGGCCCGCCGCGCTCGTAGCGGGTCACATCGACCTTCACCCCTAATCCCAATAAATATTCTCGGAACCAGGTTTTCGGAAGCAGCAATTTCGCATCGTCCAGATAAGCCATGCCGCCCGGCCGAAGTGAATTCAAAACCGTCTCGACAGCGGCAAAGGAATGCACGCTGTAAACAAAGGCCCCCCGCGCGGATATCACCAAGTCGAACTTTTTCTCCGGCAAATAGGACTCCAAGACGCCCACTCGCTGCCGCAGGCCGGAAACTTCTTTGAGTCCCCCTAAATAGGTCAGCCTCAGGCCTTCCGCATGCAGGCGCCTTCGAAACCTGTCTAAAAGCGCCCGGCAAAAAATCCCTTGCCCCATCCCGGCCTCGAATACCGAAACCTCTCCCGTCGCGGCGCGTTTTCCGATCCAGTTTTCCAGGTAGCTAGGCAAGATACCGAGGCAAAAAAAATACTCTTCGAGGCCGCGAGACTGGGAACTCCACCCCTTGACCATGGACTGTCCACGGTCCTTGCGACGTGCCTCGCGCAGGTATCGCGCGAGCTCCTTTCGGAGTTCGGGTTTCAGAAGGCGGAATGTTTCCTTTCGTCCCATGGAAGATCGAGTATTAAAATAGAATCGTAATTCCCTTCCAGCATAAAAGCGGCGCAAAATAGGCCCAAGAGTATCTGTTTACGGAAGGGAACAGTTGTGAAAAAATGCCCCGAAATGTGGCTGATCCCCCTCATCTTGCTGGTAGCGGTCGCGTTCCATCACCGCCTTCGAATCCGTCGCCTCGATCAAACCCCTTGGAAGGGCGGCAGTTTCTCCATGTTCTCCGAGATAACTCAGGGCGCCCTGGTCACCGAAATCGCAACCCTGAGAGAACAGGGCGAGCCGATTTCACTCCGAATAGTCGGCCAAGGCGAAAACCAACTCCTGAGGAACGCCGCCTCCGTTCCAACCGAAAAAAATTCGCTGGCCTGGGCAAGGTGGGTGAGCGAAATGGAATGGAAACGCTGCGGAAATTTCGCGCACGTTCCCTTAGGCCCGCAGGAAAGCGACCCCGTCAGGATCACCCAAGTAATCGTAAGACATCGTCGCGTCGATTTCGATGTCCGGACCGGCCGATACTCCGCAAAGGACTTTCGGGTTTTTCACCTCGATTTTCCGCACGATGCACCGCGAGTAAACCCATGATGGTCGAATTGCGCGACTTACTCTCCGGCCCCTCCCTGGAATGGGCGCCGCGAATCACCGCATTGTTCCTGCTGGCCGTGCGACCCTGGCGCCAATACGAACCCGCGGGGAGCTTGGCCTATCTCCTCGGCAAGATCTACCTCGTTTCGCTGATGGCGGCCCTGCTGCTGCCGAAAATCGCGGAAAGCCCGATTTTCTGGCTCTTCCTGACGATCTTGCACTTTTCGTGGATCTATCTCGCCTATACGGTTGCGGACAATCACCGTTACCTCGAGGGATATTGGTGCCTCTCGGTGGCCCTGGCACTCATGGCGGGCGGCACTCAAGGAGCCCGCTATTTGGCGCTGGATGCGCGCCTGTTGATCGGCCTTTGCTTTTTACTGGCCGTATTATGGAAAGTGTGGAGCCGAAGCTATCGCAACGGGGGATTTTTCGCCGATCGATTGCTTTTTGAGCGCCGTTTCTTACCCATCGCCTACGGAGCCGCGGGACTCACCCCGAATATTCAAATAAAGCATAGGGAGGCTCTAAGGAGTCTGGTCGGCGGCGAGACGGAGACCGCCAAGGCACCGGTGCCGAAACGATTGCGATGCGTGGCCTGGACCATGGCTTGGTGGACCGTCGCCATCGAATCCTTGGTGGCGATTCTATTCCTGCTTCCATTGCCGCAGCTCGATCTTTGGAGAACGGCCGCATTGGGGGTCTTCGTGATGACGACCTACCTCTTAGTGCCCGTTCCCGGCTTCGGACAAATCCTGCTCCTCATGGCACTGGTCTCCGTCGAGGATATCGAGCTTCGGATCTTCCTTCTGGCGCTTGCCTTGTCGGTAGCCGTCTTTGCGGGCATCGCCCACCTCCTTGGGAAAATAGTCCGGCGACGGATGAGCCGACTGCAGCGCAATACCCCTTTCCCCCTAATCTCTTGGACCAAGCGAGCCGACTTGCGGGGTCTGGAACAAGAAGGCAATTCTTGGCGCCTGGTCTTTCCCTCAATCCCATTCTCACTTTACGTCAAGGCTGGCTGGGTCCCCCAACTTCAAGAACTACTAGAAAACAAAGAAGGTTTCTCACCCCAGGAGCTTCTCTCTCAGGTCCCGGAGGCAGAAATAACTGAACTAAAAGAGCTCTTATCCCTCCTTTTTACCTTAAAACTGCTCTATCGTATAAGATCTTAAAATACACATAATAGGATCTATGTGTTCTCTAATTATCCGCCTGATCTTTTTATTTATTATTCCCAAATTGATAATTAAGAATATACACAATAGTTTCAGGTGCTTACCGTATTTCTTCAAATCTTTATTGTTGGCACCACCTTTGCTTATATAAATCAATAGAAAATAAATAGCCCCAACCCTTCAGCAGAGGCCCTACGCAAGTAGGGCCTTTGTTTTTCTAGTCGCAAAATAGGAATGTTTGACTCTCGTACTTCACGGTCATAAAATCCCAATATGTCCGAAATTGTTCCCGAGCGCATTTTGGGAACGGGGGCCATGGGCGCCGTTCACCTGGCCCATGGACCCGACGGAAAGGCCTATGCCCTCAAGGTCTTGAGGGCCGACTCCCCCGCGCTGCTACCCATGTTCGAGTCCGAGGTCGGCATCCTTTCTAAGCTCCAACACCCCCGTCTCGTCTCCATCGAAGGCTTCAGCAAATCCGGCGAAGGCGTGGCAGGGATCCAGGGCGCGCCCTGCTTCTGGATGGAATACGTCGACGGGCTCCCCATTCTCGAAGCGGCCAAGCAGGCCGGGCCCGAGCAAGTCCTCGAGTGGTTCCGCGAATGCCTCGAGGCCCTCGACTACCTGCACACCCAGGGCATCCTCCACGGCGATCTGAAACCCGCCAACATCCTCGTCGACCGCGACGGGCACACCAAATTGGTCGACTTCGGGCTGGCCACCTTGACCCGCAACCTCGAGGGCGGCAAACGCGCCGCCGGCTCCCTGCCCTACCTCGCCCCCGAGGTCGTCAACGGCGAACGGCTCCCGGCCAGCGACCTCTTCGCCCTGGGCACCATCTTCTACCAGGCCCTCAGCGGCTCGCACCCGCGCGCCGGCGCGAAAAATCTGCAACAGCTCTTCGCCCCAGACGTCAAGCCCCTCGCGGCCGCCGGCCGGAATATCCCCCGCCGGGCCGCCCGCGTCCTCGAGCGCCTGATCGAGCCCGAGCTTACGCGGCGCCTCAAGACGGCGCGCGACGCCTTGTCCGCCCTCGAAGAGAGCGGCCTCGAGCCCGAGGAAGCCGGGGAATCCGAGTCGCTTCACTCCTTCGAGATGTTCGGCGTTCAGGAGAGCCGCGCGGCCTTCGATCGCTTCTTCGCCGCCCTTCGCGCGGAGGGGCGGCACGGCCTGGTCCTGCTCCACGGCCAGACGGGCGTCGGCAAAAGCCGCTGGATCCGCGAGGTCTCCTTCGAGCTGGCCTTGGCGGGCCATCGCGTCGCCCAGGGCAGGCTCGAGTCCGGCCAGGGCCTGGCCAACGAGGATCCCGTGCGTTTCTTCCTGGACGCCGACGGCCTCCAGCCCCGGCACTTCAAGGACCTGTTTCACTTCCTGCGCGGCGGCAGCCCTGGCGGCAGGCTTTGGCTTTTGGAATACAACGACGAGAAGATTCGCCCCGACCTCGCCGCCTCGCTGGAGGCCCTCGGGCAGGAAGAATCCGTCCTCGACCTGCGCCTTCGAAACTTGAATCTCGAGGACACGCGCGCCTTCCTCGACAAGACCCTCAAGCTCGAGCTGCCCGAGGCCCTGGCGCGGGACCTCTACGCGCGCACCCAAGGCAATCCGCGCCTCTTGACCGAGACCAGCCGCGAGCTGCTGCTGAGCGGCCTGCTCGACCGCAAGCACCTCACGGAAGAGACCTTGCTGCAATTGAAGCTGCCGAGCAGCGTCTCCGAGATTTTCGGCGAACGTATCCGCCGCCTCGACATGGGGCCGCGCCGCCTGCTCGACCTCCTCGCGGCGTCCCGCGAAGACGCCCGGCTCGCCCCGCTGGCGTCCCTCGGCGAAATGAGCCCCGCCGCGACGCGCGAAGCTCTCTCCGAACTGCTGCACTTGGGCCTGATCCAAGCGGCCCCTTCCGGCTCCGCCGAGTCCTACCGGATCACCCACCCGGCACTCCGCGAGCTGATCCTCGCCGGCTTAAGCGAATCGCGCCGCCGGCAACTCCACCAAGGATGGCTGGAGGATTACGAGCGGGAACGCGCCGCCGGCGCCGAGCCCCGACCCGAAACGACCTTCTCCCTCGCCCATCACGCCCTCGAGATCCCCGACCATCCCCAGGCCGCGAACTACGCAACCCGCGCGGCGGAGCTGCATTTCGCGCGGGAGAACTTCGACGGGGCCATCGCCCTTTGCGAGCGGGCCTTGGCCGCAAAGCCCGTCAAAGCGGCGCGCGACGCGCTCCTGCGGCTGGCCGCCAACGCCTACGGACGCCTCGGGCGCTTCAAGGAGTCGGTCGCCAAGATCGAGCTGTGGCGCGCCGAGGGTCACGCCGACCCCGAAGGCCTCAACGAGGTAAAGTTTTGGCTCGCGACCGGCCTCGCCTATAAAAATTTGGGCAATGTCCCTGAGGCCCGGCGCCGCTTCGAGCGCTGCCTGGACGCCGCCGCCCCCGACAACGCCAAGCAAAAGCCCTTCCTGGTGCGGGCCCATTCCCTGCTCGGCCTGCTCGACCTCGAGGCGAAGCGGCTGGAGGCCGCCGGAGGGCACTTCGAGAAGGCCTTGGCCCTCCTGCCCCCCTCCAGCGAGCAGACCGCCGAGGTCCTCAAACATCGCGCCCTCTTGGCCGCGGAACGCCGCGACTGGGCGAGCGCGGAGACCCTCCTCGAGGAGGCCCGGGCGATGTACGCCTCGCTGCAAGACCACCACGGACAATTTTCCATCGCCCTCGAGCTCGGCAACTTATCCCTCGACCGGGGGCATCTCGAGGCTGCGGAGGCCGCCTACGGCGAGGCCCTCGACTTGGCCTCACGGCACCACGACGACAACTCGCTGGCCCGCGTCTACCAGAACCTCGGCGTCCTCGCCTGCCGCCGCGGCAACTATCACCGGGCCCTGGAAGTCTTGGCCAAGGCCCGCGAGATCTTCGCCTTCCTCGGCAACACCTTCGAGCGCGGCCTCAATTTCCTTCAGCTGTCCCTGGTACAGGCCTCGGTGGGCCGTTTCGCCAAGGCGGAGGAATACTGGCGCTCCGCCCTGGCGCAAGGCGAGAGCTCCCCCGAATTCCTGCAGCGCCAGGCGCGGGTCGGCCTCTGGCTGGGCCTGCTCCGCGACGGAAAAGCGCCGGCGGAGGACGACGCGGCGGCCGTCGCCGCCGAGAGCGAAGCTCCCTCCTGGGACCTCGAGGCGCGGCTGCTGCGCCTGAACCTGCGCCGCGATCCTGACGACCGCGAGGCGGCCCGCCGCCTCCTGGGCGAAATTTACCAAAGACTTCCCGACCCGCTGAAGATCAGCTTCGAAGACCGCGCCGACTACCGGCACTGGGTCTTGGGCGAAATCCCCAACGCTTCACCTTCCGAAAAGGAGAGCCTCCCCATGGACATCCTGCAAAGGCTGACCGCCATCACCACCGAGCTGCTCGGCTCGAACAACCTGGACCAAGTCCTCGTCAAGCTCATGGACGCCGCCATGGAACTTTCCAAGGCCGACCGCGGCTTTCTGGTCATCCGCAACCCGCAATCCCCCGGGCCCATTCCCGGCTACGAGATCAAGGTGGCGCGCAACGTCTCGAAAGAGATGATCGAGAAGCAGGACTCCTCGATCAGCCTCTCGGCGATCCGCGAGGCGATGCAAGGCGGCGAGGCCTTGGTCACCGACAACGCCCTCCAGGATTCGCGCTTCGAGACCGCTGAAAGCGTGCACCAGCTGGAGCTGAAGTCCATCCTCGCCCTGCCGCTCAAGGGGACCAAGGGCGTGATCGGCGCGCTCTACCTCGACCACCGCTACGAGACGAACATGTTCCGCGGCACGGACCTGAACGTGTTGCAGATGTTCGCCAACCAATCCGCCTTGGCCTTACAGAAGGCGCAGATGATCGAGGATTTGGAGAAGGCCAACGCGAAGCTCTCCGAGACGGTCGAGGAGCAGGCGGGCGAATTGACCGTGCTGAAGCGCGAGGTCGAGGACCAGCGGCACAAGCTTACCTTCGAGTACAAGGACATCGTCGGGCAAAGCCCGGCCATGCTCGAGGTGCTCTCGCTGGTCGACCGCATCACCGAGACCACCGTGCCGGTCTGGGTCTACGGCGAGTCCGGCACCGGCAAGGAAATGATCGCCCGAGCCCTCCACTTCAACAGCTCGCGGGCGAAGAAGCCCTTCGTCAGCGAAAACTGCTCCGCCCTACCCGAGACCCTGCTCGAATCCGAGCTCTTCGGCCACAGGAAGGGCGCCTTCACCCACGCCGACCGCGACAAGAAGGGCCTGCTGGAATACGCCAGCGGCGGCACCGTATTCTTGGACGAGATCGCCGACATGAGCCCGACGATGCAGGCGAAGCTGCTGCGTTTCCTGCAGGAGGGCGAGATCCGCCCGCTGGGCTCCAACGAGCTCATCAAGGTGGATGTCCGCGTCGTCTCGGCCAGCAACCGCGACTTGAGCGAGCTGATCGGTGAGGGGAAATTCCGCGAGGACCTCTACTACCGCCTCAACGGCGTGACCGTCGTCCTACCGCCGCTCCGAGAGCGCATGGAGGACCTGCCGATCCTGGTCCAGCATTTTTTGAAAAAGCTCGCCAAGGACGAAAAGAAGGAACCCCTCGAGATCGCCCCGGAGGCCCTCGAGATGCTCATGGAATACCAATGGCCCGGCAACGTCCGCGAGCTCGAAAACACCATCCGCACCGCCTGCCTCTTCCATCAGAAAGGCAAGCTGGTGCCGAAGTCCTTCAACTTCAAGAAGACGATGAGCGGAGGCATGACCCTGCCCAAGGCCGTCTCCGCCGGCGCCGCGCCCGTCAAGCCCGCAGCGGGAAAGCCCGCCAAAGCCGCGGGAGGCGCCGCCCACCCCATGTCCGACGAGAAACGCATCCTTTTGGAGGCCCTCTTCGAGCACGGCTACCACAAGGGCCTCGCCGCCCAGGCCCTCGGCATCTCGCGGCGCTACCTATACACGCAGATGATGCGCCACGGCGTTCCGATCAGCCGGATCGAGATGAAGTCCTTCGTCGAGGAGCAGTTAGGAAAAAGATAAGGCGGCGATTGGGCGCGCCGATGGGACAGGGGTAGCGGTCGTCACTGGATCTTGAGAATCTGCAAAGTTTGGGGGGACAGCTTCAGAGGTCCGACCGGCCGCGTGTAGCGAACCAGACCCTGCTGCGCGGTCGCGGCGATACCCTCCTTCGCGATCTGCATAAATCCATCGACCGACAGCGGACCGACCTCCGCCGGGGGATTCTCGGGCAAGAGGTAGAAAACGACGACCTCGTTCGGGTAAAGAGCCAGTTCCCCCAAGTCCACGATGCCGGAGTTCTTCACCGGAAAATCCCGATAAGTCGCCCCCTCGCAGACGGTGACGCTCGGGCCCCCAATGGCCCTGGGCATGTGCAGCAGATACCAGATCAAAAGATTCGAGGCGGTTGGGTTGTTTTGCTCCGCCGGGGGCATGTTCTGCAGGATATCGGCGTCGCTGTGCGGCCCGCAGTTGACCGCCCGGACGTAGCGCCCCTCGCAGGCCAGACAGGGGACTTCTTTGTATCCGTTGAGGTCCTTGAAGATCTTCAAGACCTGGGCGGCGGGTAGGTTTCCGGGGACCGAGGGAAGGATGTAATCGTAGCCCGCCCCTTGGGCGAAGGGCTCTCCCGCGAAGAAGAGCGCATGGGTACGATAAAAACCGGGCTCGAGATCGACGTTGGAGGACTGCGAACCCAGGGTGCCGTCGCCGCTGGCTTGGCCCAGGACCGGTTGGTCCAGGGGCGAGGCAGGGCCCACGGCCGCCTGCCCGGGGCTATCGAGGGCCCCGCCAGGACCCGCGCCGACGGGACCGGGACCCGAACCTCCGCTCCCGGCGCAGGCCGTCAGTGCCCAAACCGTCATCATTGCCGTAAAAAAACGTCGCATGCGTCTCCTTTACTCCACCAAGTCCCGAGTCTTGAACTTATCGAAGACCGGATTGGGTTGCTCAACGGGATCGCCCAGGTTCACTTCCGGGGCTTGGACCGGCATCACGGCCTTATCTTTGTCTTTCAAATTATCCAGGCTGACGGCGTCGTCCTGGGGGATGGGTTTGGGGAAACTCCCAGGCACGTTGTAACGCGCCTGAAAGACCCTCAGCCAGGTGAAGGGATGCGTCTCCGGCTTCTCGGAGCAGGCAGTGAAGGCATAAAACTCGTCGGCGTTCTGGAAGGACGTCGCCCCCGAGACCGGCGCCATCGGCTTGGCGGAGAGCAGGATCATGTAGAGGTGGTTGGCCTGAATGGGCAGGTCCTTCAAGGCGACCTCGCCAACGGATCCCACCGCGAAGTCTTGGTAGACCGCCTGGGCAATGAGCTCGGGTTTCACGAAGTGTTTTCGCACCCCGACCGTGAACATGAGAAATCCTATTTTCTCTTGAAATGGCGAGAAACCGGGATCGCCCAGGTCGATGAGTCGGACGACCCTACCGGCGCAGTCGGAGCATATCTCCTCGTTGACCACGGGCTCCTTCTGATTTTTCACGACCAGTCCCGGCGTGGGGAAGGTCTTCTGCTCCTCCTGCAAGAGGTACCAATTGCCGCCCTCCACCAAGGTCTCGCCGGTGAAGCGGAGGGTGTAGGGAAAGAGACACCCATCGCCCATCTCTTGCATGTCGGACTGGCTGCCCAGGGTCCCCTGCTGGGCGAAGTTCCCGCCGCCTACGCCGCCGTTCCCCAGCGGACCTCCGCCGGTTCCGGCGCCGGTGCCGTCCACGGCGCCGCTGCAGGCCGCCAAGAGAAGCAAAAGCAGGTATTTCTTCATATCCGTTTCCTTTCGCGAACGAGGCCATTGTGCCCCATCCCGCCGCGGCTTCCAATGCGATTCTCGCGCGATGCGCCCTCGTCATGCCTCATTTGGAGCCCCCTTGCAACACGCGCACCTTGGCCGGCTCGCTGAGGCGAATGAGGTCGATGGGCTGGTAGGGATCGAGGTAACCCATGGGCGGCCTCACCCAAATCCCGCGCGCGAATCGGTATTCTTTGTTCATCGCCACCTTTTGAAATTGCTCGTATTCACCGGGGTCCTCGAGGTTCATCTCGACCGGAGCGACAGCGACCGGGCCCCCTTCCGGAATCAACAGGACGTAGATCACGTGCCCCGTCTTAGCCGGTATCTGGGGCATCTTGATTTGGTTTCCTGCTCCGATCCCGACATCGACATAGGTGGCCTTTTTCGGATTGTTCTCCGGTTTCAACCTTCCCATCCTCAGGTCGTAGAGATAAGGACCCGACTCCTTGTAGGCCGCCGGCAGAGGCCCCAGGTCGAACCAGCGCAGGACCCTGCCCTCGCAGCCCTTCGGATCGGGGGCGCAGAGCCCGCCCTCTTCTTTGCTGAAAAAGGTCTCGCGCACCACGCCGCCGGCCGGAAAGAATTCCTGGCCGACGTCCTTGGTATAGGTCCATTTTTTCAAATCCTCGTTATCGTCCTCGAAGGCCAGATAGAGGTTGGGCATGAGATAGCCCTCGCCCATCGTGTAGGTGGGCGGTTGGGAGCCCAGCAGCCCCCCCGAGGTGTTGGCGGCATAGACCACCGCCTGGGAAGAGGATTGAACCTGGCCCTCGCCGTACGTGGACCCGGCGCCGTCGGATTTTGGCGCGGACGGGGGCTCGCCCGAAGCTCCCTCGCCTCCCGGAGCCTTGGATTTCGCCTCGCCCTGCGGCACGCTTTGGGCCTCGACGCCGCTCGGAGGCTCGGGGGCCTTCGCGGCGCCGTCGGCCGTCGGGGCCTTGGCGGGCGCCGGCGGGACGGGGGCAGCGGGCGCGGATGCGGGTGCGGGCGCAGAACCTGACGCTCCGCTCGGCGCCGCGGCGACAAGCGTAGGCGCGGGAGCCGAGGCGACGGGAGCGGCCGCAGGAACCGGAGCCGCGGGAGAGCTGGGAGCGACGGCCGCGGTGGGCGCGGAAGGGCGCGAGGCGCCAAAACTGGAACCCGACCCGCTCGGGGCCGCCGAAAGGGATCCACCGCCGGCGGTCGGACGCGGGATCACGCCGCCGGCGCCGGAAAAGGTCGCCGCCGGCGCGGAGACCGGCCCGACGGGCGCCGAAAAGGTCGGCGCCGGAAGCGAAGGCGCCGCCAAGGTGCCTCTAAAATCTTGCAAGGCCATATCCGGACGACGCGGAGCGACCGGCGCCTCGGGGAAGTTCGGCGGAGCGGGCGCGAAGGACGTTTCGCGCGAAGCGCCGACAACAGGGCTGTCCGTACCAGGTTTTTTAGATTCGAGAGGCTTGGCCGGACTCGCGGGGGCCGAAATCCTTTTGGGGGCCGCAGCGGTCGCAGGCACCGCCGCTGGGCTTCCGCCCGAGGACACCGTGGGTAAAATAACGCTTCGCGTCGCGACCTGTCGGGATTGGGAGCTCAAGAAGGCCCAGGCCTTGCGGCCCTCCGGGGCGCTTTTCGACCCCGAACCGCAGGCGCCGAGCCCCAGGCCGACCAAGGCACAGACTATTGAAATTAAACGAGATTTTACCAAAAAGCCCCGCATCGGAGAACCCCATCCGCCTTTCGGCCCTCAACCCACCTATATTATCAGCAAAAGGGCCCTAAAAATTGCGAGCTTATTGAATTTTCCTCAGATCATCCCGGGGCCGTGGGATTTGGATTTCAGCAGGCTTTCCTTGCCGATCCAGGCCTCGACGGCCTTGAGCCGAGCCTCCAGGGAAGGAAGCTCTAGCATCTCCTGGCTGACCAGCGGGTCCTCCACCAAGTGGGTGGCGAGGAGGTGGCAGAAGACCTCCGGGTCCTCCAGGCGGTTGATCGCGGAGTGATAGGCCTCGGGGAGGTCGCGGTAGACGGGCAGCAAGGGGAGGAAATTCTCCCGCAGGCGCTGCATGACGGGGACGAGCTTTTCCTTGACCTGCCAGTCCTCGTCGGGCCATAGCGCGACGGCCGCCCGGCGGTAAAGGCGGTCGCAGGGGATCTCCTCGAGCAGGCGCACCCTCCCCAGTCCCTGCAGCATGATTTGAAAACGGCCGTCATTGAGGCGCTCGGATTGCGTGAGGGTGCCGAAGCCGAAGACCGGGAAAATCTCGGGCCGCCCTTCGTAGTCCTTCTCGTAGCCGGGCTTGAGCAGGGGAATCCCCATCATGCCGGACCCCTGGAGGCAGTCTTCCACAAGCTGCCGATAGCGCGGCTCGAAGACGTGCAGGGGCAGGACCATTTTGGGAAAAAAGACCGTACGCGGCAGTGGAAAGAGCGGCAGCGCCTGCAGCGCCTCCAGCATCTCCATAAAATAACCTCACCTCGAAATATCGCCCCCCGCCCTCGGCGGAAAGCCGGCCGGCGCTTTCTCGGCAGACCCGGGAATCCTTGAAGTCGGGTAATCTATCCTATTTAATGGCGGCGGACAAGCGCCCCATGAGCTTCCCCCGCCCGCCCCTTTCCGTCCTCGAACTGACCGGCACGGCGACCGACGTCGCCTTCGCCCTGGGTCGCGCGCGACGCCGGGCCATCCCCGGCTGCATCGCGCACTGGGACGGGCACCTCGCGGAGCGTTTCGCGGGGCGCCGGGCCTTGCAGAAAGACCTGGAACGCGCGCTGCTCCGCGAGGCCCGCCGCCAGGCGCCCCGCTTCCTCGAAGAGGTCGCCGCCATGGCGGAAGGCGCCGGGGTCGGCTTCGCGGCCCTGTTTCGCCTGAACCTCACCGAGCTGAGCGTCTTTTCGGAAAAGTGCACCGACCTGATCCTCCCGATGCGCGTCCCGGGCGGACAGCGCATCCTCCTCGCCCACAACGAAGATTGGGACCCGAGGCGCAACGATTGCTTCATTCTCAAGGCGCGTCTTCCCGACGTGGAGTACGCGGTCCTGGCCTACGACGGCTACCTGCCGGGGCTCTCGGCCGGGATGAATTCCTTCGGCCTGGCGCATTCGGTGAATTACCTGAGGCCCAAGGACTTCCGCGTCGGCCTGCCGCGGATCTTCCTCGCGCGGCACTTGGTCACGGCACACGACATCCCGGATTGCCTGAGCTTCCTCAGCGGATCGCGGCGTGCCTTCGGCCAGGCCATCCATCTGGCGCAGGGTTCGCGCTATCTCGGCATCGAGCTGACGGCTCGGCACACCGCCCTGCGACGCCCTCTCCTGCCAGCCTGTCACAGCAACCACTACCTCGCCGCGACCTTGCGACGCTTAGTGCCGCGAGGCCTGCCCTCATCCGTCGCGCGCCTGCGTCGCGCCCAACAGTTGCTACGGGAGGCCGCGCCGCGCTTCGCCGCCGGGCCCCCGACGCCGGAACAAGCCCGCGGTCTGGCGCGCCGCATCCTCTCCGACCGCCAAAGCCTTCCCTGGGCCCTATGGCGCGAGGCCGATCGCCCGGAGGAGAGCTCCGCCACCCTCGCGGCGGTCCTGGTCGGGACCGACCGCTGGGGCCTGGAGGTCCATCGCCGGCGGCCGGTGGAAAATAAGGCTATCCGCATCGAAATCGATCGCCCATAATCCGGGGCCATGAGCGCCCCCTCGCCCCCGCCACGGCCGAGGCACTGCCTCGTCACCGGCGCCGCCGGATTCATGGGCTCGTACATGGTCGAGACCCTGGTCCGCGACGGGCATCGGGTACGCGCGACCGACCTTATCCCCGCCGACGGAGAAGACGAACCAAAGGCCGGACGCTATCCCGGCCTGCTGCGGCGACTGGGCATCGACTACCGGTGCGCCGACTTATGCATCGCCGATAACTGGAAACCTCTGCTGGAAGGCATCGATTGGGTCTTCCACATCGCCGGCCTCTTCGACTACAGCGCCCCGCGCGAGGCCTTGTTTCGCGTCAACGTCGGGGCGACGCGCAGCCTGCTGGAGACCCTAAGTGCGAACGGCGGCGCGGAACGGCTGATCCTCTGGGGGGCGGGCGGGATCTACGGCCGCCCCAAGCCCGGCGAGCTCCCGCTGCGGGAAGACTCCCCCAAGCGCCCGCCCAACGCCTACCTGCAATCGAAATGGGAGCAAGAGATCCTGGCGCAGCGCCACTTTGTCGAAAGAAAAATCTCCTACACCTGCCTGCGCCCCACCGGCGTCTACGGACCGCGCGCGGTCTACGGCATGGGCCGCATGCTGGCGCAGATGGCGGCGATGAAGAAGATCCGCATCCCCAAAAATTTTCTCGGCCGCATGCCGCTGGTCCACGCGGCGGACGTCTGCCGCGCGGCCCTCTTCCTCGCCGAGCGCCCCGAGGCCGCCGGCGAGGCCTACCACCTCGCGGACGACCGGCCCTATACCAACGTGGAATTTTTCCGGATGCTCTCCGAGCTGCTGGAAAAACCTTTCGCGACCCTGCCCCCGGTCCCGCCCGGCCTGCTGCGCGGCCTCGCGCTGGCCGCGGCGACCCTGGAAAACTTTTACGCGAAGCGCCTCGCACGTCGCCGCCCCAACCTGGAAAGGGACACGATCTTCATGCTGGGCGCGGATTTTTGGTACTCGAACGAGAAGTTGAAGGGACTGGGATTTCGCTTCCAGTACCCCGACAGCCGGGAGGGCCTGCACGAAACCTTGCATTGGATGGCTGAACAAGGCCTAATACAAACATACCCACCTTGACCGATGGGGGTTGAAGGGGGAGGCTGAGCAAGCTCGGATAGGGGCTATCGTACTATCGCGCAGTTTGCCCGGCCACAACGTGGCCGGTTTGCCTGCTTGCTCCCCCTGGGCTTTAGCCCGCTCGAATTTACTTCGAGCGGGCGAATAGGAGGTGGTTAAGACATTTATCATCGATGAACCGGTTCTGTTGAGCATCGGCTTTTTGAGCGCCCTCTTCCTCCCCAAGGGCTGGGGCGGGAGTGTATTCAAGACCCGCGCCTTTTGGGCGGGTTCCTATCTGGCCCTGGGCTTCATCGCCCTCGCCGCCTACGGCTACTTTCTGGCGCCCGATTGGATGTTCATGTACTTGATTCCCGCCAAGAGCGTCCCTCCTTGGCTGGTGGTCTACGCCCTCATTCTCTATTACTTTCTCTTTTTAGCCGGCTTCCTCGCCGCGCCCCACCTGGGCGCCCTGCACCCGAAGCTGCCTTGGCTTGCCTTGCTCTTCGGCATTATCGCCTCGGTCGCGGTGGTCCTGCCGCTGCTACCCGCCTACCAGGTGGTCGCTAGCTTCGAGGAATTCCATCGCGGCGCAGGCGTGTCCCTCTCGGAGTCGGAGGTCTCGCGCAAGACCCTGCTCCCCAGCATCCTCCTCTTTGTATCCGGATTCGCCCTCCTGCTTTGGGCGCGGCGCCAGAAGGTCTAAGAGCGGCGCCCGCCGAAGACCGCGAAGAGCTTGTCCTTGAAGTGACAGTCGACTTGGGAAAAACCCGCCTCGCTAAGCCAGGCCAATTGTTCCTCGACCGTCGCGAGAATGTCGATGGAAGTGCGCTCGAGGGCCTGCGCGACCTCCGCCTCGGTCAGGCCCGCGTCGCGCATGCCTTGGATCCACAGCTCCCAGTAGCGCGCCTGCACCTGCGGGTCGGCGGCGCGGACGAACTCGGCGTTGAGAAAGCAGCCGGAAGGGGCCAAATTCGCGAAAACCTTGCGGTAGAGCCCGCGCTTCGCCGCGTCGCTCAAGTGATGAATGGAGAGCGAGGAGACGATCAGGTCATAGGGCCCCTCCCACTCCGCACCGGCGTAGTCGGCGACGAGGTAGCGCATCCCCTCCGCCTCCGCGAAGCGCTGCCGGGCCTTGTCGAGCATCTCGGCGGTGAAGTCGATCAGGGTGTAGCGCGCCTTGGGAAAGCGTTCGCGAAGGAACTGCGTCAACAGTCCCGTCCCAGCGCCCAGATCGAGGACGCGGAATTCACCCTCCGGCGGAAATGGCGCCATCGAGACGACGCTTGCGTAGAAGCCGTCGAAGCAGGGAATGAGTTTACGCCGGTAGCGGTCGTAGCGCTCGGCGATCTCGCGAAAGGTCTTTTGGACTTCCTCCACGGGTTAAATCCCCCGGATGAGGATTTTAGCTGTGGCGAGGTTGGTGGCCAAAGGGACGTTGTGCACGTCGGCCAGTCGCAGCAGCATGAAGATGTCGGGCTCGTGGGGGTGGATGCCCAAGGGGTCGCGCAGGAAGATCACGCCATCCAGGCCGTCCTCGACCATCATCGCGGCGATCTGGGCGTCGCCGCCCTTGGGACCACTCTCCATCTTTTCGACCTTGAGGCCGGCCTGCTCGAGGTAGCGGCCCGTGGTGCCGGTGGCGACGATCTGGAATTTTTGGATCTGCCTCAGGTTGTCCTTGACGAAGCCGACCATCTCGGCCTTTTTCCCGTCGTGGGCGATCAGGGCCAGGCGCTGCTTTTTCGCTTTCTTCATGGCCCGTTTCCCTACAATATTGTCGGGATATGCACCAACAGGAAAAAAATACCCGGCCGAAGGTCCTCATCCTCGGGGGAGGCTTCGGCGGTCTCTACGCCGCCCAGGCCTTGAGGCGCGCCCCCGTCGACGTGACGCTGGTCGACCGCCGCAACTTCCACCTCTTCCAGCCCTTGCTCTACCAGGTCGCCACGGGCGGCTTATCGCCGGGGGACATCGCCTCGCCCCTGCGCGCCATCCTCAAGCGCAGCCGCAATACGCAAGTGCTCAGCGCCGAGATCGAAGACGTCGACCCCAAGGCTCAAAAGGTTTATTTGAGCGACGGCGAGCTGGACTACGACTACCTGGTCGTCGCGACCGGCGCCGGCCACCACTACTTCGGCCACCCCGAGTGGGAGCCGCTGGCGCCCCCGCTTAAGACCGTCGAGGACGCCCTCGAGATCCGGCGCCGCATCTTCCTGGCCTTCGAGACCGCCGAGCGCGAGAGCGACCCGCGGCGGCGCCGCGCCTGGCTCAACTTCGTCGTGGTCGGCGGCGGGCCGACCGGCGTCGAGCTGGCTGGCGCCCTGGCCGAGCTGGCCTTCGGCACGCTCAAGGGCGAGTTCAAGCGCATCGACACCCGCGACGTGAAGATCTACCTCCTGGAAGGCACCGACCGCGTCCTGCCGCCCTACCCGCCCAAGCTCTCCGCCAAGGCGGCGGCCAAGCTGCGCAAGCTCGGCGTCGAGGTGCGCACCGAGAGCTTCCTCACCCACATCGAGGCGGGCTCGGTCACGGTGAAGCGCGGCGAGCGCTCCGAAAAGGTCCCGACCCACACCGTCCTCTGGGCGGCGGGCGTGTCCGCCTCGCCGCTCGGCAAAAAAATCGCCGCGCGCAGCGGCGTCAAACCCGACCGCGCCGGCCGCCTGCCGGTGGAGTCCGATTTGAGCCTCCCCAGCTATCCCAACCTCTTCGTCATCGGCGACCTGGCCCTATTCACGCACCAGGGCGGGAGCCCCCTGCCCGGGGTCGCCCCCGTCGCCATGCAGCAGGGGCGCTACGTCGCCAAGGTCCTGGAAGACCGGATCCGCCTCAAGGACTCGCCGCCCTTCCGTTACTTCAACAAGGGCAACCTCGCGGTCATCGGCCGCAACGCGGCGGTGGCCGACATCGGCTTCCTCAAGATCAACGGCTTCTTCGCCTGGCTGATCTGGGCCTTCGTCCACATCCGCTACCTGATCGAATTCGACAACAAGGTCCTCGTCCTGATGCAATGGGCTTGGAACTATTTCACCCGCAACCGCGGCGCCCGCTTGATCACCGGCGAGCATCTCTTGCCTCTGCTCGAGGCCGCGCCCCAAGCCAAGAAGAAAACAAGGTAAGCCATGAAAGCCATGCTCCCCGTCTTCCTCAGCGTCTTCCTGGCCGAGCTGGGCGACAAGACCCAGCTCGCCACCCTGCTCTTCGCCACCGAGCGCCAGCTGGCGCGCTGGCAGGTCTTCGCCGCGGCCTCCGCCGCCTTGGTTCTGTCGACCCTGATAGCCGTTCTCATCGGAGAACAATTGACCGCCCTGATCTCGCCCAAGACCCTCAAGGTCGTGGCCGGCCTCGGCTTCGTGGCCATCGGCGTCTGGACGCTGTGGAAGGGCTGATTTTTTGTTGCCAAGGCGGGGACGTCTGAGTAAATCCCCGCAGCATGAAAAAATCCTCCGCTAAATCCTCCTCCACCCATCGCGTTGAAAAAGATTCCCTCGGGGAAAAGCAGATTCCCCACGAGGTCTACTACGGCGTCCAGACCGCCCGGGCCGTCGACAATTTTCCGATCAGCGGCTGGCGGCCCCACCCGGCTTTTGTCGATGCCACGGTCCTGATCAAGAAGGCCGCCGCGACGGTCCACGGGCAGCTGGGCCTGATTCCGAAAAAGCACGTCGCCGCCATCGTTCGAGCCTGCGACGAGATCCTGGCCGGCCATTATCGCGAACACTTCGTCGTCGACGTCTTCCAGGCCGGCGCCGGCACCAGCCACCACATGAACGTCAACGAGGTCCTGGCCAACCGGGCCAACGAGATGCTGGGCGGCAAACGCGGCGTCTACAGCCCGATCAACCCCAACGACCACGTCAACATGGCGCAGTCCACCAACGACGTGATCCCCACGGCGATCCGCATCTCGGCGCTGTTGTTGAAGGACGATCTGCTGTCGGCCTTAAGCCAACTTCAAAAGGCCTTCGCCAAGAAGGCCAAGGCCTGGGACAAGATCGTCAAGTCGGGCCGCACGCACCTGCAGGACGCGACGCCGATCCGGCTTGGGCAAGAATTCGGCGGCTATGCCTCCTGCCTGGCCAGCCACCTGACCTGGGTGAAGGAGGCCTTCCAACCGCTGACCGCCCTGGGTCTGGGCGGCACGGCCGTTGGCACCGGGATCAACAGCCACCCCAAGTACCGCCCCATGGTCGCGAAAGAGTTGGGCCGCCTGATCGGCGAGCCGCTGAAGCCCGCGAAGGACTACTTCGAGGCGATGCAATCGATGTCGCCTTTTGTGCATCTCTCCAACGCCCTGCGCAACCTGACCCTCGACCTGATCCGCATCGCCAACGACCTGCGGCTCTTGGCCTCGGGCCCGCGCACCGGCCTCTACGAGATCGTCCTCCCGGCCGTGCAGCCCGGCAGCTCGATCATGCCCGGCAAGGTCAACCCCGTCTTGGCCGAGATGACCGACATGGCGGGATTTTTCGTCCTGGGCCTCGACACCACCATCGCCTACGCCTCGCAGGCGGGACAGCTCGAGCTCAACGTCATGATGCCGATCATCGCCTATTCTTTAAGCTGGGAGCTGAGCATCCTCACCAACACGATGAAGGCCCTGGCCACGAAGTGCGTCGACGGCACCGTCGCCTTCCCCGACCGCTGCCGCTATTATGCGGAAAACTCCGTCTCGATCGCGACGGTGCTCAACCCCATCCTGGGCTACGCCGCCACCGCCGAGATCGTGAAGAAGGCGGTCGCCACCGGCAAGCCGCTCCGCGAGCTGCTGGTGCAGAGCAACCTGACCGACGCGCAGATCGAGCAGGTATTCGACCTCTACGACAGCACCTATCCCAATTTGAAGGGCGGAACGAAGGCGGGCGGGTAGAAACACCTCAATATCCGACACCCATCAACCCGGTATCTCTTCAGAAACATTGGAAGGTAGAAATCCCTCCACTTTAAGTCTCTCGATAATTCCTCGCAGAAGGTAGTTATTATAAAAATTAATATAATATTTTCTGGCATTTTCACTTAACGGAACTATCATCTTATTTTTCCTTAGTCCTCTTAGAATTCTTGAGACTTCAGCGGGGATTTTTTTGGGAAAAATAGATTTTAAATCTCTTGCCTGAAATATTTGCTTTCTAATCGCGACTTCCAGGATTTTTGCCTCTACCTCGGTAATGATCTTCCTTTCTTTTGCATAAGCGATCGACGGATCTAATATTCTGGAAGAAAGAAAATTGTAATCCAGCAGCCTATCGATTTTCAAAATTTCATTCTTTAGTCCCTCCAAAACATATTCACACCATGCTAATAAATCCGCATCGTTTCCAGAATCTGCTCGAGACAGAAATTCATAATATTTCTGCCGGTCATTGCAAAAAACGGCCGTGGGATTCAGGATGCGTCCCAAGTTTACGTGAAAACCTTGCTTCACCAGCATCGCATAGGTGAGTAATCGAACGGTTCGCCCATTTCCATTTCGGAAGGGATGAATCCACAAAAACCGGTGATGGACTAGCGCGGTCTTCAGCAAGTCATACTTCGGAAAATCTTCACGATTTATAAATTCGACCAAGTCCTCCATATAACTTGGAACTTGAGTATAATCGGGAGGCGTGTGCGATGATTTTGCAATATTGACATTGATCTGACGATATTGACCAGGCGATATATCCCCCTCTTTGGCGGGAGACAGTCTGTTGACCACAAGGTTATGTAATTCGCTGATAAAAATTCTATTGATCGGTGAGGCCCCCACGTTCTTATCAATAAAATTAATCGCGCCTTCTACATTATTAATTTCCAACAATTGTTCGTCTACTTTGCCGGAATCCTGAATTTTCCGTTCCACCAGCTCCGCAACGGTTGTTCGATTCCCTTCGATGCGGGCGGACTCTAAGCTTTCTAAAAAATGAAAAATTTCTTTGAGTTGAAAAAAAATGTCCGGACTTGTCGTGCCTCCCAGTTCCTTCTTTCGGAGGTGATCCAGATCAATAATAAGATCCGTTAATGCAGAACCAAATTGAGGTTCGACGATCTTAATTGCAGAGAAAGAAGATTTAACATCCATGACTCAAATATTTAACATGAAATCAATAAAAATCAATTAATTTCAATACATTATATATATAGAATTTTTCTGTTATTTAACAATATGGAATCCAGACATTATCCTTCAAAATTCAGGCAAATGTCTTTGCCAAATACCAATATCATTTCATGAGCGGTATACATTCGTGGGTATGAGGAGTTTCTTACTGGCTTGAAATATCGCATCAGCCACCTTTTCGAAGCCGCGGCTCTCCAAGCTCAAACAGCTCCCCTCCGCCTCGGGGCTGAAATGCAGCGTCAAATAAGCCTTCCCCTCGCAGGCGTTGCAGGAATAGCCGACCGGGTCGAAGTCGTGCTCTTGGAAGACCTCGGCGTCACGCGGCAGCAGTGCGCGGAGCTCCGCCGGGAAATCGCGCCGTGCGAAGCCCACGAGGACCGCCTTGCGGCAGCTCCCCCACGAGGGCAATAATGCGGCGTCGCCGCCGACTTCACGCCTCAAGGAAAGCTCGGTCATCCATTCCGGAGTCTCGTATAGCGAAGCGAGGACCGCATCGTCGCCCAACTTCTCCCGCAGCCAAGGTACCAAGGCCTTCAATTCGCCGCTCCCGCAAGTGCTCAGCATCAGACGGTCCCGCCAGACCAGCAGGCTGGACTCGGCCAGCAAAAAGGCGCGGACGGCGGGCGCGCGGTCCTGCCGCAGGATGCGCACGCGGGCGACCGAGGTCAGCTCTCGCCAAAAGGCCTCGGGCTGATCCAGGAGGCTCAAGCCGGGGCGCAGGATCAAGGAGAGCTTCTTTTCCAGGTAAAGTGGCTTCATATAGTTTAGGCCGCCAACCTTTCCTCACTTTGCGAGGCCTGGGCCCACGCGACGTCTCCACGACGCAGTCGCCAGATGAATCCGTCCAGGACGTAGTGCGTCGCCTGCGGCAGCGCCAAGAGGGGGACGAGGACCGCCAACAGGGACGTGTCTTGAAGCACTGGCAGGCCTTGGAACCACGGGAACAAACCGGCCTTGTCCCGCCATAAGAGCCCGTGCCACAGGCCTTCTTCCACGTAGGCCAAGAGCCAGAGCAGTCCGAAAAATAGCGGCAAGGCCGCCAGGGCGTAGACCCCGCGCCGACCGGTCGAAGCCGGGAGACGCCGCTCCCCGCTGCTCCAAACGAGGGCGACGTAGGGAATCCCGTGGGCGACGACGTTGGTCAGGGTGAAGGCCAGATCGCCGTTCAGCCAGACGATCCCGACGTACCAGGACAAGGCGGTGCCAGCCAGCAAGAGCTGCTTGGGCCAGTTCCAGGACCGCGTCTTTCGCCAGGCCAGGATCTCCTTCACGGCGTAGGCCGCGAGGGCCGCGACGTAAAGGCCCGCCGTCGCCCGTTCTACCCAAAGCGGGAGGCCGGGAATAAAATCGCCCGAGATCAGCCAGTCGAAATTCCGCGGCAGATGGGCATGCCAGTAGACGATGGGGTAGAGGGTGGCGAGATAGATCGCCGCGGCGTCGATGGCGCGGCTGGGGCGCGTGGCGGGCTCGCGCCGGGCATAGATCCGCAGAAAACCGTACTGCTGCCGGATGAAGTGAAAGACGGCCAGATAGGCCAAGGCCGACCAAAAGAGCTTATCGTCGCTCGCGTAGAGCGCGACCCCGGCCACCCAGCACAATAGCGGCGCCAGCCGCAAAAGCGTCGCGTGCCGGGCCCGCGCCTCGGGGTCGGCGTAGGTGCGGTAGAGGGTGGCGTAGACATGGGCGACGTCGATGCCCAAAACCAGGACCAGCCAGCCCCAGAGCGGGAGCGGCGGGTCTTGGTCGAAATAGCCGCGCAGGGCGACGACCGCCAGGGCCGGCAGGACCATCGGCGCTAGGATGAAGGCGGCGTCGAAGCCCGGCGAACGGATCCAGGGAGTTGGAGGGGAAGCAGTCTTCATCGCTTTATGCCGGCACCTTCTTTCCCAGGGATTTCAGCACCGCGTCCGCCGCCGCGATCCCGCGTTCGTGGGCCTCCTCGAAGAGCGACATCCCGCTCATGTCGCTGTGCGCAAAGTGCAGGCCCGACAGGCCTCGCCCGGCGGCCGCGCGCGCCGGCCCCCACAGGAACCCAGGCTCGGGACGGATCATGCCGTGGCCCCAAAGCCAGACGTCGAGGCGCTCCGCCTCCGCGCGCAGCTCGGGGTGCGCGCGGTCGAGGTCATTCAAAATCATGTCCTGCCACTCCGCGTAGCTCCGAGCCAAGGCCGCGCGCCGCGCGGCGACGGGGGCCTCTTGGTCCAGGGGCCGATAGTAGGTCAGGACCGTCGGCCCCGGGACGCTCTTCAGCCCTTGGTGCGTGGCCACCACGTAGCCCAGGCCGGGGCTCTCGTAGAGGACGTTGTCCCAGGCGAGCGGCGCCCCCTTCCCCCGCGGCGGGCGCGGCAGGCTTAAGTTGGCGACGAGCCAGGGGGCATAGTGAAAGGCCGCCAAGGCCTCGGGCCGGGATCTTTGGTATTCTTCGACCGTATACGCGGCGGTGAAGCGCGGGGCCGCGTAGATCACCTGATCCGCCCTAAGCGCCCGAGTCTCGTCGCCCCGCGCGTCCCAATACTCGACCCGGCGGCCGGAACCCTCGGCGGCGACCTTGTAGACCACGGCGTCGCAGCGCACCCGATCGCCGCAGGCCTCGCGCAGGCGCCTCGCCAGCCATCCATTTCCCTCCGGCCAAGTCAGGACGGTATTGGGCTCGGCGTTCGCCGCCTGGCCGCGGCGCCCGGCAAAATAGTGGATCCCGGCCCAGGCGGAGACCTGATCCGCGGGCGTCCCGAAGTCGTCGCGACAGCAGTAATCGACGTACCAGCGCAGCGGCCGAGAGCGAAGCCCTTCGCCATCCAACCACTGCGCCATGCTTTGACGATCCAAGGTTAAAATCTTCGGATCTCGCGAGCTCAAATCGACCGGAATCGCGAAGGCCCAGCGGCCGTCGCCCCCCTTCGCGGCGCCGAAGGCGGCCATCTTCTCGTGGAAGCGGGCCATCTCGTCCCGCTCCTCAAGGCTCAGTCCTTCGCGCGGGACAATGCCGCTTTGCCAGGCCCCTTGGAGGAACAGCCGTTCTTCCGGCTCGGCGCACAGATAAAGCTCGTGGTAACGAGGCCGGCCGGCGGCATCGAAGCCGGAGATCACGCCCAACTCTTGAAACATCCGCAGGACCGCTTCGGACTCGGGATTGACCAGGGGAACATAGTGGGCGCCCCAGGGGTAGGCGGAAATCGCATTCTCCCCGCCGCGCGAATTACCGCCGCTTGCCTCATCCAATTCCAAAAGGACGAAGTCCTCGAAGCCGGCCTTGCTAAGCCGCCAAGCGGCGGAGAGCCCCGCGATCCCGCCGCCGACGATGACGCAGGAGGCCCGCTCGACGCGGCTGGGCGAGGGAAATCCGCCCGCGCGCAGCCGGTGCGCACGGGCCGCGTCGGCCCCGCAGATCCGCCCGGGGATCTCGCGGCGCGAACCGCCCAGGCGCCCGCAGGCCGCCAGCAGGCCCGCGGCGGCGATGCCGCCGCCGAAGCCCCGCAAAAAGCGCCGCCGGGTCCAGAGCGCCTTCATCCGCCCCCCGGATACCGAGCCCATTCCTCCTCGTAGTAGCGGACCAGGGCCTGGTTGTTGAGCTGGTTGATCTCGGTCTCCACGGGGGCCATGTCGGGCGGAAACTCCGTCAGCGCTTGCAACATGGACTCGCGCAGGAACTTTAAATCGGCCGGCAAGGCCCGCCCCGCCGCGATCTTCGGCTCAAGCTTCCCCGCCAGGATAAAGCCCCACTCGCCAAAGGATGGCACGTAGACGTGGTACGGCAGTGTCTTAAACCCGACACTATTCAGCGAGCGGTTGACGCACCAAAAGGACTTGCGCGCCACCAAGGGCGAGGTGCTCTGCACGACCGCGAGGCCCTCGGGCGCCAAGAGGCGTTCCAGCTCGCGGTAAAAGGCGGTGGTGTAGAGCTTGCCCAGGGAAAAGTTAGTGGGATCGGGGAAGTCGACGACGACGAAGTCGTAGCCCGGCGCCGCCTGCTTCGCCCAGATGAAGGCGTCGGCATTGACCACGCTAACCTTGGGCGAGCTCAGGGAGCCGCCGTTGAGCTTGGTCAAGAGCGGCTGGGTCTGAAATAGATGCGTCACCTCGGGGTCGAGATCGACCAAGGTGACCGACTCGACCTCGGGATATTTCAGGATCTCGCGCACCGCCAGGCCGTCGCCTCCGCCGAGAACCAAGACTCGCCTGGGTTGGGGGACGGCGCGCAGGCCGACGTGGACCAAGGCCTCGTGGTAGCGGTATTCGTCGCGGGAGCTGAATTGGAGGTGTCCGTTCAGGTAGAGCCGCAGCTCGTCGGACTCGGAGGTCAGCACGATGCGCTGGTAGTCGGAGCTCTTGGAGAAGACGATGCGCTCGGAGAAGGCCGCCGTCTCGGACCACTCTTGGATCCGGCCCGAATACGCGAAACCCAGCCCGAGCAGGATCAGCACCAAGGTGCCCGCGCCGCGCAGCAGCTTGGGCCAGCCCAATTGGTTCCGAAACAGATGCAGGGCCCAGAGGGCCACCAGGACGTTGAAGATCCCGAAGAGCAGCGAGGTTCGGATCAGCCCCAGGCGCGGGATCAGGAGCAAGGGAAACAGCAGCGAGGCGACCAGGGCCCCGATGTAGTCGAATGTGAAGACCTTCGAGACGAGGTCCTTGAACTCGAAGCGGTCCTTCAGGATGCGCATCAGCAGCGGAATCTCGAGACCCACCAAGGTGCCGATCAAGGCCACCATCGAGTACAGCAAGGCGCGAAAGCCCGCCACGTAATGGAAGCTGGCGAACAGGAGGGCCGCCGAGAAGCCGCCCACCAAGCCGATGATCAGCTCGACCTGGATGAAGACCGCCACCAGGTTGCCCCGGACGTATTTGGAAAGGTAGCTCCCGATTCCCATCGAGAAGAGGTAGACGCCGATGACGGTGGAGAACTGCGTCACCGAGTCGCCCAAGAGGTAGCTCGCCAGGGTCCCCGCGACCAGCTCGTAGACCAGGCCGCAGGTGGCGATCACAAAGACGGAGAGCAGCAGGAGGTAGGACATGGCCTCAGTGCACCGCCATGGCGATGATCAAGCACATGCCCAGGGAAATCGAACCGATCACGATGGCCAACGCGGTGTTATGCTCCTCGATCAATTCTTTCCAGAGCGAATACGGAGTGATCTTGTCGAATACGAAAAAACTGATGACAAAAAGCAACATTCCCAAGGCCGTAAAAACCGCCGCCGATAACAAATTTTGCAAGATTCCGTCCCATTGCATCGTTGCCTCCTTTATTTATGGCTGAAACCGTAGCCGCCGCCGGAACCCATCTGGTTCAGGGTGCGGAGAAAAAATTTCGACAGGACGAAATTCGTCCGATTGACGCCGCCCAAGCCGGCCAGGACGATCGCCCCGAAGATCAAGTATCTTTTCATAATGCCCTACTCTTCCGCAAAATCGCTTTGCATCCAACGCGTGGTATTAAAACTCCACCGGCGAAATTTCAGCCACAGGGGATAAAACCAAAGCAACAGCCCCGCCCCGACAAAATTGGACCATTGGGAGCGCTGCGGGATCAATTCGATCCGAAACTCTCCGGACATCGGCCAGGGCCCCGAAAAGGGCTGCACCGTCACCTGGTAATCGCCGTCGGGAAGGTCGGCGATCGCGCTGACCGCGGTGGCCCTCTCGGCGGCATTTCGAAACTCTTGGAAGACCCGAAAGGTATCGATGCCGGTCGGGGTATTCATCTGGACATCCAAGTTGAGATAGGGTCCCGCATAACCGCTCACCGTGGTGCGAAGCAGAAAGTCCAGCCCGCCGGCCCGTACGTGGGCGAGCTTCGGAAGCTTCCCCCCGGCGGCTTTCAGACCGGCTGCGCTCGCCACCTCTACATAAACGGGGTCTTGGCGGCCGGAGCGATTCGTCCCCAGCTGGATCAAGAGAAGCAGCAGAGTCATCACCGCCGCGGCCCAAAAAATCCGGCGGTACTTCGCGTCGTGGGGGGAGGGTTGATTAGGAGAGACTCCGATGCGAGCCGGCATCGCTTTTATGCCGAAGGCGGCCTGCACGACCTCGGGCTCGACGTACTCGCCGATGGACCAGACCTCTTCGCCGGCGTCCCACTCGCGGGAAAGCATCTCGGGCGGGTTGATGAAGTCCTGGACGGAGACGCGGTCGCCCTTCTTCACCCGCCAGTAAAATTCTCCCAGGACGTAGAACACCTGGGCCTCGCCGGTGAGGAAGAGCTGATAGGATTTATTGAGATATTGAGCTGACTTGTCCCGCCGGTGGGGCTTCTGCTTGGTGGATATGACGTAGTTCCAGTGCCCATCCGCCTCGACCAGCCAGCGGTAGCCGATGTAGGGATTGAAGAGGAGGTATTCGCGCCACTTGTATTGCCCGGTCCCGTCGGCGCGCTGCATGAAGCCGATCACCTCGTAGGTCTCGCCGTGGAACTTTCCCCGGGTCCCCAGGGGGATCAGCGGCTTAAGGCGCGTCTTCTCCTGCGCCTGGATCAGGACCTGGATCTCGGGGTTGGAGACGTCCAGGACGGCGCCGCAATGCCCGCAGACGAGGGTGATCGAGAAGCCGGGCGCGCGCCATTGGACGGCGCCGCCGCACTGCACGCAATTCAGGACTTTCGCCTTCTCACCAGCCATCCAGCTCCCTCAAGTTTTTCATCCTCAAGTCCGGCAGCTCCAGATATTCGCCGACATAGAGCCGCGCCTCGCCCGCGGCGAATTCCAAGGTGGCGAAGCGCCCGTCGGGCCCGCTGAAATCCACGCCGACGCTCTTCTCGCCGGGCTTAAGCAAGAAAGGCAGCTGGCCGGCGATGCCCTCGACGACGGCCTCGCGCCGGTCGTCGACCTGGTAGCGCTTGTTCCCCAGCTCCCACACCGTGCCCACCTGCAGTTGTTCGAGATTGGGAACCGGCTTGGGCAACGGCTCGGGCCTCGAGACCGAGTAAAAACCCTGCGCCTCCGCCAACCAGGCCTCACCCTCGTCGCCGAAGTCCATGAACCACTCGTTCCAGGCCCCTTCGGCCCAACGGCGCCGGATACGGCCGGTCAGGACGAAGGCCTTGCCGTCGCAGCTGCCTTCCGAGCCGATCTGCAGCGGCGAGTAGTCGTCCTGCAACAGGGCCACCTGCCCCAGGCTTTCGAGGTGGAGATCCTTGCGCACCAGCATCGAGCCGCAATAGGGGCAAACGGCGTAGAACAAGGCCTTCGAAGGAAATGGCACGGAGCCGCCGCAGGAGCTGCATGGGAGTTGAAGGGCCACGGTTACCTCGGAGTGGGCCTAAGCTACTTCAATCCGCTGGATTTGAAAACGAAATTGAAGGGTCCGTCACTTTTTACCGGCCGCTATGGGGCCGGTTTCGGCGGAGCGGCATTCAGGAGTGGACATCCTAGTCACATGATACGACTTGGACGGTAATGATGTTGTCTAAGATAATTTCTCCGGAATAAAAGAATTGGGTTTGAATCTGATGATCTCCGGGAGCTAGATTCAAAGCCGCGGAAAATGTCTTTGCCCAACAACCTTCGTCGCCTTTCCTTTCGAGGCCGGAACCGGCAAAAAAGTCATCGCAGGTAAAAGGCGCCCCCAAAACAGATTCGAATTTTTTTATTGGAGTACTCGTTACCTCGAGCGGTTCGCCTCCTATAACAGCATAGGTGACGGCGACAGAATTGATATCTTGCCTCATGTCTCTTACATTGTTGAAGATGCCGAAGAATGGATCGGGCTCAGAGTCATGGTCGACGATGTCGAACCAGCCAGTTTTAAGGACGTTTATGTCGCAGTTAGATATCGTGCCGGATTCGAATGGATTAACTCGCTTCACATCGCTATACGCGGCCTTTTCGGGTATCTCGACAGCGCCGAAGAGCGACACATGCTCGAATGAGCGGGTGGCTCCGGTTGAGGAGCTACTCCAGCTCGTCTCTAATTTTGCCGCGAATACCAGCGCAAAAACTAGACAAAAGGCCCCAAACTCGACGAAATCGCCCCCCTTGAATTTCGGCATACCCCCCCTTGAATTTGAATAATAAGCTAACTTTCTGATAATTATGCGCGGTGATCACACTAGTGTAAAGATGGAACGATCTTGGCCCGGATCTTGGCGTTGAGGCAAGGCAGCCGTGAAATCGGTGAAATATGTATCTTGGGGATGACCGCCTCTTCATAGAGGCATTCCCGGAGGCCGCTCCCAGAGGACCTGGAATTCCCTCCCCTCGAAGACGGCGCCGGAGACTTTTTGCCGGAAGCTCCTGCGCGGATAGGCGCGTTCGCGGATCGCCTCCAGCATGTCGGCGCGATTGGACTGCTGGTTCTCGTCGGCCATCAACAGCACCGCATCGTAACCCGTCGCCTCGGCGACCCGGGCGAACTCGCGCTCGACCGCCCGCAGGAGATCGCGGTGGTCGATCGCCCAGGAGGCCCGCGGCTGCAGGCCCAAGACCAGGACTTCCTTTCCGTCCAAGGTCTTCTTTTGCGCATAGACCAGGCCCCGAAGGCGCCCCTCGGAGACCATCCGCACCAGCTGAAAATCCGGTCGAAAAATCGCCCTTTGCCGCTCGGTATTGCAATCCTCCGAGACGAAGGCGAAAAATCGGTCCGCTTCCGTCTTGGAAGGCAGGAACTCCACCTCGACCGGCGCCCCCTCCACGCGGCGCATGCGGGCGAGCTCCGCCGCCAGCAGCTGGCGCTGCCGGCGAAGCGCGGGGATCTCCTCGGCCTTTAGGCCCAAGGCACCGAAGGTCTCCGCCACCGAGTCCCGGTAGAACTCCTCCAAGGCCTTCAAGCCCTCGCCCAGGGCCTTGGAGCTTAGCTCTCGACCCCGCAAGGCGGACACGCGCGTCGCGAGAGCCGAGCCCTCGAGGCGATGCCAGGCGAGGAATAGACCGAAGCGCAGGATCAGCTCCCGGACCGCCGGCAGCTCGCGATGCGGCCACAACCTCGGCAATAGCCCCTCGGCGGCGGCCGACATCGCGGGGAGGCGCAGCTTCTCCCAACCCCTCGGGAAGGCTGCCTTCACCTCTTCCCGCACCGCGCGCAGCTCGGAACGACGCGCCTGGATGAGCGCGTCCAGGTCCTTGCGAAAGGCCTCCAACTCCGCCGGCTTCTCCAGCGGGGCCAAAGCCTGCGCGATCTTTCCCTTGTCGATCCGCCCATGCAGCGAGACCTGCGTCCGAACCTCGGCGCGGAAGGCCTCGGTCAAGAAAGGAGGCGGCGGCGAATGGCCTCGGATCCCCCGGCGAAAATCCTCGAAGCTCAGACCCTCCCACACCTCCAAGGCGGCGTAGGACAAGAGCAGCTGCCGCTCATTCCCCGGTTTCGGGCTTCCGCCGCGGCGAAAGGCGCTCAAATCCGTCCCCGCCGCCGCGAGAAAGGCCTCCGGCTTGGCCGCACGCAGGTAGGCCTTCCACAGAATCGGTTCCAAGGGCAGCCCCGCCCCGAGGTAGGCCGCGTAGCGGAAAAAGTCCCGGCCCTCGGCCGCCTCGTTGGAGGCCGCCAAGCCCTCCTTGGGGATCCGCTTCTCCAGGCTTTGCAAAAACCGAATCGGGACCTTCGCGAGGGCGACCTGACTCAAGGCAAGTCTCAGCAGCTCCGTCGCGGGCCTCGCCTCCAAGGCCTCCGCCATCTCGGAAAGTTGTTTCCATAACCGATCCCGCACCGCGGCGGCGGGGTCCGAGCGGAGCGCCAGCAGCCTCTCGGCCACCGTCAAGCGCTGTTCCGGCGGCAAGCCCGCCGCCAAAAGGCCCCAGGCGGCGACAGCGGCCTCGCGCGCCTCGGCGGAACCGTCGCCCAGCGCCTTCGCCATGGGAGCCGCGGCGGCCAGGCGTTCGGACACCGGGCTCTCGAGGGCCAATTTCCAAAGGGTCTGCAAGGCGGTCAAGCGCAGGGTCAGGCGACCGTCGTCGAGAAACCGGGCCGCCCAAGGCATTATCTCCGAGCGCTCCCGGGCCGAAAAATTCGCGGTCCACTCGCCCAAGATTTCCAAGGCGGGGACTCGAAACGGACACCTGGGAGCCTCCGCCAGGGCCTGCAGCCTGGCGAGCATGGCCCCGCCGTCGCCGACCGGCAGTAGCGGAAAAATCAGGCCGAGGGTCTCACGGCGCTCCCCCGCCATGCCCGCTTCCTCTTCGAAGAGCCGTCGTTCGACGACCCGCGCCACGACAGCCCTCTCCTCCGGCGAGAGAAAAGACAGGGCGCGCGGCAGGACCGCGACGGGAGAAAGCTCCAATTCGGACATCCGCGACTCCAAGGCCAGGACATGATCCAGGCGCCGCTCCGGCGGCAAGGCCTCGGTGAAGGCGCCCATGGCCTGGAAGGCCTTGGCCGGCAGCCAATCGTGATCCGCTTCGGCGACGCGCCGCAAGGCGGGCAGAAGCCGCTCGGCATAGGCCGCGGAGGCTCGCGGAGCGAAGGCCGCGAGGCTTTCGAGCGCGGCCTCGACGGATCGCTCCTCGGGGCCGGCCAGCTTGCTCTCCAGCTTGCTCAGGATCGGCAAGGCCTCGGCCTCCGGAAGTTGGGGCAGCAGGTGCCGCATCATGAGAGTGGCGAGCAAGGGGGGCAAATCGCCCTTCGCGTCGAGGCGTTTTCCCAGCTTGGCGGCCAGATAGGAAATATCCGCAGCCCGCAGCCGGGGCTCGAATTCGCCCCAGCGCTTTAAAATCGTCCAAGCGATGTCGAGGCGCGGATGGTCGAGGAGTTTTTCGACTTCGCCGCGAACGCCGGTGGCTCGCGAGGGGCGGCCCGATCCGCTCCCGAGGGAATAAGAATGCAGGGACTCCCCTGGTTTTCGCCTCGGCGCAGGAAGGGCGAACGCGAGGTTCGTCCCTACAAGATTCACGAGAGGCGTGTCTTGCGCTTGGACCCGCAGCCCCAGCTCCCGCTGAAAGGCCGAGAAGCGCCGCCCCAACAGCCGATGCCCCAGATGCGCCCCCACGCCCAAGCTCAGCATGGAAGCCAGCGTGTCGGTGAGCGTCGTCGCCCCGTCGCGGGCGGGACGCAGACCGAGGGCTTCTTCCAAACGGTGGGCGCCCAAGAGGCCGAAGAACATCGTGGACTGCGAGGTCGCGACGCGGCCGGCCCCCATCAAGCCAAGGCCGCGTGACGCCACACCGTAACGGTCGACGCCGTGCAATTTGCGAAAGGCCGCAGTCCCCGCCCAGCCGAAGGCCTTGAGCGCCCCCAGGGTCAGGGCGGCGCCGGCCAGATCATGGCCCAAGCCGGACGCTTCGGCGTGGGAAGCATCGCCAAGGCCGCGCAGGACCCGACCGGAGAGCGCGAAGACGGGAACCTCCGCCGCGTAAGCCGCTCCGGCGGCAAGCAGACGGGCGCCGGCCCCTCGGCTATACCAAGCGGCCCGCGCCGTCCCCGCCAAGCGCCCCAACGCGGCGACGCGCACCACGCCATAGACGCCGCTCCCGGCCAGCATGGGAAGGATCGCCCGCGGGTCGCCGGCGTCGCGGGTGAAATTTTTGAGCAGGAATTCGAAGCGGGGAGCGAAGGCTCCGAGGCCTTGGAGCGCGTTGAGGCGCTCTTGCGCGAGAATCCGCAGGGGCCCTTCGCGCTTGTCCCCCGTTAAGGGGGGAACGGTCTCTAACACCGCAGCATAAACATCGACCGCCGCGCTATCCCTACCGCCCGCCTCCAACCTCTTGCCCAGCCGAAGCAAGGCCTCGAAGAACAGCTCCGGACTCGACTCCCCGGCCAAGGCCGCCAACTCCCGCCGCTCGCCCTCGCTCCAACGTTCCGCAAGGTCACAGTCCAAAAGCCGGCGCACGAATCCCCGCGCGGAGAAGCCGCCCTGCTCTTCCGGGTTCGCCCCCGATTCCGACCTCGCAAAAGGCCCGAGGAGGGCCGACGAAATAAAGATGGAATTCCGAGAAATCCCCAACCGAAACCTCGGCACGGAGCCACGGCAAGCCGGCAAAGCCCGCGGCGACTCAGGACAACCGTGAATTGTTCGGGGAAAAGCTGAGAAAATGAGAACTCAAGCGCCGCCCCGGCACCCGAGCCCTCGGGCCCTTATCGCTGGGCCAATCCTAACGTTGCTATAGGAATCGCGCCCGCCCTTTAGGCGGGGATGTTCAGCGTATGGTCTTCCACGCCCTTGATCTCGGGGATCAGGCGCATCAGGTGGTTCTTGATGCCGTCCTCGACAGTGCGTTTCTGCGCGCCGCAGCCGAAACAGGCGCCGGCCATCTTCACCTTCACTACGCCCTCCTCCACCGCCAAGACCTGGATGTCGCCGCCGTCGCGTTTCAGGCCGGGCCGGACGTCCCGGTCCAAAACCTCCAGTACCCGCGCGATCAGCTCGCGGTCGACGCCCTGCACCTCGCCGGCGTCCAGGGCCTTCAGCTCGGGCTTGACCAAGGGGCCTTTGTATCCCGCCATGCCCCCCAGGGCGTTGAAGACGTGCAGAAAGCCCTCCTTCGCCAGAAGCTGCGCCGCCGTCACGCCGGTATTGCCGTTCGCGCAGACGGTCAGAATAGGCCGAGTCTTGTCGGCCATCTCGCCCACACGCATCAAAAGTTGGTTGGCGGGGATGTGCTTGGCCTCGGGGATGTGGCCGTGGCTCCAGCCCTCGTCCCCGCGCACGTCGAGGACCAACAGGCTGGGCACCGATTGGATGAAGTCCGGGACCTGTTCCTTGGGGATCTCGCTGTAGGGAAGCCCCGAGAGGACGCTCTGCGCCGTGGGAGGCAGGCCGGCCAGCATGGCGGCCACCTGCTGGCGCAGCACCTTGAGCTGGTGCTCGTGCCGGCGCTGCTGCTCTTCGAGTTGCTGGATGAGTTGTTCGACCTTTTGGGCCAGTTCTTGGACCTTGTCTTTGCTACCGAACATCGCGACACCTCGGATTGGAAAACGGGACGCTAATCTCTTGTGCTTTGGAACGCTTGTCAAGGGGCTCGCGGAGTTTGATTTTCGACCGCTAGGGAGGAGGGAGCGACCGAATTTCGGCATTCCATCATCCTAAATTATAAAGTGAGGTTTATTAAACAACTGATTGAAATATAGTTATATTATTATTCAACATAATTAAAACCATCTATTGGCAAGAGAATTGAAAAGCTCCTCCGGCAAGGAGGAATCCCTATGATCCTAAATACCATCGGAGGTTTTTTCCGCTCCATCACCTTCGGAGCGACCGCGACGCAGGCCGCCCCTCAAATCCAAAACTCACCCGCCCCCGGCGCCTCGCAATACCAATCGACCTCCGGCTCCATCCCCAAGGAGGCCCAGGGGATGATCGCCCAGGTCCGAAACCAGATCGCCCGCTCCCTCGCCCACCCCGACCCCAAGACCCTGGCTCGAATGGCCGAGGTCAACCAAAAGCGCCGGGCCAAAGGCCAGGCGCCGATCGACCTGCAGAAGGTAACAAAGCAACTCGAAGCCATCCAAGAAGACCGAGGCCTCAGCGCCAAGGAAAAGAAGCAAAAGGTCGAGGCCCTGCGCAAGGCCTTGGGGCTCTCCAAGGGCGAGATGAAGGGGCTCTTCACCCAACGCCTCGGCCGTATCTATAAAGAGGCCGAAAGATCCCTCGCCGCCTTTCAAAAGGCGAAGGAGGAGCAGCTGAAGGCCGAGTTGAAACAGGCCGAGGCCCTGCACGGAAAAAACAGCCCACAGGCCCAGGTTGTTCAAAGCAAGCTGGAGGCCCTCAGGGCCCAATTAAACCCCGAAAAGCAGCGCCTCGCCGAGAGCGGCGGCTTCTACCGCTCGCTGTACCCGGGCTTTTGGAGCAAGCTGGGCGGATTTTTCAAAAAGATCGGTTCGGGATTTTTTAAGGTCCTCGGCGGCCTCGGCGCGGCCTTGCGCTTCCTACCCGGCGTGGGCCCGCTCGCCTCGCGGGTCTTGGGCTCGGTGAAGTTCCTTTTTCAGGGATTTCGGGTCGAAAAATTCTTCAAGAACCTCGGCAAGGGCGTCATCGACACCGTCCGGGACTGGAAGAGCTTCCTGCCGATGATCCCCGGCGTCGGCACCCTCGCCTCGGTCGCCGCGACCGGGATCGAGGCGGTCCTCAAGGCGACGCGCTCTGGAGCGAAACCGTTCTAGCCGCGCGCGGCGGCGCCGGCGGCTCCTCGGCGGGCGCAACGGGGCGAGGCCCAGGCACGAGCGGCAGGCTACGGGCCGGACGCGCCAGGTCGCGCAGACGCCAGGCCAGGGGTCGCGCCTCGCCGGTAAAGTACATCAGGTCCGGCAACGCCCCCGCGACGGAGACGCCGACCTCCGGGCTTCCCTCGGCCGGAAGGGTCATCTGCCCCCATTCGGGGATGCGATTCTTCGCCATCGTGATCCGGTCGTGGCCGTCCAGGCGCGGACCTGCCCGGCCGGCGGCGAGTTCGGCGGTCGGAATGGCCTCCGCCGCGGGCGAGACCAGCACCACCCCCTGCCCCAACTTGCCCCGCACCAACTCGAGATAGCGCTGCGAGAGTCCCCGCGCCTGGTCGTAAAATCCCAAACTCAAGGACAGGCCTCCCTTCGGCAGGCGGACGGCTAGATTTTCGTCCAAGACCCGGCGCGGTGGGTCGAAGCGCTGGCGTTGGAGGGGATTGGTGTGCGTGAAGGCCCCCGCGACGTAGGCGTCGAAGGGATAGAGCAGCAGGGGGGCCTCGGCCAAGAAATCCCATTCCGCCCCCAGGGAACGCACCTCGAAGCCCTGCCGGCGATGGGCCTCGACGCTTTGCAGGAAATGGACCCGCGCCTCGGGCGAGGCCTGGGCGACAAGGCTCTCCAGGTAGACGAGCGTGGGGCGCGTCGGGCTGGCCTGATAGAGCGCTCCGGGATTTTGCAGGCGCTGGTGCGGGTCCTCGCCCGCGACCCGCGAGAGATAGCGCGCCACGGTCATCGCGTCGCGCGGCGCACGGGCCATCACGCCCACCCGATCGAGAAAGGTCGCGAAGGGAACCATGTTCCGAGTCGAAATCACGCCCGCGGGCGGCACGAAGCCGAAGACCCCCACCGCCCCCGCCGGCGCCGAGACCGAGCCGCCGGTGTCGGTGCCGATGCCCACGGCGATCGGCAGGTCGTCGCGGCCCACCGCATGGGCGGTTGCCGAGGAAGAACCCGCCGGATCCAAACCGGGCCGCCGCGGATGCGGCACGTAGCCGAAGCCGGCGTGCTGCCCCGAGCCCCCGCTCGCCGCCGCCACCATCCCTACCGGGACGGGAATCGCACCCATCTCCAGCAAAGTAGCGACGACGGGACTCGCCTCGACGCCCGCCACCCGCGCCGTCTTGCTGCCCAGCTGCATCCGCCCGTCAGCGCCTGGAAACAGATCCTTCACCGCGACCAAAACGCCCTCCAAAGGACGCGCCCGGCCCTGCTCGAAACGGCGATGGCTCTCCTCCGCCAATCGGAACAACCGGTCGCTCAGGGGTCCGCGATCGAGGGGCCGGGGGAAGATCGCCCCGTCTCGCGCGGCCGGGTGCTCGACCAAGGCCCGTAGCGCGCCGACGGGAGACATTTTCCCTTCGGCATAAGCCGAACGGACCCCGGCCAAATCGTAGCCGGCCAACGCGGATCGTTGCTCCGCCGTGACCCACCGCGCCCCTGCGGAGAAATGAACGGGCGGAGGCGGCTCCGGCACGACGGCGCCGGGGCCGCCGAAGACCTCGTGGATCTCCCCGCGCCCCTGCGAAAAGGAAAGCGGGCTCAAACTTTCCGCCCGGCGCAGCAAACGCTCCACTTGTAGGAGGTCGACGTTGGCCTGACGAATGAAGGCCCGCTCGGCCGCCGGCGGCAAGGACGGGACGCCGCGGCGCAGGCGTTCCAAGACGATTCGGCGCAGGGCGGGGTCTTGGTAGTGCCGTTCGCTCAATTCCTGGCTGAGCGCGGGGCCGAGATTGAAATCGCGATGGCCGCGTCCGGCGCGGTACAGGTGGACCGTCACGGCCGGCGAGACGTCCAGGGCCAGTCCGAAAAAGAGCGAGGCCAAGCCGGGATGCCGCGGAGTTTCTCCGCCGGACCTCCCTCCCGAGAGATATTGTTCCATACCGAGGCCAAAGCGGCCCAGGCCGACCGCCGCGGAGCCGTAAAGCAGGGTCCGCGAGGTCCAGAGGCCGCCGTGGCTCAGCAAGCCGCGATGCCAGGCTGCCAATCCCGGCTGGGAACGGGCGAACTGCACCCAGATTTCGGGGTCGTTCACGGCCCGGCGGACCGCGTCGGCGCGCATCGCGGCGACCGCGCTCGCCTCGCTACGGCCGAACCCCTGGGCCAAGGCGGCGTCGCGGCTGCTCACAAAGCTCCTGGCGCCGAGACCGAAGCTGGTCACCCCCACGCCGATCCCCAAGGCCCCGATCGCGAAGCCCGAGACGGTCAAGACGTCCTCGAAGCTCGAATGGGGGCCTCCGTCGGCGCTGCCGAACAACAAGCGCCCGCCGGCCGCCCAGGCCTCCGGCGCCTGTCGCACCAGCAGGTAGCCTCCGGAGGCCAGCAAGGCGCCGGCCACCCCGGGATGGGAGAGGACGCGCACGCCGCCCGCGGCCAGCGGCCGCAGCGGGCGCAGATAGGAGCAAAAGATCGTCGCCAGGCCCAAGACCGCGCCCGCATGGTTGACGCCGCCGGCGACACGGTCGAGGCCTTGGGTGCCCAGCATGAATTCGGCGCGGTCGCCGAAACTTCCCCGGCCGGACATCGCGTTCAGTCGCGCCCGGGCGCGGCGACCCTGCGAGCTATCCCCCGCCGCCAAGGCCAGCAGCGCGTAGGCCGCGGCGGATCCTTGAAATCTTCCTTCGCCCTCCAGTCGCCGGGCCGCCGAGAAAAACCCTTCGAGAAACAATTCAGGATCCGCCTCCGTGCCGAGGGAGAGGAACTCACCCAACGTCCCGCTCCCGAGTCTTCGCTGCAAACGGCCGCGCTGAGCGGCGGGGAGTCCCTCGACCGCCGCGGCTACCGAACCCTCCTGGAGGTTTCGTTGCAAATCCAAACCGGGGACTTGGGTATCTAGCCAAGCGGCGACGAGACGGCGGGGCTCAAGCCCGGGACTCGCGGCCCGCGGCGGGTTTTCCGCCAAAAGCGGTCCCGCGGGCGGCAATGGAAGAAAAGGACGACGTTGCGATACAGGCGGAGACAAGGCATACCCCAGGTTTGGAATTCCACACGGCACGCCTCCCTCGACAAAGGATCCCCTCCTCGAATCGGGATCCCTCGCGACATAAACGGTCCAATAACCATGCCAGGGGCCTTCCCTCGGAAAATCAGGCGCTTAGGAGGTGCCCGGAAACGACGGCCCGGCGCGGGTTTGAGCGATTGGGCAGAAAGTGGGCAATAGAGCGGGCGCGGCCTTTAGACGTAGCCCAAGGCGTGGATGATCTTGAAATGCGCGGCGCGATAGCCGGGGATCAAGGAGGACAGCAGGGTCGACCCCATCGAGATGGCGAAAGTCTGCAGGTAGATCTCCGGGCTCAACGAGATGGTGCAGATATAAACGCCCGAGGCCTGCGGGGGCTGCATGGGGATCCCCACGGCGGACAAGAGGTAACCGACCCCGGTCGCGAATAGGAGGCCCAGGCCCGAGCCCAGCAGACCCAGGATCGAAGTCTCCAAAAAGATCATCCCGAAAATGACGCCTCGGCCGTTGCCCATGGCCATCATGGTGCCGAATTCCCGCATCCGCTCGGAGAGTATCATGTTGGTCGTGTTCGCGACGCTGAAGAAGAAGATGGTGCACATGATCAGCTGGATGGTCATGTAGATCTGCCGGAGCAGCTCTTTGCTCTGCCGGTAGTACTGCCCCTGCTCCACCCAGGTAAACAGCTCCGCGGTCACCCCCCTGCCCTTCAACGCGCTCTCCAGTTCCGACTTGGCTACCTCGGTGTCGGCGGTGTCCTCAAGGAGGACCAAGAGACTGTGAATTTGATCGGGAAGACCCAAAATATCCTGGGCGGTCTTCAAATTCATCTTCATGGAACGGTCGTCGAAGTCCTTGATGAAGGTCTCGAAGACCCCGCGGACGCGCAGTTCCGCGCCATCCAAGGCGCCGGCCTTGCGTGCGGTCAAGAAATTGAGCGAGTCGCCGACCTTGAGCCCCAGGGACTGCAACAGCCCCCTGCCGACGACCACGCCGTAGGGATCCGCCGCGTCCAAATCGTTGCCCTCGACGATGTTGGTAGAAGCCATGTTGCGATGCGAGGTCTGAAACTGCCCCATGCGCTTTTCCAGAATGGGATCGACTCCCAGGGCCAAGACCGCGATGCCTGTTTCGCCGGTGCTGGCCATGCCCTGCAGCTTCAAGCGCGGCACCGCGTAGGACACCCGGGGGTTCCCCCTCAAAACCTCCTGGATCGGCTTGTCGTCCTCGATCAGAAATTCCAGCGGCGCGCGGGTCCCGTGGAGGTGATAGCCCTTGGCGTTGATCTGGATATGTCCGGTCTGGCTGTGAATGAACACCTCTCCGAAGCCCTCGATCATGTTTTGAAAGAACCCGCCGACCACGACCAGGCCGGAGCAGCCCAGCACGAGGATGGAGAGCGTCAGGAGGGCCCGGCGCTTGTTCCGGAAGATGTTCCTCCAGGCGATCATCAACAGCATAGCGAATTTTCTCATGGCCTCAGCTCCTTGACGTCCTGGACCTTGCACCGGTGCCGGATGAAATCGGCGAGGTTCTGACGCTTGAGTTTTAGGGACGCGGTTCTCGGAAATTCCTCTTTCCAAAGCAAAAACGCGGAGACCCGCATGTATTGGGGGATGCCCCGATTCCAGGTCTTGAGCGCGGCGGGGATCCGACCATTTTGAACGCTCTCCTTGGGCCGCAGCACCATCAAGAGCTGATCGCGCTCCAGGGGGTGATCCGGCCACAGGTAGCTCTTGGAGAAGACGCAGAACTCCTCGCACTCCTCAAGGCCGGCAAAATAACGCTCGACGTCCTCGGGGTAGATGTTCTTGCCGCCCTCGGTGACGATCATATTCTTGATGCGTCCGACGATCTTCAAGGTGTCGCCGTCCTCGAGGATGCCGAGATCTCCCGTCCGTAGCCATCCGTCGACGAGGGTTTCGGCGGTCAGGCCGAGTTCTTTCCAATATCCCTTCATCACGGAGGGCCCCTTCACCCAGATCTCCCCGACCCCGCGCTCGTCCGGGTTTTCAATGCGGACCCGCGTCAAATGAAGCACCTTACCGACGTTGTCGTAGGAATATCTCCCCCAGGTCGGGGCGGAGACGGCGGTCCCGGCCTCGGTGAGGCCGTAGCCGATCCCGACGAAGAAGCCCAAATCGTAAAAGAACCGGGCGAGCCCGGGCTCGACGAAGGCCCCTCCGGTCATGATCAGGCGCAGGCAGCCGCCGAATTCGTCGTGGATCTTCGCCAATAGGCGTTTGGATATCCAATGGCGCGGACTTTGGGTCAGACCTCGATTGATCGCGACCAGACCGCGCAAGGCGAGGCGTTTCGATCCCGGCAGGGCCTTTAACTTCTCCTCCAACTTCGATTTGAGCATCGCAAGCAACATGGGGACCATCGACGTGGCCGTGATCCGGTATTTTTTGAAGGTGGGGAGCAGGTATTGCGGCCTCAGCGCCCGCTGGTGGACCACTTGGGCGCCGACGTTCAGGGGATACAGAAACCCGAACACGAAATCGATGGCATGATTGGTCGGAAGGAAGGAAAAATACCGATCCTCGCTCTTCAAGCCGGTGCGGAGGTGAAATTGTTCCAGCTGGCTCAGGTAGTTCGCATGAGTCAACATGCAGCCTTTCATGGCCCCACCGGTCCCCGAGGAATACACGATCGCGGCGACGTCTTCCGGCCGGCGCTCCCGGTATTGGAAATCCCGCACGAATGCCTCTTCCCATCTCGAGGCGCCCCCCAATTCCGCCCCGGCGGGGGCCTCGGTCACGAAGGTCTTGGGGAAACCTTGCGGTAGCCTTCCCGCCTCCAGGATCTGCCGCCAAAGCGCCCATTCGACGACAAGGATCTTCGGCTCGCTGTGCCGGATCAATCGCAGCCATTCTTGCGGGCCCAGCTTGAAGTCCAAGGGCACGAGCACCCCGCCGGCCCAGAATACGCCCATGGCCGAAAGGAGCCACTTGCCTTGATTCGACATGACGATGGCGCAGCGGTCTTCCGGGGCGAATTTCCCGGCCTGCAAAGCCGCCGCGAAACGCTCCGCCTCCTCCCTCGCTTGGCGGTAGGTCCAGCGCTGCCTCTCTTCCTCGCGATCCGCCTCGATGAGGGCGACGCGCCCCGCAAAGCGGTCGCAGGCGCCGCGCAGGGCCTCGCCCAACGAGGAGAAATTCAGGAAGACTTCCGACTTATCCGCCATGCCGATTTCTCACAATTCTTGAAGGCCTTCCGTTGGCTCCGGGCGCGCCCGGACCCTTTCGGCCAGCAATTGCCGTTTGATCTTCATCGTCGCGGTGCGCGGGAACTCCTCGTCCCAAGCCAAGGCCTGACCCAGCCGTTTATAGTCGGCGAGGCGGCGGTTCCGGGCGCGGAACTCCTCGAGGACGGCGGAGACTTCGGCGCCCTTCCTGGGACGGAACAATACGGCCAGCTTTTCCTCGATCCACCGGCGCCGGGACCAGAGATAGTTCGCCGCGAACACGCAGTACTCTTCGCAGCCCGGGATGTCGCCGAGCAAGGCCTCGACATCTTCCGGATAGACGTTTTTTCCGCCCTCCGTGACGATCATGTTCTTGGCGCGCCCGGAGAGGCGCAAATGACCGGAGGCGTCGAAGGAGCCCAAGTCTCCGGTCTTCAACCAACCCGCCACCAGGGTTTCCTCGGTGAGCTCCGGGTCGTCCAAATAGCCCCGCATGACGCTCGGCCCCCGGACCCAGACTTCCCCCACGCCCAGTTCGTCGGCGGACCGGATTTCCACTTCGGTGCCGGGAACGGGCCGACCCACGGTATCGCCACGGTAGGGTTTCAGGTCGTTGAGAGTGACGGCCGTCCCGGCTTCCGTCATGCCGTAGCCGATGGAGACGGGAATGCCGAGTCCGTAAAAAAAGTCGCAGAGGGATTTTTCGACGAAGGCGCCGCCCGCGAGGATCCGGCGCAGCCGCCCTCCGAAGCGGTCGTGGACCGGCTTGAAAACGGTGCGTTTCAGGGCCTGAAGCACGCGCGGCGAGGGAAGCGCCTCGTAGAGCCGGCGGCTGAATTCGAAAAGGGATCGTTTCACCTCGGGTTGCCGCTCCAATTCCTCCTCGATGCCCTGTTTGAAGGCCTTCAGCAGCAGGGGCACCAGCGCGGTGAGCGTGATCCCGTAGCGCCGCATGGCGGAGAGGATGAATTGGGAGCGCAAGGCGCGCTGGTGCACGACCCAGGATCCGCAAAGCAAGGGAATAAGGAATCCGCACATGAAGTCGATGGCATGGTTGGTCGGGATGATCGAGAGGTAGCGGTCCTCCTCGGTGGGCTCGACCAGGTTCCCCAGCTGTTCGATCTGGCTTAAGTAGTTTTCGTGCGTCAGGAGGCAGCCCTTGGCCCGTCCGCCGGTGCCGGAAGAATAAACGATGGCCGCCACGTCCTCCCGCCGTCGCGGGACCCGGCGCAGGCCTCGGACGGGGGCTTCCTCCCAGCGGCGGGCCCCTTTCAGGACGCCGCCTGCGGAGACCTCCGTCACAAAGACCTTCATCCCCTTCCCGGATGAGCGCGAAAGCCATTCGCCCAGCTTTTCCCAGAGCGGCCGCTCGACCACCAGGGCCGCGGGCCGGCAGTGAGCCAGCAATGCAGCTTGCTCGGGCGCGGTCAATTTATAGTCGAGAGGCACCAAAATTCCGCCCGCCCAGAGAATTCCCAAGCCGGAGAAAATCCACTTCGATTGGTTGGACATGAGAATCGCGACTCGGTCTCCGGGCCGAATGCCGTGGGACTGCAGCAAGGCGCCGAAGCGCTCGGCTTCGCGGTGAGTTTCCCCATGCGTCCAGCGCCCGATCTCGGCCTCACGATCGACCTCGACCAAGGCGACCCGGGACTTCAAGGGAATGCCCGACTCGCGAATCGCCTCGCCCAGCCCCTCGTATGCGGACAATCGGAATCTCATTTCGACCCTTCGATCGCCTTGGCCAGATCCTGGAAGGTGGTCGTCTCTTTGAGAATGTAATCCGGAATCGTGACGTCGAAGGCCACCTCCAGGTCCCCCAGAAGGTCCAGGGCCTGCAGGCTGTTGATGCCCAGTTTTTCGAAGAAGTCGTCCTCGGGCTTGAGCTTCTTAGAATCGACGTGGAATCGATCCGCGACCAGCAGGATCAGCTTGCTTGTGGTTTCATCCATGACACACCTCTATGTTTGACGTTCAGGAATGCCTTTCCAAAACCTCGCGGAGCTCCGCGGGAATTTCGGGCAGAAAATTCTCCGGCTTTCGGGCGACTTTCCTCGCGGGGAATTCCGGATAGACCCGCAGGACCTCGTCGATGAAAGAAATCCCCATCTTGCCCATCAGCTCGAGCTGGCGCGGCAGCGCCTTGGCGATGTCCTTCGCGACGGCCACGGACTCGCTTTCGAGCCTTCCCAGGATATCGAGGAGCTCCCCTTCGAGGTCGGCCTCGTCGACCTTGAGCAGCAGGCGCTCGTGGCCGCGTTCCGCCATGATGTTGGTGATTCGCTCGTCCATCGTGATTCCCGCGGAAGGGACCAAGGCGGGCATCGAGGTGACGATGGCATGGTAGCGGGAGCTGACCATCAGGTCGGCCCGCCTCAGGACGCTCACCAGATCGTACATGTCGTAGTCGTCGCTGACGAAGACCGGGGGTTCCCGCCCCAAGAGCTTCGCCAGGTCCTCGCAGGCACGGCGATCCAACTTCTCCATGCCGACCAAGGCCACGAAGAGCCCGCGTTTTTCGGCGAAGGCGCGGACCGCTCCCGCGATGGCGGACAAGTAATCGCGGTATTTCTTTCGGTTCTCCTCGCTGAATTCGTGGAAATAGAAGGACTGGTAGTGCTCCTCCCGATACTCCCCCATCCACTTCAGGGCCGCGGCCTTCAGGTAACTGGGCGCGATGGGCCACCAAAATGGGTTGATCGGGCAGACCAGCAGGATCTTGCGCTTCCCGTCCCACCCCGCCTTTCGAAGGATGGCTTCGGCCCGCGTCCGGGGAGCGGCCCGGAAGGTCCAGGCGGTGTCGGTCCCCTCGGCGGTGCGGATATCCAGTCCCGCGAGGATCTTGCGCGAGGGCTCGTTGCGGCAGACGATCAGCGAGTCCGCGCAGTACTTTCGAACCAGCTCCCGCAAGTCCTCGTCCATCGCGCCGGCCTCGGCCCCGTAGCCGACGCTGAGTTTGCGCTCGCTCGCGGCGAGGCCCAAGGCCCCCGTCATGAAGGTGGAGAGGGCGTTGGAGAACTTGGATTTGAACATGCTTCCCTCGCAGGCCACGACGCCGTGGTGCCGGGGAACCTCCTCGAACAGGAATTTGGGATAGACCAGGGGCATGGGGATCTGTCGGACGCCCCGGAAATACCCGGCCGTCCGGGCCAAATCCACGCTAAGGATGCTGAGCTCGGCGTTTTCGTCTCCGAGGACGAGTCGCATCTGCCGCAGCATCTCCTCGACCCGGACATCGGCGCCGGTGTTCCTCGCCCCGACGTAGCCGGCGAACAGCAATTTCAAGGGTTGCCCCGGGCGCCAGCGCTCCCGCTCGAAACCGAGATTGAAGCGAAAGGCGGCTGCGTCGATCAGGCCTCCCATGACCGTCTGAAGCATTCGATCGGGATTCGCGCGATGCATCGCCTTTTGGATCAGGATGTTCATGAAGCGGCCTCCAAGACGGGGGGTTCCGGAAGGGGCCGATAGGGAAATTTGAAACGATGCTCCTCCGCATAGGCCATCAAGGCCTTCGCATAGACCCCGAAGCCGGGCGGCCCCTCCCCTAACTCCTCCCGCAACCGGGCATTGTCGTAGACGGTGTTTTCCACCAAATGCGGCATGAAGAATTTAAGCAGCGTGGCCATGCGCGAGAGCCGCCAATTGGGGTGACGATCGGACAGCCAGTCGCAAAGCTTTGTGAAAGGGCGCTGCAACCCCGGCAGGAAGGGCCTCCGCCCGCCTCCCAAGACCGCGACGATCTCGCGGTAGTCGAGCGAATCGGTTCCCGCGCTGAGGTGATAGACGTCGTGCTTCGGCCGCTCGCGGCGATGGAGCTCCGCGATCGCCCGGGCGACGAAATCGGCCGGAACGATGTCGATCTTCCAGGACGGATTCAACGGCAGCGCCGGCGCCTTCGCCAGCCAGGCGAAGGCCCGCACCATGTCGAACTGGGTGGTCGCCGCGAATCGCGAATCGCCGATGATGGCGCTGGGCCGGAAGGTCAGCACCGCGCCTTCCGGCAGCAGCTCGCGGGCCAGGTGCTCGGCCATTTTTTTGGTGGCGCCGTAGGCGTCGAGATCCGGCGCGTGCCACCGGATCGCCTTGTCTTCCCGGACCGCCTCGTCCCGGCGGTGCCCCGCCACCGCGACGGTCGAGACGTTACTGAAGCGTCGCAGCGATCCGCGCCGGGCCATGTCCTGGGCCAACTTGACGACTTCCAAGGTTCCCTTCACGTTGACGTTGAGGCAGATCTCGTAGGAGCGGCGATTGAGCGAGGCCGCGCAGTGGATCACCGAATCGGCGCCGCTCAGCAGTTCTTCCCGGACCTCCGGGCTTAAACCGAGGCCCTTCTGGGTGATGTCGCCGAGGTAGACCTTCATCCGGGTCCGGAACAGCCGCTGGAATGTTTCATAGTCGAAATGCAGCTGAAGAGATCGCCACAGTCGCGCCTCGGCCTCCTTCGGATGCCGGGCGCGGACGAGCAGGCAGAGCGGCCCCTCCCGGCTGTTAAGCAGCTCGGCCGCCAGGTAAGAACCCAGGAAACCCGTCGCTCCGGTCAGAAAAACGGCCATCAGCGCGCCCTCCCCGCGATACGAAGGCCGGGACGGTCTCCCCGCGGTATGCGAAAGCCCCACGGCGCGCTCAGCTTCTCCACCGGCTTCCCCTCGAGGACCGGATAGCACCAGCGGCGCAGGCCCGGCTCGAGCACCTTCATGATGTAATGCCGCCAATCGATGTCCTCGGGCTTCGCCGCGAAGGCCTCTTCCTCGATTTGGTATTTCGCCAAGGCCTCGGTGACGAACCGAAAGTCCGTCCGGTAAATGAAGGGCGCGAAGACCTCGACCACCTTCTCGGTCTTCACCAAGGCCCATTTGGCCTTGTTCACCGAACTCAGGGCCTTGTTCAGGTATTCGTGGATGGCCTTGGGGCTGCGTTCCTTGAGGCCGCGCAGCGCCTCGAAGACCGCGGCCGCCGTCTTGCGCAGGCTCTCCGGCCCCAGGGGGCTGTCCTGGGAAACGGCCACCGAATCCCAACGAGAGAGGAAGATCCTTTCCAGCGGCGAGGCGGATTGCCTCCAGTGGGCGCGATGGGCGAGGTTCAGCAGCTCGAGCATCCTATCCAGCCGCAGCGGATTCCGTTGCGAGCTGCCGACCTGAATCACTTGCGAAGCGCAACCCTCCATCAGGGCCGCTCCGGCCACGGTGACGGCCTGGCAGACGTAGTCGACCGGGATCACGTCCAGGACATGGCGGGTGTTGATCGGAAAAAATCGCAGCCAAGTCCCCAAGAGGTAGGAAAGCGGCGCGCAGGTCTGCGCACCCTCGTTCCAGCCCGGAAAGGGATAATGCATCGAGCTCTCGACGACGGCGGGGCGGACCACGCTGTATTTCAAATCCCCCGCTCGCTTCCGGATCAGGCTTTCGGCCAGGCTCTTCGAATAGGTGTAGCCGTTCGGCCAGCCGTAGCCGGCGGCGCGCCGTCGCGCCTCATCGACCCACTCGGAGTCCTTCAGGCTCGCGGTCTTCACGAAGCTCAAGAGCTCCTCGTATTCCGCTTCGGCGTCCATGGGCCTGCCGTTGGGGGTGTAGTCGGGCGCCAAAGCCTCCGGCGCCATGCCCTCGCGGATATCTCCGACCACGTAGCATGTCGAGACGTGGACCAAGGCGGCGCGCTGGCACCGCTTGGCGAAGTCCACCGCATGAAGGGAGCCGGAGATATTCGTCTCCACCGCCTCCCTCAGGTCCGGCTCGAAATCCACCAAGCCCGCGCAATGGACGATCAGGTCGAGCTTGCGTGTCAAATCCTCTGCGGCCTCGGGATCGATCCCGAAATCCGGGAGCGAGACGTCGCCCTCCACGACCTCCACCCGTTCCGCCAAATAGGCCCCCAAGGCCTCGCCATGCCGGCGATGCAGGGGCTCGAAGGCATAGGAGGTCGCGACGATCTCCTCGAAGCGTTCCCAGGCGCCCGTGTCGCGCTTGCGCCGGATCAGCACATAAATTTTTTCGATTTCAGGGATACGGTCGAGCATCAAGGAAAGCCAGACCTTGCCGAGGAACCCGGAGGCCCCGGTGAGAAGGATATGTTTGCCGCGATAGGCCCGATGGATGGAAAGTTTCGGCATCAGTCCCACTCCAGGATCGGCCAATTCAGCTCCCGGGCGACGCGGAGCAGCCGCAAGTCGGGGTTGACGGCGCAGGGATGGCCCACCGCTCTCAGCAGGAAGAAATCGCCGTGCTCGGATCCGTAGGCATAGGCCTTGGCGAGATCGGCCCCGGAGCGCTCCGCGGAGGCGAGCAGGCTTTGCAGGCCAGCGTAGCCCCCCATCACCGGCTCGAGAAGCCGGCCCGTCGCGAGGTCGTTTTTATATTCGAGTCGGTTGGAGTGGAGTTCCTCTCCCAATTGGAGTCGTTGCAAGAGGGGGCGGATGAAGCCATCCAAAGCGCCGCTGAAGAACACCATCGGGTGGCCTTCCGCCCTGAGCTTGAGGAAGAAATCGACCGCGTCCCGCCGCAGTCCCTCCTTGAGGACCTTTTCCAGGTACTCTTCCGTCAGCACCTCGATGCGGTCGCGACTTAAACCCTTCAAGCCGGCGTATATCCAGCGGTTGGCCAGATCCGGATCCCCCTGGCCGAGGAAAAGGGAAACGGGCATCGATAGCCCGATTTGGGCGAGCTTGAAGACGCGGTCGGAAAAGCTTTGGGCATTGGCCGCTAAATAGGCGGCATGCTGCCAACCCCCGCCTTTAAACAGGGTCCCCTCGACCTTGATATAGACCGTTCCCCGTCGGGGAGCCTTCAAAGTCGCAACGGCCTTCGCCTTGCCCATGCGATTTTAGCGATTGAACGGGTTTTCTTGGTGGATTGAACCGCCAGACCTCCCTTGGATCACCTTGCCCTATACCCGCCTGCCCCCTTTGCGCTGTCGGGTACCCACCAACACTGCTTTTCAGTATAGCTTTATCATTAGCAAAAAACGTGCCTTTGCATGGATAAGCTATTGTCGTGGCATTTTCGCAAGATAGGTCGCGGCGCTCGCAGAGAACCCCTCTCAAAATGATATTTGGGAAGAAAATTCGTCAATTTATTAACGCAAGGGGGCTATTTCTTCGGTTTCAGTTGGTCTCGAAGCGCAGCCAGGGAGGCGAAGGCATTGTTGAAGACCGGACGAGGCGCGGAGGGCCTTGAGCCGCGCGGGGGCCCCTGATCCCTCCGGCCGCCGCCGCGTTTCCCGCCGCGGGGCGGACGCCCCTCGCCCTCCGCGCGGCGCGGTCGCGGGGCCGGGCCCTCGAGGGCCTCCTTGATGGAAAGCGAGATCTGATTTTTCTCGAGGTTGACTTCCAGAACCTTCACTTGGACGCGGTCGCCGGGGCTGACGACTTGCGAGGCGTCCTTCACGAATTGCCGGGCCAGCTGCGAGAGGTGGACCAGGCCGTCCTGATGGACGCCGATGTCGACGAAGGCGCCGAAATTGGTCACGTTGGTCACGATGCCCGGGCAGATCATTCCGGGCTTCAGGTCCTTCACCTCATGGATGTCGTCGCGGTAGCTGAAGGGAACGAAGGTCTCGCGCGGGTCGCGGCCGGGCTTTTCCAGCTCGCTTAGGATGTCGTCGTAAGTGAAGGCGCCGACCTCTTCTTTGAAAGCCGAGTCTTGCCTGATCGCCTCGGCTCCTCCGCCGGTCAGGTCGCGCAGGGATTTGCTGAGACGCTGCGCGAGGGACTCGAGCACGGGATAGCGCTCGGGGTGGACGCCGGTGTTGTCCAAGGGATTCTCGGACTCGGGGACGCGCAGGAAGCCCGCGGCCTGCTCGAAGGCCTTTTGCGAAAAACGCGGGACCTCGAGCAACTCTTGCCTGGACTTGAAGAGCCCCTTGATCCCCCGATATTCCACCACCGCCCGGGCCAGGCCGGGGCCGATCCCCGCCACGTGCGCCAAGAGGTGCATCGAAGCGGTGTTCAGGTTGACGCCGACCTGGTTGACGCAGGATTCGACGACGTGCTCGAGACTCTTCTTCAGGCGGTTCTGCGAGACGTCGTGCTGGTACTGGCCGACGCCGATGCTCTTGGGATCGATCTTGACCAGCTCGGCCAAGGGGTCCTGCAGGCGACGCGCGATCGAGATGGCGCCGCGCACCGTGACGTCGAGCTCGGGAAACTCCTCGCGCGCGACCTCGCTAGCGCTGTAGACGCTGGCCCCGGCCTCGCTGACCATGACGACGGGGATGTCGCTCACGCCGTTTTCTTTTATCGTCTTGCGGAGGAAGATCTCGATCTCGCGGCCGCCGGTGCCGTTGCCCACCGCCACGGCGCGGATCATGCCGGTTCCGAAGAGCTCGAGCAGCGTCTTCTTGGCGCTTTCTTTGGCCTCGTCCGTGTTGTGGTGGATGACTGTGTGGGAAAGGAATCTCCCGGAATCGTCGACGACGGCCAGCTTGCAGCCGGTCCGGATGCCGGGATCCACGCCCAGGACGGCCTTGGGTCCGAAGGGCGCGGAGAGCAGCAGCTTGCGCACGTTGTCGGCGAAGACCTTGATGGCGATCTCGTCGGCCACGGCCTTCAGGGCCTTGTGGACCTCGCTGTCGATGCTGGGCTGGACATGGGCCTTCAGGGCCAGGCGCGCCGCCTTGCGCAGGACCTCGGCGCCGGGCGAATCCGGCACCGTGAGCGCCGCCGCCTCGAAGGCCTGCAGCAGTCCGGCCTCAAAGCCGCTGTCGCCGCCGTCGGGCTCGGGCTTCCCGCCGATGCTGAGCGAGAGCTCCTCCTCGATCCAACCCCGGCGCATCGCCAGGTAACGGTGGGAGTTCTCGGGCTTGAGCAGCGAGGCCACGGACTCGCTGTAGTCGAAGTAATTCTCGTACTTGCTGTGCGGCTTGGGCTTGGGGCCCTTCTTGGTGATCAGCCCGCCCTTTTCGAAGGCGGTGGTCCGCACCAGCTGTCGCAGTTCGGCGATCTCGGAGAGGCGCTCGATCAGGATGTCCTGCGCCCCCTCGATCGCGGCCGCGGCGTCGGGAAAACCCTTTTCCTCGTTGCGGAAGGTGAAGGCCCAGATCTCTAGGGTCTGTCCCGGCTGGGGCTGCTCGGTGCCGTGGCCGCAATTCCAGATCCAGTCGGCCAGGGGCTCGAGACCGGCCTCCTTGGCGAGGGTGGCCTTGGTCTTGCGCTTCTGCTTGTAGGGTAAATAGATGTCCTCGAGGCGCTCGAGCTCGAAGGTCGAAAGCACCTGCTCGCGCAGCTCGGGGGTGAGCTTTTGCTGCTTTTCGACCTGCTCGAGGATGAGCTGCTGCTTGGCCAGGATCTCCTTCCACTTCTCGTCGGCGTCGATCACATCTTGGATGGCGACCTCGTCGAGGTTGCCGGTCTGCTCTTTCCGGTAGCGGGCGATGAAGGGCACCGTGCCGCCCTCGGCGACGAGCCGCAGCACCGCCTCGGCGGAGCGAAGGGGGATCTTGGGATGGGAAGCGGAAAACCAGGTCTCGAAATTCATAGGGGACGCAAGATTAGCAGGCTTGGCATGGGCCCTGCAATGTTCCTTTTCTCATGAAAACCGACCCCCCACATTGGAATCAACGGCAGGGACTCGCAGGGGAAGCCTTAGCGAAAGAGTTCCTCCGGAAGCAAGGTTTTAAAATCCTGGCCGAGCGCTACCGCAACCCCTGCGGAGAGATCGACCTGGTGGCCCTCCGCGAGGACGTCGTGCTCTTCGTGGAGGTCAAGGCCCGCAACGGGCCCGACTTCGGCGACCCCCTCGAGGCGGTTACTCCCGACAAGGTCCGCCGCCTGCTGCGGACGGCCTGCGGCTTCCTGATGGATTTTCCCGATTTTCAAAACGGCCATTTTTGGGAACTGGCCGCCGTCGCCGTCCGGAATTACGACGGTGCGACCGAAATCGAGATGGTCAGGATCCTTCCCTAGGCTCCTGCAGGTCGTAGAGCTTGATCTTGGCGAAGAGGGTCGACTTGGCCACCCCCAGGGCCTCGGCGGCCTTGGCCTTGTTCCAGGCGGCGGCCGTCAGGGCCTTCAGGACCAGCCGCCGTTCCATCTCTTCCAGGGTCTCCAGCGCGACGCCGCGCCCGCCGCCGAATTCTTGGGGAAAGACGATGTCCTCGGCCTTGAGCGTCTCGCCCTTGGCCAGGATCACGGCGCGCAACAGGACGTTGCGCAGCTCGCGGATATTGCCGGGGTAGTCGTGCTGCTTGAGCTTGTCGAAGGCCTCGGCGCCGAGCCGCTTGGGCGACGAGGTCGAGAACTCTCGCAGGAACTGCTCGCAGAGCAGCGGCAGGTCTTCCCGGCGGTCGCGCAGGGGCGGTAGGTACATCGGCATTACGAAAAGGCGGAAGAAGAGGTCCTCGCGGAAGCGCCCCTCCCGCACCGCGGCGGCGAGGTCGCGGTGGGTCGCCGCGACGATGCGGACGTCGGCGTTCAATTCTTCGTCGCCCCCGACGCGGCGGTAGCGGCGATTTTCCAGTACCCGCAAGAGCTTGGGCTGCAGCTCCAAGGGCAGCTCGCCGATCTCGTCCAAGAACAAAGTGCCGCCCTTCGCCTGGCCGAAGGCGCCGTCGTGCTGGCGCAGGGCGCCGGTGAAGGCGCCTTTCTCGTGGCCGAAGAGCTCGCTCTCGATCAGCTCCGGCGAAATCGCGCCGCAGTTGATCGCCACCAGGGGCCCCCGCGCGCGGGGCGAGAGGCCGTGGATGGCGCGGGCGACCAATTCCTTGCCGGTCCCGGATTCGCCCAGGATCAAGACCCCGGCCTCGGTGGGCGCCACCCTTTCGAGCAGGCCGTAGAGCTCGCGCATCTCGACGGAGGCGCCGACCATGCCGCAGAAACGTTCGATGGCCTTGGGGGCGGCGGACTCCAGCTTTTCCTCGCCGACGAGCCGCAGCTCGCATTGGCCCAACTTGAGGACCTGCCCCTCCTCCAGCTCCGCCTCCCTCACCTTGACGCCGTTGACGTAGGTGCCGTTGGTGGAACCCAGGTCGAAGACCCGGACCGCTCCGTCGCGGCAGGTCAACTTGAGGTGACGGGAGGAGACGAAGGAATCTTGCAGGACCAGGTCGTTCTTGTCGGAGGCGCCGACGCTCAGGCTCTCCGCGCGGAGCGGCAGCGTCCGCGGGGCCTTGGAGGGCTCGAGGACCTGCAGGCACAGCTCCCGCACCCATAGCCCCTTTGGCCCCTTGGCCACGGCCTGGGTGACGGCGGCGCCCGCGCCGGTGACGGCGGTCGCCTCCTCGGCGAGATCCTCCGCGGCGCCTTCGGAGAAGCGGGCGGTCCAGGGGCCGAGGCCGATTTCGTCGCCTTCTTTCAGGGATTGAGACTCGATCTCCTTGCCGTTCAGGGTTAACGGGGATTGTCCGAGCTTTTTAAGCAGGTAATGCCCCTCGATCTTGTAGAGGACGGCGTGCTCGCGGGAAATTTCGGCGTCGCCCAGCACGATGTCGCAGGCGGCGGAGCGGCCGATCTTGGTGGCGCTGGATTGGAGGACGATGCGGAAAAGGCTTTCGCTCCCGCGGCGAAACAGCAGTTGGGCCATAGGGACCTCCCTCGGTTCTTTTCCTTACCGGGGCCAGGAAATAGTGCGGGGCCTGCTGGGGGTCAAGGGGGATTATCCGGCTGTTGAAATACCACCGGTGGCTGGGCCAAACCGCCGAAGGCGGATTGGCGGGCCCCAAAAATCCGAAGGATTTTTGGGCGGTATATGGAGCCGGATTCATTCCGGCGGGAATACGACCAGTATTTCAACAGCCTCTTATGCCTTGCTTTGGGGGACTTCTTTCCCTAAGGAATCTCCATGAAGAAGCCCTGGCGCCAACCGGAGACCCTGGGGGATATCCTCAAGGACTCCCTGCCCAAATGGGACTTCGGCCCCACCTTGCTGCGTTACGAGGTCGTCGAGAAGTGGCCGGAGCTAGTGGGGCCGCAGATCGCGGAGAAATCCCGGGCCACGGGCCTACAGGGCGACATGCTCCTGATCGAGGTGGACCACCCCGCCTGGGTTCAAGAATTGAACCTGCTCAAGCCCAGGCTTTTGCAGAAAATCGCCCGGCAATTTCCCCGGGCCGCGGTAAAAAACATTCGTTTTACCCTCAAGTAATAATCAGTATTTACAATATCTTATATTCTAGTTTCTCAACAAAATTCTAAGCGGACATCGGTCCGAAGCGCACCCCCGGGGACCCTCATGCCGATAATCTAGCGGGGAGCGCACGGGAAGGTATGGGATATGTTTCCACGTGTGCTGGGATATCTGGCGGGTCGCGCCGCCGCTCTGGCCGTTAACGTCTATCAACGCCTCACCGGACAAGACTCCGATTCCGGCCAATCCAAATCCATCGATCGCCAAATCGACCGCTATGTGGCCCCCGCGCTCATCTTTGCGGGCACGGCGGCCCTGCCCCTGCCCTTCCGCGTCCCGGCGGCCCTGGGACTGAGCCTGCCCACCGCCTTGCGGCTGGGTCGGGAGCTGTTGGGCGAACGGGAGGGCCAGGCGACTGGTTTCCGCGGGCGCGAAAGCCTGGACTGCTACTTTCGGGCGGCATCGGAAAGCGACCCCCTACTGTTGTCACCCGTCGGGACCCTGCCTTTTGACCGCTGCCTGAGACCCTAAAAGGAGCGCCCGCCGCGGGTGTGCGGGGAGGTGTTCCCCTCCGGCTTTTCCGAAACTCGCGGTCCATCAGAGGACGTTATGCCGAGCCTTCCAAGCGGATCGCTCAGACAGTCGGAAAGGCCTCCGCGGAACACCTCCCCGCACACCCGCGCCGGTCGGTTTATTGGATTTTTTACTCGAATGTTTCCGAATCGGAAATGAAGACTCCGCCTAGATCGCGTAGCTGTCGCTCTCGATCGCGTGCTGAGCGATCTGAAGGCGCAGGTTGAGCGTGTCGATCGGCTTCACGTCGAGGATGCGGCCGATGGCCTTGTCGTACTTCTCGTAGGCCGCGTCGTCGCCCTTCGCCACGTTGGCGCAGAACTGCCGCGCCATATTGGCGAGCTCCATGCACTTCTCGGTGACGTAGATCTTGGTGATCGCGATGGGAATGCGCGACTTCTCCTCGCCCTGCTGCTTGATGAGCTGGAGCGAACGGAGCAGCGCGGATTCCATGGCGTAGATCTCGATGATGAAGTCGGCCATGGCGACCATGAAGCTTTGGCGGTCCTTGATCTCGGCCATGTACTTCTGTACCGCCACGCCGCTGACGTAGACGGCCAGTTTCTTGGCCTGGTTGACCAGGTTGATCCGGTTCACCAGGGTGCGCTGGTCGGTCTCTTTCGGGAAGCCTTCTTTCAATTGCACCAGGATGCGCTGGATCTCGCCCATCAGGTCGATCTCGCCCTTCATCGCCCGCTTCAGGAGGGTGCCGGGGATGATCATGCGGTTGATCTCGTTGGTGCCTTCGTAGATGCGGTTGATGCGGGAGTTGCGGTAGAAGGCCTCGACCGGGTATTCCTGGATGTAGCCGTAGCCGCCGTGCATCTGCACGCCCTCGTCGGCCACGAAGTCGAGCGCCTCGGAGCCGTAGACCTTGCAGATCGAGGCCTCGATCGCGTACTCCTCGACCATTTTGAGCGATTTCTTATCGTAGTCGGGATCGGCCTTGTCGAGGGTGTGGATCGCGTCGTCCAGCGTGCCCGCGTAGCGGTACATCATGCTCTCGGTGACGTAGGTCTTGATCACGCAGTCGGCGATCTTATTCTGGATGATCTCGAAGGTGGAGAGCGGCTGGCCGAACTGCTTGCGTTCTTTCACGTAGCGGATGGTGTGCTCCATGACACGCTTGCAGCCGCCGACCGTCGCGGCGCCGAGCTTCCAGCGACCCACGTTGAGGACGTTGAAGGCGATCTTGTGGCCCTTGCCGATCTCGCCCAGGACGTTCTCGACCGGGACCTTGGCGTCCTGCAGGATGATGGGCACGGTGGAGGAGCCGTGGATGCCCATCTTCACTTCCTCTTTGCCGGCGCTCACGCCCTCGAAGCCCTTCTCGACGATGAAACCGGTGAAGTGCTCGCCGTCGATCTTGGCGAAGACGGTGATCACGTCGGCCCAGGCGCCGTTGGTGATGAACATCTTCTCGCCGTTCAGGATGTAGTGCTTGCCGTCGGGAGAGAGCACCGCCTTGGTCTTGGCCGCCAGGGCGTCGGAGCCGGAGCCCGCCTCGGTGAGCGCGTAGGCGCCGATGTACTCGCCGCTGGCCAACTTGGGCAGGTATTTTTCCTTCTGCTCGGGGGTGCCGAAGTAGAGGATGGGCAGCGTGCCGATGCCGGTGTGGCACATGTAGGAGACGGTCCAGGAACCCTGCTTGGTGGCGTTCTCGCTCATGACCGTGCAGGCCACCTTGCCCAAGCCCAGGCCGCCGTAGGACTCGGGGATTTCCGCCATCAGCAGACCGATCTCGCCCGCCTTGCGCAGCAGGCCGTCGGAGACGCCCGGCTCTTTGTGCTCGATCTTCTCGTTGCAGGGCCAGACTTCCTTCTCGACGAAGTCCTTGACGGTCTGTCCCATCTGTTTCTGCTCGTCGTTCATGTTTTCGGGGATGAAGATTTCCTCTTCACCGACCCGGGACAGCAACCAGCTAGCGCCTTGGCGTTTTTTGGCGTACATGCGATTTCTCCTTAGGGGCGGACCGCCCTACCGGCTTCCTTATGATTGAAAATACCGCGTCGGGCCCGCCCGGAAGCGGGCCCTCCGCCGACTACTCGCTTAAGACCCGCTTAAACTCGGACGTCAACAAGGGTACGATTTCGAAGAGGTCTCCGACAATGCCGTAATCGGCCTTTTGGAAGATCGGGGCCTCGGGGTCCTTGTTGACCGCCACGATCACCTTCGAGGTGCGCATCCCGGCCAAGTGCTGGATGGCGCCGCTGATGCCGAAGGCGAGGTAGAGCTTGGGGTTGACGACCTTGCCGGTCTGGCCGACCTGCATGTCGTGCGGGGCGTAGCCCGAGTCGACCGCCGCGCGGGAGGCGCCGACGGTGGCGCCGATCACGTCGGCCAGCTCTTGCAGGATCTTGAAGTTGGCCGCCTCTTTCATGGCGCGGCCGCCCGAGACGATGATCTCGGCCTCGGTCAGATCGGCCTTGTCGCTGGCCGCCTTGACGAGCTCTTTCATCTCGGCCTTCATGTCGCCCGGGTCGACGTCCTTCTTAAGGACCTCGGCCGTCGCGCCGGCCTGCGGGGCGCCCACGCCGAAGGAGTTGGGCCGGATCAGGGCCATCTGCGGCTTGGAATTGGGGATCTTGATGTCGACCAGCGCCTTGCCCGAGTAGATCGGGTGGGTGGCCAACAGCTTCCCGTCGCCGTCGATCTTAAGGTCGACCGCGTCGGCCGCCAGACCGGTGTCAAGGCGGGCCGCCAAGCGCGGGAAGAAGTCTTTGCCCGCGGGGGAGGCGGTGGCCAGGAGGATGTCGGGGTTGAGCTCTTTGACCAACCCGGCCAGGACGTTGACGTAGCCGATGGTGTTGTACTTGTCGAGCTTGGGGCTCTGCAGGATCGTGACTTTCTTGATCCCGTAGGGCGCGAGCTCGTTGGCGAGGGCGTCGATGCCGTTGCCGATGAGGACCGCCTCGGCCTGGCCGCCGCTCTTAGCGGCCAGCTCGGCCGCTTTGCTGGCGAGCTCGAGGGAGGTCTTTTTCAGTTTGCCGTCTTGGTGTTCGGCGAAGATTAAAACGTTACCCATTGTATTTCTCCTATTTCTGTAGGGGCGAACCTTGTGTTCGCCCCCTGCCTACGGGGAGGGCGAACACAAGGTTCGCCCCTACGCATTTAGATGACTTTCGCTTCTTCACGGAGCAGGCGGACCAGCTCTTTCACTTGGGTCGCCGCGTCGCCTTGAATCATTTTTCCGGGCGCCTTTTCGGGCGGGAGCCGGAAATTGCTGAACGCGAGCTTCGGCTGGGCGTCGCCCTTCACCGCGCTGAGCTTGAGGGTCTCGACCGGCTTGGTCTTGGCCTTCATGATGCCCGGGAGCGAGGCGTAGCGCGGGGTGTTGAGCCCCTTCTCGCAGCCGAAGATCGCGGGCAGCGGGACCTCGTAGACCTCCTTGCCGCCGCTGATGCGGCGGGTGGCGGCGGCCTTTCCGCCGGCGATCTCGAGCTTCTCGAGGATGGTCACCTGCGGCCAGCCGAGGAACTCGGCGACCTGCTGGGTGGTTTGGCCGTTGTCGAGGTCGATGGCCTGCTTGCCGGTGAAGACGACCTCGAAGCCCTTGTCGGCGATCACCTTGGCCAAGGCCTTGGCGCTGACGTAGGCGTCGGGGTTGGTCCCCTCGTCGTCGATGTGAACGGCCTTGTCGCAGCCCATCGCGAGGGCGGTGCGGATGGCCTCGACGCAGCGCGCGGGCCCGAGGGAGACGACGGTGACCTCGCTGCCGGCGTTCTTTTCCTTGGTCTTGATCGCCTCTTCGATGGCGAACTCATCGTAGGGGCCGACGATGTACTTGACGCCTTCGGCCTCGATGCCCGAGCCGTCGGCCTTGGTTTTGATCTTGGTTTCGGTATCCGGTACCTGTTTGATCAGTACGGCGATCTTCATGCAGCCTCCTTAAGCTAAAAGAAATTCATTTGAACAGCAGATGCTTGGCGATGACCATCCGCTGGATTTGGTTCGCACCTTCGTAAATCTGAATGAGCTTGGCGTCGCGGAACAGCTTCTCGACGGGATATTCCTTCGAATAGCCGTAGCCGCCGTAAATCTGGATCGCGTCGGTCGTCACCTGCATCGCGGTGTCCGAGGCGAAGCACTTCGCGTAGGCGGACTCTTTGTTGTTGGGCCTGCCCTGGTCGCCCAACCAGGCGGCCTGCCAGCACAGCAGGCGCGAGGCCTCGATGGCCTTGGCCATGTCGGCGATCATGAATTGGATGGCTTGGTGCTCAGCCAAGGGCTTGCCGAAGGTCGCCCGCTCTTTAGCGTATTGAATGCTGTGCTCGAGGGCGGCGCGGGCCAGACCCACCGCCGCGGCGCCGATGCCGGGGCGCGACTTGTCGAGGTTCTTCATCGCGATCTTGAAGCCCTCGCCCTCAGCGCCGAGCAGGTTTTCTTGGGGGACACGGACGTTCTCGAAGGTGACGGCGCGGGTGTCGGAGGCGCATTGGCCCAGCTTGTGCTCTTTCTTGCCGACGATCACGCCGGGGGCCTTGGCGTCGACCACGAAGGCCGAGATGGCCTTGGCGCCTTTGGCCGGGTCGGCGCTGGCGAAGACGGTCATTAGGTCGGCGTAGCCGGCGTTGGTGATCCACTGCTTGCTGCCATTGAGGACGAAGCCGTCGCCGTCTTTCTTGTAGACCGTGCGCATGCTCGCCACGTCCGAGCCGGAGGCCGGCTCGGTGAGGGCGAAGGAGGCTATCTTGAAGGATTCGGTGAAGGGGCGGAGGAATTTTTCTTTTTGTTCGGGGCTGCCGGCGATGACGATGGGGCCCAAGGCCAGGGCGTTGCAGACGGCGGAGGTGGCGATGCCGGCGCAGCCCCAGTAGAGCTCTTCGGCGATCAGCACGGACTCGAGGCAGCCCAGGCCCATGCCGCCGTTGTCGACGGGGACGTTTTCGCCCATCAGGCCGGTCTCCCAGGCCTTCTTCAGGACCTCGTAGGGAAACTCGCCGCTCTCGTCGAATTTGGCCGCGACCGGACGGATTTCGTTTTCGGCGAACTTGTGCGCCGTCTCGACCAGGGCCTTCTGTTCTTCGCTGAGCTCGAATCCGATCATGCTTTCAATCCCTCGATGAACATGGAGCAAAGCTGCTCGGCGACTTCCTCCATGGTGTATTTTTTCTTCTTCATCAGCACCCAATCCAGGGCCATCTCGTCGACCGCTCCGAAGATCGCCCGCTTGACGATCAGCGGGTTGACCGACTTTTTGAACACGCCCTTCGCCTGCCCCTCTTCCAGGATCAACGCGATGTGCCCGAGGTAGTCCCGAAACTTGGTGGCGGCGTATTCCTTCATGAACTTCGAGGACTGCCGCAGTTCGATCTGCAGGACCTGGGCGGTGTCCTGGTTTTCGCGGACCAACTCGAGGTGCAGCTTGATGAAGCGCCGCAGCTTCTCGATCGGGTCGGAGACCCCCGCGACGATCTTTTGCATCTCGCCGCTGAAGGTATCCATGCTGTTTTCAAAGATGGAAATGAGCAGGTCGTCTTTGTTCTTGAAGTACAGGTAGATCGTGCCGTCGGCGACCTTGGCTTCCTTGGCGACGTCCGCGACCTTCGAGTTGTAGAAGCCCTTTTGCGCGAAGACCTTCGTTGCCGCCTGGATGATCTTCTGGTACTTTTCAGAGCCTGTTTTTTGCGCGTTCACGGGCATCGGGCGTCCATTCGCTAACTGAATGGCTATTCATTCACGGCGCTAACACGGTGCGACAAGACGCGTCAAGGAGAAATCGGCGATGTCGGCGCTGCTTAAGGTCGAAGGCCTGGGCCTCCACAAGGGGGACGGCTATGTCGTTAAAAACATTGGTTTTTCCTTGGGGTCCCGGGAGATCTTCGGGGTCGCGGGACGCTCGGGGAGCGGCAAAAGCACCCTACTGCGCCTGCTCTGCCGCCTCGAGGAGCCCACGGAGGGCGACGCGAGTTTCGAAGGCGAGAATGTTTTGTCCATCGAGCCGCGGCGCCTGCGCCGCGCGATCACGCTGGTCTTTCAGACCCCCACCCTGCTCTGCGATACGGTCGCGGAAGAGCTTAGCCTGGGATTGAGCTTCTCGGAGAATCCCCATGCGGCCCCCAAGCCAAACCGCGCCTGGGGCGAGTCCCTCCTTCGCCGCGTCCACCTCGACCCCGATTTATTGGAAGAAAATCCCAAGCGCCTCTCCGTCGGCGAGGCTCAGCGCATCGCCTTGGCGCGAGCCCTGGCCATTCAACCGAAAATTCTATTGTTGGATGAACCCACCTCAGCCTTGGATCAAGCCTCCAAGGAGGCCATCGAGGCGACCCTCAAGGAAGCCACCGCCGCGGGCATGTCGATCGTCTTGGTGAGCCACGACCCCAGACAGCTGCAGGCCCTCGCCCCCCGCGGTCTGGAGCTCGCGAAGGGAGAGGCGATTCGGTCTTGGTGAGGGCAAAAAAAAACCTTGGACTGGAGGGGGGAAACCCCGCCTCCAATCGTCCAAGGTTCCGGGTAAGGAAACTTCTCTCAATTGATGGTTCGAAGCGATCCGTTGTGCCAGGCCTTTGCCAATTGAACTACCGGCATCAGCTCTCTGATGATCCGCTGTAACGAAGACAGATTCCAATGATCGACTAGAAATTTGTCTCCGTCTTCGAGGAGCGCTTCGGCCATGAAGCGCTGCCTTCCATCCGCCAATCGAGTCTTGTAAAGAGAGACTTGATAGCCTTTCCACTCTTCTTGAGCGATGGTCTCTCGAGTCATGACTGAACTCGACTTTCTCCTGTCCGCTGTCGATTTGCAAAGAACATTCTAAATACATAGCAAGGTCGATGCCAGTTTTGCCTATCGAGAAAATTAAATTTTAACTTATTGAAATATAAAAATTTTATACTTACCGAGGACCAGACGGCCGGAATGTCTCAGGATAAAAATCTATCCAAACCCAAGCTTCAAATGCGGAAAAAATTTATCCAGCCCGCACCGGCCAGGCCAGGTGGAAGCTAGTCCCTTCCCCCAATCGACTCTCCACGGAGATGCTGCCTTGGTGCAGGGCGAGGATCTTCTTGGCGATCGCCAGGCCAAGCCCCAATCCTTTGCGCTTGGTCGTCACGAACTCTTCGAAGAGTCCAGCCAGCTTCTCCTCGGGGATCCCGGAGCCGTTGTCGCGGACCGTGGCCAGGACCTTTTCGCCCTCGATTTGGACGGACAACTCCACCCGCCCCTCGGGCTTGTCGAGGGCCTGCAAGGCATTGGAGGTGAGGTTCTCGAAGACGCGCCTCAGCAGGAACACGTCCCCCACCACCATGCAGGGCTGAGGCTCGACGCGGACTTCCAGCCGCGCCCCTTTATTACGGGCCTCGAGCTGGAAGCTCTCCGACACCTCGGCCAGCTGCTTTCCCAGATCGAAGGAGATCGGATGATAGGGCATCTCGTGCGTGAGATTGCGCAGGTCCTCGAGGAAGTGGTTGATCCTCGAGAACTCGCGTTTCACGATGCGCGTGAAGGTCTCGCGGTAATTCGGGTCCTCGTACATCGTCTCCATGACCTTCGCGGCGTTCTCGATGTTTTTCACCGGATGCTTGAGGTCGTGAGCCAACCCCGAGGCGATGCGCCCGAACATGGCCAGGCGTTCTTGCCGACGCGCGGTCTCTTGCAGGGCGGCCAGGTCCTCGCTCATGCGGTTGAAACTCTCTCCCAGTTGGCCCAGCTCGTCCCGACCGAGGGGCGGCACGCGATAGCTTAAGTCGCCGCGACCCAGGGCCTGCGTGGCCTCCATCAAATGCCGCACGGGCCGAAAAAGCAGGCGCCGGCTGACGGCCGCGGCGGCGACCAGCATCAGAACCAGCGAACCGCCGATCAAGGCGACCCATTCCCAGGTCATCAGGCGCAGGCTGGCGAAGGCCTCCCGCGTGGGCTGCGCCAAGACGATGAACCAGGGCGGAGATTCCGAGACCGGGCGCACGCTCATCAAGGAAGGACCATGGACGGTCTCACGGACGGATGGAAATTCGGAGGCCTCGGTCTTTTCAAACCCCTCGAAGATCACCGGCGTCTCCGAGGAGAGAATCGCCTTTTTATAATAGGGGTCTCCCGAGGCGACGACCTTGCCCGCGGCGTCGACGACCGAGACGTAGCCGCGCTTCCCCAGCTTGGTGCTGGAAACCCACTCCCACATCCGCATCAGGTCGATTTGGGCGGCGAGGGCGCCGGAGACGCGGTCATTGCCCTTCATCGGGAGGACGAACCATATCACGGGCGTGAGATCTTCCGAGAGATAAGCCTCGGAGAGGACCTCGCGGTCCGACAAGGCCTCGCGAATCAGCGCCTCGCCCGGCAGGTCGGGGTCCTCCTTTTGCAGCCGCGTCGAGAAGACAAGCTTCCCGGAGAGGTCATAGAGAAGGATTTTTTCGAATTCGGAAAAGCGGATGACGTAGTTCTCGAGGATGCGCCGAGTCTGCTCTTGGGAGAGGTTGGTATTGGCGATGTCGACGACCAAGGTCTGCAGGAGCGCCTGGGCATGGGTGAGGTAGAGCTGGATCTCGCCGGCGGTCCTTCGGGTGATCTCGCCATAGCTCTGCCGGATGGTATTTCGGAGGGTGCGTTGCGAATTATAAAGAGTCAAGGCGCCGTAGAGCACGAGCGGCGTCAGGGCGGAGGCGATCAATAAAAATATCAGTTTACCGCGGAAGGTTCGCAACGCACGTCCTTCAGGGATGTGAAAAACTCGCTATTGGTATCAAAACGATATCCAGAGCAGCTTTCTCGCATAACTATGGGAATTTTCAACCAGAACAAAAAAATACCGGGGGGATCTTTACTTAACTCATACATCGCTTGGGAAAAGTAATTTTTAGCCTCAACGTCATTAAGACTATACCGCGCCTCGTCAAGAAACCGATCGACGAGCTCATTGCTATAATGTGAGAAATTGAGCGAATTCACGTCTGAGGGGCTATGAAACACCAATATATTTGAGACAAGAGTATACTTTACGTTGAATGGCAACAACGCTAGATCGAAGTTTCTATCAATAAAAATTTCCTTATTGAATTCTTCTGGCGAAAGATCATTCAAATTCAAATTTACACCCATACTTTCAAACGATCTCTTCAGAATCCGAGCCACCTTTCGGTCACGGGACTGCTCGCCAAGGAAAGAAAGATGTCTTTTCGATTTATCCTTATAGGCCGTCTCAAAAATAGCAGGCGCTGTCTCTACCGCAACCTCCGGCACTTTGGGATACCATGGATCCTCTTTGGGAACCGGAAACTCGGGCAAATATCCAACACTATCTTCAACCTCTCCCACAAGTTGTTGCCCGTCGATCAACCTACCCAATGCTACCCAGTCAAGATTAGAGCGCTTAGCAACGCCCTTTCTATTTTCCAGAACTTGGAAAAGAATTCTGGACTGAATGCGATCTATCTTAATCCCAGGGATATCGGTAAGGACCTTGAAATCACTCTCTCTGGCGAAAAAAATAAAATCAATATTTCCCGCGACCAACTCGCGCATAACCCTTCGAGAACTTGGTATTACTTGAAATATTATTTTATTTACCTTTGTTATCGATTCAACATTTCGAACTAATACGACCTCAGCATCGCTTTGCTTTAAAATGCGAAATTCCCCGGTCTCCTTTTGAGCACCCGAAAACCTAACGATAGGAATTTGGGACATAACCACAGGGAAAGCTCGGTCATATTTTTTCAAACTAAAGCGAACGCGGTTAGGAGCCTCGACGACAATTACTTCCAAGTTTTTCAGACCCTCAAAGAGGTCTCCGGATGCCTTTTTACGCGCGTTCTCGACAGAAGACTTGACGTCTTCGGCAAAATTTTCATTTAGCTGCACCATAAGGTTGGTTTTGCGAGAATCTTCCCAGTAAACTTCACGCGCAAAGTCAGGGGTGATATGATAATTCGGATCCAGCCTAAACAAGGGTCTATAAAGCAGCTCGATGATATTGGCCCCCATCCCGGAACGGGACGTAAACGGGTCAATGCCTCCTATCGGAAGACTTGTAGCAATGGTCAGGTTTTTGGAAGGGGGCGGGGGCAAAGATTCGCCCTGACAAGCAACGAAACCGATTAAGGATAAAATCAAAAGAATTTTGAAAGACATTTTGGGCAATAAAAAAGGGATTAACCAAAAAGATCAATCCCTTTTTAATCACCCCTAAGTCCTAGGGAAATGATTAATAAAAATATGCCAAACAACCCGTCAATTGGGTCTTGGTGCTCTTTTGGCCTTTTTTGACAACTTTTACCTTCATACGTTCCCTCCTGGTTTAGGTTATGGATTCAAAAATTTATAAAGGAGGTGGAAGCCAACTCACTATGAGGCGGACCTTCCACCCCCCAATGGACAGGCACTTTTATACCCGCATTTGGGTAGCGGTCTGCGCATCTTCGTAGTACTCAAGCGGCAGTTCTTCGCGCAGAGTCTTGATGAAATACGGTTGCTGACAACTGATGTTTTCAAAACTTCCGGTTTGATTGTAGGAATCGGCCCGGCAGCCGCCCGCACATAGCGGGACGAAGGGACACTTGGTGCATTTCTTGTGCTCAAGGGGTCTCAGCGTGAGCATCGCCTCGCCGACCTCGTTGTATTCCTGATGGTCTACGTCACCGATCTTTCCGTCTTCGATGCCAAGGAAGGCAATGCACTTATATAGATTTCCATCGATGCCGATGGTGACGGCGTTGCGCCGGTAATATTCGCAGGGGCCGATGTTGATGGGATCGGAGGGCACTAATCCGACCTTTCGAACCTCCCTCCTCAACTCCAACATCTTGTTAATCTCATAATCGCTGAAGGTGCAGCGTTCGCAGGAAGACCCAATGCCGTTCAGGTCGTGCTGCTTCATCTCGGGCATGATCGGCTTCAGGTTGGTCGCGACGATGTCTTCCTTGAACTTGGAGGCGGCAATGCGTTCGAGCAGCCCCTTGAAGCTGTCCGCGTTTTCGCGGTCGAAGTT
>JAANMV010000234.1_pt1 | contig 68315 bp, 38 predicted proteins | sample 7279661 | NCBI WGS metagenome assembly JAANMV01 (sample SAMN14094540, study PRJNA606508) | bioreactor metagenome | isolation source: A lab-scale SPAN reactor treating ammonium-rich wastewater day 121 | place: Ireland: Galway | collected 2017-05-16 | reverse complement strand
GGCGACCTTGGCGGCGTCGAGGCTGTGCGGCGTGAGGAAGATCTCCTGGCCGGGAAAGAGCTCGGCCAGGGGCAGGTCGGGATGGAAGGTGCGCGAGACCGCGCCGGCGAGATCGGCCTCGGTCCGGTTGAGGGCCTCGACCAGGGCCCGCAGCGTCGCCGCGTTGGGCGAATGATGGTTGCGCTCGAAGTCGTGCAGCATCTTGGGCAGAATTCCGACCCGCTCGGCCAAGCCCCCCGTCGAAAAATATCGGTCGGGATTTTTTCGCGCCTCGAACAGGCGCCATCCGAAGGAGCCGCGCCCCCTCCCCTCCGGCGCCGCGTCGTACTCCCGCAGGCGGTCGAGATCGGTCTTGGCCTCGAGGTAGAGCGGATAATATTCGCCCTCCCAGAGGCGGCGCGGAATGTCGGGGTGAAGGTCGCGGTTGGAGGCCGCGATCCAGGTCCGAAGGTCCTGCCCGTACATTTCGGCCAGGGCCCGCAGCAGCGGAAAGGGAATCGCCCGCTTAGGCCCCGCTTCCCAGGCCCTCAGGTCGGAGATCCCGCGAAAGGCGCCGCGGTAGAAGGACAGCTCGCGCCGCAGGTTCGGCTCTTCCAAAAGGCGACGGGCGACATCCGGCAGGTCCAAGCCGGCCTGCACCCGCGCCTCGCCCAGCATTTCGTGCAGGGGACCGGTGGGACGGCGGCTCGACCAACGCGGGCGCAGCCGAACCTTGAAAACCGCCTCGAGCGGCAGGTCGTGGCCGAGATGCACGGGATCGTTGGGATCGGCCTCCTCGGATTCCGAAATGACACGTCCCCCTTCTTCCTTCACCAGCCAGACGAGGCGGCCGCCGAGGAAGCGCAGGCGTATCTCCTGGAGGCCGGGGTGCACGCGCAAGAGCTCGCGCAGCACCGCCGCCTCTCCGTAACCGTTCTGGGATTCCACCTGAACGAAGAGGCAGCGCACCTCGGGGCCCAAGCCGCGACTCGCCCGCCGGACGCCCTCGAGGAACTCCGCCGCGTCCCCGTATTCATATACCGGGGTCCGGTAGTACTTGGGCGCGGGTCGCTCGCGCGCCCCGATCCATTCGCCCCAAATCTCCCCGGGGCCGCGCGGACCGGCTCCGCCGGCGTCGCCCATGGCCATGGCGTAGACCGACGGCCGGCGGAACTCCCCCCAAGCCTCGGGCCGGGCGGCTAGGGCGCCCCAGGCCTCGACCTGACGTGTTTGCAGCGCCAAGGCGCGCATGCGCCGCGCCTGCGTCGGCCCCCAGGCGTGATGGGCCAGGCGCCCGCCGACGTGCAGGTGCAGGAGCGTAGCGAGGCTCTCCAACCAGGGATTGGCGTGGGGGTCTTGCGGGCGCAGCCCCAAGCGGGCCTCGGCCCAGTGCCCGAGATGGATGCCGGAGAAGACGCCGATCTGCTCGAAGAGCGGGCGGGAGACACGGGTGAAGCCCGGGAGCCGCCCGGCGCCGCCCGCGAGCGGGTCGATGCCGTGGACCCGATGGAAGATCCCGTGGCTCAAGGCGCCGCCCAGCTTGAGGAAGCCCAGTGTCAGGGCCAACGAGGCCCATTCCCTGCCGATCCCGGCCGCCGTCCAATCCAGGCGCTCGCCCGCCGCGAGGTTCCAAAGCCGCGCGGCGGACCAAAAGGCCGCGGTCTCCGGCAAAAAGGCGGCGGCCGAGGCGGTGAGCGCGGCGCCGGCTCCGCGGTTGAACCAGGTTGCGGTCGGCGAGGCCGCGAGGCGGCTTAGGACGCCAAATCGTAGCCCGGAGGCGACGAGGCCGGCGGCGGTCATGCCGAGGATCATGTCGGGGCGCGAGGCCTCGCGGGCGAAATGGCGGAGGAGAAATTCCGCGCGAGGACCGAAGGCGCCGCGGCCCAGGATCGCGTCGAGCCGTGCCTGAGCGCTACGCTGTAGGGGCCCTTCGCGCTTGTCCCCCGTTAAGGGGGGAACGGCCCCTACAATCGCCGCATAAATAGGAATCGCGGAATTTAAATCCCCGGCCCGCTCCAGCCGCGCCCCCATCCCCAGCAGGCCCTCGTAAAACAACTCCGGATCCGCCTCCGCGGCCAAGGCGCGCAGCTCGGCCCGCAAGGCCGGATCGCGGAAGGCCAGGCCCGCCAAGACCCGCTCGCGCTCGAGAGGCGGCAGCGAACCTTGATGGAGACCCTGCGCTCCGGTTCGCCCTCCCCCGTCCCAGTTGCGGCGAAAGTTCGCGGAAAAATCCACCCGAATCATGAGGAACCCGTTGAAATGCCCCGAAATTTACGTATTGGCCCATCTTCGGCCCGGACGGAGGGAAGTTGCGCAAGGTCTTGAAACTAAAATAAAAAAGCCCGCGGGAGGCGAATCCCGCGGGCTTGGTCAAGGCTGTTAAGAATAAAGCTAATTTGGCCGCCAGGCGTCCATGGAACTCCGCGTCCGGCGAGAGGTCAAGCAATAAAAAAAATGGCCCCGGAGTCCCGGGGCCACTGCCAATAAACATGATGACTTTCAACAAGTTATACTACCGAGCCCGCTGCATCAAGGAACGGATCTTCAAACGCAAGGCATTGATCTTGATGAAGCCCTCCGCGTCCTTCTGATTGTACACGGTGTCCTTCTCGAAGGTGGCGAAGTCCTCGCTGAACAGCGAGTTGGGCGACTTGCGTCCCGTGACGGTGACGTTGCCCTTGTAGAGCTTGAGGCGGGCCGTGCCGCTGACGCGCTGCTGGGCCTCGTCGATCAGGCCCTGCAAGAGTTCGCGCTCGGGGGCGTACCAGAAGCCGTTGTAGACTTGGGCCGCGTAGGTCGGGATCAGCGAGTCGCGAATCTTGAGCACCTCGCGGTCGAGGGTGATCGACTCGATGGCGCGGTGGGCGGCGTGCAAGATGGTGCCGCCCGGCGTCTCGTAGACGCCGCGGCTCTTCATGCCGACGAAGCGGTTTTCGACCAGGTCGACCCGCCCCACGCCGTTCTCGCCGCCGATCTCGTTCAACTTGGCCAGCAAGGCGGCGGGCGAAAGCTTCTGCCCGTTGACGGCGACGGGATTTCCCTTCTCGTAGTCGACCTCGATCACGGTGGGCTTGTCGGGCGCGGCCTCGGGGCTTTTGCTGAGCAGGAACATATCGGCCGGCGGCTCGTTCCAGGGGTCCTCGAGGATGCCGCCCTCGAAGCTGATGTGCAGCAGGTTACGGTCGGAGCTGTAGGGCTTGGATTTGGTGACCGGCACCGGGATGCCGTTCTTTTCGGCGTACTCGATCAGGTCGCTGCGCGACTTGAAGGTCCAGTCGCGCCAGGGGGCGATGACGTGGATGCCGGGCTGCAGGGCGTAGTACGTCAGCTCGAAGCGCACTTGGTCGTTGCCCTTGCCGGTGGCTCCGTGGCTGACCGCGTCGGCCTTTTCTTTTTGGGCGATCTCGATCTGCTTCTTGGCGATGAGCGGGCGCGCGATCGAGGTACCTAGCAGGTAGGCGCCCTCGTAGATCGCGTTGGCGCGGAGCATCGGGAAGACGAAGTCGCGGACAAACTCTTCCTTGAGGTCCTCGATGTAGATCTTGCTGGCGCCGGTCTTGATCGCCTTCTCCTGGAGCGGCGAGAGCTCTTCGCCCTGGCCCAGGTCGGCGGCGAAGGCCACGACCTCGCAGCCGTGGTGTTCGATCAGCCATTTGATGATGACGGAAGTGTCGAGGCCGCCGCTGTAGGCGAGGACGACTTTTTTGATGTTGCCGGACATGGGAATCTCCTAAGTTACAAAAAAAGGGAATCACCCCATCAGGGTCTTTAAAATCGCCTTCTGGATATGCAGCCGGTTTTCCGCCTCTTCCCATACGTAGGAATGCGGCCCGTCCAAGACCTCGCTGGTGATCTCTTCGTCGCGGTGCGCTGGAAGGCAGTGCAGGACCATCACGTCGTCGGCCGCGTGCGAGAGCATCTCGCGGTTGACCTGGTAGGGCGAGAAGAGTTGCCGCTTCTTTTCGTCCTCTTTCTGCCCCATCGAGAACCAGGTATCGGTGTAGATCACGTCGGTGCTCTTCACCGCCTCGATCGGGTCCTCGACCAGCTGGACGTTGTCGTGGGTTTTACCGAACTGCTTGAGCAAGGCCCCCGAGGGCTTATAGCCCGGCGGGCAGGAGACGTTGAGGTCGAAGCCCAGGACGATCGCCGCGTTGATCCAGGTGTTGGCCAGGTTGTTGCCGTCGCCGACGTAAGTGACCTTGAGGCCCTTCAGCGTCTTTTTGACCTCGAGGATGGTCTGCAGGTCCGCCATCACCTGGACGGGATGGAAGAGATCGGTGAGCCCGTTGATCACCGGCACAGAGGAGGCCTCGGCCATCTTCTCGAGGTTGGCCTGCGAGAAGGTGCGCAGCATGATGCCCTGGCAATAACGCGAAAGGACCCGGGCGGTGTCTTCGTAGGTCTCGCCCCGGCCGAGCTGGCTCTCGGTCGTGGTGATGTTGATCGCGTGCCCGCCCAGCTGCAGCATCGCGGCCTCGAAGGAGACCCGAGTACGGGTCGAGGATTTTTCAAAAACCATCGCGAGGATCTTGCCCTTGAGGCTGTTGTCTTCCTTTCCCTTCTTGAAGCGGGACTTCAGGTCGTCGGCCAGGACCAGCAGGTCGATCAGTTCTTTTGCGCTGTACTCGAAGAGGGTCAGAAAATGCCTGGGCTTGTTCATGCGGGCGCGCCTCCGGGCGCCTGGGCGAATACGTCGTCGAGCAGGTCGACGGCCTCGTCGACCTCGCGGTTGCCGATGTTCAGCGGGGGTACCAGGCGCAGGATCTTCTCTTGGGCCGCGTTGATGACGAGTCCCTCGTTAAGGGCGGCGTCGACCAGGGGTTTGGCGGGGATCTCCAGCTCGACGCCGACCATCAACCCCTCGCCCCGGACTTCCCGGATCCAGGGGTGTTTCTTCTGCAGGCCGCGCAGGCGTTCGACCAAATAGGCGCCCGTCTGCCGCACCTTCTCGAGGAAACCGTCCTCGAGCAGGACCCGCAGGAAGGCCTTGGCCGCCTCGCAGACCAGGAAATTGCCGCCGAAGGTGGAGGCGTGGCTGCCGGGCTGGAAGGCCCGGGCCACCTCGTCGGTGGCGAGGCAGGCGCCGATCGGGAGTCCCGCACCCAGCGACTTGGCGAGGCTCATGATGTCGGGAGCGACGCCGGAGTGCTCGTAGGCGAAGAGCTTGCCGGTGCGGCCCATCCCGCATTGCACCTCGTCGTAGATCAGCAAGGCGCCGTGTTGCTTGCACAGCTCGCGGACGCCCCGCAGGTAGCCCTCCGCGGGGTAGCGCACCCCGCCCTCCCCTTGCACCGGCTCGAGCAGGACGGCACAGGTCTTTCCGCTCATCGCCGCGGCCAGGGCCGGCAGGTCGTCGTAAGGCACGTGGCGGAAACCCTCGGGCAGGGGCTCGAAGCCCTTTTTGACCTTGTCTTGCCCCGTCGCCGCGATCATGCCCAGCGTGCGGCCGTGGAAGCTCTTTTCCATGGTGAGGATCTCGAAGCTGCCCTCGCCCTTCTTTTGCTTTTGGTAGATCCGCGCCAGCTTGACCGCCGCCTCGTTGGCCTCGGCCCCGCTGTTGCAGAAGAAGGCCTTGTCGGCGAAGGAGTGGCGGCAGAGCAGCTCGGCCAACTCGGCCTGGCTTTGGTTGTAAAACAAGTTGGAGGTATGGACCAGCCGCGCGGCCTGGGCGGCGACCGCCTCGGTGATCGCGGGGTGGCTGTGGCCCAAGCCGTTGACGGCGATGCCGGCCAGGAAGTCGAGATACTTCTTGCCGTCGGCGTCCCACAGGTAGGCGCCTTTGCCTCGGACGAAGGCAACGGGTTGGCGGGCGTAGGTTTTCATCACATATTTGTCGCTGAGGGCGATGATTTCCAAATTATTCATAAGGTACTATTCATGCAAAATCGTCCCGACGCCCTTGTCGGTGAAAATCTCCAGCAAGACTGCGTGCATCTGCCGGCCGTCGATGATGTGCGCCGAACGCACCCCGCTGGCCAGGGCCCGGACGCAGCAGCTGACCTTGGGGATCATCCCGCCCTGGATCACGCCTTCGTCGATCAGCTTGGTGGCCTTGGAGACGCTGAGCTCGCTGATCAGCTTGCCCTGGGCGTCTTTCACGCCCTCGACATCGGTCAGCAGGACCAGCTTCTCGGCCTGCAGGGCGCTGGCGATGGCGCCTGCGACCAGGTCGGCGTTGATATTGAGGGCCTCGCCGGCCTCGCTGACGCCGACGGGGGCGATGACGGGAATGAAGTTGTCCTTCTCGAGCAGGCTCAGGATGGCGGTGTTGACCTCGGAGACGTTGCCGACCCGGCCCAGGTCGATGATCTCGTTGACGCCGTCTCGGTCGAAGGAGACCTTTTCTTCGGCCAGCTTTCGGGCCTTGAGCAACTTGCCGTCTTTCCCCGAGAGCCCGATGGCCCGCCCGCCGTGCTGGTTGATCAAGCCGACGATCTCCTTGTTGACCTTGCCGACCAGGACCATCTCGACCACGTCCATGGTGGCCTCGTCGGTGATGCGAATGCCCTGGTGGAACTTCGATTCGATGCCCATTTTTTTAAGGAAACTGCCGATCTGGGGACCGCCGCCGTGCACGACGATCGGGATCATCCCGATGTAGCGCATCATGATGATGTCCTTGGCGAAGCTCTCCTTGAGCTTCTCGTCGACCATGGCGTGACCGCCGTACTTGATGACGATGACCTTGCCGTAGAAACGGCGGATGTAGGGCAAGGCCTCCATGAGGACGGAGGCTCGCTGCACCAGGTGGTCGAGGGTGGGATCGCTCATAAAGGCTCCAAAAAAGGAAGGGCCTTTTTAGCGATATTCTTGAAAAATCACAATATGTATCTGCTTAAATCCTGATCTTTGACCACGTCGGCCAGTTTATCCCGGACGTAGGCGGCGTCGACCTTGAGCTGAAGGCCCCGGCGGTCGGGGGCCTCGAAGGAGATCTCGTCCAAGACCTTCTCCATGATGGTATGAAGGCGCCGGGCGCCGATGTTTTCGGTACGCTCGTTGACCACGGCGGCGAACTCGGCGATCTCTTGCAGGCCGTCGGGGGTGAATTGCACCCTCACCTGCTCGGTGTCGAGCAGGGCCTCGTACTGCTTGGTCAGCGAATTGGCGGGCTCTTGGAGGATACGCAGAAAATCGCCTTTCCCAAGCGAATCGAGCTCGACCCGGATCGGGAAACGGCCCTGGAGCTCGGGGATCAGGTCGCTGGGCTTGGAGACGTGGAAGGCGCCCGCCGCGATGAACAGGATGTGGTCGGTGCGCACCATGCCGTACTTGGTGTTGACGTTGCTGCCTTCGACGATGGGCAGGATGTCGCGCTGCACCCCCTCGCGGGAGACGTCGGGCCCGTGCTGGGACTCTTTTCCGGCGATCTTGTCGATCTCGTCCAGAAAGACGATCCCGCTCTGCTCGACCCGTTCGATGGCGCGCTTGGTGACCGAGTCCATGTCGATCAGCTTGGCGGCCTCTTCCTGGGCCAGGGCCTTGAGGGCCTCGGGGACCTTCAGCTTGCTGCGCTTCCGGCCCTTCGAGAAGAGACCCGACATCATCTCCTTGAGGTTGGCGCCGAGCTCGTCCAAGTTGGGGCCGGAGACGACCTCGAACATCGGCATGACGCCGGCGGGCGGCCCGGAGGGCTCCAGCTCGACGCTGCGGTCGTTCAGCTTGCCCTCTTTCAGCTGCTGCCGCAGCTTTTCGCGGGTGGGGGCCGCCGCGCCCTCGGGCTCGGCGGGATTCGGCTTGGGCGTCGTGGGCAAAAGCAGGTCCAGCAGTCGCTCCTCGGCCAAGTCTTCGGCCTTGGCTTGGACCTGGGCGGTCTCCTCCTCGCGGAGCATCTTGACCGCGGTCTCGGTGAGCTCGCGGATGATCGACTCGACGTCCTTACCGACGTAGCCGACCTCGGTGAACTTGCTGGCCTCGACCTTGATGAAGGGCGCGTTGGCCAGCTTGGCGAGGCGGCGCGCGATCTCGGTCTTGCCGACGCCGGTCGGCCCGATCATGATGATGTTCTTGGGGGCGATCTCGTCGCGCAGGTCGGGGGCGACGTTCTGGCGGCGCCAGCGGTTGCGCAAGGCGATGGCGACGGCCCGCTTGGCGGCCTTTTGGCCGATGATATAGCGGTCGAGCTCGGAGACGATCTCGCGGGGGGTGAAATTGACGGCTTTCATGGCTATTCGATCTCTTCCAGGGTGACGGAGTCGTTGGTATAGATGCAGATGTCGGCGGCGATCTTCATCGCGGCCAGTGCGATTTCTTTGGCGCTCAGTTGGGTGTTTTGCAACAGGGCCCGGGCCGCGGCCAGGGCATAGGGCCCTCCCGAGCCGATGGCGGCGATCCCGTCGTCGGGCTCGATCACGTCGCCGTTGCCGGATAAGGTGAAAGTCTTCTCGTGGTTGGCGACGATCAGCATGGCCTCGAGGCGGCGCAGGATGCGGTCGGTGCGCCAGTCCTTGGCCAGCTCGACGGCGGCGCGGGTGATGTTGCCGTTGAACTGCTCGAGCTTGGCCTCGAATTTTTCGAAGAGCGTGAAGGCGTCGGCGGTGGAGCCGGCGAAACCGGCCACGACCTTGCCTTCTTTCATGCGACGAACCTTTTTGGCGCCCGCCTTCATCACCGTATTATTGAAGGAGACCTGGCCGTCGCCGGCGACGGCGACTTGGCCGTTGCGCCGGACGGCGAGGATGGTGGTGGCATGGAAAGTCTTGTCCAAAGGAAACTCCTGGGAAAAAGCCTTACCTGATTACGGGCGGGACCGCCGTCAAGGCTTCGAAAAAATTATTTTCGCGGGGCCATGCTCGCCGCAAACCCGCAGGCATGCGTCTCCTCAAGCCTTCGGGTGCGACTTGTCGTAGACGTCCATCAGCTTGTCAAGGCTAATATGGGTGTATTTCTGCGTAGTCGAGAGGCTGGAATGGCCCAATAGCTCTTGGATTCCGCGCAGATCGGCGCCGTTATTCATCAAGTGGGTGGCGAAGCTGTGCCGCAGCATGTGCGGGGTCACCTTTTTGGGCAGACCGAGCTGGACGGCGTAATCTTGCAAACGCTTGGCGATCACCCGGGGGTGGATCGCCTTGCCCTGCTTGCCCAGAAAGACGAAGTCCTCAAAACCGCTCTGGACGCGGATTTGCGGGCGAACCTCCAGGTAGGCCGCCAGGGCCGCTCGCGCCTTCTGCCCCACCGGAACCAGGCGTTCCTTGCGGCCTTTGCCCTGCACCCGCACCATGCCTTCCTTCAGGTCTAGGGCGGCGGTCTTGAGGGCGGTCAGCTCGCCGATGCGCAGGCCGCTGGAATAAAACAGCTCGAGGATGGCCCGGTCGCGCCGCGCCTCGAAGCCCTCGCCCTGGGGAAGCTCCATCAGGCGAAAGGCCTCGTCGACGTCGAGAAATTTGGGCAGCGTCTTGGGGAGCTTGGGCGCGGACAGCTCCAGGGCGACGTTGCGCTGGATCAGGCCGCGCTTGGCAAGAAACTTGTAGAAGCTGCGCAGCGAGGCGATGCGCCGCCCCAGCGAGCTGGCCTTCAGCCGGCCGTGGGCCCGGGCCAGGTAGGCACGCAGCGGCAGCAACGGCAGGCGCTCCCATTGGACCTCGCCCTCCTTCACCCACTCCGGGTGCCCTTCCTTAAGAAAGTCCGTCAGCTCGCGCAGGTCGACGGCGTAGTTTTTGAGGGTATGGGCGGAGCAGTTTTTCTCGGTACGAAGGTAATTTAGAAATTCTTCGACACGATTCATGCGGAGGCCTCCGCGGCTAAGCGGGCCGGCGCCGCCGTGCCACCCACCCCCGCCTGTCGCGCCCAATTTTCCAGTCGGTCCAAGGCGTGCCGCGCCAAGTCCAGGCGCCGCTCTTTGCGCCGGTATGGCGGGGGGATCTCCATCAGCCCGAAGTTCACGTTCATCGGCTGAAAATCCTGCCCGGAGGCCTCGCTGATGTGTCGCACCAAGGCGCCCAAAGCGGTGTCGGGCGGCGGCGCCGGAAGCTCGCGGCCGGCCAGAAACTCGGCCAGGACTAGGCCCGCGTAAAGCCCCATCGCCGCCGATTCGACGTAACCCTCGACGCCGATCATCTGGCCGGCGAAGTAGATCCCGGGGCGGGACTTAAGCTCGAGGCGGGGGCTCAAGAGGCGCGGGGCGTTGATAAAGGTGTTTCGGTGCATGCTGCCCAGACGGACGAACTCGGCGCGCTCGAGGCCCGGGATCATGCGGAAGACCCGCTGCTGCTCGGGGTATTTCATCCGAGTCTGAAAACCCACCATATTATAGAGGGTCGCGTGCAGGTCGTCCTGCCTAAGCTGGACGACGGCATGGGGGCGTTTTCCCGTGCGCGGGTCGATCAGCCCTACGGGCTTCATCGGCCCGAAGGCCAGGGTGTCCCTTCCCCGCTCGGCCATCACCTCGACGGGTAGGCAGCCCTCGAAGAACTGCGGCCGCTCGAAATCCTTGGTGGGGACCTTCTCGGCGGCCAGGAGCGCCGCGACGAAGGCCTCGTATTCCTCACGGTTCATCGGGCAATTGAGGTAATCCGCCTCGCCCTTGTCGTAGCGGGAGGCACGGAAGGCGATGTCCCGATCGATGCTGTCGGCCTCCACGATGGGGGCGATGCTGTCGTAGAAGTAAAGGTATTCGGAACCGGTCAGCCGGGCGATCCGCTCGGCGAGCGCCGGGCTGGTGAGAGGTCCCGTGGCGATCAATAGGGGCGAACCTGGGGCCGCATCCAGCTCGGTGACCTCTTCATTCACCACCTCGATCAAAGGGTGGCTGCGGATCGCTTCGGTGATGAATTTCGAAAAGCCCTCCCGGTCCACCACCAAGGCCCCTCCCCCCGGTACGGCGTTGCGATCGGCGGAACGCATGACGAGAGACCCCAGGCGGCGCATCTCTTCTTTAAGAAGACCCACGGCATTTTTTAAATCCGCGCCGCGCAGGGAATTGCTGCAGACCAACTCGGCGAAATCGCCGGTCTTGTGGGCCTCGGATTTTTTTTCCGGCCGCATCTCGACGAGCTGGACCCGATGTCCGCGCTCGGCAAGCTGCCAGGCGGCCTCGGAGCCGGCCAAACCGGCGCCTACGATAGTGATTTTGGAACAAGAAGGATTCGACACGCGCTGAATGTAGCGGAATTAACGGGCGGTGTCAGTATTTTGAAAAAAAGAGCCCCCAACTTGCGTTGGGGGCCCTAGGGGTTAAGAGGAGTGTGGGATATAGGGTCTTTTTAAATCTTTCTTGGGTGTACGCCCAAGCCTCGAGCTTGGCAAGAATTTTTTTAGCGGACCCAATTTTGTACAGATATAGGATAGACGAAAAGCCCCCTGTGGATAAAGGCTTATTTTTGCTTTTAGATAGAATGTTTATACCGGGGCATTGCGACTCCCCCTCCCCCCTTAAATAAACGAAGGCCCTCTCGTCGCGGCTTTTGGCCGCAATTAGAGGGCCTTCTGGGGGTATGGGGTGTTAGGGAATCTGTAAGAACCGCGGCTCCCACCCCAAGCAGGAGCCGCGGTTTTTATTTACTTTTTAGCCTTCCGACGGACGTAGCCGAAGACCGCGCCGGGGATCAGCATCAGGCCGAAGGGCAGCAGGCCCTGCAGACCGGAGGCTCCGAGCTGGTTCAGGCTACAACCGGCGCCCTCGAGCATCGGGAAGAAACCGGTGCCGGGGGTCGGGTCGCAGGCGTCGCCGATTCCGTCTTTGTCGGTGTCCGTCTGATCCGCGTTCGGGACCGTCGGGCAGTTGTCGACATCGTCCGGAATGCCGTCGCCGTCCTGATCGCCCGGGTTGGTGCCCGGGGTCGGGTCGCAGGCGTCGCCTAGGCCGTCGCCGTCGGTGTCCGTCTGATCGGGGTTCACGACCACGCGGCAGTTGTCGATCGGGGTGCCGTCGGCGCCGTCCGGGATACCGTCGTTGTCCGAGTCGGGATCCTGGAAGTCCGGCGTGCCGTCACCGTCGGTGTCGACCGGAGGCGTGTTGGGATCGTCGTCGCCAGCCTCCTCGTCATCCGGGATGCCGTCGTCGTCGGAATCCTCGTCGCGGAAGTCCGGCGTGCCGTCGTTGTCGGTGTCGACCGGAGGCGTGTCGACGTTGCCGTCGCCCTCCTCGTCCTCGTCGGAGATGTTGTCCCCGTCGGAGTCGTTGTCGCCCGCGTCAGGCGTGCCGTCGCCGTCGGTGTCGGTGCCTGGAGGCCCTTCGCCCGAATCCGGATCCGGATTGCCGTTCAAGCTGTCGTCGCAGATGTTGTCGTTGTCGGCGTCGCCGGCCGTGCAGACGGGGTCCGCCGGCGTGGTGGCGTCGTCGGTGTTCGACGGCAGGCTGTCGCCCACGATGTTGGTCGCGATGACGCGGTAGCAGTAGCTGGTGGCATCGTCGACCGTGTTGTCGAAGAAGGTGACCGTCGTGCCGCTGCCCAGGACCGCGGGAACCGTAGCGATGTCGCTGAACGGATTTCCTTGGGCGCAGAGGCCGTCGGCGCGTTGGACCACGAAGTGATCCTCGTTATTGGAGGAGTCGGTCCAGGTCACCTTGATCGAGTGGCTGTTCTCGGCGGTCGCCGTCAGGTCGATCGGCGTGTTCGGGACGGTGACGGGCACCGCCAGGGTCGAACCGTCGTCGATGTTGCTGTAGGGCGAATCGCCGGCCGGGTTGGTGGACTTCACGCGGTAGCAGAAGGTGCTGTTCGCGGGCAGTCCCAGGTCGTGGTACTGGATGCCGCCGCCGATGCCGCCGGAAGCCGGCAGGTTGGCGATGGGCGCGAAGGGGTTGGCGTCGGCGCAGGCGCCGGGGGCCCTTTCGAGCACGAAGCCCGTCTCGTTGTCCGCCGTGTCGACGAATTGGACGTCGATGCGGCTGCTGGTCACGCCGTCGGCCTGCAGGCTGATCGGAGCGATCGGCGGGACGCCGGGCACATCCAGGGTAGTGGCGTCGTCGATGTTCGAGTAGGAGCCGTTGCCCTGAGCGTTGAAGGGACGCACGCGGTAGCAGTACTTGGTGCTCGGGGTCAGGCCCGTGTCGTGGAATACGGTGGTATTAGGACCGGTGGTCGCGACCTCGGCGAAGCCGACGCCGAGCAAGCAGTTGGCGTCCTGCGAGCGCTCGATCTTGTAGCCGTCCTCGTTGGTCGCGTTGTCGGTCCAGGTCACGTCGATCTGCTGCGAGGAGATCGCGGTCGCCGTCAGATTGGTCGCCGGGTTCGGGACCGTCGTCGGGACCGGGAAGGTCGTCGCGTCGTCGACGTTCGAGAAGCTGCTGGTGCCGACCGAGTTCTTCGCGCGCACCTTGTAGCAGTACAGGGTGCTGGGCGTGAGCCCGGTATCCTGGAAGCTGGTGCTGTTGGCCGGAATGGTGTCGGTCAACAGGGCGAAGCTGGAGCAGTCGCCCACCGAGCGCCAGAGCTCGTAAGCTTCTTCGTTGTTGGCGTTGTCCACCCAGTTCACGTCGATCTGCGAGCTGCTCACGGCGGTCGCGATCAAGTGAGTCGGGTTGGCCGGAATATCCACGGGCGCCGTGAAGGTCTTCGCGTCGTCCTTGTTGGAGTAATCCGAGAAGATGGAGCCGTTGAACTCGGCACGGACCCGGTAGCAGTAGGTCGTGTTCGAGGCCAGCGGAGGCGTGGGGACGCCCAGGTCTTGGTACGTCGTCACGTTGGCTCCCACTTCGGCCACTTGTAAGAAGGTGGCGTCCACGCCGGGGTTGGCGCAATCCAGGCCGGGCGAGCCGCGCTCGATGGTGTAGCGGATCTCATCCGGGCAGTTGTCCACCCAGCTCAAGTCGATCTGCGAAGCCGAGACGGCGATCGCGATCAAATTGGTCGGGGCGCAGTCCGGTCCGGGGGTCGCCGTGGGCGTGGGCCCAGGGGTCGCCGTCGGGGCGGGCGTCGCGGTCGGCGTCGGGCCAGGGGTGGCCGTCGGCGTCGGGCCGGGCGTCGCGGTGGGCGTGGGCCCAGGCGTCGCGGTCGGCGTCGGGCCAGGCGTCGCGGTCGGCGTGGGCCCAGGCGTCGCAGTCGGCGTCGGGCCAGGCGTCGCAGTCGGCGTCGGGCCGGGCGTCGGCGTGGCCTCGATCTCGCAGATCGAGCTACAACCGTCGCCGTCGGCTACGTTGCCGTCGTCGCACTGTTCGTCCGTGTCCACGTTGCCATCGCCGCAAAGCGGGGGCGTCGGACGGGGATCGGGCGAATCCGAAGGATCGTCATGCAATTCGATGGTTCCGGAGAATTCGGAGGTGTTGATCACGGTGTCGCTGCCGTCCTGCTCGGGACGGGAGGCCAGCATCGAGATCTTGACGCCGGCGACCAGGTTGGTGCCGCTGATCAAATAGGAAAAGCTCTTCGTGGTGCCCGGCTCGCCGAGCGGCAGGTTGAGCTTGCCCAGGAAGATCTTGCCCTCGCCGTGGGTGTCGCCGTCGCTGGCCTTCACCGCGTAGATCTGGATCTCGGAACCCGCGGGACCGCGGGCCTGGATCACGTAGTTGTTGGTGCCGTAGGGCTGCGAGCGCACCATCGAGGGGAAGGGCAGACAGTCGTTGGGACCGCCCGAGCAGGAGCCCGCTTCGGGACCCGTGGGGCCGTCGGCCATCAGGTCGATTCCCAGTCCGCCGTTGCCGTAGATGCTGTTGAAGCCCATGTCGTTGAAATGGTTGGAGGCGCCGCCGATGACGGCGATGCCGATCCCGCCGTTGTGCGAGATGAAATTCTTCAGGGTGGGCGAACCGCCGACCTTGTTGCGGGCGCCGTCGATGCGGAAGCCGTCGCCCCCGTTGCCGTGGCCGGTGCCGGGGTTAGCGGTCGCTTCGTTTTCTTTGGTGGTGCCGACGTAGTTTTTGCTGAACTTATTGCTGTCGCCGGTCACGACGACGCCGTGGGAGGCGCTGGCCACCACCACGCTGTCGTACATATTATTGCTGTTGCCGTTGATCTCGACGCCGATGTTGTTGCCGTCGTTGGTGCCGGCGACGCGCTTGCGGCCGATATAAACGCGGGCCAAGGTGTTGTTGTTACCGTTGACGCAGATACCCTTGCCGCTCGAGGAAATGACGTTGATGCCCTGGACGAGGTTTCCGTTCGATTGGATATCCAGGATGCACTCCGAGGCGCTGATGCGGGAATCGTTGGCCTTCAAGGTGACGTCAACCCCGTCGCCACCCTCGCGGCCAATGATCTGGATCTTGCCCTGACAGGTGGAAGGAATCACCAAGGGTCCGTCGACCGTGATGACCTTGCTGTCCGGGTGAGTGGTGCTCCACCTGTCGAAGTTGATGATGTCGTCGCCCGAGTTGGCGCAAGCTTCCTGGATGGCCTTGCGGAGGGTTTGCTCTTGATAGGTGCAACCCGCGTTTTGGCAGAGGTCATAATTGTTGGGCGGGCTGTAAACCGTGGCTTGGGCCTGACCGGCGAAGGCCGCGGAGAAAAGAAGCCCGAGGATCCAGAAGAAAGCTTTGGGGGTCTTGTTCATAATGAACCTCTTCTTAAGTAGACGAGTGGGTTGCATCGTGCGCCTTTGTTGGGACTGCGAGTTTACTATCGACCGCGGTTCGGATTAGTTGCTTCGAAGAAATAAAAGTTTTTTTTGAAGCAACTAATCGGCGGGGGTCGCGATAAACAAGGCAAAACCAGGGAAACCTGGCCTCAAAAGAAGTACATAAATTTGTCCGTTTTATAAACGTTCACTCTGCGGGGGCACAGCCAAGGAGTACGGCTATGACCCCCCCTCTTTCGCGCGACGCGAGCGTCGACGCCTCCGCAACCTCTCCCGACGCCGGGGCCCCGATCTCGGACGCCTCCGTCGATACCTCCAGCAGCCCTAATCACTCGACCGGCGATGCCGGCACCGACAGCGCCGCGGTCGCGACGGACGATCCCCAACAAGTGACCCTGTTCGGACGCGCCTCCCTGGGAGCGGCGGATCATGGCGGAAGAAACGCCGTGCCCTTCGCCTACCAACCGATTTCGCAATTCGGCGATTGGATCGGCTTCAGCGTCGCGGGCGGCGCCCTCTACGACCTGACCCGAGGCACGGTCCGCCCGCGCCTCGGCGGCTTGCTGGGCTACAATCGGGTGAACGGCGGAGAAAACACCTCCGGAAGCCATGTCAATATATTCAGCCTCGCGCCCCGCTTCGAGCTCGATTGGAGCCGGGCCTGGGGTCGCGGCCCCGTCGCCGGTCCCAGCCGATTCGGCATCGAAGTCGGCCTGGGCGTGGGCTTCGGTACCTCGACGGTCGACGGGGGCTTCCAGCTCCACGACCAACTGGGCTTCGCCTTGACCCCGCGAGCCGATTTGAATCTCTTGAATGTCCGCGTCGGCTCCGTCGAGCTGGGCCTCGACTTCTATGCGGCCAACCCCACGGTCTTCGGCAGCGCGCATAACAGCGGCTTTGTCGAGCTGGGCGGCGCCCTCACTTTCCGCGGCGCCCTGGCCCCGAACCCGACGGTGGTCTCCGAGGCCTGCTCGGTCGACCGCCGCGGCGAGATCGTCCAGCGCATCCACAGCCTTCAGTCCGAAAACGCCGGCCTCCGCGAGGAAAACACCCAAAACGCGGTCTTCCTCGAGAGCATCCGCACCCAGTTGGAAGTTCAGGGCGTGACTCAAGAACAGCTGGTCGAATCCCTACGCACCGCCCTGGCCCAGCACGTCGAGCGCCAGCTCGGCGGCGAGACCCCCACGCCCCGCGCCGAGGTGGTCGAGCAGCTGCGCCGGCTCTACGGCAGCTACCTGCGCAGCCGCGCGGAGAACCCGGTCACCGATCCGGCCGAGCGCGCCCGCCAGGCCCGCGAGGTCTTCCCGGACGATTTCGACCCCTCGACGGCCGACAACCGCACGATCGCGGCCCGCACCATCTTCCCGGACGACTTCGATCCCTACTCCTTCCGCGAGGTCACCGGCGTCGACGTCCCCGAGCCCCTGCCCTCGGACTGCGACTCCCTGGAGACGCTCCGCACTAGCCTCGAGGACGAGCGCGCCGACCTGCGCGAGCAGCGCGGCTTGATCGACGGCCTGGTCCGCATGGCCCTGGTCCGCTTGGGCGTGCCCACCACGGCGGCGCCCAGCCTGATCCGCGCCATCACGAGGCTCTCCGAGATCCACTTCATCACCGCCCGCCCGATGGGCGCCCCGGACCGCGTCTCCGTGCGCGACGCCGACATCGCCCCGATCAACACGGCGGCGGAGGCTTGGGGACGCGACCACCGCGGCGAGATCCGCCCGCAGGCGGAGATCGAGGACGCCTTCAGCTCGATCTTCCCCAGGACGCGCCGGGCCCCGGGCGACACCACCGCGGGCCGCGGCGAGGAATACTCGCCCAGCCTCGAGGTCATCCGCGGCATCGCCGAGACCCTGCGTTCGCCCGACATGCGCGGCGCCCACTTCTACATCGTCGGCCATACCGACAGCCGGGGCGACGACGCGATGAACCAGCGCCTCTCGCTGCGCCGCGCCCAGGCGATCCGCGACGCCTTGATCTTCTACGGAGTCGATCCGGCGATGGTCACCCCGCTGGGCCGCGGAGAGACCAACCTGGTCTATTACTACGACCAGGCTTCCGGCCGCCGCGGGGACGCCCACAGCATGACCCGCGCGGAAGTCACCATGCTGAACCGGGACGGCATCCGAGGGACCGCCCTGACCGACGAGGTCCGCGGCCGCCAAGCCACCAACCGCCGCATCGAGATGTTCGTCTGCATGCCCAACTCGACCGATCCGGTCTGCACCGCCCTCGACACCGAGGTACGGGGCAGCGCCGCGCCGGTCCCCGGGGCGGACGGCGGGGTCACGGCCCCAATCACCACCGTGACCTCGGACGGCGACACCCGCGCTCCCCGCACGGAAACCCGGCGGGAACCGCGGCGCGAACCTCGGACCGAAGCCCGCACCGAACCGCGGGCGGGAGGCGATGCCGGAGGACCTCCGGCGCGCAGCGACGAATAGCTTAGCAATTCCACGGGTTAGGACCGGGGTTGGAAAGGAGGTGTGGCGCTTCCGGACCGGCTCCGGTCCCTAACCTTATATTTGATACAGAATTTTGGCCGGAAAGCCGCCCTCCTCCGAAGGCGCTCCCGGACCACATCCGCGGACGATGGGGCACAACGCAAAACCGAATCCCTCCTCGTCTTTTTGGATCCCCACAAAAGGCCCGGGATCCTTTTTTCATTTTTTTCCGCAACTTTAAAAAAACCCCCGCGATAAACCGTTCGACGTAAGTCACAGCAGCATTTTTAAAATTTGTCTAATTTCCCCCTGAAAGAGGAGATTTGGTATGACGCCACCAGCCAAACCCGCCGCTTCGGGCAGTGTATCTGCCGACGCTAAAGTTGAAACTCCCCCGCCTCCCGCGGTCGAAGGGCCCAAAGAAGCGCCCAAAAAGACCGACGACAAGTCGAAAACCGAGGATCCCCCTCGCTTCGAGTGGAAGTTCAGCTTGGGCTTCGGGGCCGAAACCATGGGCGGTCGCAATGGCGGACTCTTCGCCATCGACAACATCTCCCAATTCGGGGATTTCACCCATTACCTGTTTAACGGCGCCCTGATGCACGACTTCAACCGGGGCACCTTCCGCGTCCGCGGCGGCGGCCAGTTGCAGTTCGACGGCACCAAAGGCAACGAGAACACCGGCGGCAGCAGCCTCTGGAATATCGGCCTCGGCCCCCGCATCGAGTTCGACTGGAAACGCGCCTACGGCGACGGCCTCGGCGGCGTCCTGGTCGGTCCGGCCAGCCTCGGCATCTACGGCATCCTCGGCTACGGATGGGGCACCACCAACGTCGACGGCGGCTTCCAGCTGCATAAGCAAAGCGGCTTCGGCACGGCGATCGGCGCGGACGTCAACGTCGTGGGCTTCAACGTCGGCAAAGTTCATATCGGCGCCGACTTCTTCGCCCAAACCAATGCCATCTACGGCAGCGACTTCAACAACGCCGGCTGGGCGCTGGGCGGGCTGCTGACCTTCCGCCCTTCGACCAAGAAGATGACCATCGAAGAGGAAGTTCCCGTCTGCGACGGCGCCAAGCGCTCGATCGACTCCTATGTCGACAGCATCGCCGAGCTCCGCGCCGACAACACGAAGGTCAAGGCCGACTTGGACGAGCTCAAGGGCTTCCTCGAGTCCGGCGCCGACCCTCTCACCACGGCCAACATCCGCGACGCCCTCTTCTACCGCGAGGTTCGCCAAGCCCTCATCAAGGGCGGTTCGGACGAAAAGCTGGTCCGCGAGGCCCTGCGCAAGGCCTATATCGCGAAGAAAGAAGGCAAGCTGTCCGAAGCGGACATCGACGCCCAGATCGTCAAGGACGTCAAGGACCTCAAGCCCGAGGCCCTGGCGACCGCCAAAACCGATGCCGAGAAGAAATACCCCTTGGGTTACGACTTCTGGGCCCAGGTCACCGGCGACCCCGTCCCGACCGAGCTCCCGGCCAACGTCAAGGACCTGGAGTGCCGCGAGATCGACGAATGGGTCGAGCGACTCCACGTCGAGGAGCGCGAGCTCACCAAGCGCAACCGCGACCTGCGCGGCCGCTTCGACACCGCGGTCCTGGTCGACGCGCTCAAGGATCACTTGGGCAAGAACGTCGAGAAGTTCGTGGAGAAGGTCCACGGCTTCACCCTGGACATCGTCCAACCCAACTTCGCCCTCGCGAAGCCGACCGACGCCGATGTCGCTCGCCTCGAGGAATACGTGAAGAAGAACGCCGGCAAGACCCTGGATCCGAACGATTCGGAGCTCAAGAAAATCGCCAAGCCGGTCTTCGCCCTCACCGAGTTCGAGCTCGAGAACATGAAGGACATCGCCGACAAGATGAACGGCCTGAAGGCGCCTTCCGCCACGAAGTACGACAAGGTCGATCCCAACGAGGACAAGGCCAAGTACGAGTGGATGAAGCAGGTGACCTGGTCCATTGAGGGTCATACCGACTCGCAGGGCGACAACGCCAAAAACCAGGCGCTCTCCGAGCGTCGCGCCAAGTGGGTCAAGCTCCTCCTGGTCGGATTCGGAGTCGCCGAAAACCGCCTCGACTCGATCGGCTACGGCGAAGAGCGCCAGGCCGTTCCGGAAAAGGGCACCTACGCCCAGATCCAGACCGCCCAGACCAAAAACCGCCGCGTCGTCATCCGGGTCAAGGGCGAGCTCACCTCCGCCCCGATCAACCAGATCCCGGACGGTAAATCGATCAACGTCGATCCTAACAAGCCGCCCCCCGACGGCGAGCCGAAGGAAGGCTCCGGTGGCGGCCAAAAGCCAGCTCAGAAGCCCGCTCAAAAGCCGGATCCGAAGCCCGCTCAGAAACCGGATCCGAAGCCCGCTCAAAAGCCGGATCCGAAGCCTACTCCAAAAAAGGATCCCGACTTCTAGACCAACGATTCTCAAAAAAAACCCCGCTTATAGCGGGGTTTTTTTTCGTCGATCGCTTTCGCTAAACGGGTTTTACCGCGCGGCCCCTTACCCCTCTCCCCCCGCCGCGGCGGCGGGGGTCTCGAGGTTGCGGGTATAACCGCACTCCTTATTGGGGCAGGCGACGCGGTTGCCGTCTTTCTTGCTGTATTTCTGCAAAAGGAACTTCGAGTCGCCGTTGGGACAGGGCTCGGGGATGGGCCGGTCCCAAAGCGCGAATTTGCAGTTGGGGTAGCCGGTGCAGCCGAAGAAGGACTTGCCGCGCTTGGTCTTGCGCTCGCTCAGCGGCTTGCCGCACTCGGGACAGTCGACGCCGATCGGGATCGCCTTGGTGGACTTGCATTCGGGATAGCGGCTGCAGGCCAGGAACTCGCCGAAGCGCCCGCGCTTGAACACCATCGCGGCCCCGCACTTCTCGCAGACCTCGTCGGTGGTCTTCTCGGCCGCGGCCTGGTAGGCCCCGCCGGCGGCGCGCTGCACCTCTTTGGTGTTCTTGCACTCGGGATAGCCGCTGCAAGCCAAAAATTCTCCGTGGCGGCCCCACTTCACCACCATCGGCTTGCCGCACTTCTCGCAGCTTAAATCGGTCGCGATCTCCTGGCGCTTCAGGTCCTTCATGTCGACCTTGGCCTTCTCGAGGGTCTCGGCGAAGGGCTGGTAGAAGTCCTGCAGGGTCGCGACCCAGGTGCGCTTGCCCTCTTCCACCTCGTCGAGTTCCTCCTCCATCTTGGCGGTGAACTCGATGTTGAGGATCTTGGGAAAATGCGCGGTCAACAGGTCGTTGACGATGGTCCCCAATTGAGTCGGGTGGAACTTGCCCTCGAGCTTCTCGCAATACTTCTTGTCCTGGATGACGCTTAAGATCGAGGCGTAGGTCGAGGGGCGGCCGATGCCCTTTTCTTCGAGCTCTTTGACCAGCGAGGCCTCGGTAAAGCGCGGCGGCGGCTGGGTGAAGTGCTGCTTGCCCTCCAGGCCGATCAGTTTGAGGGTCTCGCCCTCCTTCAGGTCCGGCAGCTGCGAGGACTCTTCGTCCTCCTCCGGAACGACGTCCGCCTCGTCGTGCCCCTCCATGTAGACCTGCGTGAAGCCGGCGAATTTGAGGATGGAGCCGGTGGCGCGGAACAGGGCCGGGCCCGCGGTGATATTAAAGGTGGTCTGGTCGTAGACTGCCTGGCTCATCTGGCAGGCGACGAAGCGCTTCCAGATCAGCTCGTAGAGACGGAACATGTCGCGCTCGAGGAAGGCCTTCACCCTCCCTGGCTCGAACTCGATGGAGGTGGGCCGGATGGCCTCGTGGGCGTCCTGGGCGGCCTTTTTACTTTTGTAGACCCAGGGCTGGGGGGGCAGGAAGGCGGCGCCGTACTTTTGCGAGATGTAGTCCCGCACCTGGGCGACCGCGTCGTCGGAGAGCCGGGTCGAGTCGGTACGCATGTAGGTGATCAGGCCGACCGGCTCGCCGCCCTCCAGCTCGACGCCCTCGTAGAGCTTCTGCGCCAGGGTCATGGTTTTCTTGGCGGTGAAGCCCAGCTTGCGGGCGGCCTCTTGCTGGAGCTTGCTGGTGACGAAGGGCGCGTAGGGCATGCGCTTGCGCTCGCGGCGAACGACCTCTTTGAGGATGAAGGGCGCGCCTTCGACCTTGGCCCGCAGCGCGGTCACCACCGCCTCGTTGCCCAGCTCGGCCTTCTCGCCGTCGACCTGGGCCAGCTTGGCCTGGAAGGCGGGCGGCAGCGAGCCCTCGAGGTTGGCGGTCAGCGACCAGTATTCGACCGGGACGAAGGCGGCGATCTCCTTCTCGCGCTCGCAGATGATGCGCACCGCGACCGATTGCACCCGGCCCGCGGAAAGGCCGCGCTTCACCTTCTCCCAGAGGATGGGGCTGATCTTGTAGCCGACCAGGCGGTCGAGGATGCGGCGCGCCTGCTGTGCGTCGAAGAGATGCGGGTCGAGCTCGACCGGCTTCTGGATGGCTTGCTGCACCGCCTTCTTGGTGATCTCGTTGAACAGGACCCGGTGGACGACCCGGCCCTCTCCCTTTTTCTTCTTGCCGCCGAGGCCCTTGATCTCGTTGGCGATGTGCCAGGCGATGGCCTCCCCCTCGCGGTCGGGGTCGGTGGCCAGGAAGACCTGGTCGGCCTTCTCGGCGCTCTTGGTGATCTCGTCCAAGACCTTCTTCTTGCCCTTGATGACGACGTAGGTGGGCTGGAAATCCTTCTCGATGTCGACCCCCAGCTTGGAGGTCGGAAGGTCCATGATGTGGCCTACCGAGGCCTTCACGGTGAAATCCTTGCCGAGGTATTTCTCGATGGTCTTGGCCTTGGCCGGCGACTCCACGATGACTAAATTTTTCGCCATAAAACGACTCCCGGATGCGGTCAGGTCATTCTATTGTTTTCACTCGGGATTTGACAACAAATCCCGGCCGAGGGCTCGCAATTGGAAGGTGGAGCCGGGCAATTCCTCGACCAAGCCCTTTAGACAAAGCTGCATCAACAGGCCCGCCACCTGGGGGTTGGGTAAATGGCTTAAGTCGGCGATTTTGTCAATGTGACTTGGCTCAAAAGCGATTATTTCCAATAACTTACGTTCGGGGCCGCGGAGAGGGCCCGGCGGCGGATCGGGCGAGGGGCCTTCCCCGGCTGCGGCCGAGTTTTCCTTAGCCCTTCTCGGTTGGGCGAGGCCTAGGTCCACCAGGATTTCCCGCCCCTCCGACAAGAGCTTGGCCCCCTCTTGGATGAGGCGATGGGCGCCCCGGTTGCGCCCGTCCTCGATCGAGCCGGGCACGGCGTAGATCTCCCGCCCCAGGTCCAAGCCGAAGTCCGCGGTGAGCAGGGCCCCGCTCTTTTCGGGGGCCTCGACCACCACCACGGCGTCGCACAGAGCGGCGATGAGGCGATTGCGCTTGGGAAAATGCCAGGGCTCCACGGCTCGGCCGGGCGGCGTCTCCGAGAGCAGGAGCCCGCCCTCTTGAAGAATCCGGCGGCCCAGATCGCGATGCCGGGCCGGGTAGATATCGACGACGCTGGAGCCGAGGACGGCGACCGTCTTGAGCCCATGGCCCAGGGCGGTCCGATGGGCCATGCCGTCGACGCCCAGGGCGAGGCCGCTGACGATCACCGGGTCGAATTCCCTCAGCTCGGCGACGAGGCGGCCGCACATTTCCAGGGCGTAGCGCGAGGCGCGGCGGGTACCCACCAAGGCGATCCAGGGACTGGGCCTTTCGAATACTTCCCAATCTCCGCGAAAATACAGACCGCAGGGCGGATCGTAGAGCTCGTGAAGACGGCGCGGGTAGCGCGGGTCTAAAAAGGAAATGAAGTTCGGACTGGGGACGAAGGCGGGGGCGTCTTTGAGAGCCGCCGCCAAGGCCCGCCGCGCCTCCTCCGTAAGAAAGGTCGCCCCGCCTCGCAACAGTTCCGGGGCCTCTCTTTGAAAGCGTTCCCAGTCGCCGAAGCGTTCCGCGAGACGCCACGCCGTCCTTCGGCCCAAGCCGTCGACGCGCGAGAGAAACTCCACGAGTGAATGGAAATTAAAAGATTCCGGCCTCATGAGAGGCGGTTAACTGCAAGGCAAATACCAGCCGGAGGCGACGGTCAATGCGAAGCGGGATGAACGGCCGCCTCGCCGCCGCGCGAGACGTCCGAACCGGACGAGGAGGAGCCGGAGGGCGCCGGTGGTTTGCCGTCGACCCTCTCTTTGAGCTCTTTTCCCACCTTGAAGAAGGGAAGCTTTTTGGGCTGGACCTCGATGGACTCGCCGGTGCGGGGGTTCCGCCCGGTGTAGGAGCCGTAGTCGCGGTTGACAAAGCTGCCAAAGCCGCGGATTTCAATACGATCTCCCTTGACGAGGGCCTCGGTCATCGAATCGAAGACGAGATTGACGACTTCTTCCGCTCGCTTTTTCGGGATATTGCCTTTTTCCGAAATGATTTCGATCAACTCGGATTTATTCATCGCTTATCCCCCCTTTACGGAAAAATTCTCCAGATCCCTTAACCCCCTAAAATTACTTTAAAAATACCAGTGGAGCGCGGAAGCGGTCAACCCTTAACTTTGGCGAGGAAATTTGCCGAATTTCGCGGCCTTGTCCCAAGAAGTAACCGCTTGGTTATTTTTTACGAGATTCCGCGCAAAGCCTCTCGGGCGGCGGATCTGCGGGCGGATCTCGGAATGGGGAAAAATTTGACCCGCGGCGAGGCCTCGGCCGGCGGCAAAACGGGGCCGAAGCGATTTTTTTCCGCTTCCGGCATATACCTAAAAAGATTTTCCAATCGACAGACTTAGTCTCCTTCGTTAAATCCCAACCTCCACCCGCCCCCGTAGCTCAGTGGATAGAGCAGCGGTTTCCTAAACCGTTGGTCGCATGTTCGATTCATGCCGGGGGCGCCTTTTCCAAACTGGCAGCCCCCCATCGACCGTATTCCGAACGCCGGAGTCCGAAAATCGAATTATTCCCGCGGTCTGCTCCATTGTAAACGCCCCCGGTCTTGGCCCGCGCCTTGCTTTTTTTCGAGGCATGAACTTTCGCCTCGACACCGAAACGGATCGGCAACTCCGCCTCGCCCCGGAATTTCAACTATATCTCCCGCCCGCCCCCCGGCCGGGCCCGCGGACAGGGCAGGCCCCGCCGCCCGTCTCGACGGCGAGACCCTCGGCCGGCGCCCGCCAGCGGGAGTTTTTTCAGCGGATGCTGCCGCACGCCCTCGCCGCTCAGGCCCTGACCGGCGTCCCGGCCTCGGTCTCCCTGGCGCAGGCGGCGCTCGAATCCGGCTGGGGCCGCCACGCGCCGGGCCACAATTTCTTCGGCATCAAGGGGACGGGGCCCGCGGGCTCGCAGCGCCTCGCCACGCGCGAGTTCCGCGACGGGGCGCTGGTGCGAACCCACGCCAAATTCCGCCGCTACCACGATCCCCTGGAGAGCTTCCTCGACCACGCCCGCGTCATCGCCGAGGGACGCTACCTGCGCCATGCCATGAAGCACAAAGACAAGGCCCACGATTTCGTCCGCGCCCTCCAGTCCGGAAGGTACAAGTACGCCACCGACCCGCGCTACGCGGACAAAGTAATTCAGCTCATCGAGGTCTACGGCCTGACCCGCTACGACCGGAGCGCCCCGTGAAACCGCTCGACGAGGCCAAGATCGAAAAGCTCCTGCGCGCGAGGCCCGAACTGGCGGATTTCTGGCGCAGTCCGGCCCCGCTCTTGCTGATCCGCTCCCGCCCCTCCCGCGCGGACCCCGTCTACGAGATTCAGCTCGCCTTCGACCTGGGCGACCGCCTCGAGACCTGGCGCTGGCTTTGGGTCGACGCGCTCGAGGGCCGGGTGATCCGGCAATTCCCGCCCTAGCGACTCCGCAGCGATCGCTTGATATTCCTCTTCGGCCGCCGTACTGGGACGGAATGAGGTTCCCACTTCGGCTCTTCGCCCTCTTCCTGCTGCCCTGGACCCTCGGCGCCGCCGGCGCCGACGAAGTCACGACGCCCGCCGGCGAGAGCCTCGCCCTCTTGGAAAAGCTCATCGCCATCGACACGACCAACCCTCCGGGCAACGAGCTTAAGGCCGCCGAGTTCGTCCGGGACTACTTGGCGCGTGAAGGCATCCCCTCCGAGATCCTCGAGCCCGCGCCCGGCCGGGGCAACCTCATCGCCCGCCTGCCCGGCGCCGGCAAGGCCGAGCCGCTGCTGCTCCTCGGGCACCTGGACGTCGTCCCCGCCGATCCCAAGGAATGGAAATCGCCGCCCCTGCAGCCGCGAATCGAGGACGGATATCTCTACGGCCGAGGCGCCCTCGACATGAAAGGCCTGGTCGCGCTGCAGATCCGGACCTTCGTTCGCCTGAAACGCGAGGCGGTGAAGCTGGACGGCGACGTGATCCTCGCCCTGGTGGCCGACGAGGAGGCGGGCGGAAAGTTGGGCGCGGGATTTCTGGTGGACAAGCATTGGGATAAGGTCAAGGCCGGCTACGTCTTCGGCGAGGGCAGCGTGGGCCTCGCGCGGGACGGCCTGCACCTGTATCCGATTCAGGTCGCCGAGAAGGGCGTGGCTTGGATGCGCCTGACCGCCCGGGGCGCCTCGGGCCACGGTTCGATGCCCGCGGCGGACAACGCCGTCGCCAAGCTGGCCCGCGCGGTCGACCGTATCGCCTCCTGGCGGCAGCCGATCGTGGAGACGCCGATCGCAGCCCGATTCCTCGCCGGCCTGGCCGAGAGATTCTCCTTCCCCAAATCCTTCTTGATGAAACACCTCTTCGACTGGCCGATCGCGCCGTTGACCGCGCGGTTCTTCGGCGGCTCGCTGGAGAAAGAAAAGATCCTCAACGCCATGCTGCGCAACACCGCCACGCCGACGGTGCTTCAGGCGGGGAGCAAGACCAACGTGATCCCGGCCACGGCCGTCGCCGAGATCGACGCCCGCATCTTGCCGGGCGAGACGCCGGAGACTTATGTCGAAAAGGTCCGAGCGCGTGTCGCCGATCCCGGCATCGCGATCGAGCTGATCCAAGCGAACGCCGCCAACCAATCGTCCTTCGACACCCCCTATTTCGCCGCGGTCGAAACCTCGATCCGCAGGCACGATCCCGAGGCCGTCGTGCTGCCCTTCGTCTCGCCGGGCGCCACGGACAATCGCTTCTTCCGCGGCAAGGGCACCCTCGCCTACGGCATCATCCCCTTCCTGATCCAACCCAAGGACCTGGCCGGCCTGCACGGCAAGAACGAGGCCATCCCCGTCGCCGAACTGGAACGCGGCGAGAAGGTCCTTTGGGATTTGGTGATCTCGCTACAAGCGGAAAAAACTCCTCGCCGCCCATAGCGCCGGCACAAGGCCCAAAGATGCCGCCAGATATCGCGATTTGGGATAATGCCCGGAACCATGGGCGACGAGACGGGCAGAAAGGCGATGAAAAGCCATGTCAATGCCCAAGTAGAAAACTTGCCGGACCTTTTCAGGGGTCAAAACGGTGACATATGAAATAATCAAATATATTCAAATGGTTAACGTGATAACCTCAGACCTCGTCCGCAAAAAATTTATCTTCCCATTCTCTCAGATTGATAAATTTTTCAAAATGATAAGGAGTAAATTTTAAGAATGTCCGATTTTCAAGGATTTAGCGACGCAGGGCCTGGCACATAGATTGCTGTACAGTCTCTCCAATAGGTGGGGTTCTACTGAACCTGGCAAGGGGCAAACTAAAAACTAGGAGGAGAAGATATGAAGAGCGTTGCACTTCACGTGCCCATTTCTGGCCACCATGCCGGCTTCTGGACTTTGTTCCGGGGCTTTTTCCATGTCCAACCGTTCCGGAGCATCACGCACGACTCGGCCTTACCCAAGGGAGAACCCCTAAATTCCGAAGAGGATATCCTCTTCTTCAAAGAGGAAGAGGAGTTGGAGGCCTATATCCGAAGCTTCCGGGAATAGCCGGACATCTTTAACGACAATCGGGCAGCGAGGCGCTCGCCGGGCAGACTTGGCTGCGATAAAGGCTGCGGATCATCCCGCTGGAGATACGCGTCTCCGCGGGAAGCTCCGCCGCGCGGAAATTCTCGACGGTATAGAAAACGCCGTCGAGCAGCTGAATCGCGGCGAGGCTCACCGGCGTCGTCCCTTCCCGATAATCCGGAGGCGTGAGGCCGACGAAGGCTTGGGCCGGCAGGGAGCGTCCCAGGAAGGCCAATAGCCCGTTGTAATACGAATGTGGGGGACTGCCCTCCGTCGTGAATCCCGCCCAAATCGCCGTCCCCTCCGTCGTGTAACAGGTGACCGGCACCGCGCTACCCTCCGTCGAGATAAAGCACCCCAGGGACCTTGCCCTATCCTCCGCCGGAACCGCTTCCAGCATCTGCGCCAACTGGGCCATGACCCGCTCGCGGGCCCGGCCCAACAGGCCCACGGCGAACTCGCGCCGCTCCTCGTCATTGCGAAAGCGCATCCGGCGCAAGGCGGTCGCGTCGGCGCCGCGAAACAAGTAATCTCCGTTGTGCAATTGCGTGATGTCGAGCGAGGCGGCCGCCTCGCCGTAAATGGCATCGAACTCGTCGGGGACGACGACCCGACCGCTGCGCATGGCGCGGTCCACGGCCTGACGGAGCGTCATAAGCTTCCTCCTTAGGATTGGCAGGCCCCCGATTTTTTGGATTCCCTAGCGTATCGCCGGCCCGCCCCTAAAGTTGCTAAAATACCGGCTTGGTCCTGTGGACAAATTTACAAGGTCCTCGCGAGAAGACCATCAAGGCCGTTGGAAATCCCAGAAGAGGACAGATTACCAAAGGCCCTAGCCAAGGGGCCAAAAGTGGTCGACTCCCACCGACGGAACAAATCCCTGGGGTGAGGGTTTCAACACTCTAGAGGGACGCAAGCCTGGACTCTGGACGGTAGATTTAAGCGCAGCAGCCCGGTTTGGTTGCACGTAGGGGCCATTCACGAGTGGCCCCTACCGAGATCAGTCCGGGCCGCTGTGTTTTTGTGGTCCGGCTTGACTTCGCTTCCCGCGCCCTGCAGCATGGGCTGCTACCAAGGAGCGCCTCCATGAAACTTTACTGGCTTCCCCTCTCTCCCAACAATTTCCCGATCAGCGCGCTCGCCGATCACCTGGGAATGCCGCTGGAACGCCAGCGACTCGATCCCGCCAAGGGCGAGACCCGTTCTCCGGAATTTTTGAAGCTCAATCCCAACGGAAAATGCCCCGTCCTGGTCGACGGCGACTACGTCCTATGGGAGTCCAACTCCATTCTCATCTACCTCGCCGGCAAGAAACCCGACGCCGGGCTCTGGCCCGCCGATGAGCTCGCGCGCATCGACATCACGCGCTGGCTGATCTGGCAGCAGGCCCACTGGATGCGCGGCTGCGGGACCTTGTTTTGGGAGCGGCTTCTGAAGGGGCTCTTCGGCGCCGGGGCCCCGAATCCGGAAAAGGAAAAGGAGGGCGAGGACGCCGTGAGGTTTTACGGCAAGGTCCTCGACGGCTGTCTGGAAGGTAAAAAGTTTCTGACCGGAGATAGCCTGACCATCGCCGATTTCTCGGTCGCCGCCCCCCTGCCCTTGGCGGCCGCCGCCCGGCTCCCGCTGGACGGCTTTTCGAATATCGAGCGTTGGTACGGGCAAATCGCCGCCCTGGAGGCCTGGCAGAAGAACATCCCAAAACCGTTTCGCCCCTAAGGAGAATTCGATGACCTACGACGAAGCGCTGGCCGAGCGGGTCCGCCGCGCCCTACGGGGCGAAAAGTCGGTCGTCGAGAAAAAGATGTTTGGAGGCGTCGCTTTTCTGCAGGCGGGCAAGATGAGCGTCGGCATCCTAGGCAAAGACTTGGTCGTACGCGTGGCCCCCGAAGAACGGGAAAAACTCCTGCGTTACCCCGCGGTCCGTCCCATGGATTTTACCGGGCGCCCGATGCGGGGCTTTCTCTACGTGGGACCTAAGGCCACCGCCTCGGGGGCGGGCCTTGCCTCGTGGGTCCGGCGCGGGCTGGCCTTCGCCAAAACCCTCCCCGTCAAGAAAAGGCGTCGGCGCGGCTAAGCCTGCCCATGCCTTCCCCTCATTCCGCCGAAAATTGGATCTTCTTGTGGCTCCCGTCGCAAAAGGGCTTCTTCTCCGAGGCCCCGCAGCGGCAGAGAAAGGTCTTGGTCGTTCGCTGCACGGTGCGGCCGCTCGCCGCGCAGATCTCCAAGTTGCCCTCGACCTGCAGGGGGCCGTTGGGCATAGGTTTCACCGACAACTTGCCGCCCCGCTCGGCCAAGGCGGGCGATTCGACCGTCGCGGGCTCGCCGGTCGCGCGAAAGCCGACCTCGACGTGGCTGCGGTCGCAGAAGGGCTTGTTCTTGGACGCGCCGCAGCGGCAGAGCGTCGCGCGATAGCCGGCCGAGCGGCCGGGGATCTCCAGGTCGGCGTGGAAGGCCAAGGGGCCGTTCTCCCAAAGGCGCAGGTGGTTGACCGGCGGGGCGCCCTCGCCCTCGGCCCCGTCCGAGCGCTCGTAGGTCAGGGCCCCCGAGGGACACATCTGCACCAAGTGGGCGACTTGGTCGGCCGAGACCGCCTCGGGATGGATCCAAGGCCCGCTGACGTTCGGCCTAAAGACGCCGGGATGCCCCAGGACGCAGTTGCGGGAATGGATGCAGCGGCTTCCTTCGAAGCGCACGACCATCGAGGGACAACGGTATTCTTCCTTGCTCTCCGCCATGACAGAGGCCCTCCTCTGATTGGGAATGAGCCCCGAGTGTAACAAAGATAGGGAAAGGCGCCCACGGCTTTTCGCGGGCGCGGGAGAACGCCTTGAGTCGCCGATTAGCGTCGCGCCGCCCAGGCTTCGGTCTGCCCGTTTCCTTCTACGCCCTCGCTTCCTCGGCCGGAAAATTGCTTCACCGCCTGGGCGACGTTGTAAATGGGAAGGGCCATGCGAAGCATCGCGTAGCGATCGCCGGCCACTAGGGACTCGCCGCCGCCCAAGGCAAGGAGTCCGGCCTCGAGGGCCAGGGCGTTCCAACCCAGGCCCAGGCGCAGGGCCGGGACTAAGGCCGCCCCTTCCAGGTCGCCTTCGCCGCGGATCGCGCCCGCCTTCAAGACCAGGTCGAGGTTGTAGAAGACCCGGCGATTGGCGTTGTAGCGGAGGCCCGCCGTCCCCCCGACCTGCCAGAGGCCCTCGCCCCACCGGGCGGCATTCAAGCCCAGCAGGAGGTTGAAAGGGCTGTTTTCATAAAGAGGCTCCGCCCGGCTGCAGGCCCCCAAGCCGATCTCCGGGTTGAAATCGAGCCTCAGGCTCGGTTCTTGGTTTTGAGTGACGTTCACGCCCAGGCTGGTCCCGAGCCATTGGAGGTATTCCAGACAAGCGCCCATGCGCCCTCCTTCCGTGGTTATAGATTGTTAGGGGAAGGCACTAGGGAGAGAAAGATTGGAGTGCGGAACCTTCCTTAAGAAGATCCCACGTGCGCCCCGCCCGGCCTTGGGAGGCCCAGGCCCTCATGTGACGAAATTATCGGCTTCCGGCGCCGGAGTTGCTCACTTTCTACCGGCCTCCCCTTCCCTGTCCGCAGCCCCGACAAGGCGCCAAGGAGGCCTATTCAAAGTCCACCAATTCGAGATTCATGTAGCTCTGTCCTTGGACGACTTCTTTCCCCTTCGCGGCGATGCCGATCGGATCCTCGGCGGCGTCCAGCTTCACCCCGCCGCGCCAGCGCGCGAAGCGGCTCAAGACGAAGGGTTGGCCTTGCCCCCGCAGGGGATCGGGGCGGTCGATCAGGTGAAAGTGCAGGTGCGGCTCGGTGGAGTTGCCCGAGTTCCCCAGCAGGCCCAGGACCTGGCCGGCCGCGACGGAGTCGCCCGGCTTCACCCGGATCTTGCCGGGTTGGAGATGGGCGTAAAAGGCGTAAAGGCCGCCGCCGATGTCGACGATGACGTGATTCCCCCCGATCGTCTCGAGGTCGATGGCGACGGCCATCTCCTTGGCGTTGGGGACGTTCTCCGGGATGCCGTCCTTCACCGCGACCACCCGGCCCGCCGCGACGGAGAGGATCTCCTGGCCGTAGGCGTGATAGCTGGCGTTGCTCTTGGGGTCGCCCGCGTAGTTCTTTCCGTCCTCGCCCAGCTTGATCCAGTCGACCGCGTAACGCTCGGGCGCATAGAGCTGCCCGGAGAGCGGGATCAGGATGCGGCGGTGGATGGAACCGTTGCCGGGCCCGTTGGGCGTCCACCAGCGCTCGCCGCGCAGGGGCGGCGCGATTTCGCGCGGGGCTTGGGAAGAAACCGATACGGCGGGGCCCTCTAGTGTCATCGCGGTATCCGGGCGCCCCTGTTCCTCGACGCGAAAACCGGTTCGAACGGCGTCGACCTTCCCGAGCTTTTCGGGCAGATCGACCCACAGGAAGAAGACGCCGGCGCCGCCCGGGGGCAAGACGGGATCTTGGGGCTTATGATAGCTTTCTTGGACCGAGGAAAACCGCTCATTCAGGACCGGTCCGCGGACCTCTTCGGAAAAAACTTCTCTCCCCTCCTTCATGAGACGGATTTGCAGGGAGGTGAATTTGAGCGGCTTGGCATGGAAGTTATCCAACAGGATCTCGTAGGCCAAGCGTTCGCGCCCCTCGCCGCGAAATTTCTGGATCTCGGTTTGGAGCGACCGGGAGTTCAGTTTGAAGGGAAGGGCCTCCGTCGCCCGAGCCGCAAAAACAGGATAGAGTCCGAGGACCGATAAGACAAAAGCCATCGCGCGTTTCATCGCCACCGCCTTTTTAATTTAAAATCTTTTCCCTTGATAAAGGCACGAAATCCTATACAAACGCCGCATCTTTTCGGGCGAGGAGAAAGGGCTTGTCTCTTGAACTTTTTCCCCGACGACTCTCAACTCCAACACATGACGCTTCGCGAATTGGTGGACCGCTGGGAAACCTCCGAGCTCCAATTGATGGAGGCCCAGTCCCGCATCGAGCAGACCCTCAATCTGGCCTTGATGTATAACGACCGCGAGTTCAAGGACTGCATCGCCAACCTCGTGGCGGAAAAGAACTCGATCCTGAAATTCATCGAGCAGGTCGTTTTCCACCTGCGGCGCAAGGCGAAGCAGCTTCCCTACGAGAGCCACTGAGGCCGCTTCCATTTTCTACGGAAGGCGCGATTTTAACGGGCGCCTCGGACCGCTCCAAGGCAAATCTTCATTTTTTGAATAGATGGAGGTACTGGCCGTAGCCCTCCTTTTCCATGTCTTCCTTGGGAATGAAGCGGAGGGAGGCCGAGTTGATGCAGTAACGCATCCCGGTGGGCGCGGGACCGTCTGGAAAGAGGTGACCGAGGTGGGAGTCCGCCCCCTTGCTGCGCACCTCCGTGCGGGTCATCAGGTGGCTGCGGTCGGTTTTCTCGACCACCGCCTCCTTTTGCAGCGGGCGGGTAAAACTTGGCCAGCCGGTCCCCGAGTCGAACTTGTCGGTGGAGCTGAACAGGGCCTCGCCGGATACGACGTCGACGTAGATGCCCTCCCGGTGATTGTCCCAATACTCGTTGGCGAAGGGGCGCTCGGTGCCGTCCTTTTGGGTGACGGTGTATTGCAAGGGGGTCAATTTCGCCTTCAATTCCAAGTCGCTGGGTTTTTGCATGGCGGGTCCTTTCCCGGCAGGCTGGGCCCATAGGGCCCCGCCGGCCAATGCTAAAATCGTAAGGAAAATCCATAAAAACGACAATTTTCGCATGGCGCCTCTGTCTGGTTACGGCTTGGATGCGGAAATGGACGTAAGGTAACAAAAAAAGAGACCCCGTCGGATTTCTCCAACGGGGTCCTAATTTAAATCCGGCGGCGACCTACTCGATCGATTCGCGAGCCCAGAGTAAATCTGGGCTCGCTAAAGCCACGTGGGAGAGTAGGTCGCTCTTTCGCCACGCATAAAATAGAAAACCCCCGCCTCTTTCAAGGCGGGGGTCTCAATTTAAATCCGGCGGCGACCTACTCTCCCACTGAGCTGCCCCAGCAGTACCATCGGCGCTGAGCGTTTTCACTTCCGAGTTCGGGATGGGATCGGGTGGTACCCGCTCGCTAAGGCCACCGGAAACTTGTTATGCCCGGCAGGGGCGGTTCTTAAAGAACCGCCCCTACAGAGGCATTTTGATAATTGCATACGATCTTTTGAAAACTTTCATCGGCAGATATCTCAAAAATTTTAGGTCTGGTTGTAGAGACAATCCGAAGATTGCCTCTACTAGGGCTTGTGGCCCATGAACCCGACCAAAATTTAAAAAATGGTCAAGCCGAACGACCGATTAGTACTGGTCAGCTAAGAACATTAACTGCTCTTACACACCCAGCCTATCAAACTCGTAGTCTACGAGTGGTCTTCTTACCCCTCACGGAGTTGGGAGAACTTATCTTGAGGTCGGTTTCGCACTTATATGCTTTCAGCGCTTATCCGATCCGGACCTAGCTACCCGGCGTCTGCTACTGGCGTAACAGCCGGAACACTAGCGGTCCGTCCATCCCGGTCCTCTCGTACTAAGGACAGATCCTCTCAATTCTCCTGCGCCCACGGAAGATAGGGACCAAACTGTCTCACGACGTTTTGAACCCAGCTCGCGTACCGCTTTAATTGGCGAACAGCCAAACCCTTGGGACCTACTTCAGCCCCAGGATGCGATGAGCCGACATCGAGGTGCCAAACCGCATCGTCGATGTGAACTCTTGGATGCGATCAGCCTGTTATCCCCGGCGTACCTTTTGTCCGATGAGCGATGGCCCTTCCATACAGAACCACCGGATCACTAAAGCCTACTTTCGTACCTGCTCGACTTGTAAGTCTCGCAGTCAAGCTCCCTTCTGCTTTTACACTCAACGGCTGGTTTCTAATCAGCCTGAGGGAACCTTTGCGCGCCTCCGTTACAATTTGGGAGGCGACCGCCCCAGTCAAACTACCCACCAGGCAGTGTCCTCGTCCCCGATCAGGGGACTGAGTTAGAAATCCAAAACAATCAGGGTGGTATTTCAAGGTTGGCTCCACCGAGTCTAGCGGCCCGGCTTCAAAGCCTCCCACCTATCCTACACAGACTCCTTCGAATTTCACTGCCAAGTTGCAGTAAAGGTGCACAGGGTCTTTCCGTCTTTCCGCGGGTAGACGGCATCTGCGCCGCCAATACAATTTCGCTGAGTCGCCGGTGGAGACAGTGGGGCCATCGTTACGCCATTCGTGCAGGTCGGAACTTACCCGACAAGGAATTTCGCTACCTTAGGACCGTTATAGTTACGGCCGCCGTTTACTGGGGCTTCGGTTCGGAGCTTCGCCTTGCGGCTAACCCCTCCCCTTAACCTTCCAGCACCGGGCAGGCGTCAGACCCTATACATCGTGTTGGTACACTTTGCAGAGTCCTGTGTTTTTGTTAAACAGTCGTGACCCCCATTTCCCTGCGACCTACTTCGGCTCCACCCGCGAGGGGCTTCACCTAATGTAGGCACACCTTCTCCCGAAGTTACGGTGTTAATTTGCAGAGTTCCTTCACCAGAGTTCTCTCAAGCGCCTTGGGATACTCACCCCGCCTATGTGTGTCCATTTGCGGTACGGTCGACCTGACAACTAGCTACGAGATTTTTCTTGGAAGCATGGGATCAATCACTTTGCAGGGTCTAGGACCCATCGTACTCACCTCTCGGATATAACCGAACGGATTTGCCTATCCGGTCATCCTACAGGCTTGAACCACCACAACCGATCGGTGGCTGATCTACCCTTCTCCGTCATCCCTTAGCATCAAACGCTGCCAAGTCGGTTCGGGAATATTAACCCGATGTCCATCGTCTACGCTCTTGAGCCTCGACTTAGGTACCGACTAACCCTGGGCGGATTAACCTTCCCCAGGAAACCTTAGGCTTACGGCGAATGTGTTACTCTCACATTTTATCGCTACTCATGCCAGCATAAGCTCTTCCAGAACCTCCAGCCCTCCTCTCGGTGGACCTTCGACGGCTACTGGAATATTCCTCTACCGCTCGACTCGTTCCGCAGAACGAATCGAACCCGCGATTTCGGCACTACACTTAAGCCCCGTTACATTTTCGGCGCGGACTCGCTTGACTAGTGAGCTGTTACGCTTTCTTTAAAGGATGGCTGCTTCTAAGCCAACCTCCTAGTTGTCGGAGCGTTTCCACATCCTTTCACACTTAGTGTAGATTTGGGGGCCTTAATCGGCGGTCTGGGCTCTTCCCCTTTCGACTATGAAGTTTATCCCCCACAGTCTGACTCCCGTATATAAGTTAGCGGAATTCGGAGTTTGGTTAGATTTGGTAATCGTTTTCCGACCCCTAGTCCATCCAGTGCTCTACCTCCGCTACTATCCATACGAGGCTATACCTCAATATATTTCGAGGAAAACCAGCTATCTCCCAGTTTGATTAGCCTTTCACCCCTACCCTCAGCTCATCCGAGAACTTTTCAACGTTCACCAGTTCGGACCTCCAGGCGGTGTTACCCGCCCTTCATCCTGGCCAAGGGTAGATCACTAGGTTTCGGGTCTATTGCATGCAACTAAATCGCCCTATTCAGACTCGCTTTCGCTTCGGCTACACCTTAAACGGCTTAACCTTGCTACATACAATAACTCGCCGGCTCATTATGCAAAAGGCACGCGGTCAGGCATTGCTCGTAAGAGCCATAGCCCTCCCACTGCTTGTAAGTATACGGTTTCAGGTTCTATTTCACTCCCGTTCCCGGGTTCTTTTCGCCTTTCCCTCACGGTACTAGTTCACTATCGGTCGGAGGCACGTATTTAGCCTTGGGAGATGGTCCTCCCGGATTCCCACAGGGTTTCTCGTGTCCCGTGGTACTTGGGGTTCCTCTAGGGTTGCTTCGGATTTCGTCTACGGGGCTATCACCCGCTATGGCCTGACTTTCCAGACAGTTCGACTATCCTCCACAAATCCCATGTTAAGGCCCCGCAACCCCCGGTTGTAAACAACCGGGTTTAGGCTGTTCCCCGTTCGCTCGCCACTACTAGGGGAATCACTGACTTGTTTTCTTTTCCTAGGGGTACTTAGATGTTTCAGTTCCCCCCGTTCGCTTCGCCAGGCCTATGTATTCAGCCTGGGATAACCGTGCTTTCGCGCGGCTGGGTTTTCCCATTCGGAAATCTCCGGATCAAAGTTTATTTAGCAACTCCCCGAAGCTTATCGCAGCTAATCACGTCCTTCATCGCCGTCCTCCGCCAAGGCATCCACCATATACTCTTAGTAGCTTGACCAAACTTGTAATCCTTGAGTCGGGGCTTCTCGAAAGAAACCCTGATCAAGGACACTCATTTGAGTCTTTAACACTTGAGATTTCTGCTTTTTGAAATTGGATTGTCTTCGCAGATCGTATGCAATTGTCAAAGATCGATTCGCGAGCCGCGGGAAACCCGCGTCTCGCTAAAGTCAGGGGGAGTTAACTCCTCCCCCTGACAACCCCCACCGTTTAAGGAGGAGATTGTCAGAAACTCTTAAACAAACTTTTCAATCTCATCTCACTGTGGAGATGAGGGGGATCGAACCCCTGACCCCCGGCTTGCAAAGCCGGTGCTCTCCCAGCTGAGCTACATCCCCTAAGAATGTTTACCAAGAATCTTCTGGTGGGCCTGGGAAGACTCGAACTTCCGACCTCACCCTTATCAGGGGTGCGCTCTAACCACCTGAGCTACAGGCCCTATAGGATCTCGGGCCTGTTGCTGCCCGACTTCAATTTGCCGGTCTTTCAAAACTGGATAGTCAACCTAATGGGAGGCGAGGATTGTCCTTTAGAAAGGAGGTGATCCAGCCGCAGGTTCCCCTACGGCTACCTTGTTACGACTTCACCCCAATCACTGTCCATACCTTGGACGGCTGCCTCCTTGCGGTTAGCTCACCGGCTTCTGGTATAAACAGCTTTCGTGGTGTGACGGGCGGTGTGTACAAGGCCCGGGAACGTATTCACCACGGCGTTCTGATCCGTGATTACTAGCGATTCCAGCTTCATGGAGTCGAGTTGCAGACTCCAATCCGAACTTGGACCGGCTTTGATGGGATTAGCTCCCCCTTGCGGGTTGGCAACCCTTTGTACCGGCCATTGTAGCACGTGTGTAGCCCTAGACATAAAGGCCATGAGGACTTGACGTCATCCCCACCTTCCTCCCGGTTAACCCGGGCAGTCTCTTTAGAGTGCCCAACTAAATGATGGCAACTAAAGATAGGGGTTGCGCTCGTTGCGGGACTTAACCCAACATCTCACGACACGAGCTGACGACAGCCATGCAGCACCTGTCTCGGAGCTCTCTTGCGAGCACTCCCTCTTTTCGGAGGGATTCTCCGGATGTCAAGTCTAGGTAAGGTTCTTCGCGTTGCGTCGAATTGAACCACATGCTCCACCGCTTGTGCGGGCCCCCGTCAATTCCTTTGAGTTTTAACCTTGCGGCCGTACTTCCCAGGCGGGATATTTAATGCGTTAGCGTCGTCACTGCGAGGTTTAAACCCGCAACAACTAATATCCATCGTTTACGGCGTGGACTACCAGGGTATCTAATCCTGTTTGCTCCCCACGCTTTCGCGTCTTAGCGTCAGTATCGATCCAGAGAACCGCTTTCGCCACCGGTGTTCCTCCCAATATCTACGAATTTCACCTCTACACTGGGAATTCCGTCCTCCTCTCTCGTACTCAAGCCAATCAGTTTCAGGCGCACTTCCTCGGTTAGGCCGAGGGCTTTCACACCTGACATAAAAGGCCGCCTACACGCGCTTTACGCCCAGTAATTCCGAACAACGCTTGCACCCTCCGTATTACCGCGGCTGCTGGCACGGAGTTAGCCGGTGCTTCCTTTGAGGGTACCGTCAATACCTATGGATGTTAGCCATAGATAGTTTCTTCCCCTCCGACAGAGCTTTACGACCCGAAGGCCTTCGTCACTCACGCGGCGTTGCTGCGTCAGGGTTTCCCCCATTGCGCAATATTCCCCACTGCTGCCTCCCGTAGGAGTCTGGACCGTGTTTCAGTTCCAGTGTGGCTGATCATCCTCTAAGATCAGCTAACCATCGTAGCCTTGGTAGGCCATTACCCTACCAACTAGCTAATGGTGCGCAGGCCCATCTTTCAGTGATAGCTTTCATGAAGAGGCCATCTTTTACCACTGCTCCCGAAGGAGTCGTGGTCTTATCCAGTATTAGCCCGTCTTTCGACAGGTTGTCCCGGACTGAAAGGCAGGTTACCTACGTGTTACTCACCCGTTCGCCGCTTTACTCATCCTTGCGGACTTTCTCGCGCGACTTGCATGTGTTAGGCACGCCGCCAGCGTTCGTTCTGAGCCAGAATCAAACTCTCCAATTAATTTATTGGACGATTACTGTACCCCGGTCGAAACCGGGGACTTAATCAAGGATGTTGATTAAAGGACTCGCTTCTTTTCAGTCGACTATCCAGTTTTCAAAGACCAAACAAAACCCTGTCTTGAGACTGCAAAAGACTAAAAACCTCAATGCTCTCCACAGGAAACCTCGAAAGATTCTCTCGAGGAGGGCGCGGTTTTATGTTCTTCAATCTTGTTTGTCAAGGAATTTGTTGAGAAAAAATAGGTAATAAAATTAGCAGGTTGCAATGGCGCTTCCTGGGCCTAATTCGAGGCTATTTTTTCTCAAAGACCTATCTCACAAGGCATGAAATCATATTGCTTCGGGCCGGGAAAAGTCAAGGTTCGGACAGAAAAAAAACGCCTTTTCCCGCAAAATCCGGCCGGAAAGCCGCGGAATGATCCGGGGCCACGCCCCTCCCCTCATTTCCAAGGCCTCCGTCGCTATTCGTCCTTAAGCTCGTATTTCCCGTCCCGGTGCAGGACCGTGAAGGTCTTGCGTGCCCCCGTCGGGATCAGGACGTTCGACTTGACGATAGGCGGAGAGGTGTCGATCTCCAGCCGGTATTCGCCCGCCCGCACCGCGAAGGGATTTTGGCTGAGCGGCGTCTCGAGGACGGGGGTATTTTTGTAATCGTAGAGCGAGAAGCTGACCTGCACCGCGTCGCGGATCGCCACTTGCAGGTCCTCGGCCCGACTCACCTTGAAGGTGCGTCCGCCCATCACCTCCGCCAGTCGTTTGAGCAGGGACTCGGTGGTGGGATCGACGTCGCTGAAATAAATCACGTGCAGGCGCAGCCGCTCCGCCTGCTTGGCCAGACGCGTCGCCACCGCGATCGGATCGCCGCCGCACTGGTCCCAGTGGTTGGCGATCAACAGGCCCACGCGGGAGCCTTGCGCCTTTTTGAGATCCTTCTCCAGCATCTCCAGGCTGCGCGCGAGCGGCAAGGTTCCCTGTGCCTGCAAGACTTCCAATTCCGTCGAGGGATTCTTCAGGGGCTTGACGTCCTCGCAATAGCCCTGACCCGCAAGCTGCGACGCGCCCAGCACGCGCGCGTTCAACCGGACATTCTGGGGCAAGGCCTGCACGAGCCCCGAGATCGCCGCCTTGGCCAGGTCGATCTTGAGCGCCTGCCCCACCGCGTCCTTCATGCCGACGGAGGCGTCGAGCAGCACCTCGACATTGTCGGGAAAGAGCATGCCCGTCGGACTCAAGCCGGGATCGGCCTGCACGACGATCTCGCCCTGCCCCAGCTGAACCTGCACCGCGTCCGTGGTGGTCGCCTGCGAATTCAGGTAGGCCCTCGCCTGGATGAAATAAGCCCCGGCGGGGAAGGCGCTGTTCGACCAAAGCAGGCGGAACGGCGCCTGAGGGCTCTCGCCGATCCACTCGCCGTCGACCAAAAACTCCACCTTCTGCACCTGCTCGAAAAGGCCGCCGCCGACCTGCGCCTCGATCTCGGCGAGATTGGAGAGGTACTCGCCGATGCCCGGCCTCAGGATCTGCACCTGAGGCACTTGCTGGTTGACGTTCACCTGGATCTGCGCGCTCTCGCTGGTGCCGTCGGTGTAAGTCTGTACCGCCTGCAGGGTATGCTCGCCTTCGGGGAGCGAGGCGGAATTGAAGGGGATCTGAAAGGGCGGACTGGTGGATTGCCCCACCTTGGCGCCGTCGACCAGCAGGTCGACCGATTGGGTCTCGACCCCCTGCGCGCGTCCGACCGAGAGCAGAACGTTGAAATTGCCCGCGACCGTGTCCTTGTCCATCGGCTTGACGAAACGCAGCGGCTTCTTGGCGACGTACTGCACCTCCACGGTCTCGGCGACGAGATCGCCCTCCTGCGTGGCGAGCATCAGGGTCAGGCGATGCGCGCCGGGCTTCACTTTCAGCGCGCCCAGGTCCACCGACTGCTGCAACAAGCTCTTCTCGAGATCGACCGGCTTCTCGTCGTCGATCTTGAGCTGCAAGGATTGTATCAAGCCGCCGTCCTGCGCCACGACCTCGAAGGACAGCTTGCCCGCCTGGAACACCGGCTTGCCTTCGGCGTCTTTCGCCCATTTCAGGCGCGGCAAGGGGGCCAGCTGGGGAAAGCTGACGGCGACTTCGCCCAGGCTCTCCGCCGCGGCGGAGAGCAATTCGAAGCCCAGCGAGGCCGGAGTCGGCGCCGCGTAGACCGAATCGCCCGGGCTTTCCACCGCGCCGAGCCCGAGAATGCTGAAAACGGCCTGCTGCTTCTTCGCCTCCGCGGCGGCGGCGTCGCGCTGCTCGGCGGTGGGCAGCTGCGCCGCGTCGGTGACGAGGATCACCTGCTTGAGCCCCTTCGCGCCGGAAAGCTTCTTGAAGGCCTGGCTCATCGGGTCGCCGCCGGCTCCCGCCGCCCCGGCCTGCAAGGCCTTGACGATCTGCTTGGGCCAAGCCGAGGCCTCCCCCGCCTGCAAGGTCTCGGCGGCGGCGGGCCCAATGACGTGCAGCCGGTCGTGCCCGCGCAGCTGCCGGGCCAGCTCGAGGATGGCCCCGGTCAACGAAGATTTCACTTGGGTCTCGACCAAGCTGGGGAGATTCACCAAGAGGGCGATCTGCCGCTCTTGCCCCAAGCGCGACGTCTCGACGCTCGCCTTCACGCCCTTGAGCGCCTTGTCCCCGCGCTCCAGCGCAAGATGCTCCGGCACGCCGGGGGCGAAGCTGCGCCCCTCCTGGTTGCGCACCATCAGAAAGGCCTGGCGCCCCTTCCCCTGCGCTCGGGAACGCGAGGCCGCGACGCTCAAGTGCATCCCGCCGGTCTTGCCGAAGCCGGGCTTGACGTTGAACACCTGCACCCGGATCGGGCTGGTCGCGGGATCCAGCAAGGTCGCCCCGAAGAAATCCTGCTTGGCCAGGCGGCCCAGCAGGGGAAGCTCGAGTCCTTGGCGGTCGAGCAGCTTGACCCCCAGCAGGGTCCCCAGCACGGCGATGCCCAGCAAGGTCCAACCGCCGCGGCGCAGGAGCGATCCCTCCGCGCGCGGATGAAAGAGCAGGGCCGCCAGCGCTCCGAGTCCGGCCAGCGGAAAGGCGATGCCCAGGGCCAAGACGCCGGGGCGCAGCAGGAGGGGCAGCTTGGCCAGGGCTGCGGGACCCCAAATGCCGTCCTCGAATTTTAACCCGGCAATCCAAGCCAGGACCGCGGCGACCACGACGACGAGACAGGCCAGCGAGGCCAAGAGCTTCGGAAAAAATCCGACCCGCTTGGTCGTGAACAAGATCCAGGCCACGACGCCGGAGGCGACGATCAGAAAGGCCCCCAGCCAAGTGTCGAGCGGAAGCTTGAAGAAATGCAGAGACTCGGGATCGGAGGTGTAAAAGCGGAAGCCCGCGTAGCAGACCAGAGCAAACCAAGCCAGCACCGTGCCCAGGAAGGCGGTGCGCCCCTCCCAGCGCCGTAATAGGGCCCCGGCCAGGCAAAGCAAGGCGAAGCCGACGGCGGCGATCGCCGGCAGGCGCAGGGCGGCCCCCTGCCGCAAGACTTCGACCAGACCTTCGGCCAAAAACAAAAAGAAGAGCAGCGCCAGACCGAAGTAGGCAGGAGAAAATTTAGGCTTGGCGTGAGGCGCGGGGGGCGCCTCTTCTTCGATTTCCGGGACCTCGAGCGCCGCTTCCGGCGGAAGCTCGGGCTTGGGCGCCTTCTTTTCGCGGGACGGCTCCGGCTTGGCGACCTTTTCTTCCCTTCGCGTCCGAGCCTCCTCCTTAGGCGGGGTCCCCCGGCCTTTCTTAGGCATGGGCTCGGTACTCTCCTCGGGCAGGGCCTCGCCGGAAGGAATCTCTCCGACCTCGTGATCGCCGGTGCGCTCTTCATCGAAGAAGGCGATGTCATGCAGATCGGAATCCTCCGCGGTCGGCGCGCGTACGATGACGGTCTCGTCGAAGCCTTCTTTCAATTGGCGGATGTCGACGTCGATGACGGTCTTGTCGAAGTCATCCGGACTGGGTTTTTTTGGGTCGTCTTTTTTGGCCATGATTCCCTACCGAAGCGCTGATGCCCCCTATTTTTAATCAGCCGGCCCGGAAATACAAAGCATAATCTTTCCAATAGCTTAAAAAGCCCAGCCCCCCTCGGTCCCGGACGCGGCCGACACCTCCCACGGCGGTAACTTCAAGAATCGCTTAAAGTTTTAAGTGTTTGACGAAGAAAAAGACCTTTGTCTAGAATTCGAAAGGCCAAGTGGGTAATATTTGAAATCACAGGAGGAATTATGGCCGTGCCCGCCAAGACCGTCACCGAGGAAAGCAGCAGTCCCTATGCCGTCAACAAGGCCCTCTTCGACGAGGCCACCTCGGTCAAGGACAAGATGAAACTGATCGAGGGCCGGCTGCAAAAGATGGAGGAGCATCGCAGCGAGGTCTCGGACTCGGTCTACCTCAAGGTCAAGACCGACTACGAGGTCCAGATCGACGAAGTCCGCGAACAATTCGAAGGAAAATGCCGGGAAATCGAGGGCGAGCTCAAGCACCTCTATCAGGCGCAATCGGAACAAGACGCCTCCCTTTCCAAACACCAAGAGATCCTGGAAGAGGCCAAATTCCGCCACAAACTGGGCGAATACAACGACAAGAAGTTCAAGGACATCGAGTCCCAGCAAAATAAAGAAATCAAAAAATACAATGACTTGCTTGAAACTATTAAAGCTTCGATCAAACAATACGAAGACATCCTCGGACGCGCCTTCGACGCCCACACGGCGCCGGCCTATGAAAAGCCCGCTTCCCCGGTAAAGAAGGTCGAGGCCGCGCCTCCGCCTCCGGCCGCCGCTCCGCCGCCTCCGGTTCAGGCCAAGGCGCCCCCCGCCGCCGCTCCGGCGCCGGTCAAGGACGAGGACACCTTGAAGACGAAGAACCCCCCAGTGGAGGATTTCGTCGAGGCCCCCCTCCCCTCCCTCGCCAAGGAAGAAGCGCCCTCCGCCGAGTCCGAGCAGGCCTTCGAGGCCAAGCTTAGCGATGAGCTCGACATGTTCCTCGAGACCGAGGGCGATTACTTCAGCCAAGAGCCCGAGGAGGCGCCGGCCGCGCCCCAGCCCACTCCGTCCGTGCCCAGCCCCGCGGCCGCCAAGCCCGAGCCCGCCCAACCCTCCGCGGTAAGCAAGACCAAGCCGGTGGAAGATTCCATCTCGACTATCCTGCGGGACATTCCCCTGGAAGACGAGGGCGGCGAGGCCGTGACCCAGGGGCCCGCCGAGGAAACCGGCTCGAACATCGACGTGCGCGAGATCCCCGCCGAGGCTTCCTTGCTACTGATCGAGGGCGACTTGGACGAGAGCGAATTCATCCTGGGAGAAAACACCAGCATCGGCCGTTCGCCCTCCAACGACATCTGCCTTAAAGAATCCAAGGTCAGCCGGCAGCACGCCGCGATCAACTTCCGCAACGGGCACTACGTGATGATCGACCTGAAGAGCTCCAACGGCATCCTCGTCAACGGCCGCAAGGTGGAGGAGGCCTACCTGCAGGATGGAGACATCGTTACGGTGGGCAGCTTCAAATTCCAGTTCAACCTGGCCTGAAGGTGACCCCGCATGAAAACGCCGCCCTGCTGGTCTTCGTCGCCGGTTACGCGGCCTTGGCCGTCGGACACCTCTTCTCTTTCAAGATCAACCGCACGGGAATCGCCCTGCTGGGCGCCATCCTGATGGTCACCGCGGGGGGCTTCCCCCCGCATCGGGCCCTGCTCTCGGTCAATTTTCCGACCCTCATCACCCTCTACGCCCTGATGATCCTCTCCGGGCAGCTCTGGCTGGCGGGATTTTTTACCTGGATCGCCCAAAAGATCGCCGTCGCCCTGGACCGCCCCAGGGTTTTCCTTTTGCAATTGATGGCCGTGTCGGCCCTGCTCTCGGCCTTTCTCATCAACGACGTGGTCTGCCTGGCCTTCACGCCGGTCGTCACCCTTGCGGTCCTCCGCAAGGGCCTCAACCCCCTGCCCTTCCTGATGGGTTTGGCGCTGTCCGCCAACATCGGGGCGACGGCGACGCCGATCGGCAACCCGCAGAACATCATGGTCAGCTCCATGGCGGGCCTGCATTTTTCCCAGTACCTCCTCTGGAGCCTGCCGCCGACGCTGCTCGCCTTGGCCGCCGCCTACGGCCTGACTTGGGCCCTGGGCCGCAAGGACTTGCAAGCCCCCGGCGCGCCGCGGGCCCTCGAGGCGGCCTTTCCCGGCCTCGACCGCCGCGAGACGGCCAAGGGATTGCTCGTCTTCGGGGTCGTCGTGGCCCTTTTCTTCACCCCCTTGCCGCGCGACCTCGTCATGTTGAGCGCCGCGGGGCTCCTGCTGCTCAGCCGGCGCATCTCCAGCACCGACCTTCTGGGCCGGGTCGACTACTCGATCCTCACTCTGTTCACGGGCCTCTTCATCATCGTGGGGGGATTGCGCGACACGCGCTTCCCCGCCATGGCCTTGCAGGCCCTGCAATCCTGGGGCATCGACCTGCACAACCCCTACCTATTGGGCCTGGTGACGGCGGCCTTCAGCAATTTGATGAGCAATGCCGCCACGGTGATGCTGCTCGCCAAGACCCTCTCCCTCCAGGACACGACCACCGCGATGGTGCTCGCCTTGTCCAACAGCTTCGCCGGAAATCTCCTGATCATCGGCAGCATCGCCAACCTGATCGTCGCCGAGCAGGCGGCGCGCCAAGGGGTGGAGATTCGCTTTCGGACCTTCGCGCGCTACGGCCTTCCCGTCACGGCGGTCTCTCTGGCGATCTTGCTGGCTTGGATTTGGCTGAGGCTGCGCTGGGGCTGAAGACGAAGCTCAATGCGCCTCGGCCCAATTGGGGCCGAGGCCGATCTCGACCTTGAGCCTCACGCGGAAGGGCACCGCGCCCTCCATGCGGCGACGCACCAGCCCGCGCAGCGCCTCCGTCTCGGAGCCCTCGGCCTCGAAGACCAGCTCGTCGTGCACTTGGAGGAGGAGGCGGGATTTCATGCCCAGCTCGCGCATTTCGGCCTCGATCTCGACCATCGCCTTCTTGATGATGTCCGCGGCGGTGCCCTGGATCACGGTGTTGAAGGCGATGCGTTCGGCGAGATTGCGCGACATGGTGTTCTTGCTGTCGATCTCGGGGACGAAGCGGCGGCGCCCCATATAGGTGCGCACCTCCTTCCTTTCGCGGGCCTCGGCCAGAACCTTCTCGCGGTATTCGCGCACGCCGGAGTATTTTTCAAAATACTGGTCGATGTATTTCTTCGCCTGGGCCTGGGTGACGCCCAACTGCCCGGAGAGTCCGAAGGGCGTCTGTCCGTAGACGACGGCGAAATTGACCGTCTTCCCCGCCGCGCGCATCGCCGGCGTGACCAGGGCCTCGTTCACCTGGAAGATGCTCGCGGCCGTCATCCGGTGGATGTCGTGCTCTTCGGCGAAGGCCGCCAGCAGGGTGGGATCGCCCGAGAGGTGCGCCAGGACCCGCAGCTCGATCTGCGAATAGTCGGCGCTGAGCAGGGAAAATCCCTCCTCGGCGACGAAGGCCCGGCGGATCTTCGCCCCGTCCTCGCTGCGGATGGGGATGTTCTGCAGATTGGGATCGCTGCTGGAGAGCCGGCCCGTCTCGGCGATGGTCTGGTTGAAGCTGGTGTGGACCCGGTGCGTCCCGGGATCGAGGATCTCGAGCAAGGCGTCGACGTAGGTCGACTTCAGTTTGGTCAGGCTGCGGTACTCGAGGATCTCCTTGGGCAGGTCGTGCACCTTGGCCAACTCGGTCAAGACGTCCACGTCGGTGGAATAACCGGTCTTGGTCTTGCGCTGGACCGGTAGCTTGAGCTTTTCGAAGAGGACGGCCCCGAGCTGCTTGGGCGACTGGATGTTGAAGGCCTCGCCCGCCAAGGCGTGGATCTTGGCCTGCTGGCCCTGGATGCGCGCGCCGAACTCGGCCTGCAGGCCCTCGAGGAATTTCTTGTCCACCTTGATCCCGCGCCGTTCCATCTCCTCGAGGACCAGGCTTAAGGGGATTTCCACGTCATGGAACAAGTCCCAAAGACCTGCCTCCTTCAGCATGGGCTGGAAGAGCTCAGACAGCTGCCAGGTGACGTCGGCGTCCTCGCAGCTGTACTCCGCGGCCGCTTGGGGATCGACGGCGGAGAAGTCGCCTCCCTTCCCCGCCACCTCCTCGAAGGAGATCATCTTGTGGTCGAGGTGGCGGGCGGCCAGGTTGTCCAGCTTGTGGCTGGCCGCCGGATCCAGCAGGTAGCTGGCCAGCATGGTGTCGCAGCTCAAGCCGGCCACACGGAGGCCGTGATTGCGCAGGACGTGGGAGTCGTACTTGAAATGCTGGGCGATCTTGGCGAGCGCCGGATCTTCGAGGACGGGCTTGAGCGCCGCCAGCGTCGGCTCGAGGGCGAGCTGGCGCGCGGCATTGGAATGGCCGACCGGCAGGTAGTAGGCCTCCCCGGCCGCGGTCGCGAAGGAAAGCCCCACCAGGCGCGCCTTCAGGGGGTCGAGCGAGGTGGTCTCGGTGTCGAAGGCGAAGGACTCGACGGCGCGTATTCTTGCGAGGAATTCGGCAAAGGCCTCGGGGCCGTCCACCAGGCGATAGCCCTCGGCGGAAAGGCGTTTCGCCGAGCCGCCGAATTCTTTGAGCAGCGCGTGGAACTCCAGCTCGGAGAAAAGCTCCCGGCACAGGTCGGCCTTCGGCTCGCGGCGCTGAAAATCCTCGTAGGCGAAATGCATCGGGACGTCCTCGCGCAGCGTCGCCAGGCGCTTGGAGAGAAAGGCCTGGTCCCGGTAGGTCTTGAGATCCTCGGCCTTCTTTCCCTTCAACTCGGACAAATGCTCGTAGACGCCCTCCAACGAGCCGTACTGCTGCACCAGTTGCCCGGCGGTCTTGGGACCGATGCCCGGCACGCCGGGGATGTTGTCGCTGGAATCGCCCATCAGGCCCAGGACGTCGACGACCTGCTCGGGCTTCACGCCGAACTTCTCCCTCACCCCCTCGACGTCGATGCGCTTCGCCTTCATCTCGTCGAGCAGGACGATGTGGTGGTTGACCAGCTGCATCAGGTCTTTGTCGCCCGTCACGATCACGACCGGATTTTCCGCCGGCACCAGGCGCTTCGCCACCGTCGCGATGATGTCGTCGGCCTCGAAGCCGGGCAGCTCGAGCTGGGGGATGTTCAGGGCCGACACGACCTTCTTGATGTAGTCGAATTGGGGGATCAGGTCGTCGGGCGGCACCTCGCGGTTGGCCTTGTAGGCCTCGAATTCCTGTTTTCGAAAACTCGGCTCCTTGGAGTCGAAGACCATCACCAGGTATTCCGGCTTCTCCTCCTTGAGCAGGCGCAAGAGCATCTGCGTGAAGCCGTAAACCGCGTTGGTGGGTAACCCCTTCGAATTGCTCAGGTGCCGGATCGCGTAATAGGCGCGGAAGATATAGGAGGAGCCGTCGACGATGTAGAGTACGGGCCGCTTCGCCATGGCCGACGGTATAGCCTTGTCCTTTTGCAGCCGCCAGCGCTAAAATTTCAGGGAGTTCGGAAGGAGGCCCCCATGAAACGCCACCCCCACGAAACCACGGTCTGCGCCCTGTTTCCAACCCCCGCCGAGGCCCAGGCCGCCATCAACGCCTTGGCCCCCATGCAGCTGGACAAGGAGGACATCAGCCTGATCCTCAGCGAGGAGGCCTACCAAAAGGAAGAGTTGGTCCACACCGTCTTGGGAGAGTACCTGCACCAAGAATCGGTCCACGCCGGAAAAGTCGGCGGCATCGCGGGCGCGCTGGTCGCGGGGCTCACCGCCGTCGCCGCCATGGTCTCCGGCGGCGCCGGGCTGCTGGCGGCCGGGCCGATCGTCGCCGTCCTCGCCACGGCCGGCGGCATGGTCGGCGGCCTCCTGGGCGCCGGCTTCACGGAGGAAGAGGCCAAGGTCATCGACGAGGGCATCCGCAAAGGCGACGTCCTGGTCGTCGTCCACGCGGAAAACCGCGAGCTCAGCCATCGGGCCGAGGAGATCTTCAAGGCGCAGCGCGCCTTGAAGGTGCGGCATCACCACTGATTGTCGGCGCAAATTTATTCTTGGGAGTGCTCTTCGCCGTTGCGGGTCAATCTCGAGATGGCTCCCGGTCCGTTGCGCTCGAAAAACTGGAAGATGGGAATCGCGTCGAGCATCTCCCGATGCTCTTGATAGAAGGGGTCTAGGTATCGGCTCAACACCTCCCTCACTTGGTCGTGAACCTCGGCCATCGGCCGTTCGTAAAGGGGCGCAAGCTCCGAAAGCATTTCACGGCGCGGCCTGAAGTCCTCGGGCTGTTCCAGAAACAGGCGCAGCAACGCGGGATTGATGCCCTCGACCTTGCCGGCCAGGGCCTCCTCGATAGGAAGGCTGCGCAGGGGGATGATCCGGTATTCCAGAGGTCCGCGCTCGATACGGCTGGAATACCGCTCGAAATCGCGCAGGAAGCTGCCCAAGGGCATCCCGTCGAAATAGTCCGCGCTCGCCAGATCCTGGTACTCGGGGTTCTCCTTGAATTCGCTCTTCAGGCGGCTGAGCAGGTGGTGACTCAACACGCGCGGACGGTTGTCGGAGGCGCGGTAGACGCTGAAGGCGTCGACCAAGCGCCCGCCGTCGTAAACGCCGATGATCGTGCCCCGTTCCGGACGGGTGAAGGCGGACTTGATCGCGCTGTTCAAGGGGCCGCCGAAATAACCCAGGATCATCGGCCAGCCTTGGGAGCCCTGGAGGAAATTGTCCAGCACCTGAGCGTGCTCGGCCGCCGCATTCCTCAATTGATTGGCCGTCGTCGGTTCCCGGGAGCCCGGAACCAACCAGCGGGCGTCTTTGGGCGGTGCAGACTCCGGCGGAGCGCTATCGGCCGCTTCGCCGCGCAGACCCTGAAGCCGGTTGACCAATGGATTCAAGGCCTGGAAATACTCGCCGCTCACCGGCTCCCGATATTCCGAGCCGGCGACGATACGGCGCTGGTTGACGGTAATCTCGACCTCGTCGGCCGGACGGACCTGCCGGAAGGCCGTCAGGATCTGTTGCAAGGTGTATTCCAGCTCGCCGCGTTCCGCCGCGTTCCGCCGCGGGTCGAGGCCGGTGGTCTCGATCTCGATGTGCACCCTGGCCCCTTCGGGGAAGCTGCGCAGGAACATCCCCATTTGCGTGATGCGGTTCATGACCCCGCGGCCGTCGACGCGGATGAAGGCACGGTAGCTGTCGCGCCGGCCGTTCGGCTCCATCATCTTGATGATGAACATGTTGCCGTAGGGCGGGCGGATGATGGGGCTGCGCATCAGGCGTTGCGGGGTGCCGACCAACATGGCGGCCTTCAGGGCCCGGACAACCTCCAGCTGCCGCGCGACGGTATCGTTGTTCTCGTCCGTGGAAGGTTTTGCCTGGTATTGCGCGAGGCGTCTCAACTCGCCGTCCAGCAACATCAAGCCCCGTTCGCTCTTGCCCTCCAAGGCGCGCCGCAAATTCGCCTCGCGGACCATCGAGATGTCGCCGCGCAGCGCCCGCCGTACGAATTCCGGCAGGACGGGCGGCGGCGTCAGCGGCACGGCGGGAAAGAAGCGACCGAAGGCATCGTAAAAAGCCTGCGCCAAACGCCGATGCTCGATGGGGTGCCTTTCGAAATTGTAATACTCCATCAAGGGCGGCAGGCTGTTGACGCCCTCCTGGGTCATGGCCGGCGAGCCATCGGGCTTGCGCGGCAGCAATTCATCGGGGCGGTAGGGAGAGCCCATCTCGCGCCACATCGCGACGATGCCTTGGGCTATGCCGCGCTTGGGGTTTCGGGTCGTCGCGATACGCGGGTTGTTTACGACGTGGTCATTGAGGAACTGACGCATCGCCTCCGGTTGGTTGACGTCGATCTTACGGGCCAAGTCAACCACGCGGAACACCTCCTCCATCGAGATCTCCGAGCAGCGCCAAAAGTCGTTGCGCACCTCGAGACGGTACCGGGCGCGCAAGGGGTTGATGCCGACCTCGTTGTAGACGAGGAGGCCTTCCATCAGGCCGAAGAGGGGCTCGCGGATTTCGGCCTCGAAGCGCCCTCGGGCCTGGGCGACGTCCGTCGCGCCGTCCATCATCTGCCGCGCCAGGCTCACGGACTGTTCCCCCGCGATAAGCGTCGTGACGTTCTTCGCGGCCTTGCCCAACTCGGTGGAATGCTGGTGATGAGTGAAGTCCGCCCGCAGAAAGCCGTTGTCGCGGGAAGGCCCGGTGAAGGCATAGGTCACCAGCTCGGCCTCGGGCGAACGATGGCTGTCCTCGATCTCGGGCCCGGCAAAGACCATTTCGACGGGTTGACCGCGCCAGAGAAATTTTCCGGGAATATAGCCGCCGCCGCTCACCACGCGCACGTCCTCGCGGCCGTTCGCGCGCAGCGCCTGGTTGATGAATTGATAGGGAAGGATCGTCCGCCGGTCCCCGGGCGCCGCCTGGTAAGGACCGCGTTTCTCCGGCCCGATGAAGCCGCCGATTACCTCGAGAAGGACGGCGTTTTCGGGGAGGCCCCGGATGTACTCGGGCGTGAGCACCTCGTGGAGCTTGTCGCTGGGGACGTTGAGGAATTGCAGGCGCACGGTCCGCTGCAGCATTTCCCGCGTGATGCCCTCGTAGCCTTGGGGCCCGACGGCGACGATCTTCGGGTCCTGCGCGTAGTTGATCTGCATGCCGCGCAGGTTGGTGTTGGCCTCGTAGGTGCCCCGCTCGTTGATCTCGTTCGCGACCTGGGGTTGGCGCGCGCTGACGAAGAGCCGCGTCCGCCAAGAATGGCCTCCCGGGCGGATCTGGTGGCGGTAGAGCGCCAAAAGGCCCATCATGTCGCCCGAACCGATCGAGAGGACGGCCTCGTGCGGCTGCAGCACCTCGGAACCCCGCGCGATCTCGCCCGAAGGCAGGGTGAAATGCGGGCCCAAGAGGTCGACCAAGACCCGCTTGAATTCGGGATAAGAGACGTAAATATCGGGATCCACGGATTCCCACAGGGTGTTCAGGATGCGGCGCTGGTTGGAGCGAGGCAGGTACTCGACGACGTTGACCATTTCGTCCGCCGCGCGGATAGCCCCTTGCAAATTCTCCGGCAACAACTCCATCGGTTCGCTTAACGACAGCCTGGAGAACCCCTCGTGGATCTCCCGCATGCGGGCCTGGAGGGCCAGGCCCAAGCCGCGCCCGAAATGCTGCTCGTTGATCTGCCCGATATCCTCCCGGCGAAAGCGTATCTGCTGAAGGATCTCGGCCTGCACCGGCTCCGGCAGGAGCCGGATCAGCTTCGGCGGGGCGATTTCGGGCTCGAAGCGGTCCACCAAGTTGCTCAGGCTGTCGACCGTGTTGCCCCTGCGCTCGGGCAAAGTCGCCTTGGGCTCCTGCGCCGCGCGCCGCGCCGCCCCCGCGGGGGCCGGAAGCTCCATGCTGAAACTGGTGCCGCCCTTCGGGCCCTCCGGATCCATCGACATCATGGCGATGTGACTGCGCGCCTCGGCCGTCCCGTCGGCGCCGCGCCGGCCGCGCCCCGCCCCCGCGGTCGCCTCGGCCGGAATCAGGCCGCCCGCCGCGCCGCCGTCGAAAAAGTCCCTCAGCCCGGCGCCCAACCGGGCGCGGCCGTCCGCCAAGGCCTGCTGCTCGAGCAGGCGCCCGCGCATCTCGAGGTCTTGGGTGTAGGCCTGGAAGCGCGGCCCCAGGGCATGGTGCGAGAGCCGGCCGCCGACGTGAAACTGCAGCAGCATCGCCAGCGAATCGACCATCGTCGTCGCGCCGTCCACGTGCGGGCGCAGGCCCGCGGCCTCCTCGAGGCGGTGGCCGAGCAGGATCCCGCCCAACATCCCGCCTTGGTGCAGGACGCCGTGGGCCAAGCGCTCGCCCGACCCCATCAGGGCCGGATGGGGCGTGGAGGCCAGGCGCCGCGACAGACCGGAGGCCAAGGCGCCGCTCAGCTTGAGGGCGCCCAAGGTCAGGGCGAGGCCGGAGATTTCCCGGATATTGCTGCGCAGGTCCCAGGCCTGGCTGCCGGGCGCGATCGCCTCGTGCAGGCCCTTCGTCGTCGCCCAGAAGGCGGGCACCTCGAGGGCGAAGGCCCCGGTGGAGGCCAGCGCGCGCGCCGCCACCGCCGAGCGCCCCGGCGTCGCCAGCAGGCGCGACAAAAAGGCGGTGCGCGCGGTCGAAAAGACGAGACTGCCCGTGGCCATACCCGCGATCATCACCGGGTCGGAGGCCTCCTGAGCCAGACGGCGGCCGAGGAACTCGACGCGGTTGCCGATGGCCCCGCGACCCTGGATCGCGTCCAGCCGCTCCGTGGCGCGGCTGCGCAGCCCTTCGGACGCGCCGGGGAGCAGGAATTCCCCCCCCGCGTCGCGCTGCGATAAAAATTGGTAGACCAGACCGGCCGCCGGAATTCGGTTCGCGCCCTCTTCCCGTTGGGCCCATTGCAAGAGAGCCTCGGCGAAGAGTTGGCCGTCGGTTTCCCGGGAGATCGCGATCAACTCCTCGAGGGAGAAGCCGGGAAGCTGGGAGCGGAGGCGGACGCGTTGCGCGGCGCCCAGACGCCCCACGGCGGAGGCGAGGTCGCCGGCCTCCCCGGTCCGCAAGGCCTCCCGCAAGGGCCCGGCCGTGTCCGAGGGAAAAACGAGCTGATCGAGGAGATAGGCCAGGGTCGCGGCGCCGGCGGCAGGCTGGGACCGGGCTGCGGACCCGCGGGCAAGCCCCCACCCCGACCCAAAAGCGGGTAAGTCCCGATCCAACAAGCTGCGTGGGAGATTCGTCATCTCATGCCCTGGTTTATTATTACCGACATAAGCCCATGAAAATCATGAAAAATATTCGGCAACCCTCACCGTGACCCGTTCCGAAAAATTTCGGCTAACTCTTCAATAAATCGGCGATTTTTAACAAGGGTTGTGGGGATTATTCCGGCCGCGACCGCAGGGGGCCGACCCCGGGCTGGAAGCCGAACTTCTCGTAGAGTTGATAGAGGGGGTTGCCATGCAGGGCCGGGGCGTCCTCGGGAAAGAACTCCCGGAGGGCGGGCTCCGCAAGCGCGGCGAAGCGCCTCCCCGCCTCCTCGGGCGGCAGCTCGTAGAGCGCGTCGCTGGCCCGGATCAAGGCCTCGCCCCTCTCCCCGGAAAGCATGAGGTAGACCTTCAGGATGGCCGGATTGATCCGCGGATTTCTTCCGATCAAGGCCTCCTCGACGGGGGTGGAGCGCAACGCGATGGGACGGACCTCGGTGACGGAAATACCGTCGCGCCGGGCATAGTCTTGGTAATCGCGGATGAAGGCCTCCACGGGCATGCCTTGAAAGAAATCCACCGAGCTCAGGTTTTGGTAGCCCCGGCCGTCCGGGAGGACGCGGCGGAAATCGGTCAGCAGGTGGTGGGAAAGCACCCGCGCCTCCCCCGAGTCGTAACGGTAGACCGCGAAGGTGTCGACCAGCCGGTCTCCCGAGTAAATCCCCATCAGCGTGGATTTTTCCGGACGCGTCAGCATGGCGCGAATCCCCGATTGGATCGGGCCCTCCGAGGGAGTCAACAGCATCACCCAACCGTTGCCCTCGGTCAGGAGGCGGTCGGTCACGCCGTTGGTCTCGTGGCGGGGGCTGCGCAGCAAGGCGCGGACCTCTTCCCGGCCGACCGCTTCGTCCGGGGCGCGTTTCAAGACCCACCGGGCGAGGGGCTCCAGGGATTGATAGAAGGCGTCCGAGGGGGGCTCGCGGCGCAGCGAGGCCTCGCTCTCGGTGCTGCGGCGGTCGATGCTCAGGCGGATGCCGCCCGGCCGCTGCGACTGGAAGGCGCGGACGATCTCGCGCCCGGTCAGCTCGAGCTCGAAGAGCTTTTGGAAGTTTTGCGGGGTTCGGGAGTCCTCGGGAATGCGGATGTCGATCTCGACGGGATCCTCGGGCGGGAAACGGCGCAGCAGCATCCCCAGCTGCGTCAGGCGTTTTACGGCCTCGTCCAGGTTGAGACGGACGAAGACCTGATGGGTGGGGCGTTCCCCCTCGGCGTCCCGGCGCACGATGACGAAGGCATTCTCGTAAGGCCCGATCGGGCGCGGGATGCGCAGGGCGGAGACGAATTGGCCGCGGATCGCCGCCTCCTTCAGCTGGCGGACGAACTCGACTTGGCGCTGCAGCAGGGCCTCGCGCTCGCGCATTTCCCCCGACATTTCAACCGTGTTTTCCGTCGCACCGGTGCGAATCGCCCGGCGGGCATGTTGGACGCGGGCATGGTAGACGCTCAAGCGGCGCAACTCGCGCCCCAGGAAAGCCAGGGTGCGCTCGTCGCTCCCCTCGAGGGCGTGCCGGAGCCGCCCGGCGTTGATGCCGGTGTCGCGGAGCACGGCCTGCATGGCCCGGGCCTCGGCCGTCCGCGGTTGCCGGTCGATCGCCCAGCGCAGGTATTCCCGGATCTCCGGCGGACGCTCCAGCCGCTTGCCGAAAACCCGCTCGTGCAGCTCGTAGACGGCGTCGGGGAGGCGCCGCTGCTCGATGTCGCGCCGCGGATTGTGGTAGAGTCGAAGGATCGGGTCGAGGCTATTGCGCCCCTCGACGGTGACATTGGGGCCGACCTCGCCGTAGTCCCGGAAGGGCAGGCCGTGCTCGACCAGCATCTCATGCAAAGCTCGCGCGATGCCGTAGCGCGGGTTGCGCGTTGTCGCGACCCGCCGGTCGCGGGGCGCCTCGAATACCTCGGTCTTCAGCAAGTTATGGATGTCGTCGGCGCTCGCCTCGCGGATATTCATGCGGCGGGCGCGGCGAAACAGCTCGACCAAGTTGTCGAAGTAGATCGTCGCGCATTCGTCGAAATCCATCCAGACCTCGGGCTTGTAGTCGGCCACGCGGGGCTTCATGCCCTCGTTTTGCAGCAGCACCGAGCGCATCATGTCTTTGATCTGTTCGCGCGCCTCCGCGTAGCGGCCCCGGCCCAGGTCCAGCAGCTCGCGGTAGCGGGGGTTGTCGGGCGCCAGGTCCTGCTGGGCCTCGACGACTTCGCGGGCGATCCTACCCGCCCGCCATCCCGCCTCGAGGGTGAAGACGTTCTTCAGGACCTTGCCGACGTTGGACGAGCGCTCCCAGTGCGAAAGCGTGGCGGTGACGTAATCGTTGCTGAGGGTGTCTCCGGCCAGCAGCCTTGCGACCAGGCGGGCCGCCTCGCGCGGCGCGCCGGGATTGGCCTCGTCTTCCCTCGCCGAAAGGCTGATCGAGACCCGCTCGCCGGACCAAAGCTTGTCGGCGGGGACATAGCCCGAGAGGCTCACGATCTCGACGTCGCCCCGTCCGAAACGATCCAGGCGCTCGCGGACGAAGTCGCTGGGAAACTGCGGGGCCTCGTCCTTGGGCTCGACCACCCCGCCTATCGCGGAGATCAGTATCGCGCGCTCCGGCAAGTGCCTGACGAAGGATTCCGTGAGGATCTCGGGGAGGGCCATGGCGGGCACGTTGAGCATCTGCACCCGCACCGTGCGGTACAGGGCCCGCGCGACCGCCTCGCTGTTGGCCAAGTCCTGGCCGTTGAAGTAGACCGGCTCGATGGGGACGTCGCCCTCGAAGTTATGGCTCATGGCCGGCGACATGAAAGGATTCTTGCCCGTGGTTCTCAGGCCCTTCACGGCGTTGTAGTTGGCCTCGGTGGCGAAGAGTCGCGCATACCAGGGCAGCCCTCCCGGCACCACGCGCCGACTGATCACCCGCAGCCAGGAGGACATGGCGCCGGCGCCGTGGGAGAGGACCGCGGACTCGGGTCCGATCACCTCGTCGCCGCGGGCGACCTCGCCCTCCGGCATCGCGAGACGCGGGCCTTTCAGCAGGCGAATCACGCTCAGCAACTCCTGGTAGACCGATTGGCCTTCCGGGCGAAGTTGTTCCCGCGCGGCGTCCAACATTTCCAATTGGTTCGAGCGCAGGGCGTACTGCGTGATCTGCATCAGCTCCGCGGCCGAATCGAGGGCCTCGCGCAGCTCCCCTGGCAGGGTCTCGTAGCGGGGCACGCGGGAGAAGTCCGCTTCCAAAAGTGGAGCCTCCGCCAGGGCCCGCAAGGGCTCGTAGGCCGGGTGCCGGGCGATCTCGCCGAGCCTCGCCTCAAGGGCCTCGCCCACCGCGTTGCCTAAATCGGCGTCGCTGGTCCGGGCCCACTCGCCGGTGCGCGACTCGAGACGGGAAGTGATCTCAAAATGAATGGGTAAGCCCCGAACGGCCTGTAGGATCTCGTCGGCGCCCAAGGGCGGGGCGAACAAATCGTCTTGGGTCCGGCCCGTGCGCTCGGGCAAGGCGGACGGAATGTCGATGCGAATGCCGCGCTCGCGCGCCGGGTTCACGGGGGTCGAGGCCTTCGAGCCCTCCCCTCCCATCATCGCCATCGCCCCGGGCGGAAGCTCGCCGGGACTCAGCTCGGAGGGACCGAGCCCGCCGCCGGCGCCATTCGTCGCCATCGCATAGACGGGCCAGCCCAAGCCGGTCGAAGACCCCGGACCGCCGAGGCCGCCGCGCAGGCGCCCCGCCAGCTCCGCGAGGGCCAGGCCCTCGATCCGGCGACTCCGCGTCTCCAGCTCGCGGGTGTAGGCCTGAAATCCCGGCCCCAAGGCGGTCTGCGAAAGCCGGCCGCCGACGTGAAACTGCAAGAGCATCCCCAAGGAATCGATCAGGGCGGTCGCGCCGTCCAGGTGGGGCCTTAAGCCCACCGCTTCCTCGAGCCGATGTCCGACCATAATGCCGCCGAGCATCCCGCCCTGCTGCAGTAGGCCGTGGCCCAGGCGTTCCCCGGCGCTCCAATCCAGCGGATTCGGGCTCCGCGCCAAACGGCGGGACAGGGCGCCGCTCGCCAGCCCGCTCAGCTTGAGCGCGCCCAACGTCAGGCCCAGGCCCGCAAGCTCGCGGGCGTTGGTCGCCAAATCCCAGCGCTGGCTGCCGGGCGCGATGGCCTCGTTTAAGCCCTTGGTCGTCGCCCAGAAGGCCGGCACCTCGAGCAGGAATGCCCCCGTCGAGGCCAGGGCCCGGGCGCCCAGGACCGAGCGCGTCGGCGCGGCCAACAGGCGCGAAAGGAAGGCGGTGCGCGCGGTGGAAAAGACGAAGCTCCCCGTCGCCATGCCGGCGATCATCACCGGGTTGGAGGCCTCGCGCGCCAGGCGGCGCAGGAGGAATTCCGCGCGGGGCCCCGCGGCGCCGCGCCCGAGAATCGCATCGAGGCGTCGGGCGGCCTGGGCCCGAAGGCCTTCGCCGGCGCCGGCCAGCAAGAAGTCCCCGCCCGTCTCCCGCTGGGCGAAGGCGCCGTATACCAGGCCGGCGGCGTCGAGCCGGTCCTCGGCCTCTTGCCGCCGGGCCCAATGGTACAGCGACTGGGCGAAAAGTTCGGGGTCGCTTTCTTGGGAAATGGAAAGAAGCTCTTGGAGGGCGGCCTCGGGCAGGTGCGCGGCGAGTCGGGATCTATCGGCGGCTCGCAAGCGGCTCAAGGCGCCGCGCAGGTCTTCGGCCGCGCCGCTGGACAGGACCTCGCGAAAGGGATGCGCCCCCGCCGCGCCTTCGGGCGCCGCGAAACCGATTTGGTCCAGGAGGGACGCGAGGACGGCGACGTGCGCGGACGCGTTCCGGGAAGCGGCCCGCGGGCCCTCCCGCGACGTCTCGCCCGAAGCGGTTGCACCCCCGCCGAGGATCCGTTGAGAAAAATCGGTCATCATCTGCGGACGGCGAAAAAAACCGCCCGCCTCCCTGCGAAAAAAAAACCAAAATTTGCGGTCGATATGGAAATCTCTCGACAAAAAAAAATGAGAGTTGTGAGGGATTATGCAATCCGGAAAAAAAAGGGAAGGTTTTTTAGGTTCTGCACAGAATTTATTTGCGAACCACGGCCTTACTTCCGGCCCAGAAGATATTGCTGCGCCAAGTCAAAATAATGCTCGGCCGACAGGGCCAATCCCGTGATCTCCTCCTCGCGCAGCGGCCGGATCACCTTGCAGGGCGAACCCAGGGCCAGGACCCGCGGCGGGATGACGGTGCCGGGAGTGACCAGCGATCCGGCGCCGATCAGGCTCTCCTCCCCCACCTCGGCCCCGTCCAAGACCACCGAGCCCATTCCGATCAGGGCGCGGCGCCGCACCGTGCAGCCGTGCAGGATCACCCGGTGCCCCACCGTCACCTCGTCCTCGATCGCGGTCGCATGGACGCCTCCGGTGACGTGGATCGTGCAGTTGTCCTGGATATTGGTCTTGCGGCCGATGCGAATCGGGAAGACATCCCCTCGTACCACCGTGTTGAACCAGATCGAGGACCCCTCGCCCACCGTCACGTCGCCGATGACGTGGCTCCCCTCCGCGAGGAAGACTCCCTCGCCGAGCGCCGGCCATTTATCCTGGTAGGGATGGATCATGCCTCAGCAGCACTTATCGTGAGTCTCCGGATAGAGCTTGTGGCTCTGGTAAAGCAGGACGCCCAGGTAAACGAACAACAGGGCCCCCAGGATCGCGCCGACCAGGTCGGCCAGGCCGTCGTAGAGCGAGGCGTCGCGCCCGGGGACGAAATACTGATGAAACTCGTCGACCGCGCCCAGCAACCCGGCCAAGCCCGCGCCCACAACCACGCCCCAGACCCGCGGCAGGTCCCAGGTGAGCATGATCCCGCGCGCGGCCAGGAAGCCCATCACCGCGTACTCGAGGACGTGCAGCAGCTTGTCGACCCCCGCGCCCACCTGGACCGAGCGCGAGGAGACAAAGAAGATCAGCCCGAAGTAGGCCAGCACCGGTCCCCAGTTTTTTAGAAATTTCTTCATGTCTCTTTCTAGGCTGTTGAAAAACTGCCTTTATTCCCGCCGGAGTAAATCCGGCTCCATATGCCTGTGGTTTTTCAACAGCTTGTCACATCTTGTACTTGCCGAAATCCTCAGGCGAGAGGTTCTCGAGGATCTCGGTCCACTTCTGTTGCTTGGCCTTGTCCTCATCCAGGGTCTTGGAGAGGTCGATGCGCCGGGATTTTTCCATGACCCGGCGGTCGACGAAGATCGGCGATGAGGTGCGCAGGGCCAGGGCAATGGCGTCGCTGGGCCGCGAGTCCATGACGATCTCTTCATCGTCTTTCCGCAAAAATATCTTCGCGTAAAAGGTATTGTCGGCCAGGTCGTTGACCTCGACCTTCGAGACCTTGACGTCCAGCTCGCCCAGGATGTTGCGCAGCAGGTCGTGGGTCATGGGCCGGGCCAGCTGGATCTTCTCGAGCTCGGTCGCGATCGCCGAGGCCTCGATCAAGCCGATCCAGATGGGCAGCGCCATCTTCTCCTCGAAGTCCTTCAGGATGATGATCGGCATGTTGGTGAAGGGGTCGATGGTCAGCCCCGTCACCTTCATCCGGATCAGCGGCGCGTTGTCCTCAGTCATGTTTGGCTCCGATCAAGGAATTGGGCCCGGCGTGGGTCACCCTCACCTTCACGATTTTGCCGACGTCGGCGTCCGTCCCCTCGAAATGGACGACGTGGTTCTGCGAGCTGCGCCCCGCGTAGGTGTCGCCGCTGCGCGAGGGGCCTTCGACCAGGACCTCGAGATCCTTGCCTTCGTAAGAACGATTCTTCTCCCAGCCGATGCGGTTTTGCAAGGCCTGAAGGCGCTGCAGGCGCTCGTGCTTCACCGCCTCGGGGACGTCGTCTTTGAAGTAGAGCCCCGCCGTGGTCTTGGGCCGCTCCGAATAGACGAAGGAGTAGACCGAATCGTAGCGCAGCTCTTCCAGCAAGTCCATGCTGGCCTGGAACTCCTCTTCCGTCTCGCCGCAGAATCCGACGATGAGGTCGGTGCCCAGCGCGATGTCGGGCCTTGCCTCGCGCAGGCGCCGCGCCTTGGCGGCGTATTCGTCGCGGGTGTAGCCGCGGTACATGCGCTCGAGGACCGCATTGGAGCCGGACTGCACCGGGAGGTGGAAGTGCGAGGCCAGCTTCGCGTTGACGCGGAACTCCTCGATCAACTCGTCGGAGAGGTCCTTGGGGTGCGAGGTGGTGAAGCGGATCCGCCGGATGCCGGTCTCTTCGGCGAGGCGGCGCAGCAGTCGCGGGAAGGACAGCGCGTTGGGGTCGCGGGCGTGGCGGCCCACGCCGTAGGAATTGACGTTCTGCCCGAGCAAGGTGACCTCTTGGGTGCCGCGCTCGGAGAGCTCGCGGACCTCGGCGACGATCTCGTCGGCGTCGCGGCAGACCTCGCGGCCGCGCACGAAGGGCACGATGCAGAAAGAGCAGAAATTGTCGCAGCCCTTCATGATGGTGACGAAGGCCTTGTGGGCGCCCTCTTCCTCGTCGGGGAGCAGGTTGAGAAACCGGTACTCCTCGCGCTTCTCGAGCTTGACCGCGGCGAGGTGCTGGCCGCCCTCTCGCCGCACCCGCTCGACCAGTTCGGGCAGGCGCCCGGTGTGGTCGGGACCCAAGACGAGGTCGAGGTAGGGAAAGCGCTTTTGCAGGCGGACGCCTTCGGCCTGGGCCTGGCAGCCCGTCACGCCCAGGACGAGATCGGGATTTTTCAGCTTGAGGGAACGAAAGCGGCCGACGTCGCTGTAGACCTTCTGGCTGGCCTTCTCACGGATGCTGCAGGTGTTGATGAGGATCACCGAGGCTTCTTCCGGATCGTCCGTCGGCGCGTAACCCTGCCGCGCGAGCAGACGCCCCATCTGGGAGCCGTCCAGCTCGTTCATCTGGCAGCCGTAGGTTTTGAGATAGTATTTTTCCGCCATAAGCTTCGGAATTACTTCTGAATTCCGAGCTCTACCCGGCTTAACCGTGGCCTGTCAATCGCGGAGCGGACGCGCCGAACGAGACCCCGCCCAGGCGCATGGCGAGCGCATGGCGTGGGTTTACGCCGGCGCCCGTCCCGCCGCCCCCGACGCCCATGCCCAACAGGTGCTCGCGGGCCGAGGCCAGCTCGGTCTCGGCGCGGGCGCGGATGACCGGGTCGACGATCTCGCCCGCGGAATCCACCAGTCCGATGCGCCGGGCGACCGCCAGGTAGGGTTCCGCCGCCGCGGCGTCCCCGCTGCCTCGGGCCTGAAGAATTCTCAGCGCCAGGCTCACCCGCCGCTGCGCGAGGATGTCCGCCTCGGCGGGCGCATGCTCGGGGAAGAGATGCCGCAGAAGCGCCCCTTCCTGTCCCGGCCGCAGCGCACCGCGCTCGTCGAAGAGGCCGCGCATCGCGGCGTTCTCGGGCAGGTCGAACTGGCTCATGGAGGCCAAGTCGTTGCGCAGGGCGTGGAGCGAGATACGGTCCAAGGCCTGCTCGACCTCGGCTCGGCTCAGGCGGTAGCCGCGGAATTGGCGTTGGATGTAGGCGACCTGGTCCTCGGGATGGTCGCCGGTAAAGCGGCGGGCCACCGTCGGGTCCTGGAGCTGGTCGAGGATGTCGCGCACCGGGATTTCCCGGCCGCCGGGGAGGCGGATGTCTTCCAGGCGGCTCTCGCCGCGCAGGAAACTCCAATCGACCCGCGTGTAGAAATCCGGATCGAGGCTCGCGCCGCCGGAGCCGAAGAAGGCGTGGTGGCGCAGCGTCTCGTCGGCGCGTCGGGTGGTGTCGACCGAGAAGGCGCGCAATTCCTCGCGGGCCGCATTCTGGTAACGGTTGGGCCGGAAGCCGAAGCCGTCCAGCTCGACGGAGTCCCACCAAGCGGACACCTGGGGCGCGATCATCTCGAAGGCCCCGTCGACGACGCCGCGCAGCAGACCCTCGTCGCGGTCGTGCAGCTCGTTGGCGCGCTGGTAGACCATGTTCATCGTGGCGGCGCCGGACGAGCCGTGCTGCCAGCGGTTGACCCCGGAGAAGGCCATGTCGGCGATGAAACCGGCGGCGAAGGCGCGGCTGGCCCAGCGCATCCCTCGTGTCTCGAAAATCGCGGGTCCGCGGTTGCCAACCGCGATCCGATAAACGTCGGGCAGGAAGAAGGAGCCGAAGCGTATCGCGTTGCGAGCCGTCGAGCCCTCGGCGAACTGGCTGCCGATCGTGCGGTCGACGATGGCCGAGGCCATCAGGCCGGGGCCCATGCCCCAAGCCGCGCGGAAGGGCATGGTGACCAGGCCGCGCGCCCCGTTGAAGGTCATGCGGGTGAGGCCGCCGCGCAGGCCGTAATTGCGGGTCAGCGAGTCGAACAGCGCCCGCCCCAGGCTGCCGCGCGCCTCGTAGGTGAACTGGACCGCGGCCTCGCCGCCCGCCGCCACGGCGCGGGTCTCGACGAAGCCGAAGGCCTGGCCGAGCGAGCGGTTGAGAAAGACCTCGTTGATCGCCCCGGCGCCCACGCCGGTGAGGTGGCTCAAGCCCACGACGAACATGAAGCGCTCGTGCGGGTGATTGCGGGCGTCGAGGCCGACGATGTCGGCCAACTGCTCGGCCCCCAGCAGGCTGATCAGGCCGACGGCGAGGCCGGGACCGCCCTCGCGGAGCCGATTGTGGAAAGTGTCCCGGAAGGCCTCGCCGCGCTCGCTCATGAAGCGCTCGCCCTGCGGGCTCTGCACCCACTCGCGCAGGCGCTCGACGGTCATGCGCTCGCTGACGATGCGACCCAGCTCGGCGCGGCTTTCGGCGCCGGAGGCCGCGGCGACCAGGTGCGGGATGCGGGAAGGCATGATGCCCAAGCGCCGCGCGAATTGCGCCAGGTCGCTCTGCAGGAAGGCCGGGGAATCGACGCGAAGGATCTCGCCGGAGACCGAGCCCACGGTCCGCACGCCGCTGTTGGTTTCGCCGGCGCGGACCTCGGTCGGCCCGCTCTCCGGGACCGGGGTCGGGGTCGCGGAGCCGGTAGGGGCTCGTGGCGCCCGCTCGCGTTCGACGGCGGAACGGGCGTTGGTGTGCGGCAAATAGCGTCCTAAGAGACCGCGGCTGCGGTAAGGCGGCGGGCTCTCGCCGACCTTGCGGACGAACTCGCGGTCGGCGGTGGTCTGCGCGTGGTCGAAGTAGCCGGCCAGGCGCGAGCTTCCCACGGGCACGGCCCGGCGACCGTCGTGGATGGCCTCGACCAACTGCGGATAGAGGGAACGGAATTCTTCGGGCGCCAAGTTTGCGGTGTTTCGACGAAGGGCATCGACGGCATGGAGGCCGGTGAGGACGCGGCGCAAGGCAGTGTCCTGGTTGCCGGTCGTGCTTGCCTCGAGGTAGCGCTGGAGATTATCGACGAAGGGGCTGTCGGAACCGTGCCGGCCCCGTGCTGCGGAGAGAAGACCGTCGACAATACGGCCAACGTTCCACTCGATGATCATCGAGCGACTTCGCTCGGGATCGGCGTTCAGTTGCGAGAAGACGAAGCGCTCGACCAATTCCACCTGCCTCAAAGAAGTATCAACCGGGCGCGTCGCTTCGACCCGCTCATGGAAGGCTGTCTCCAGTCCCGCAGCGTGAGTACCGCGACGATTGTAAGCCTCCCAGGCCGGGCGAAAATACTGGAACTGTCCGCCCGGGAAAACGGTCTCGAGGTAGCGAGGATTGATGCTTCCGTCCTCCAACATGGGAGGCACCTCGGGATTGAAGCCCTTGGACCGCAGCACCTCGTCGGAAAATCCTCTCTCTAGAAGCGCTTCCCGTATCCTTTCATAGAGACGGTTCACCCGTTGAGGAGTCCCTTCGAGGGCGGGCAAGCGCTCGCGATCGGCCTTGATGGCCTCGGCGAAGGGAGCCAACTTTTCCCAATGCGGATACACCCTCTCGGGACGTTCCGCACCCTCCATCACGCCTTTGGCGATCGCCAGGTCGAGGACACCGTCGATGTCCAACACCCCGCCGGGGTCGCTGTGATTCGGAGCGAGGGATGCCTTCCAATTCAGACGGGAATCTAACAGGCGTTCGCTCAGCTCCAGCGACATCGCTGCGGGAGGTACTCGGCGCCGCAATACCGACCGCTCGAATTGCTGTCGGGCAAAACGGGCCGCGAAATCGGCCAAAAAATGAAAGTTGTCGATCACCGAAGGTTGGTAACGCCTGCGATCGAGCCAATTCCGCCCGAACAAGGTTTCGATAATGATGCTAAACTTGGAGCGGCCACCGTCGGCCATCGACTTGCGGGAATCGAAGATGGCCTGCAGCAGATCCCATGGTACCCGATTGGCATCTCCGGGATAGCTATAGGCGTTGCCCTCCTTGACCGGATCGCTAATTCCCTCGTGTTGTCCGTCGACGTGGTAATTCTTGGCACCATCGTGCATCAAACGGGTCCGGGAATTGGTGGCCACAATCCAATCGACGAGGCGCCGCTCGGGATGATGAACAATGCGCTCCATGTCAATCAAGGGATTGTCCCCGAAACCTAGGACGACCGGCTCGTTCCGCAGCGGAGAGGCCTCGATACCCTTACGCAGATTCGCGGTGAAGCTGTTTCCCATCTCCACAAACCGAAAGGTTTTCCCACGGGATTCGATGTCGGAGCGGTAGAATTCGACAAAACGGTCGAAGACGACCTTGGTGTCCTGGGTTCCCACCAAGGTCACGTGCTGAAGCCCCTCGGACATCAGCACGTTCATCAGCTGGTAAGCCACGGAGGGAACTCCTCGGACCGGCAAGGTGAACTTGGAGGGCTCGATGCCCTTGAACAACGGGTTGGGTATCGAACCCCGGGTAAGCTCGCCCTCCGCGTAGCGGACGATCTCGTTAAAAACCTTGGGATCCGATTCGTTCCCGGCGTCATAGCCGGCCAAGATCACCATTTGCCTCAAGGGACTGCTGCTGTCGCCGGTCCTGCGGGATTCCGATTCGAAGCGCGAGGCGTCCGCGCTATAGACGCGCGGCTCGGCATCGCCGCCGACTCCGAATAAGCGCGAAAACTTGCGCAGACCGTAATTAAACCAATCCACACTATGATAGCCGGGCCGGCTCGTGCCGTTGCTGCCGATGTTGCGGAAGGTCTGGCGTCCCATGCTGGAGTTGATGCCAAGAAACGCAGGTACAGTCCGCAAAGCGGCTCCCAATCGGCTCCCGAAATCGCGATTCCAGACAAATTGCAACTGGGAGAAGGTCTCGGGGGTGATTTGTTCGGGCTGAAGCTCCACGCCCGGCAGGTTGGGGTGGTAGACCTTCAAGTCTCGGTGCGTCTCGAGGTATCGTCGCAGACCGGGAGCCAGGATCTCGGGAATCCATCCTTCCAAACGAGCGGCATGTTTGGGCCCCTTCGGGTAGTCGAAAAACCGATAGAGCTCATAAGCGGTAAATTGAAGGCGAAAACGCCGCTGGGCCAGGGCATCCGCGGTGAAAGCCTGAGAGGAAACCATGGTGTCCAGGGCATGCGCGATGAATCTGGCCTTGTTCTCTACGGACCAATGCTCGAAGCGGGCACGCAACTCGGAATCTTCGTTCAGGTAAATGTAACTCTGAGCGTCCGGCAGCAAGGAGGCCCTCAGACTGAAATAGGACTCCCGTCCGCTCTCGAGCAACCATCGATCGACCAGTCCCATCTTGAAGGGAATGGGGCCGGAGCGCGTCTCGGTGGACAAGTTGAAATAAACCATGCCATGGCGAGCGCGATCGATGTTTTCTTGCAGCGTCTGCTCGCTCCACCCCATTAAAGGCGCCAGTCTACGAAGCATCCTCTCGGAATCTCCGACGACGTTCAGGTCGATCTTTTGATCGGGATTCCATTCCGAAAGGGGCCTGCCCGGCCGGGTATGTACGTCGGAGGACCCCAGGAACTGAACGATATCGCCCCCCAGACGATCGCGAACGAAATCAAAAGCAATAGCGTCGCGAACGTCCCCCATGACCGAAATGGGACGCGTGCTGCGGATGGGATTGCGAAACTCGGGACGAAGATTGAGTATGGGCGCCGCTCTAAAGAGACTGGGAAGCCGCGGACCGGAGTCGGGAGGAGAGACTGCCCTTTCCGGTGCGGCCTCGTGCGGAGGAGACAAAGTTTCAACTTCGGTCGTCGAAGAAGGAAGCTCATTCGAACCTGAGACAGAACGAATAGGGGGAGTCATGCGGAACCTTTACCTCGAAAAAAAAGCGCCCTGTTCCAATCGGTACCCACCGAATTTTTTCGACGAAAACGCCGGTCGAGAAGCCGCGCCGCTTCGAGCGGACCGAAATACCCAAAAATCGGGAGATTTTTGGGAGGAGACCGGCGAGCCGAAAGTCTACGAATGGTTACTTAAGCGGTTTATCGCGAATCGAATTCAATAGTTGTTAAAATTTTTGCGGCGCAGCCCTACCGCGATTTTGCGGGCCCTGTAAAGGGGTGAATCCTGCCGGAGCGCGTCATAAAACAGACTCAAATGTCATTTTTTTAGGCCGAATCCGTACAGCAACATCGCCTCCCGCGTCTAAACCTCGCCGGAAACCGGGAACGAAACTCGGAAACTTTTGGAAATCGCGAAAAACTAACAACGCCACGAAGGACTCGAGGACGCGACCCCGCCTCTCCGTTTTCCAGGCCAAGCCCCTTCCTGGTAAAACTCGGCCGTAAGTGCCGCGCTGCATTAAAGAAATTCGACTTCCTCACTGCAACTTTCGCTGGATTTCCCCGATAAATTTCTTGTAATGGGTTCAGGCATCCCTGGCATTCGAGGAGAGGTTTTTTGACATGACACCCCCGGGTAACGGAGGCCGACGCCATCTGTCGTTGGTCTCCAACGGAGATTCGCCCGTCGCACCCGAGCCCGGCGCGCCCGAAGCGCCGCCGCCCGGTGCGCCGGAAGATCGCGCTTCCCTGCCGCCGCGCTCCGCCGACGTGGGCGGCCTGCGCGCCCTGATCTCCGGCGACGCGCCCGCGCTCAATCACCACCAGCGCCTGACGAGCTTTCTTGCCGAACTGGGAAATCCCACCGCCTCCGGCGGCTTCGACTTGCGCATCCCCACGCGAAACAACATTTACCACATCGTCCAAGAGACGCCCGGCGCCGAGATCCGCGTGCGGATCACGCAAGAGCGGCGCAGCGCCTCCGGTTCCGCCCCGGAAGTCGTCGAAATCCACCGTCTGACGTATCTGCCCGACGGCACCTTGACCAGCACCTACGGGACCACGCCGCACGCCGAGCCCACCCGCGGCGCCGAGTCCACCTATCACGGCATCCTCCGCACGCAGCTGAGCGAGCGGGTCCAGGCGCTTTATAAAGGCGAAGACCTCTTCGTCCGGCTGCGCCACTCCCTCGGGGCCTTCCGCGGCCGCTACAGCGCCGAGACCCAGTCGGCTTGGTACGACCACTTCGTGGTGCACGAGGGGCGGGTCTTCTCCTTTCGCCGCACCAACGTGGTCGGCTTGAGCGAGCTGATCTCCAGCCCGCAACTGAAC
>JAANMV010000233.1_pt1 | contig 68700 bp, 46 predicted proteins | sample 7279661 | NCBI WGS metagenome assembly JAANMV01 (sample SAMN14094540, study PRJNA606508) | bioreactor metagenome | isolation source: A lab-scale SPAN reactor treating ammonium-rich wastewater day 121 | place: Ireland: Galway | collected 2017-05-16 | reverse complement strand
CACGGGGCTGAACGGCGCCACCGTCGATGAACGCCAGCCGCTGTCGCCTGCTGCAATATACGTCGACCAACCTGCCGGCGGGAAGACGCCGCTCTCGAAGTTCTCGAAGAGAAGCGGACCGGGGGGCAGGGCAGTGTACTCATCTGCACCGCGATCAGGAGTTGTCGCACTTCGTGTGTCACCGTCGAAATCATCAAGAACTTCAGCGATCGGTGTTCCATTATTGCTTGGGAGTTGTGATGCCGGATCAATATGAAGGTCGGTATTGCTGATGAAACCGGGATCTCCTTCAACCGTCATGGCATCACCCGTTGATGTTGCCTGCCATTGAGCCAGAGTTTGGTCGTCTGTTCCCCACAGGCCGATTGTAGCTGCACTGGCGCTGTTAAAGACGTTGTAGTCGGATGTTGTGGACAACCACATTGAATCCGGGCGTGTACCCTGGTTGCCGATGGCATAGTGTTTTCCCGAACCTCCTGTGCGGGTGTTCACGAAGATATTGTTGCGCAGAGTCCAGTTCGTGAAAACCGATGTTGCGGTGTGGTTTCCACGGAGGAACGACCATGACCCGAGCGAACCACCCGATGCAGCGCCTGCGACAAGACCGGAATTGTGGTACAGGAACCCGGTGTTAAGAGTTCCGGAGCCATTCCAAAATGCCGAGAACACCGTATTCGAACTTTGATCGCTGCCAATAGATACCATGTTGTTGGCAATGAGAGAGGCGCTTTGCGCTCGCATGTAGATACCTGTTGCCGTCGGCGGCGCAGTGGCCGTTGTCCCCGTCGAGGCATTCCGTACGTCGTAGATCAGGTTCCGGGTTACGGATGCCGTGTTGTTGGTCACGAGTATTCCCATTGCATTCGAGGCAACTGTACCGGAGTCGCGGGCGCTGATTGCATACACCACATTACCGGTTGCTCCGTTGCCGGGTCCGGTAAAGCTGGCCGGGAACCATGTGATTCCTCCTGCCGCAGGTGTCGTCAATGTGCCTGTAGTGTACGAATCAATGTCATGAACAACGTTGTTGGCAACTGTCGTCCTTGAAGCTGCAGTGCCTCCATTGTTGATGCCGCGTGCGCCGCTTGTTGAACCAATCCACGTGTTCAACATGTGCGATACTTCATTGTGCCTGATTGCCACGACGCCGGCTGCTTGATTCTGGATTCCGGTTGTGACGCCGGTTCCGCCATTAATGATGCTCCAAGGACCGTTCACAACAAACGGGACTGTAGGAACTGACGGACCGTCATTTGTGTAACCTTCTTCAGGCGATGCGGAAGCAAACGTGTGTTCTGACGGAATGTCGAACTCAACTCCCGCTGCCATAGTGCCAGACCTGTTCAACTCGGTGTTTGTGGCAGGCCTGATTGCCGGAATCGGCACAACAACCGGTTGCGACAGCACAATCTGACCACCAATCGTATTACTGTCAACAATCGCCGAGCCATTGATCAGCGCGATCGGGAATACACCTCCCGCTCCGGTTCCGGCCTTGACGATGTTTCTGACAGTGTTCTTTCTGATTATAGTAGATTGAGATGTTGTATCTACCGTAACGAAGATACCCGCGATCTGGACGTTTCCGTTGTTTGTCCAAGGCGAGCCACCTGCCATCGGCGCAGAACCGCCAACATAGTTACCGTAGATCCAGTGATTGCCCGCAAGGAGGCCCGGGTTGAAGTTCAATGCCGTCTGGGCAGCAGTAGGAATAGTATCGCTGTTGTAATAGAAGCTATTGCCCGAAACCACCCAGCCGGGGCCGTTGCCCGTGGCGCTGACGTTGACTCCGTTCGTGACGAAGTTAAAGATATTGTTGTTCGAAATTGTATTGTTGCGGTTGCGGGCCGTAGCAGTACCGTTCGACGAAATACCTGCCGAGGGCCGGCTACCCGTCGTGGAGACATCACGAATGTTATTGTTGGAGATCGTATTGTTACTGTTGCCGATGGTATCGGTTGCGGACGTACTGAAAGCAATAACTCCGCCTGTCAATACCGATGTTCCGGCTCCCTCCAAAATGCAATTCATGATGCTGTTATTGTTTGCATTATTGATCATGCGAACGACCGCTGCCGTTGTGCCCGACGTGGTATTGCGGAGTGTCAGGCTCTTGACGCTACCGATATCTCCGTTAAACACCACGTTTGCTGCGCCGTCCAGATCAACGAGGGGACCTGCGATACCGCCTGAAACCGTCCGGGCTCCGCCCGAAGGCCGGATCGTGATCGTCCACGGGCCGCCGTTGACATAGTGAACTGCATTCAACACGGCCGTTGCAGTTTCTGTCACATCGCTGATAATGTTGCCCGTTATATTGCCGGCAACAGAGTCGGCGTTGATGGCATCAAAGAAGGCCTTCAGATTTGCATAATTTCCGCCTGTTCCAATCGTGTACGTTCCGGCAAGACCCGGCGTCGAGGAGGTGAAGTCTGTCAAGTATCGGGGCTGAGTCTGGTAACCGTTGTTGTACACGCTCGTCGCAGACGAGAACTGACTGACAACACCCGTTACGTTTGTCGGGTATGCCGGCTCGGGCGTGCCCGGAAGTTGCGTATCACTGTCGATACGCATGATGATAGTATCGGTAACGACACCCTGGTACATCACGATGTTTGCACTTCCACCGGCGGCCGGCCAAGGTGGGGTGGCATCGCGACGGTTCAGGCTTGTCATGCGCAACAACCGTGATTCGTACAGTTCAGGGTTTGCTTGAAAGTCGGGAACAGTAACCGTAATTGGCGTAACTGTACGACCCGTTGCAACAACCTGAATGTCCACGGATTGCGTGTCGGGAATGATTTCCGTCAAGCCGCGGAACTGTGCAATCCTTCCGGTGACAATAATCGAGTCGCCAAGATTTAGCGGCGGAATAAGAATCCCGAATCCGAACAACTGAATGCCGCCCTGTGCATCCTGGAAGTGATAGCCGAGATTCGTTGTCTGGAAGTTCGGGCCGTTAACCGTACCCGTGACCCGTGCGTAGTAGAGGCTATCCATCACTCTGCCGTTTGGATGCATTCTCCTCGGACCCGTCAGTGAAAGTGTGCTAATGCCCGCGTAGTAGCTGCGTGCAGCAGCAATCGGCGTTGTTGTTGTCAGCGAGCTTGAGCTGTTCGCTTCAATCTGAAGCTCGATGCGGTTGCCATCCTGATTTGCGCTTCCCGGAACCACTCCGCGGTACGTGCCATTCAGCGGTGTGCCGCCTGTCAGTGCCATCGGAACCGAGTTCGGCGCGCCATTGACGTTGTAGATCAGGTTCGCCGATGCGATCCCAACAACATCGGTAATGGTACACGTCACTACAACTGTATCGCCTGCAGCGGGTACTCGCGTCGACCTCGCAATGCTGCTCACCACGGGAGGCGTGGGAGCAACGTATGTGAACTCGTCGGCGCCAATGTCGGGATGCGTTGCGTTGCGCAACTGCCCATCGAAATCATTGGTGATGCCAGCGATGGGAGTTGCTGCGCTGTCGACAGGCGACGGGGCTGTCGTAACGATATGAAGATCTGTCGGAGCGACGAAGTTCACATTGCTATTAATCGAGTTCGCATCACCTCCCGACGCAGCCGCCCAAGTAGCAAGCGTGGTGTAGTCAGACGTACCGATCTTTCCGATGATATTCAGCGTGGGTGCAGCAGCGTCGGTGACGTAATTGTTGTAATTGATTGCCGAGAACTGCGCATTACTCGTTACAGCATAAATGCCGGTCGCACCGTACCCGGTGGCTGCAAGAAGACCCAGCTTGTTAACGATGATATTGTTTCTGATGTCTGCCACGCTGCCCGCGCCGAGGTAGATACCCATGGACAGTGCGCCAGTCTGATTCAGCCTGTTTCCAAACAGGTGAATCGAGTTATAATATGCACCGAGAGCTGTTTGGGTTCCCGTAAACACGATACCGATGGTGTTATCTGTCGGTATGGATGTGTGGCTCCAGCCATCACCTGCCAAATTGGAGATCATGTTGTTAATAACGGCGACATTAGCCGGCGACAGACCGGTCGAGACGTAAATGCCGTGGCCGCCGTATCCGCCGGTGCCGTAGTAGACAAGGTCACGAATGGTGTTCCGCTCCACAACCGCATTGGTCGTGCCGCTTGCCAGCCACATGCCCTTGTCATCCTCGTTGGACACTCCGCTGAAACTACTCATCAGGTTGCCCCGGACGGTGGCGCCATTTACGCCTTGCATGTAGAGACCCACATAACGGATTGAGTCAGTCTCCGTGGCAGCAAGCGAGTTGTTCTCGTAGGTAAGGTTTGTGCCACCCTGCGGTGCCGTACCTCCGTTGGAGTACACGCCGATGTAAGCCTTCCTGATATGGTTGTTCTGAACAAGCATGTTGTTGAAATAGCCCGGATTTCCGGCGGTTGCGCCATCCGAGATCACAACTGCGCTGGAAGTCACCACACCATTAATAATAACCGTGTTCTTCAGTGTTCCGTTGGTGATCGGGGTTGTTCCGACCGACGCAAACAAGACCACCTGAGGAGTCGTTATGCTGGTGTTTTCTATCGTCAGATTGCGTGTTGTGCCACCAACGGTGTTCGACCCATCAATCGTGATGTAGTTTGTTCCGAGTATTCTGAAGATCGGACCGGCTGCAGACGCTCCGGACACAGTTGCATTCACGCCCGTTGAGGGTTTGATTGTCACTGTTTTCGACGCTGTCGGCACACTGTCACTGACTACACTAATGGTAATCGGGAACGTCTCTGTCGGGTATGCAGCGTCAACCAACAAGAAACGGATTGAGCCACTGACGCCTCTGAGGTTAAGGTCGTTTACCGCAGCCGTGATTGTGGGATAGACCGCCAGCACTTCTGCCGACAATCCAAGTCCCGCTCTCTGGGCATTATCGAGCAATACTCTCGTCGGACCGGCATACGGCAGTCCATTTTCCATCAAAACAGAGTAAGTTTCTTCAACCTCGCGAAGTTCTGTTTGCGTGTATGGAGTCATTAAACTTGTCTGCTCATTTCCTCCGTTTGCCTTATGGTCAATTTCAGGACCAACAGGCACTTCCCTCATGACACGTCTCGTGAATGTCTCCGTTGTAAATTTCTTGCCGACAGCTTTCTCGAAGAGCGTCAGACCAACTGTGTAGTCTCCCGCTGCCAGCGGCGGCTGGACAATGAGATAGCTGCTTGGATTTGTCGGCGGGGTTGCCGCTGCCGGTGGATTGGCCGTGAAGCCTCCCGCACCTGCAGACGGAAATGCACCAACGTTGGGCGTTGTAGCGTTGTCTTGAGCCACAACGTAGTAACGGACGGTGTCACCCTGCGCCACGCCGCCGCCGAAACTGAATTGATACTGATTACTGCCGAGCGAGGTAGCTGTTGCCGCTGCATAGCTTCCTGAATTGATTCGCCAATAGAGAACCGGAAGCCCGATACCCGCAGTCGGCACACCCGACACGTCAGTGATTGTGGCAGTAAGCGTCCGTGCTGTCAGACTGCTTGTATTGAGCAGAGGTGAGTATGCAATAGCCGGCGGCGAAAGATCGATACCAATACCGGCAAATTCGTCCGCACCGATATCAGGAGTCGTGACGTTTCGCGTGTCGCCGTCGAAGTCATCGGTGATGCCTGCAACCGGGATACCGCCGCTTTCAATTTGAGTGGGGATTGTTGTATTCATGTGCAGGAATGTCGCATCCGCACCCGTTGTGCTGAGAAATGCCGGGTTTTCAGAGACGGAGGCCGCTTCTTTCGGGGCGACTCTTGTCTTGAAATCAGCAAGAGTCTGATCCGCGTTCGTGCCGTCAAAGAAAATCAGGTTTGCCGCTCCGGGTGTTCCCGCATAGAACAGGTTGTTGTTTGAAGCATCGGTGTAGTTGGCAAGTGCCGTGCTTGATCGTTGGTATGCCGAAGTAAATCCTGTCCCGGCAGCTGTCGAAGTGTTGACGAAGATATTATTGCGAAGCGTCAGGGCCGCCGAAGTTGCAGTGGCCGATGTGGTAGCCCAGAGAGCGGTCGTTCCGAAATTTGTTCCCGTAGAGGATCCGTTCAGATACACCGTGTTATACGAGATTTCCACCGTTGACGTGGCGGTTGTTGAAGTAATGTTGATACCACGAAGTGTCGGTGCAGTTGCAGCAGAGGTGCTGGCGTTTGGTGCCTTCAGGTCGCCGATCAAATTATTGTAGATCTTTGCAGAACCGGCAGTACCCACGCTCGTGAGGCCGATACCTGCAACGGTAGGCGCGCCCGTGGAATTGCTTTGGAGGTTGTAAATCTTATTCTTGAAAATAGAAGGCGAGCTGCTTGACTGGTTGATGCCTGCGATTGTCGTTCCGCCTGTGCTGAGTGTGTGTACGAGATTATTGGAAACAGTTCTCACGCCGGTGGTCGTGAACGCGTAGATGCCGTACGTCGTTCCTGTTCCGCTGTGAGTGATGTTGTACACCTGGTTGTAGTTGTAGTTCTCGTTCGTAGGAGATGCAATATTGTAGATGCCGTACAAAGCACTGGTGCCGGTCGTCTTGATGACATTCAGGTTGGTGACAATATTGCTGTCCACAACGATAGTGCCCGTCGAAGTCTGAATACCGTACATCGTGCTTGTCGTGCCGGTCCCATCAATGCTCAGGTTGTTCACGGTGTTCTGCTTGACGGTCTGATTTGCGCCGTTACTCGCATAAATACCGATTGTCGTACCTCCCGTGGTGCCCAAGCGAGCTATGTTGCTAACCGTATTGCCGCGAATATTGACGTTGGTCGCTGCGCCGGAGTTGAAAATACCATACACGACACCGGTTCCCGTTAGAGCAAGCCCGCTGTAGTTGATTCCGGTAACCGTGTTGTTCTGGATATTCACTGTGGCAGGTGTAGCACTGTTGAAAATGCCATACAGCAAACCTGTCGTGGCAGTCAGATAGTCGCCGGTGATAGTATTGTTGTTGATGGTAATCGTATTGCCGGCTGCAGTCGAGCCTGCAACGTTCTCTATAGCCGTCCAAGCGGTGGTTGTCCCGCCTCCTTTGAGAGTTATTGCATTATTGTTGATTGTACCGCTTGCGCTCGTTGCTGTATTGGTATAGATACCGCGCAACGTGGTTGCATGATTGACGCCGGCACCATCATTATTGTTGATGGTGTTGTACGAAATATTCACTCCGTACTGGGCCAGCGTACGCACCGCAGCTGCCGGGCTTGTTGTTCCGCCGCCGCCGTAGTTCCTGATTGTGTTACCTGTTGCAAGCGAGGCGCCGCCCACATCATTACCCTGATCTGCAAAGGTAAACGGCGTGACGTCGGCAAAGCCAATCAACGCAACACCAATATTGCAGTTCTGGATTGTGTTTGAGTAGAATTTGTTGTTGGAGTTGGAGCCGGCGGCGTCTGTAATGGTGAGATTCGTCGTGGCTGCCGTGGGAATTGCATTGACAACGTTGATACCCCGTGAACCGTCAACGGCCGGACCTGAACCTAAGATATTGTTCACCCGGTTCAGCGTGATCGTACAGTTCCTAATCGTAACATTCTGGGAGCCATTCGTTTCGCTCGCCTTGTAGAGGGCGTAGCCGAATTCCATCGTTTCAGGATTCGCGACGTTTGCCGGGTTGTCCTGCAAGTCAATCCCGTCTATCGTTACATAGTCGGATCCCACTAACTGCCAGATACCGTCCTGCACTGCGGTAGCAGGTGTTCCGGTGCCCCCGGTATATGCAGTAATCAAGGGGTTTGCGCCGCCACCGCTCTTCTGAAACGTAATGGGGTTTGCCGCCGTTCCTGTTGCGGTGAGCGAAAGGGTAGCTGTTATCGTTTCAGTATACCCGGATGCAACATTAAACGTGACGCCGCCCGAACCCACACCATTGGTGTTCAGATCCGCGATGGCTGCCGCGATAGTCGCGTAGTCGCCGGGAATGGTTTTTGTCCCTGTCAGCTGGGCAAACGATGTTGCGGTTGCAACAAGGAGCGCAACTGCGAGCAACAAAATAGTTGAAGGTCGCCGCATGATTCCTCCTAAAGGAAGGGTGATTGGATTGTGTTGTGAGAGTGTATTACTAAATAAACAGGTCAGTTTTAGTTGATCGTTACTGCTTGATTGGAACAAAGACAATACGGTGTTTCTGAATGCATTATTCATTCATCATCGCACGAACCAACTTGACAGAGAACGTAGAGTAGAAAAACTCTTGGAAAGAATCCCCCCGGGCGAGGTAGAAGAAATTTCTCGCTTGAGTAACCACTTGAACTTAATCATCGGACAACACAATGTCAAGTCAATTTCCGTAAAGATTCGGTAATGAGAAGATGTAGGATGAGGTCTGGAACGGGGATTGTAGCTGTATGCAAGGGTGCTTGAGAGTGATCTCAAAAACCGGAAGGCCCGCCCCTTTTTCAGGAACGGGCCTTCGGTAAATCAAACAACGAACAGAACGAACTCTCGTTAATTCGAGAATTACTTGAGGAGAATCAGCTTCTTCATGTTCGTGAAGTTCGCTCCGGAAACGCCTGTTGCTTCAATGCGGTAGAAATACATGCCGCTTGCAACTTGTGCGCCGGTGCTGTTGCGTCCATTCCACACAACCTCATGGAATGCGGCGGACCTATCACCTTCAGCCAATGTCGCCACTTCCTGTCCGAGCATGTTGAAGATCTTCAAGCTGACCGTGGCCTGCTCAGGCAATGAGAAGCGAATTGTTGTCGAAGGATTGAATGGATTCGGGAAGTTCTGATCCAACGCATATACCGTCGGAACGGCAGCGGGTCCGTTCGCTACTTCGGTGACAGTTCTCCTGTACCGGACAATTGTTCCGGTGGCTCCCGCCGCCCAGCCATAGGTACCACCCGCTGCGCTTGTGATGTCTAATGCCCACAATGCAGCTGTTCCCGGATATCCGTTCTTGGCTGCATTCGACCATGTAACACCGCCATTTGTGGTATAGTAGACGCTGGTGCCAACAGTTGCCCAGAATTCGGATCCGTTCACACCTGATACGCCACTACCTTGTCCTGTGCCAGCTGCACCACCCGCCGCCCACGATGTACCACCATTAGTGGAGTAGTTTGTCGCACCAGCAGAGCCTACTAATGCTCCGTTCGTGACGTCGTTAAAGTGCAGGCCGTAACTGTTCAGCGTGGTTGTCGCAGAAGAAGTCCAGGTTAAGCCGACGTCTGTTGTACGATAGACCTTCGTGCTATTCGTCCCAAACCACGCGTTGTTTCCAGCGATCACAAAGGAGTTGTTCCATCCGGCCTCGGTGCCGACTTGATTGGGCTCTGTCGGCATTCTTGCCCACGTTGCTCCGCCATCGGTCGTAGCGAGGACTGTCCACTTTCCTCCAACAGGATCTCCGACTGCGAAGCCGGTAGTTGGACTCACCATGATCATGCCGTTGATGAATCCGCCAGCTAGTGTGTAAACTTGCGTCCAGCTTGCGCCGCCGTTGGTTGTTCTATAAATGAACGTCGCAGAGGGTGATGTGGTGACGAAGGCAGTGTTTGCGTCAAGTGCTTCAATCGAGTAGATATCGGCAGTTCCAATTGCTCCGCCGCCAACAGGTGTCCAGTTGGCTCCGGCATTTGTTGTGCGCAGAACAACGCCTCCTGTTCCGGCAACCCAGGCAACATTGTTGTTGATTGCTTTTACAGCATAGAACGTTGATGTCGAGCCGCTGGGCTGTACAACCCAGCTTGTGTCACCGGGTACCGGTGCTGTCTGGATCGTAAACGCCGCATCGCTGGTGTCGCCCGGCGTTCCGGTTGATTTTCTTACGATACGAACGAAGCAGTTTGTTGATGGCGTATTCGGAATTGTCCAAGCGAAGGTTCCGAGCGGATCATCAAACTCACCGCCCGCCATCGGCCGTGCGAATGATTTTGGATGTTTCCACATATCAGGACGTGCAGGTACAGAGGCGATAGTGGTATACGTTCCGGTCCGGCCTGTGGTGGAGTAGGAGATGGTTACCGAATCAACGCCGTTCTGGTTCCACGTGACGCTGTAGGCCTGTCCGATATTCCATTGCTCGCCGCCGTTCGGGGAGGTAACCGTAATGCTGGTTGCTCCTCCGGTTACCGTCAATCGTACCGGCACGTTCTTCGGATTGTTGCTGAAGTCGTTACTGGTGATCGAAAGGATGGCGCGATACAATCCCGCCGTCAAACCTGTGGTATTGTATGTCAACACAACCTTTGCGCTGTCGCCCGGATTGATGGCTCCACTGGTGGGTGATTCCTCCAGCCAGGAAACTCCTCGTGAGAAGAGAATAGCGAGGTTGTTGTGCATGTAGCCGGGGGGAGCTGCATTAAACAACACACCCAAACCGACCGTACCGTTGGCATTTTCAATACCGATAGATGCCGAGTTCAGAACACCGCCGCTTATTGACATTGCGAGATATTGTGTCAGAATCTCGCCAGTCGGCGAAAGAATGACTTGGAAGGTGTAGTTCGGCACCGTGCCTGCAAAGCGCGCCATTCCTTGATACTGAACGACGAACTTCCCGGCGCTTGCGCCATAATACACACGGGCACCGGCACGCACTTCCAGATCATCCCAGAAGACTCCGATGTGATTATCAATCGGGCCGCCGGCCGTCGGGAAGATGGCGTTTGTGAAGATGTCCGCCGTCGGGCGCTGGAACATCACGTTTCCGTTCGTTCCGATGAAGAGTGTATCGTATGCCACCCCGTAATAGTTGAAGGAGAATGGCATTCGTACAGCAAAGTAACCCTCATCGCCCTTCCGGTTTGTGCCGGTCGGGACCCAGTCGCTCGCCGAGTCAAGCGAAGCACCTGTCGTGGAAATATCAATCCAGCTGAACGTCGGTCCTCCCGGTGAATCGCTGTCAATCCAACGATAGCCAAACGCATCCGGGCCGCCCGATGTATCAGGGCTGTCGGTCATGGGGAAGTCCACGCCCTTCGGAACAGGAGGCAATGCCGCATGGTATTTCTTTATGGCGTTGCTCATATCAGCCGGCTCACCCGGTGCTTCGGACATAGACCAGTTGAGTGCCGAGACACCTGTATTGCGAATGGTCAGCGTGTCGGTTCCGCTTGCACCTGCGGCAAGCGTGCGAACCACTGAATCAGGCCTGACGCTGATCACCGGTCCACCGATAACCCGCAACGTCGCTACAACAATCTTCAGCGGGTTTGCCGGATCGTTGCTCGCAATGCGGATGTTTGTGGTATAGGTGCCAACAGTAAGGCCCGTTGCATTGAAAGCAGTGGCATAGTTCTTCGTCTGGCTTCCTGCAAGAGTATCGAGCGCCGGTGTCACATTGACCCACGCTCCGCTATCGGTAATGCTGACATACAACGGAGAAACGGGCGGAGCTGTGGAGTTGGTAATCGTGAACTGCTTGGTGTTTGTCTGCCCGACTTGAAGCGTATCTGCAATTGTGGTAACACTCACGACGATTGACGGAGCGCCGATACCTGATCCGCTCAGCATTACATCGCGTCGCGGTGTGCCTTGCGAGTTGCTCAGAATGATCACGCGACCCGTATCAGTGCCAACTGCAATTGGCGTGTACGTAACCCGGATCTTTACCGAATCGCCCGGAGAAACGTTCGCGCTTGCCGGCGTTACCACGTAGCGGGCACTGTTGCTGGTGATGGAACTGATGACCAGTGGGAGCGCACCGCCATTGCGTGCATAGAGACTGTCCGCACGGCTGGTGTTCACCTGCGTTGCAGGATAGGTGATGCTGGTTTTGCTGAGGTTCATCACTGCAGAATCTGCCGCGTTCACCTTCAGACTTGCAGGAACAACGAACGGCACCGCCACGTCGGGATGTGTTGCCTCGACAAAAATGTTCGCGTTATAGAGCGTTCCTGCAAGAAGCCCTGTCGCATTGAACGCACATTGAATTATCTGGTTACTGTTCGGTGGAATAGCGCCAAATGACGGGTTCTCACTAATCCAGGGAGCATCAGGCAGGTAAATACGAATCGCCAGATTGTTGTGCACATACGCTGCGTTGTTGACAACCTGCAGCGCAACGGTTCCTGATGAATTCTCGACGCCGATTGTTCCTGAATTTAGTACAGTTCCGACGACGCGGAGGAATTGAATCAATACTTCGCCGCTCGGCTTCATGATAATCTGGAATGTCAGCGTATCAACAGAGGCTGAGCCAAACCGTGGTGCCTTATCATATTGAACTATGAAGCGACCGGTTGCGACATCATGATAGTACAGGAGCTTACCGCTCGTGCGGAAATCAAGGTCATCCCAGAAGCCGTAGATCGCGTTGTTGGGTGCGGCTACCGAGGGGATGGCTCCGTTGGAAAGCGATGTCGATCCGGTTCCGAAGTTCACGAAACCGTTCGTGCCGACGTTAATTGAAGAATACGTGTTGCCATACAGAGGGAATGATGCCGGGAACGGAATGGTCGCAAAACCATCATCCAATGTTCCCGAAGTCATTACCGTGATTTGCGTGCCGATTGTCGAAATATCGAACCAGTCGAAAACCGGACCATCCGGCTCATCGGAATCAACCCACTGATATCCGAAAGCATCCGGTCCACCGCGGCCATCGGGAGAATCGGTTACCGGAGAAATCGGATCAGCCTGACCTTTTGGCGTAACCGAAGTGTTCTGCAGTTCCATACTCCGTTTCACTGACGGCAAGCTGTAGTCGATTGTCCGGGTTTGAATGCGCAATGCGTTGTCGTCGGTAATTCGATACTGTACGGTATCGGGTGTCGTATTCGCAATTGTCAAATTCTTGACTCGGGAGCCGCCAACGGGGAGTGTATCGCGAACCGCCGTAGGCGTAAACTCGAACACTGCTCGTGTAAGGGCGTCCACGTTCGTTGTCGCGCCTTGTGTTATTGCAACACTCGGGAAGTTGAGAGTACGGTACGGAGGCGGAGCGTCCACCTTGACGCTGTACGTTCCCGTCGGGAGAGTTGTCGAGAACAATCCGGTTGTTGCGTTTGTCGAATCGCTTGCAACAACAAGTGCCCCGAACTTCACTTCCACGTATGAACGAAGATTTCCGCCGGGGTGGCGCGAGTGCACACTCAGCGTTCCGCTCGGTGCGGGACGCATCGAGAAGTTGCGTGTCAACGTGTCGAATCGTGTAAGCGTTACAGCGACTGTGGTGTCAACAAACCCGAACTTGCGTCCCCGTAGGGTCAGGTTTGCCGTTGTTCCTGGAGTATCAACTTGCGCCCCCGCAAGATATGAGCCGTTTGCGGCAGTTGTTGCTCCTTGCTGCAAAACGTTCTGTACAAAATCAATGGCTACTCCTTGCAACGGAGTGCCGCCGCTAAGGTTCGATACAGTTCCGCGAACCCATCCGAAGTTCTCGGCGTAGGTGACGATGCCGACATAGGCTCTATTGAATGTTCCTGAGGCACCAAGGCGCCGGTCGGTCCATGTTGCCCAGGCTTTACCGTTCATTGCAACAGTTTCGTAGTAGTCGCCATTGTACGTTGTGTTTGTACTGGGCGTTCCTTGGGGTGCCCACAAGGCACGCACATCACTGATGACGAAATTATCCCACGTGTCGCCGCCATCGACTGAGTATGCCATATAGCGGTTTGTCATAAAATTGCTGCCCGTGGAATCCATGCTGTAGTAGCTGATGGAAATGCCGCCTGTTGTCGGGTCAACTGCAATGGATGGCATGAATTGCCATTTGCCCGCCTGCACGTCGGGTCCGTTGACCTTCATGCGCGAACTCCATGTTGTTCCGCCATTGGTTGAGCGGTAGAAATAGATGTCCGCCTGCCCGGTGTTTGCAACATCAAGTTCCGGCACAACAACATACACCCATCCGCGACGGGCGCCGTTGGAGCGATCGACATCATGATACGGGAAGCTTGCTGTACGCACGTTATTGATTGCAGCGATACCGCCGTTCGAAATTCTCACGCCATTAATCGGGAAGGCGATTGCGGGCGTCGTGAACGTTGCGCCGCCATCGGTGGATTTTGCCCAGCCGATACCGACTTCGGCGGTGCCGGTTGTGTAGTGAGCCCACATTACATACACTTCACCATTCGGGCCGGTCGCAATATGTACGCCCTGTCCGCGGTTCGAGCCAATAGGAAGCGCAACTCGCGGTAACCATGACGTACCCTGATTAGTTGAACGCGCAAATTGGATAGGCGTACCGGTCACGTTGAAATCCGTCCACGCGGTATACACGTTGTTCGGGAATGTGCCGGAGAAATCTGCCGTCGCATGTTGCTTGTCGTCGCCGGTGCTGTTAAGGTTGTCAGCATTCGAGCGGGCGCTCCAAGTGGCGCCGAAGTTTGTCGTGGTCACGAAATAGATTCCGCTGGGTGACCCGAGAGTGGAGTAATATGCCCTGCCACTTACGTCGAAGTATGCGACCGGATCGCCGAAACAATCGACAATGCCCGGCGGTATGCTCTCGCTCTGCATTGATGCAGGCCATGTTACACCGCCATCGGTACTGAACGCCCACGGCTGTTGAACAACCGGATTCGAGCCCGGAATCTGGCCATTGGTCGAAACCATCAACTGGTTCGGATTCGAGTAGTTAATGCCGATGGAATTTTCGCTCTGCCAGAAGTTCGATGGATTGAACACCTGGATGTCCGGCGTGTTCGGCGGACTGAGCGGGTTCATTGTTGCCTGTCCCTCGGACTGAATCGGACGGGCTGGTGATGCATCAAGACCGAGTTTCGCTCGCTTTGCATTATTCCACATTGCGGAATAATCCTGCGCGAACGATGTTCCCAGTACAACAAAGCTGAGAACGATGCACCAAGAAAATAGCAACCTACGAGACATGAAGCCTCCTTAGATTTGGTGAATGGTTAGGGTGATTGTGAGAGTGAAGATGAAATGATGATTCCGTAGCAGGCAAAGTGTGGGTTGCACACGTTGCTCTTCTGTTGCGCAAAGTTCCACGCTGATGGAATACTCAAGGATGTTGTGATAATGACCCGAGTGGAGAAACCAGACCGATGTCCCCAAGGCGACTACGCGGCTATCCGATAGAGGCAGAGGATACTACATGAATATGCACATTGCAGACTGCAATGTCAACTTCTTATTTCAGCAATTGCATTTTTCTTGCAAGCCTTATTCCGTCAGCCTCCAATCGGTAGAAATACACGCCTGATCCGATTCGTTCCGCGTTCCATGAAACTGTATAGGTTCCTGCTGCCCTCGTTTCATGAACCAATACCGCCACTTCTTTTCCAAGAATGTCGAAAACACTTAATCGAACACTGCCCGCTACAGGCACAGTAAACGTGATTACCGTTGCGGGATTGAAGGGATTGGGATAATTTTGTTCAAGCCGCCACGTTCCCGGGCTGTTCAGTTCTTCAACATACTGGCCGGGGATTTCTGTCAGGGCAAGGACTTGATTGGCACCGACATTTCGCAGAACAGTTCCGGTTTGTTGCCGGTTCGGCCATCGTACAACGATGGAATCAACGAGCGTATTGCCTGCAAGTCCGAAGTGGGCTGTCAACATATTCTGTGAACGATATCCGATTGCCGTGTTCACTTCACGCATCATACGAAGCGAGCCGGCATACACTTCAATCCGGGCTCCAACGCCAAACCTGTTGGCGATGGATCCGACGAGATTCACCTTGAGCCATTTGTTTGTCGTGTCTGAATTATTTCTGAAGAGATGGTTGCCCGCCGAGGCTGCACCCGATGTGTACAAGTCCATATCGCCGTCATTATCATAATCGCCCCACGCTGCGCTGAGTTGGGCAAATGCAGGAAGTCCGGCTTGCGATGTAACATTCGTGAACGTGCCGTCGCCGTTGTTCTTGTAAAGGAGGCACGATGTACTTTGACCCGATACGGCAACAAAGAAATCTTCATACCCGTCATTATTGAAATCGGCCCATGTCACTCCCCAGGAGATGACTGCGTCTGTAATGCCGGCTTGCGCGGCAACATCCGTGAATGTTCCGTTGCCGTTGTTGCGGTACAGTTTAACGGGAACTGCATTCGTGCCGCCCGCGTATCCTGCAACTGAATAATCCCACAAGCCATCATTATTGTAATCAACCCACTGCGAGCCCCGTGCCGCGCCTTGAAAACCGAGCGAAGCAGCAATTTCCGTGAATGTGCCGTCGCCATTGTTATGATGAAAGAAGCTGGGTCCGCCCGTCTGGAGGTTTCCGATGAACAAATCGGGGTAGCCGTCCTTATTGTAATCTCCCCAATGGACTGCCTGCTCGAGGATTCCGGAAACCTGGTGATTGACTCCTGCGCTGTCGGCCATATTCGTGAATGTGGCGTTGCCGTTGTTCCGATACAACGCATCTGATGAGACCGAGGAGTTTGAGATGGAAGAATACACATCAAGAAATCCATCCAAGTTGTAATCAGCCCATGCAGGCATTTGTGCCCCGGTCATTGCAATACCGGAACTTGCCGTAATGTTGGTGAATGAAGTGTCCCCGCCGGGAAAGAAATTGTTCCGCCATAATACGGTTGCCGCTGCCGTTGCGGTTGTGATCAAATCAAGGTCGCCGTCATTATCAAAATCAGCCCACGAACAGGTGATGGTGTTTACCATATCGTTCAGACCGAGAGCGGCGGCGATTTCCGAGAACGTGCCGTCGCCGTTGTTTTTGTAGACTTTGTTCGGAACGTTTCCCGCTGTCGGGATGAACAGGTCGAGCAGGCCGTCATTGTCAAAATCCACCCAACTGAATCCGCGTGCAGTGCCATCCCCCAAGCCGGTTCCCGCAGTTGTGGTCACATCCGTGAATGTTGTTTGACTGTACGCAGACAGACAAACGACAAGAAGAAGAGTCGTCAAAGCAAAGGAGCATGTACGCATAGTAAACCTCCATTGATAAACGTAGGGGCGAAAGAAGATGTGTATGAGAAAAAGCAGTAGAATTGGTTAGAAGAAGGGGTGTCCCGTCCGAAAACGGGACACCTCGTCAGAAGATTATTTCACGACCATGAGTTTCTTAACAGCAACGTTGCTGCCGGACTGTAGCTTGTAGAAGTATGTGCCTGTGGAAAAATTGCTCGCATCGAGTGTAAGCTGGTGATTTCCCGCCTGCATGTCATTGTTCAGAAGCGTGGCAACTTCACGACCAAGCACATCAAACACTTTCAGCGTTGTGAAGCCGTTTGCAGGAAGCGTGAAGCGGATTGTTGTTGTCGGGTTGAACGGATTCGGATAATTTTGTTCCAGCATGAAGCCCTCCGGTTGCGCTTCCCGGTTGTCGACACTTGTCAGCGGCAGGGCATTGATTGCAGCAACCGCATTGACAATCCCCCAGCCCATCAGATTGTTGGGAGATGAAGCATTGCTTGCCGTCGAACGCATTGCGTCGCCAATTTGTACCGGCGTAGCGTTCGGGCGGGCCTTTACGATCAGGGCAGCAACACCGGCCGCGAGCGGGCAGGAGAAGGATGTTCCTGATGAACTTCCGTACCCCGTCGTATTCGTTGCGCTTGCAACCCGGACGCTCGACCCTTGAGCCATCACATCGGGCTTGATACGCGGCGGAACACTCGTCGTCGGCCCCACCGAACTGAAGCTCGACCTGATTCCGCTCGCTGTCACCGCGCCGATTGCAAGAACGCTGTCGCCATCCGCCGGGGCGCCAAGCGTGTTGACGCTTGAGCTGCTGGAGTTACCGGCGGAGTTCAGCACGACAATTCCTTTGCTGACTGCCATATCCGCGGCGCGGGTAATAACGGTTGTGTTGCCGTTCATATCCTGCCATGTCCAACTGGGGTATGGCGCATCGTAAGTGTTGTAACCGAGTGACGTGCTGGTGACTTCAACGCCGAGGCTATCCGCCCATTCTATTGCGGCAGCCCAGTTGTCCTCTTCAAACGGAGTTTCGCTGCTGTCATTTTCTGTTCTGGCAAGAATATACGTTGCTCCGAACGCCGGGCCAATAAGTTGCCCTTCTCTGAATCCGCCTATTGTTGAGAGTGTGTTGACGCCATGTCCGCCGAAGTTCGATCTTGGATCATTGGGGACAACGCTGACTTTCTTGTCGACGTAATCGTATGTTGCGATGATACGCGGGCGCAGCGTGTCGAACGCCTGATGCGTGAGCAACCGGAATCCGTTATCAAACACTCCGACGATCACACCCTGGGCAAAATTCCCCAAGTCATGCAAAGCAGGGACATTGATTTGCTGATTCTGGTTGAGGGACGTTCCATAGTTGAAGCTGTAAATCTGATTTCCGCCTCCACCGCCATGACCTTCTGGCGAATCGGTATCGGGGATTTCCTGCTCGAGTTCACGGTTGGTTTTTGCGCGGTACAGCAATTCGAGGCTGCTGACGAAGGGAAGTGTTTCAACGGTTCTGAGTTGTGCCTTTGTTGCAAGCACGCTCACGCCATTGAACCACTTTGATTGCTGCCGGACCAGAAGTACATGTTGAGCTATCTGCTCAACGTATTGCCGCTCAACGGGAAGATCCGTGTAATCCACCACGTTGTTCGCAGCCCTGACTTTCAGGCGACGCTGAATTGAACGGGCCGAGACAACATCGAGCGGCACGGCTGACCGGAGATGTTCCCGCGATCCCTTATCTGTAAAAAACACCCAGGCAAGAACCTGATCGTTATCATTAAGGGCGGTGAATGCCGCCGTGAGCTTCGGGCCCGTTTTGTCCGCAGAAAACCCTGGCAGGGAGAACAACACGACACACACAAAAGATGCTAATAGGCGAGCAACCTTCATCATTGCTCCTTTCCTGTTTTGTAAATGGATGAGAGAGTTTTGAATGCGTTGAGTATACTCAAGCTATAATTGAGAATCAAGGAAGCAGCGTTGCTGAATTGCTGAAAAAATCATCTGAGCAAAACAAGGTTACGTGTTTCAACGTAGGTTCTTCCTGAAGGCGAAGTTGCCGTGAGCCTGTAGAAGTACGTTCCGGTTGCCGCGGTAATACCGTTATTGTTTGTTCCGTCCCAGAACGCCGCCTTCACGCCTTCCGTTTGAGTGTTGTTTACCAGGGATTTGATCTGCTGACCGAGAAGGTTGTACACGGTCAGCGTGACGCGGCTCGATTCTCCCACTTCATACTTGATTGTTGTTCCCGAATTGAACGGATTGGGATAGTTCTGATACAACGCAAACGTTCCGGGCACGTTGCCGGAACCACTGACGCCGGTGACTGCCCGAAGGGCATTCAGAATTCCCCAGCCCATCTCATTGTTCGGGGAGCTTGCGTTGCTGGCGGTTTCCTTCATTGCGTTCATGATTTCGAGCGGGCCTGCAGTCGGCTTTGCACGAATCAACAGCGCGGCGACGCCGGCTGCAAGCGGACACGAGAGCGAAGTGCCGCCTGAGTAAATATATGTAGTCGGGTCGGTGGCGCTGGCGCATCGCACGTTGGAGCCCTGTGCCATGACATCAGGTTTGATGCGGGGAGGATTGCTGGTCGTCGGCCCGACGGAGCTAAAGCTCGTGCGGCTTCCGTCGGAGTTTACTGCTCCAATCGAAAGCACGCTGTCGCCATCTGCGGGGGCGTTCAACGTATTGCGCGATGCATTGAATCCGTTGTTTCCCGCCGAGTTGCACACGACGATGCCCTTGCTCACAGCCATGTCGGCGGCACGAGTAATCACCGTCGTGTTGCCATCCATATCTTCCCACGTCCAGCTTGTATAGGGCGGATCGTAAGTGAGATATCCGAGCGAAGTCGATGTGACGTCCACGCCGATACTATCCGCCCACTCGATTGCGGCAACCCAGTAGTCTTCTTCGATCGGCGTTTCGCTGCTGTCGTTTTCCGTGCGGGCGAGAATGAAGCTTGCCCCGAACGCTGGCCCGATCAACTCGCCCGGTTTGAACCCGGCAAGTGCCGAAAGTGTCACAATGCCGTGAGAGCCGAATGACGGATCGGGATTGTTCGGAACGACACTCTCTTTATTGTCAACAAAATCGTAGGTGGCGACTATGCGTGTGCGCAGCGTATCGAACGCCTCGTGATTCAAAAGACGGAACCCGTTGTCGAACGAACCGATGATGACTCCCTGCCCGTAGTTACCCATGTTGTGAACAGCCGGGACATTAATCTGATTCAACTGGCCGAACGACAATCCGTAGTCAAAATTCGTTACCGAACCCAACGCTGATTTTTGGGTTGATAGTGGAGTTGATATTTCCGGCTGTTCTTCAATGCGATCCCTTTTGAACCGTGCAAGCACCTCTATACTCCGAACGAAGGGAAGAGTTTCAATTTGGGCAAGCTGTTCCTTCGTTGCTCGTACGCTTGCGCCGTTGAACCACTTTGAGGTCTGACGAATTGAAATGACATGAGAAGCCAGTTGTTCAACATAGCGCTGCTCGACCGGAAGGTCTGTGTAGTCAACTGCCGATTCTGCCGGGCGGGCCTTCAATCTTCTCAAAAAGGATCGGGGAGAAACAACCGAACGGGGAACAGCGGATTTGTAAATTTCCTGCGAACCTTTGTCCGTGAAGAAAACCCACGCAACAATCGGTTCGTTTGGTTGAAGAAATTGAAGAATTTCTGCAAGGCGGGCGTCAGTTTTGCTGCCCGCCAAAAGGCTTGATGAGGAGAGAAGGAGAACGGATGTCAAGAACCGTTTCATAATCAAAATTACAGAGGACAAAAGAGAGATGCAATAATAACCTTTGCGGCTTGGTTACCTGCTGAAGAGCCGCTCAAACACACCGCGTTGTACAACCCTGTAGGCCGGGTGATTTGCCTCCTTGTATGCCTCGCTGTGATGGACGGGGACGATCCCCTTTCCCTCGATCAGGCGGTTGAATTCATTCACCTCGTTCATCGAAAAGTTGAGGAAACCGTACCGCACAAGGTCAACGAACATATTCCATTCCCGCCCAAACTGGAATGTATCGGGTTTCGTTTCAGCCGCTGAAGCAAACATTGCCTGCAAGAGCGCTTCAGGGTCGAGATTCTGCGCTTTGAAGGGGCGGAGATTGATGCGCACCATTGTGTTGGTCGTCGAGATCCGTTCAACAAGGGGCTCGTTCTCCGGCGTTGCAGGCATTGAGGCCAATTCCCGCAGAAGGTACGAACGGACGCCTGCCGTATCCGTGAGAAGATGCTCGACTCCGAAGTGTGCATGATAGAGCATCTTGTACACATCCTGAACGGCGAGATTCTTTTTGGTTGCGATGTGATGTTCGACGAGTTGCTTTACGCTCCACTGCCTGTCGATTGACGATGTAAACTCTTGAGCATTTCCTGATCTTCCGAAGGAGCAGATGAGGAGCGCACTCGCGAAGAATCTCTTCAATTGAAACATAGATGATGGATGGAAGAAAGAGGTGACAAGTCATGCCTCAAATTCTGCCGACGGAACCTGCGATTGCCTGATAATCGACCGCAAGGTCCCAAATTTGAGTTCTTTATGATTGGGGACAGGCACTGCTATCGTTGAGGCAGGTGTCTTCTTCTGCATGATAATATGGCTTCCTCGTTGTCTCACGTTCTCAAAGCCGTGTCGGGCCAATATCATGCAAACATCTTGCCCGACAATCTATGCAGCCTACCCAACAACGACCTCAAGACGAGTGACGAAAACCTCGTCGTGCAGACGTTCCCGGATTTCCTCCCGGGATGCCGTCTCAAAAAACAACTCAATAGCCTCTTTAAGGTTGCCGCGGGCCTCTTCTACTGTATCCCCCTGACTGGCGATGTCAAGTTCCGGGCAGAGTGCAACGTACATGTTGTCTTCCCGCTCGATAACAGCAGTGAATTGATGGATCTTCTGCATTTTGGCTTCCTTCCGGATGTTTGCGCTAAAGGTTACCCATTTTTGAATTCGAAAACAATTCACTTCCACACCTTCGGCCTTTCATTCTTTCCAAAGAATTCCTTTCCGTACTAAATACCACACGGCCGTTCCCATGACAAGCCCGATCACATATCCGTGCGGCAAGCCGAAAGCTGCAAGAGCCACGAGCAGACCAATAAAGAGGTCGGATTTCGAGGCCGCTATATCCTTCATCAATACCATCAATGAGAGACTTTCAAACAGAAGAATTACACCGAGAATTGGTAGCGGAAACGCTTTCAGCACTTCGGTAAAACTATCGCTGAAGAAAAGTCCGAGAACAAGATACAGCGAACCGTAGATGATCACCGAGCCGCCTGTTCTCGCGCCGAATGTATAGTGGCCTGCCAATCCGCCGGCGCCGTGACAGTTCGGGATACCGCCGAAGAAGGGGAGAACGAGATTCATCGTCGAATACGTCAAACCGATTTTCTTGATGGTCAGCGGCCGTTCAGGAAAGAAATCGGCAACGGTTTGCCGTGTTGCTATGACGGAATTCGAAAGTGAAAGCGGAAGTTGCGGAAGCGCAAGCAACAGAAATCCTTGAAGAATGTCACTCATTGTCGGAGTATGTATTTCCGGCAATGCAAGCCCGATGCCACCGGCAATAGCCGGGAAGTCGATGGTGAAGAAGAACGCGTACGCAAAGCCCATCAAAATGATGAACAACGCAGCCGGATATTTTCTGTTTCCGATCAAGAAGAGAGAAATGATGAAGCCGACCGCCGCCAGGATGTAGCCTGCTGTGGCATCCGCAACGATGTAATTCTTAAGGGCAAGCGAAGCGAGAGACAGGCCGAGGCCGAATTGAATACCCCGAACAACGGTTTTGGGAATCAACTTCGCCAGCCATTCCAAAAGGCCTGTCACAGTCAACAACATCATCATAATACCGATGGCAAGTCCGCCGCCGTACAGAATACTGCCATCCAACTTCTGGGCGATCATCAACACTGCCATTGCCTTCAGCGGTTGCACGGGCATCGGCAGTCCGTAGAGAAGCCCTGTGGCAATTTGCATTACGCCGAACATCACCAGTGTGCTGGCTGTATCGAGTCCGCAGGCGATGATCATTCCCGCAATGAGCGGAAAGTCCGTTCCGATATCGCCGAAGCTTCCCGAGAGTTCGTTGCGATCGAAGCGCAATGAACGTGTCGAGTTGTTGAAGGGGTTCTTCATGCTTTTAGAGAAGATTGTCAAGTCGGTTTATCGATCAATTCCGTCGCCATCTTCCATATCGTCTCAACATTCCCGGGATCGTGTGCGTACTTCGGCACATATCCGAACGTTATGAATTCACGGATTTTGTCGGAAGCGCTTTGCTGTCGGGCTGGAGGGAGGATGCTGTTCTTCTTGCCGATTGCCTGTCCGGTAACAGAGCGGAACCCGTCATCTGTGCAGATATGAACATAGTTGTTTGCCATAACTTTAACCGGCAGCCAGAACGGGTTCATTATAGTGGCGATAAAACGGTAGCGGAAGCTGAGTTTCTTTCGTGTTTCCGTCGAGAGTTTCACGCCGGGAATGATAATTGCGTTGATTTTGATCCCGTCGGTACGGTATTCCTCGGCCAGTTTGAATGTCAGCAGCAGCAGGGCCATTTTCGAATCGCCGTACATTTTATAGACACTGTACGGTCTGTTGTCTCTATGTTCGCCCCTGAGATTGTCGAACTCGATCTTCCGCTTCGGATCGAGAAAGTGCATCACGTTATCTGTGCAGGCGTTCAGGATTCTCGCGTCATCCGATTTCTTCAGACTATCTCTCAGAAGATGCGTCATCAGAAACGGGCCGAATGCGTTGGTTGCGAATGTCAGTTCGATGCCGTCCGGGCTGAGTTGATATTCTTTCTTTCCGTACTCAAAATACGCTGCGTTGTGAATCAGGATATCCAGCCTGGCATGCTTCTCCCGAAACTCCGGACAGAACCGGCGAATGGAAGCAAATGAAGAAACATCCACTTGCATCAGTTCGACTTGATCGGACTCTGTCTGTAGGCGGATGTCGTCCAGCGCCTTCCGGCTTCGTTCAAGATTGCGGCACGCCATAACAACGTGATGACCCTCGGCTGCGAACTTTGTCGCCGCTACTTTGCCGATTCCCGAGTTCGCCCCGGTGATGATGACGATGCGTTGGTTCATGTCTTCTTCTCATCCGTACCTTTTCGATTGCCTCCCTTGCGTATCTTTTCCCCGAAATCACGCAGTGCTTCAATCACGGGAATAGTCTGCTGCCCTTTCGCGGTAATCGAATACTCAACGGCGGGAGGAACAGTCGGAAACACTTTCCTCTTGATGAACCCTTCCTTCTCCAATTCCTGCAATTGCTGCGCAAGCATCTTGTGGGAAGTCCGCGGCAGAGATCGCTTGATCTCCCCGTAGCGTTTCGGTTTCTCTTTGATCCGCCAGAGAATCGGCATTTTCCACTTTCCACGAATAAGATCAAGGGCAAGTTCAACACCGTTGTTGTATGATTTTCCGTTGTGTTTGAACTCCGGCATGTTGGATTCGGGTTGATTTTTTTTGAGATGAGTTTCGGACTTTTTGCGCCGCACACCGCAATACTCACCTGCAGGGAAGTATCTGACTAAACCGTGCGTTCTTGTGCTGCGCGATGCAACTGCATAAATTTAGACAAAACTGAATCAACTCTCAATATAAATACAGGAGGTATCATGAGAACGTTCATCGTTGCGTTCCTTATTTCTCTCACAACATTCCTGGCCGAAGCCCAACACGGCGGAGCGTCGAACGGAAAGATCCTGATGATTGCCGCCAATCCGTCGGTGTCGGAAACCACCGGTTGGCCTATCGGCTGTTGGGCGGCGGAACTGACGCACCCGTATTGGGAGTTCACGCACGCCGGTTACGAAGTTGAGATCGTGAGTCCCGACGGCGGTAAGCTCGAATTCGACGGATACAGCAATCCCACCGACCCGAGCGGCTACTCTGCAGACGACTTGCTCTCGCTTGGCTGGCTGAACTCAATAAAGCATATGGAAATGATTGCCAGCACGAGAAAGCTCGCTGATGTCAATCCGGCTGAATACAAGGCAATATTTCTCGTCGGCGGACAGAGCCCGATGTACACATTCCGGGGCAACAAACAACTGATGGATTTTGTCGTGAATTTCTATCTCACGGGGAAACCGACGGCGTTGGTGTGTCACTCGACCTGCATCTTGCTGGATGCGAAGCTGCCCAACGGCAAATATCTTGTTGAAGGAAAGAAGTGGACTGGTTTTGCCGATGCAGAAGAGCAGTTCGCGGATAACTTTGTCGGCAAGCGCATTCAGCCGTTTTGGATAGAAGAGGAAGCGCGTAAGATGAAGAAGACGAATTTTCTCGTGAAGCCGGCGTTCACCCCGTTTGCTATTGCAGATGGAAATCTGATTACGGGGCAGCAGCAGAATTCCGGCACCGAAGCAGCAAGACTTGTGCTGAAGGCGCTGACAAAGAACTGATTCACGAAGTATACGCGAAGGAATACGTATGAACATCGCAGTTGTTGGTGCAGGGAACATCGGCGGGAGGCTGGCCCGCGTGTGGGCGGCGAAGGGGCATCGCATTCTCGTCGGGACAAGGAATCCGGCAGAGGAGAAAATTGTCGCACTAATGCGTACTTCTCCTGAGCGCATAACAGCACACTCGCCTCGGGAGGCGGCGCAACACGCCGAGGCAATTCTCATTTCGGTGCCGGCTTCCGCTGCATTCAACGCGGTGCAGGAACTTGGCGATATCAAGGGAAGAATCATCATTGATGCAATGAACGCCGTTTTCCGTAAGCCGGAGCCTTACACGAGAACGAGCGAAGCAATTGTTGCCGCCTCCGGTAACGATCATATTGTAAAGTGCTTCAATTGGATCGGTGCCGAGAACATCGAGAACCCAATGTACGGCAACGTCGCGGCGGATATGATTCTTTGCGGCAACTACGCCGCGGACAAATCCGTCACACAACGTCTTGCCGAAGAATGCGGCTTTGTAGTATATGATATCGGCGGGATGGACAAGGAACAGCTTATTGAGAACGCCGCTGCTTTGTGGAGTAGTCTCGCCTATGGTACAGGATTAGGTCGGGGAATCGCGTTCAAAGTGCTAAGGAGGTAGGGAAAGAATGTTCATCCACTAAGGGCACGGAGGCCACGAAGAGTTCTCCGTTTTCTCATTCGTGTTCTTCGTGCCCTTAGTGGATAATAAGACGAAAATCAGGCAACAACAATCGTTGCTCTTGTTCCCATCTGCCGGAGTTGCCCCGCAATCTCCTCTTGGTAAATCGAGTTCATGACGATGACGACGTCGGGTTTGTATTCAATCAGGAAGTCCGGCGCAACAATGCGCTGGCCTGTTCCGGCGACGAACATTCCCTGCTTGCGCGTATTCACATCAACAACATATTCAGCGTCGGGATGCAGCACGTTGAGGAACGTAACGCCTTTCGAACCGCTGCCCCAAACAACGATGCGTTTTTGTTTCCATTCCTGTATGCGCTGCGACCATTCTTGAATCTTTCTTTTGTAGTTATCGGAGAAGGATGTTACGAGCTGAGAGAGCGTTGCGGTATCTCTTGAGTTGGCGAATCGGGAGATCCGCCTTACAGCTTTGGCCTCGATGCCGAGGAATTGTCGGTTGTATTTCTCTTCCAATCTCATTACTTCGAAACCACACGAGGTAAAGAGGTATTCCAGCGATTGCGGCGTGAAGTACGAACAGTGTTCGTAGATCAAATCCCAAATGGAGAGATCTTTCAGGGTGAAGAGCGTATTCGGGACTTCAAAGTAGAGCGAGCATTCGGGCGGTATCAGCTTGTGAATATTTTTCAGAAACGCTGCTGGCAACGGAATGTGTTCAAGTACGTGACGGCAGCAGACAAAATCCGGTTTGTACTTGAGATATTTGTCGGAATAGAAGTCCTGAATGACAGTGACAAGTTCACTTTTCTCTTCAATCAAATCCGGCTGGAAACTCTCGTCAAATCCGATGCCTTGGTTGCCGCCAATCTCACACATCATCTTCAAGAAATCTCCCTTGCCGCAACCAATCTCGATGATTGTTTTGTTGTGCAAATTGTATCTGTCGATCAGATCGTTTGACAACTCTTCCGCGTAACGTTGGAAACGGGGGGAGAAGTGGAGGGAGTTTTCGTATGCCTGAGTGTAGGTAACGAGTGACTTCTCAAAAGCATAGTTGTAGATGTGTCCACACACCCTGCAGAACCCGAGTTGCAGATCGCCTTTGCGAATGCCTGTTGCAGACTCCCGTGAGTTGTGCAAGACATTGCAGTGGACGGGAATGTTCTGCATTTCAAAGAACATCTCAATGCTGTTCTCTCCGCACACAGGGCAGGCGTTCAGGGAAGGTGTCATCGCGGTTCTTTGATGGCTGCAGCCGATTTCACGCTGTAGAGTTTTGAACTGAGTGTAATGAGGAGAGTCCCGAATATCAACGCAAGCCCGATTGCAAGATTCGCCCAACTGATTTCTCTCCCAACCATATAACAAAGCATCCGCTCAAGCAAGTACGGCGGCACGGCAATGCCGATGCAGGCAACGAGGGCCCGGAAAACGACTCCCCGTTGTATCTCGTTCACAAGCAACGCAAGCAGGTATCCGAGGGGAACAAACACCACGACGGCAAAAAGTACCCGGTGAAAATTTTTCATCGGTGAGGTAATGGAGAGCTTGCCGTTGTTCGGGAAGAACTTGTTGAGCATTGCAAAGCCGGGACCGAGCTCGATTGCGTAGGCATTCTCAAGGCTGTCAACGAACACTCGAACCTGAGCTGGGCTGACAGATACGACAATGCGGTGCGTCATCGTATCTGCAAATACGCCATTAACCATGAATTGTGGATTTGTGCCGTTGACGCCTGTAGTCATTGAACGGAAGCGTATGCCAAGATCATCGCGAATCTGCACGATGGAAAAATTCTGCCGGTACGGATCGGATGCGACGGCAATCATGCGCGCAATATGCTGATGCTTCGCATCCTTGCTCGAAACCGTGAAGCAAACCGTGTAACGAAGCGTCCGCATTATTGAATAAGAAAGCGCAGATGCGGCATCGTTCGTCTGTAGCCATCTGTCGGGTACAATTCGGGCGTTTTCCTCCGGGTCTGTAGCTTCGGAGAGGCTGCCTTTCCATTCCAACGGCGGGTTGAGATTCAATTTGTCGTGATACGGCGCGTTGCCCTCAAAGGTGTAGTGAGCAATTACATCCTTCCGATCATCTGTATTTAATTCACGTCCGGCCAGATACTCCTCCACACCCTGAACGGAGAACGGGTATTTCGCAACAAGCAACTCGTTGATCGAGCCATTCCACGGACACGTACCGCCGGGCTCGTTACCGACAAGCAACGGGAATGAAGGATTAAATTCGGCAATGAACGATGAGACCTGCAACGGCCACGATCCCAAAAGCAAACAGGCAACATACAGGAGGTACATTGCGGCCAACCAACCGACTTTGTGTCCTTTATTGATTTTTTCAATTGCTGAAGTGAGGGAGCGGTAGGCAGTTCGCGCAACAATCTTGTAGCCAATGTACCCGAAGGCCGAGCCCGCAGCATTGGCAGTGATATCTAGTATTGACGAAAAGCGAAACGGAAGAAACAATTGCAATAATTCAACGGTGAGGGACAGTAATCCTCCGGCAACTGTCACTCCGAACAATCCCCGAAGGAAACCCGCCATCGTGCGCGTTGCGAGAATCCCGAAGCTGAAACCGATAGGAAGGAAGAGAATGATGTTTGTGATGATATCATTTCTGTGGCCGCGAACATACCTGTAATCCTGGTTGAGAAAATGTTCGAGCCGTTCCTGGAATTCGTCAAAGGTAAAATCAAAGGGATACAATGTTGTTCCCAGCACGACAAACACGCTGGCAACAATGAACACGTTGGCAAGATGTCTTACCTTTAGTTCGGAGAGCAGCCGATTCTCCGGAGCCTGAGGCAAGATGACGGGACTACGATTCACATTGTCACCAATTCAGAACGGACGCCGAGCGTGTCGAGTGTTTCCCGAATTTCGTCTTTGTAGATCGGGTTCATGATGATAATCGTGTCGGGTTGGTATTCTCTCAAAAATTCCGGCGCTACGATTTGCTGGCCGGTACCCGCCATGAATGTTCCATGTTTGTACGGATTGACATCAATCGCGAACGGCATTGTTTCGAACGTCACGTTGAGTTTTGTCAGAAATGAAACACCTTTCGATCCGGCTCCCCAAATGACAGACTTCTTTCGCGAATCGACAATCTCCTGCAACATCCCGTTCCAGACTTTCAAACGCTTCGGGTATTCAGTGGTAAAGCGCTGAAGGAGACTGCGCATTTCGTCAAGATCGTTTTCTTCCGGAAGCGCAGATTGGACCCTGCCTGCGGATGGTTTTGCCTCGATGGTAAGATACTGATCGTTATATGCTGTTGAAAGTGAGAGAATATCAAACCCGCATCGTCGCAACAGCCGGGTAACGGAACCCGCGCTGAAATATGAGCAATGCTCGTAGTAAATATCCCAGAAGGCAACGTCACGGAGAACATACGCAACGTTGGGAATCTGAAAGAAGACAACGGCATCCTTCTGCGTTCCGATGGATCTTCGAATCATGCCGACGAATTCGTTCACGGAATGAATGTGTTCGAGCGTCATTTTGCAGATGAAGAAATCACCGTTCAAATATGTGTACTTCTCGGAATACAAATCGTTGATGAACGTAACACGATCCTTTGCCGGGCTTGAATTCCGCTCCGGAACATAAGCAGGGTCAACGCCAACGCCGCGGTTGTTTCCCATCTCGCACAGCATCATCAAGAACTCGCCCTTGCCGCAGCCGATCTCGATAATAATCTTCCCGTGCAGGTTGTATGTGTTAATGAGTCGTTGAGCCAACGACGTATGAAATTCGTTGAAGGTGGGAGAGTAGCTTTGAGTTTCTTCATACTGTGAGGAATATTCATGCAGCGAGGCATCGAAGGATGTGTTGGAAATGAACCCGCACGAATTGCAGAAGCCGAGCCGTATCGTACCTTTCGGATAGGCGAGAGCCTCCTCACGCGACCGCATTAGAAGTACGCTGTGAACCGGTACGTTTGCCGCTTCGTAGAAGACTTGCATTCCGTTTGCGAAGCAAGCCGGACATTGGCAGGGCGCTATGGTGTCTTCCGTGTGCATGAATTCGTGCCCGAATATAGTGATTTTGGCGAAGAATGCACGGTAGTTTCCGTCACAAAAAGAAAACGACAGGCTCGCCTGCCGTTTGTGATCTTTAGGTTGAAGAAACTACTTCACGACCATCATCCGCCGGGAGATGGATGAACGCGATGTTGTGAGGCGGCAGATGTACACGCCGGTTGTTAAAGAAGATGCGTCGAACGTTGTTGTGTGGCGACCCTTGGAAACCGTGTCATCAACAAGTAATGCGATATGCTGTCCGAGAGTGTTGAATACATCCAGTCGTACGCGACTATCCGCTGGAACATCATACATAATGATAGTAGATGGATTGAACGGATTCGGATAATTCTGATGCAAAGCGAATTCTCCTGGGTTGCGTGATTCATCAACTCCCGTTGTTACGCTGATGTGAACAGGATCAGTGAAATGAAACGTCCCGTCAAGATCGATTTGTTTGAGACGATAGCTCCAATCACCGGCAGCAGTAGAGGAGTCAACGAAGCTGTAGTAGCGAGGCTCGAGTGTGGTTCCGTGGCCGGGAATGAAGCTGTTCGGCAGTGTTGCGAACGGAGTTCCGTTGCCGGATTTCTGCACTTCAAAGCCGTAGTTGTTTGTTTCGGAGATCGTTGACCAATTCAGTCGAACAGTATTTCCTTCCTGCAATGTTGCTGTGAAGCTTGATAGTTGCACCGGAACAGGGTCGGGTACCGGCGTGATTACAACATTGCCGAATCGTGCATCGACGTGATGCGAGAGAAGAAGGACGCTTCCTTTTTGCGGGTCGCTTAAGGATTGTTGTCCTTCCAACCTCCATTCGAAAGGTTCCGCATCTCCGACCTGCCACACCTTCAGTCTGTAGCGGCCACCGACGTTCGGAATTGTCTCAACCCTCATCTTGAAATAATACGACACACCAAATGTGAGATGGAAACCGCTATAGTCTGTTTGCAGAACGTGAAGGTTGTTCCCAACAATATTCAGTCTGACATTTGCGGGGTTCATATACTCCCAACTGTACCAGCCAATGGCGCCGAGGGGGAGATAGCCGGATTTCGGCTGCATTCCCGAAATCGGATAGTCGGTATGTCCTGTCCACCTGAAAAGCAACCCGACTCCCGGTGTTTGACTCACATTGTTGAAGCCGGATGAGTCGAGGCTGCAGATTGTGATCGGAACGGTCACTTCATAGTCTGTCCACGCTGTGTCGCCGATTGCTACCAGCCGGTCGTAGCCCAAGTACGTGCTGTAGATTCTTCCGCTGTCAAGAGTCCAATGCCCGTCAACGATTTGCGCGACGTTTTCGATTGACCCTGCTGTGTTCCAGTCGATGGTGTAGGGTAGCGGCCATGTCTGGCCTGGTGTGTATTGGACGTTTACCGTTTCGGTTGAGAGTTGATCGAGGCCGTTACGAGCAGTAATGACAATAGTGTTTGAGCCGGCGTTCAACAGGCTTATGTTGATGTCGATATTGAAGTCGCCGGCGGCGAGAAGCCTTCGCGTATCCGGCCCTTGTGAGAGCTGAACAGATGATCCGCCATTCAGTGTGTAGGAGAGATCCGTTACACCATTCGCGTCGGTGACATTTCCGAGTATGTTTATGGCGGCTTGCGGATTTCCGATCTGCCCGAATGATTGATTCAGTCCCGACCAAATTGTGATTGTCGGACCCGATGCAGATGCGATGCCTGTCGCAAACAAAAGGCATGAGGCGGCAAGAATTCCTTTCATGTACGATCTCGTCTTCAGAAAATCAATCATCGCAGAGCAATTTCTTCGGGTCCCGTGTCGAGTCCAAAAAAGCAGGCTGCCCCGTTGAGTGAACGGGGCAAGCCGCAAATGAATCTACGCGAGCAGGACAAATGTCCTTATTTCAACAAAACCATTTTCCTCACGATAGAGGAGTTTCCTGCCGTGAGCTTGTACATATACACGCCGCTTGTCAGTTGCGTGGCGCCGAACTCAAGCGAGTAGAAACCCGCCGGCTTCACTTCATCGAGGACGGTTGCTACCTTCTGACCGATCAGGTTGAACACTTCAAGTGTAACACGACCCTCCTGCGGCACTTCATAGGCTATTGCCGTTGACGGGTTGAACGGGTTCGGATAGTTCTGCCCGAGCGCAAGTCGTGTCGGCTGGAGCTGAGGCTCGCCGACGCCTGTCAGCAGATTTGTGTGAACCGGTTCCGAATAATGGATCGTTCCGTTCAAGTCGATTTGTTGCAACCTGTAGTACCAGTTACCTGCGGATACGCCCCTGTCGGTGTACGTGTAGTGTCGCGGTTCAAGCGTTGTACCATGACCCGGCACGAAGCTGTTCGGCACTGTTTGGAAACCTGTCGGGGCGTCGAGAGCCTTCTGAACATTGAATCCGTAGTTATTCGTTTCGGAAATCGTCATCCAGTTGAGGACGACATTATCAAGGCCCTGAGCTGTAGCCGTGAAGCTTGCCAATTGAACGGGAAGAATGGGGACAAATCTCAAATAGTCGACGAATCCTTCGAATGCCGGGGCGTGAATGTCGGGGTCGCGAGGCACTTGAACAGAGTCGGAACTTGCAGCATACACAGCAATCGAATCGACGTTGATTGTGTGCATAACCGAATCGACTCGAATCCAACTTCCGCCACCATCGGTGGAGTAGTATTGCGTGAAGATATTCTCCCAGCGATCGAGGCGGAGAAGGAGAGGAACACAACCGCTCGGAAGATCGGGCAACAAATGCCTTTTTTGTGCAACGTACTGACCGTCGTTATCAAACGTGAAGAGTAATGCGTTGATGCCGGAAGTGTCGCTAAAGAACTCGGACCGGACATAATTGTATTCGTCCTGAATCGCAAGGATGCCTTGAATCTGGTATTGACGAGTTTGAACGCCATCAAACTTTGCGATGAGCCCGAAATCGCCTACATCCGAACCGGGAGGCCCGACCCGTTGGACAAGCCTGGGAGCCCTGTTTCCTCCTTGACCATAAGAGACGGGATCTCGTGAAAGCCCTGCAGGGATGCTGATGTTCGCATGTGTTCCGGTCATCGTCAGTGTACAGCCACCCCGCGGATCGACGAATGTCCAGAATGTGTCCGGAACGGCTCCGTCAAACTCGCTCGATCGAATTCCCTGTCCCTGTGCCGGGTGAGTGAATGCCATCACAAGCACAGCAAGTAACGCCAACGACAGAAGTACTCCTTGTTTCATATATTGTCCCCCAGGTTACGAATTAGATGTAAATGTGGTGGTTTCCAAGTACCCCCCCCTATGTTCGGTTATCGGCCAGTAATGCAAAATCCTTAGTCATCTCATCATACTCAACTACGGTCGGTTCGGGAAGGGGAATGATGAACTTTCCGCCTTGTTCTGCATACTTGCGCAGTTGCTGCATGATCTCTCTTCCGAAATTCCATGCCAGAATAAGAACGTAGTCCGGCATTCTTTCCATGATCTCCGATGGCGGCACAATCGGAATCCTGTTCCCGCCCATGTACTTGAAGTGCTTGGCAGGGCTCAGGTCGGCAATGAAATCGAGATGTGACCTGTCAATGCCTACGTAAGCCATCATGGTAGTCGCTTTTGCGGCGGCCCCGTATCCTGCTATACTGTGTCCGGCAGACTTGAGTGTTGTAAGCATTTCCCGGAGTTCGTCACGGACATTCTGCACCTTTGCCGCGAAATCCTGATAGAACTCAATACCGCTCACTTTTCGCTCACGCTCGGACGCAAGCACATCGGAAACCGATGGGCCTACATTCTCCCGCAATTCTACAAAAAGCCTCAACGAGCCGCCATGAATTGTCGTGCGCTCTACGTGATTGAGGAAAAGCGAATGGCGCCGGAACAGGTTGTCGAGCGCCGTTACCGAAAAATAGCAGAGATGTTGATGGTAGATTGTATCGAATTCCACATGATCAACGAGATCGACAACGTAGGGGACTTCGATCACCGCAATTCCTGTATCCTTAAGAACGATCCGAATTCCCTCAACGAAATCATTCAACTCCGGGACATGTGCCAGAACGTTATTTGCCAGAAAGACATCCGCACGCTTGCCGTATCGAGCAAATTCTTGTGCAAGAGCGCGGCAGAAGAACGTGTTGAGTGTATAAATGCCTCTACGTTGGGCTATTGTTGCAGGACCTTCCGCAGGGTCGATACCGATTACCTGAATTCCGGCATCCGAAAATGTCCTTAGCATGTATCCGTCGTTGCTGGCTGCTTCGATGACGAGGCTGTTTGAATTGAGATTGCGTGATGCAATGATGCGGTATGCGCTATCTCGAAAATGCTTCATCAACGATGGGGAAACCGACGAGTAGTAAGGATAATCTCGACAAAAAAGAACTTCAGGCGAGACTACCTGGTTTATCTGGACGAGGGAACATGCCGGGCAAAACACAAGCTCAAGTTTCGCCAAAATTTCCTGCTTATCCAGATCTTCCTCGCGTATCAGAGCATCGGCCAGCGGGGTTTCGCCAAAGTTGATGATCGGTTGCAGATTTCCATGGCCGCACGAAAGACAGCCTGTTAAGTCGTGTATCATCATCTCAGATTGTGACAAGCTGTTCATGATTCCATCTCAGCGTTTCGTCCAACATCCCTGTTTTGATGAGATAATGAATATGATCGATTCGCTTGAATCTCGGGCCTTCAAAATCCTCAAGTTCCAATCCTATGTTCTTGTATGTGCTGTAAAGTTGTTCAACGCCTTTGCGTGCATCCCATAATGGAGTGAATGCGGGAATTGCATTCTTGATCTTGGTTCCGTCAACGCGGTAGTTGCGTAAGTCCGGCCCGCCACCCGACGCATATTCAATCTCACAGTTCGGAACAATCTCACGTACAATCTCAGCCAGCTCGCTTACATGGTAATTCTCTTCAGTACGGCAGATATTAAACGCCTGATTGTGAACAACATCCGCAGGGGCTTGCAACACGGCGACAAATGCTCTTGCAATATCCTCAACGTGAATGATCGGGCGCCACGGTGTGCCATCGCTTTTGATGAGGACTTTTCCGGTTGTGAATGCCCAGGCAACAAGGTTGTTCAGAACGAGATCAAACCGCAGGCGGGGCGAGATTCCGTAGGCTGTTGCATTGCGGAGAAACGTCGGGCTGAATGCGGCGTCGGCAAGTTGAGAGACATCATGCTCGACGAGAACCTTCGAACGGCCGTAGGGAGTAACAGGATTTGCGGGAGATGTCTCGTCGAGCAAATGCCCGTCGCTTGCTCCGTAGTTGCTGCACGATGATGAGAAGATGAAACGCTTCACGCCAGCTTCTTTTGCCATCTCTGCAAGACGAACCGAAGCCCGATGATTGATGTCGAGCGTCAGTTCGGGATTCAAATCTCCCAACGGATCGTTCGAGAGAGCTGCAAGATGTATGACTGCATCAAATCCGTCGAGATTTTCCGGTTGAATATCTCGCACATCCTTCAGCAATTCCGGAATGTCACGAATTCCCTCACAGAACGTGCAACGCCTGAACAGGTTGCTGTCAAGGCCGACAACTTCATGTCCCTGCTCAAGGAGCTTCGGAACGAGTACTGTTCCGATGTAACCGAGATGTCCTGTTACTAATACCCGCATCAACAGTGCCCTCTAATCATTCCAGATCTTCCATGGGGCTTGGTTACGGCGCCAGAGTTCATCCAGCATTCGCTTGTCGCGCAGTGTATCCATGCACTGCCAGAACGATTCGTGTTTGTAGGCCATGAGTTGCCCGTCGGCAGCGAGGCGTTTCATCGGTTCGCCTTCCCATTGAGTATCGTCTCCGTCAATATAGTCGAAGATGCCGGGCTCAAGGACGAAGAAGGCGCCGTTGATCCAACCTTCGGATGTTTGCGGCTTTTCCTCGAACGAGGAAACCCGGTTGCCCTCGAACTGAAGATGGCCAAACCGCGCAGGGGGTCGGACGGCAGTCAGCGTTGCGAGTTTTCCGTGACTCTTGTGAAAATCGATGAGCTTGTTCAGATTCACGTCGGAGACTCCATCGCCCCACGTCAGCATGAATGTTTCGTTGTCGAAGTACGGTGCCAGACGTTTAATCCGTCCGCCGGTCAGCGTAGCGATTCCTGTGTCAACGAGGTCGACGTTCCAGTCGGGCCGATACCCCCCGCTCGTCTCAACGTGCCGTGTTCGGACACTCACCTTCAAGTTTCCGGTGAGAGATGAGTAGTCAACAACATATTTCTTGATCTGCTCGCCTTTGTAACCGACAGCAATGACGAAGTCATTGAAACCGTAGTACGAGTAATGCATCATGATGTGCCACAGAATCGGCCTGCCGCCAATTTCCACCATCGGTTTGGGCTTTATTTCGGTTTCTTCGGCAAGCCTGCTCCCGACTCCGCCTGCGAGGATTCCCACTTTCAATAGATTTCCTCTTTTTCATGCACGGTTTTTGCGGGATTGTGCTGCAGATATGTTGCAAGGGAGAATTTTGCATTCTCTTGTCTCACGATCCGGCCCCACCGGGCAGGTTGTGTGTAAGTCCGTGCATAAAACAGAATCAGATACGCAAGGCACACAAACCGTTCCCCGATTGAAAGCGGTACTCGATAGAGGGACCGGATGTACTCGCGGAATCGACGCAGCCTTGTGAACCGTCCTTTAGATTCGGGGTCAAACCACGCGGCAATTTCCTTTTTTGATTTGCAGGCAAAAGTCGAGACATCCGAATGATAGCGCCGGAGGAAGAGCCGTTCGGGTACTTCTGCAATCTCGCCCAACAATGCGAGTTCGCCTAACAACACCCGGTCCGACGATTCGTACGGGCCGATGCCCGGAGTTTTTCTCAGGGCGCTCAACCGCATAACCCCGAACACGGGATTGCAATCCAACGGAGTTTTCGTAAATGCTTTGTAGCGTCGCGAGGCTCTCTTCCAGCGAAGATTGTATAGATCTTCAAATCGATCATTAATCACTTTACCGGATTCATCGATGATGGTCGTTTTCGCATACGCCAGCACTACTTCGGGATGTGTTTCGAGAAGGTCAACACACCGTTGAATGAGCGTTGGCTTGCAGAGATCGTCGTGCGCCGCCCACTTGAAGTACGTTCCCGTTGCGCGCTCGATTGTTGCGTTGTAGTTTCTCGCCGCGCCGACGTTTGTTTTGTTCCGAACATAGTGTACGCGGTTATCCAAAGCTGCAAATGCCCTGCAAATTGCCTGCGTACCATCCGTCGACGCATTGTCGGAGATAATCAATTCAAGGTGGGAATAGGTTTGGGAGAGAATAGACTCGATAGCGGATGCAAGAAACCGCTCCCCGTTATGCACCGGCAGTCCGATACTGACTAATGGCAGGGGAGATTGAATATTCATGTCCTTTGTTTCGCGATTACGTGATGAGACGAGCCCCTATCATCAATATATCGGCAAAAACCATAGCATTACTTGACATGCATCAAGTGAGAGTGAGCGGACATCGTATACAGGTGGTGAGATCTGTGATTATTTTGGCGGAAGAACTTCTTGGAAGCGGGTATGAAATGGGTCGGGAGAATACAAACTTGCCTTCTTGCGGAGGATCGTCGAAACTCGTGTTGCGCGCGGCGAAGCACAGAAGGAAACTTGCATTCTCCCTATTTTAAAGAACCTGAAGTCTTTTTTTTTGCCGGAACGGCTCTCTCTGTGTTCAGCAGAAATCGAAGGCCTGCATTGAACCTTTGTACAACGAGGGATGAAAGAGTCAGACCAAACGTACGAAATCCACAAACGATGTTCGTGACGTATGCCACGCAAAACACAATTTTCTTCTTGAAACGAGCCTCCCAATTGAGTAGATTTGGTTCAGATTTTTGGAGAGCTGGCAGAACGGCTATTGCACCAGTCTTGAAAACTGGCGCCCGCAAGGGCTTCGAGGTTCGAATCCTCGGCTCTCCGCACCTTCCAGATAAGTTTATAGAATTTTCCCCACCACAGGTTCGAGGTTCTGAGCCGGAGGCTCATCCGCTCGACGAGTCGAGTCGTCGACCTTTGGCGGAGAATCCTCGGGCTCTTCGCATCAGTCAATGGAGTTGCCCCGATCAATCTCCCCTTCCTCCCCAATCAGGTTTTTCTTACCTTTCTTTAAGAGATGAATCAATCCCGCATTCTGATAACAAAAAAAAACACAGTTTCTTATGTCACGCTCGCTACTGTTCTGGATCATATCGTTAGTCATAACCCTCGCGGCCGCATACTACCAGCGGACAACCGGCCCGACGTATCCACTTTCGGGAAAGGTTGTTATTGACGGCCGCACAGTTACATACGACTTGCTACGGAGTCACGGCGGGGATGGCAACGCCCTCGTGAGTATCCCTGTGCCGGATGAATCAATAGCCGGAGTGTTGCAGTGGAAGCGGTTCAAAACGAAGGACGAATGGACCGAGGTGCCGATGACAAGAACGGCGAATGAACTCGTGGCAGAACTTCCGCACCAGCCTCCGGCAGGCAAACTCGAATACAAGCTGCATCTGACGAAGGGTTCGGCACACGCACAGATCCCCTCGTCCGGCACTGTAATAATTCGCTTCAAGGGGGATGTGCCGGGGGGTGCGCTCATTCCTCACGTGATAGCAATGTTTGCAGCGATGCTGTTTTCAAACCGGGCAGGCATTGAATTCTTCAGCAGCAAGCCAAGCCTGAAGGGACTTACGTTCTGGACGCTCGGCCTGATGACGGTCGGGGGGATGATACTCGGCCCGATTGTTCAGAAGTACGCTTTCGGCGAATATTGGACGGGCATTCCCTTCGGGACTGATCTGACCGACAACAAAACTCTGATTGCTTTTGTTGCGTGGATTGTTGCTGCAATTGCGCTCTTCAAATCCAAACAACCAAAGACATGGGTGTTTGCGGCGGCGATGATAACGTTGATTGTCTTTCTGATACCGCACAGCCTCTTCGGCTCGGAGTTGGACTACGGAGAGTTACCCGAGTAAGTTAGTGTCCGATTGCCTGAACGACGATTGTTCGCTCCCGCGGCCTGTTGTCGTGATCGATGAGAACAATTTGCTGCCACGTTCCGAGCATCAGTGTTCCATTCACAAAAGGGATGGTGATCGAGCAGCCCATCATTGCAGCACGAACATGCGAATGCCCGTTGCCGTCGTGCCACGTATCATCGTGATGGTAGCGGTGGTTCTTGGGCGCAAGCTTGTCGAGGGCTTCGGGAATGTCTTTTCTCAAGCCGGGCTCGAATTCCGTTGTCGTAATCGAGGCCGTCGATCCGACAACGAAAACCGTGACATTTCCTTCCTGCATCTTGTGCCGGAGGAGTATCTTCCCGACGTGTTGCGTTATGTCGAGCACTTCCGAGCCGCCTTTCGTGGAGACGGAGAATTGTTCGGTTCTGATTTCCATTCTTATCCTCTGAACTGTTCGTTTTCCTTTGTCAAGATAGAACAGAATTGCCGACTTTTCAATCCTGTTTCTTGCAATTCAAACCGGTTAGCAATTAATTGGTGTAGCTATCATCTCTCCTTGGGGGGATTCATCTGTTTCACACAACATGGTCTATTTTGCTGAGGCATAGGTCTGCAAACGAAGCCCTGCGGCCGTATGATGGTCGCGTATACAGGCCGAAGAGGCACAAAGGTATCTTGCTTGCTGCTGTTCTCTTGAATCTTGTCTTGCCGAGCCTTTCCTTCCCGCAACAGCTTGCTCTCAGAACATACAACAGAGCAACTGGTCTTGCCAGCAACTACATCTTCTCGATGTATCAGGATCGTGACGGGTTCATGTGGTTCGGCACTGATCGCGGCGTTTCGGTGTACGACGGACATCATTTCAAGAACTACTCCACGTTCGACGGACTGTCGGCAAATCTGATATACAGCATTTTTCAATCTTCCGACGGAACGATGTGGTTCGGCACCTACAAGGGAGGGGCTTGCAGTTTCGACGGAAGGCAATTCAGAACGTATTCCACACAACATGGTCTCCCTGATTCTGTTGTTTCCAGAATTACAGAAGACAAGTTCGGGAGAATTTATCTTCAGAGTCAAAGCGGCGTGAGCGTTCTCTTTGGAGACAGTGTCTCAGTGGACAGTACAGGTTCATCGGGCGATGCCGGGCTTCTTTTTCTGCACAATGGCGTGATCTACTATGTCGGTGAAGGAAAGTTGACCCGCATTACACCGACCAACAATCATCACATTGAATCCCACTCAATTGAAGTCCCCCCGCAAGCTTCCCACCATTTTAGTCGAAACACCTCAAGTGTTCTGGTTCGGGAAGGCGGCGAGGTATGGTTGGGCGGACTCAATTCCATAGGCGTGATTGAGATAGAAGGCAAAGGGGCTTCCGTCAGATTGAAAAAGACCATCTCTCTTCCCGGCTCACTGCCAACTGTGTACGGCATGTCCGAAGAAAATGACTCGACAATCTGGGCTGCAACGCGGATCGGGCTTTTCCGAATCTCCGGCGATTCGATGCGTTTGTACAAGAAAGAAGAGGGAATTGTCCCGGAATTCCTGCAGGCAATGCTTCGTGATCATGAAGGTTCGTTGTGGCTTGGAACCTTCGGCGGTGGCGCAAAAAGGCTTTCACACGATCATATCAGTTTCTTCACAATTGAATCGGGACTTCCCACCGCAAACATCTCCGCTGTGTTTTGTGATTCCAAACAGAACGTCTGGCTTGGCGGCAACAGCTTTCTGGGAATGCTGGATCGCGAGGGACGGCTTTCGTTGCGCAACAGTTCGTTCGCCGAAGTCCGGGCCATTGCCGAAAACCCGCAAGGCAAAATTCTGGTGGGGACTTTTGAGTTTCTCTACGGGCCTTATGAGCGTGATGTGTTTCGAAGAATTCTTCGACGCGAGGACGGGCTAAGGGTCGGCGGCGGAGTTTCTGCTATTTGCTTCGACTCAGCCGGCGTGCGCTGGAGCGGTTCGTATGGGTCGGGTACGTATCGCATGACCAATGGCCGGACGCGTCGTCTCGACGTAGCTGATGGGATGCCATCGCAGATGATCGAGGGAATTGTTCAGGGCTACAACTCGCTTTGGTTTCTTTCTCGCGACAATGGCGCTTCGCGTCTGCGGGATGGGGTGTTTGAGAAGTTCTCCGTGGAACAGGGACTTCCATCCCACGAGATCTACTCGGTGTTGGAGGAGGAGGAAACAATCTGGTTCGGTACAGGCAAAGGATTGGCACGAATGCACAAAGGAAGAGTTGCTGTGATTAACGAAAAATCCGGGCTGCAGGGCAACTCCGTGTTGTGGATGGGAAAGGTCAAAGGGTTGAACGATGCGCTCTGGATACTGACGGAAAGCTCGCTTCACCAACTCCGCGAAGGCGAGTTGATATCCTTCGGTTCGTCAATGCTGCGGCCCACTCCTGCCGCCAGCATTACGCAAGCCGACTATCGTTCCTCGGACAATTCGCTGTGGATCGCAACGACGGGAGGTGTTTCTAAAATCGACCTTGACCAACTCGAGCAGAACACGATTCCGCCCCGTGTCCGAATCACAGGATTACTGAATGACACGTTGCGGGTATTTTCTCATATGCTCACTCGGACACTTCCGCATCCTCAGCCGATACATCTCGAACATTACCAGAACAACATCAGCGTCAGTTTCGCCGGGTTGAGCTATCTGGATGAGGAAGATGTTCGCTATCGTTTCAGGCTTGAACCGCTCGAAGAGGATTGGTCGCGGCTAACAAAAGACCGGGAGGTTCGTTACCGCAACTTGAATGACGGCGAGTATACATTCTCCGTTCTGGCAATCAACGGCAACAATGTTATCTCGGCTTCTCCGGCGACTATTTCGTTCACTATTCTGCCTCCTTTCTGGAAGCGGTGGTGGTTTATTGGTTCAATGGTTCTTCTCGCGGCCGGAACATTTGGAGGGATTGTCCGGTATGTTTCGGTCAGAAAATTGAGGAAGAAGGTGGAGGAATTGGAACGTGAGCGGGCAATTCAGGAAGAACGCGAGAGAATTTCCAGAGACCTGCATGATCATGTCGGGGCTCAGCTTGTGAATATTATTTCAGGACTTGATCTTGTGGGAAAATACTCGCCCCCCACGGAAACCCGTGCACAGCGTCTGCTGAAAGCTCTGCAACAGGATGCCCGATCAAGTATGCTGCAACTCCGCGAAACAATCTGGGCAATGAAAACCCAGTCAATGACTCTCGACCGGTTTGCTTCCGAAGTCGAAGCATACTCACGCAGGCAAATGGAATTGCAGGATGCGACAGAACTGAATTTTGAATTCTCGAGCAATCCAGCGATTGAACTGAGCCCGACACAGGCTCTCAATTGTTTCCGCTTTGTGCAGGAAGCACTGACGAACTGCATGAAGCATGCGCGTGCATCGTACATATCCGTGACATTGAATTCCTCAAGTCCCGACAGATTCTGTATTTCAGTGAAGGATAATGGTACCGGCATGCAACGGACGACAGGTGGTTCACTCGAAGGGAACGGCGTAACCAATATGCGCAGGCGGGCGGAAGAATTGGGTGGCTCGTTTTCGGTTGAGTCAAGCGGACGAGGCACGGAGGCGAAATTCGAAATCCCCGTTCGTGTTCCCGACGAAGGCGTTGCGAGGTGAGCAAGTCGTACCGGAAATACCGCCTTTGGGGTATTGAAGGTTTTTTGATGAATCAGCAACTTCAATCACTATGAATATCATAAAAGTTGCATTTGTTGAGGATAATTCATCATTGCGGAAACGCTTCGAAGAACAGTTCGAGTTCTTCGAAGACATCGAGCTTGTTGCGACTTACGCGTCAGGGGAGGGGGCGCTCTCAGGATTGCGCAAACTGCCTCCCAGCCAGATTCCCGACATCGTTCTTATGGACATCGAGCTTCCGGGAATGAGCGGCATCGAAACCACAATAGCCGCCAAAGAGTTATTCCCCGAAGCAGAGATCATGATGTTTACCGTATTTGAAGACGAAGTAAAAATCTTCCATGCAATCCAGGCCGGTGCCGCCGGTTATTTGTTGAAAGACGACCCGATTGAGAAGGTTGTTGATGCCATCAGGGAATTGCATGCAGGCGGCGCGCCCATGTCGCAATCAATTGCCCGTACAGTATTGTCGTTTCTTCGCGAGAAATCTGTAGGCAATTCAAAAGTAAGCATTCCCGCGCCCGCGCCGGTTGAGTTCGACCTATCCGAACGTGAACTTGAATTGTTGCAGGGACTCGTTCACGGCGAAACCTATCAAACTCTTGCAAAGAAGCTCTTCATCTCACCTCATACCGTCAAGACTCACATCAAGAATATCTACAAGAAGCTGCACGTACATTCGCGCGCGCTTGCAGTTCGAGTGGCGCTCGACCGGGGGTTGGTGTAGCGCCGGATCAAGGAAACAGAGTATTCGCCTTCATTTTTGAATGACGGTGAGGACTATCATCGCGCTTTTCAGATTCCAATACTGTCTTCGACGGCGCATCGTTCTGAGTAGTTGTTCCCGAGACTCGTGTCGAAAAAATGGCAAGCAAGAGAATTGTGCAGAGAAGCGCAAGAAGTGCTTTTTCACTACGTTTCATTTAGTGGTTTCCTCCTGAGTGTTCCCGACCATCGACTACTCCCACACCGTGCCATTGTTTTGCTTTCAAGAATATGTCGCTTTTGGCAAGCCTTGGTTCTGACCGGGTAAATCTGACCTTGCTGAGGGAAAAAGTGACCCCAAGATGTGAATCCTCATCGTTACCGGGGGATTCTGCCGAGAAGGCAGTTCTTGCATTTGCTCGCTTCTCTCCCTACTTTAGCTCCGCACTTTCCACCTTTTACCCAACTCAACTCGGATTCGGAGCGCATGGCGCTGGCACTGGTTGCACGGGCGAGTCTGCTTGTTGGCGTTCTCTTTACGCGTCAAGAAACATTAGCCCAATTCAACATTCGCGACCACCGAATCCAAACCTACTCCGTCGAAGACGGCCTCTCGCAAAGCTCCATCTGGTGCATCATGCAGGATAGTCAAGGGTTCATGTGGTTCGGTACTGCCGACGGGCTGAACCGGTTTGACGGATACACATTCAAAGTCTACCGGCACGATGCGAGCGATTCCACGTCACTGAGAAGCAATACTGTCTGGTCATTGCTTGAAGATCGACACGGAACGATCTGGGTCGGTACGCTGGAGGGACTTCACCGCTTTGACCGTCGGACGGAAACGTTCACGTACCTCCCCGACGATCCCTCCTATCGTTCAGCCCGTCTCAATACCCTCATCTATTCTCTTGCTGAAGATGGCGACGGCAAGATCTGGGTAACTTCAAGCAGGAGATTGACAGTGCTCAATCCATCGACGGACACATTTCGTGAATACCGTGCTGCTGATTTCGGGCGGAAGGACGAGGGCCTGGCGTTGCGGGCACATTGTGCAGATGAAGCTGGAAATGTGTGGCTTACCTGTTCCGATCTGCTGATGCAATACGAGTATTCAACAAAACGTTTTGTGAAGATTCCTTTTCCTGAGAGGTACCCTACAGCATCACCAACTCTCTATGTCGATGGCTCCGGCGTAGTCTGGCTGGGAAGTGCTGCTGCGGCAACGGGCCTGTATGCGTACTCAAAGGCCAACAATTCGTGGCGGCGATGGATGCACGATCCGAAGAATCCCCCTTCTGTAAGCAGCGATTTCATAAAAACGTTGTGTGCTGACGAAGAAGGCAGATTGTGGGTTGGTACAACTTCTGGCGGACTGAATGTTTTTGACGAGAAAAGAGATGAGTTCACGCGGGTTGTTCCGCATTCTCCAACAAATACGTTCTATGACAAAGTTGCTTCGATCTACCGCGATCGTTCCGGTTTGATTTGGGTTGGATATGACGGGGCCGGGGTTGTCAAGATTGATCCTCACCGCAACAAGTTCAAACACATTCTTCTCCCTCCATCACGAAGGAAGGATACGGGAGACAACTTCTTCAAAGCTCTGATGGTCGACCGGAACAATCGTGTGTGGCTCGGAATGTACAATCAGGGTGTTGCTGTTCTTGACCGAAGAAACGGAAACGTCAAACGGTTCTACGACGAATTCTCAGGTTCAGGAGAAGGTAGCGCCAATAGTGTCTTCGCGCTGTTTGAAGACAGTCGCGGGTTCGTGTGGATCGGAACGATGAAAGGGCTGTATCGTTCTGACGCTTCAACGAATCGGTTCAGAAAGTATGAGTTTCGCGGCATTACTCGCGATGATACAAGAGGCCGGATTATCACGGCATTCTGTGAAGATTCGTCGGGAGATGTGTGGATTGGCTCGGCCACCAGCGTGCTTCGTTATGATCGCAAACGTGATGTTGTCGAAACCGTGCTTACGCTCGATCGCATTGATACATCCTACGTTGCGCCGGGCGTGTTGTGTTTTGCCGCCGACGGGAACGGCATTTGGTGCGGATCGCTGGGAATCGGACTGCTGAGGTTTTCTACCGAGGGGCAATCAGTCAAGCAGTACAAGTTTCATCCCCGGAATGCGAATTCCATCTCACACAATTCCGTGAAAACGATCTGCATTGATCCTGACGGCATTCTTTGGATCGGGACGGAAGACGGGCTGAACCGCTTTGACCCCATCAAGGAATCATGGCGAAGGTACGGAAGCGTTGACGGATTGCCGAACGATTTTGTTTACGGTGTGTTGATGGACCATCACCGGAATTTGTGGATCAGCACAAATCGAGGCCTCTCCAGAATGGCAGCCGCTGATCCTGAAAACCCCCGGTTCCGCAACTATGCTGTGCATGACGGGTTACAATCCTCCGAATTCAATACCAACACTTTTTTCCAGACACCGGAAGGAGAGATGTTCTTCGGCGGCGTGAACGGGTTCAATGCGTTCTTTCCCGACAGTGTAAAAGATAATCCTGTTCCGCCGAAAGTCGTGCTTACACGCTTCAAGAAATTCGACCAACCCGCACAACTCGATGAGGATATTTCGGTAGCCGAAGACGTCAGACTGTCGTACGACGAATCTGTTTTCTCGTTTGAGTTTGCCGGACTTGAATTCACGAATTCACAGGAGAACCGGTACGCGTACATGATGGAAGGGTTCGACAAGGGATGGGTGTTTTGCGGAAAAAGGAGGGAAGCACGTTACACAAATCTCGACCCGGGCGAATACGTATTTCGTGTGAAGGCGAATAACAATGACGGAATATGGAACGACAGCGGTGCTTCCGTGCGGGTTGTGATAGTGCCGCCATTTTGGAAAACAGACTGGTTCATCGGGCTGATGGCTGCCGTCAGTATCGTCACCTTCGGCGGAATCGTTCGCTTCATCTCGACGCAGAAGCTGAAAAAACGAATCCGTCAGCTTGAGCGGGAAAAAGAGATCCAGGAAGAACGCCTGCGGACACGTGAGCGTATTGCCCGCGATTTACATGATGATCTTGCATCCACTGTCGGTAGCGCCGGTTTCTTCATTGAATCGGTAAAGGGACAACTCAAGAATATTCCGGCACAATCAAAGGAATTTCTCGACAAGACGAGTTCTCTTCTGACAGAAGCCGAGGAGGCGATGAGCGACATCGTCTGGTCGGTATCGCCGAAACATGACACTCTTGAAAGTCTGCTTGCCCGCATACGCCTGACGACCGCCGATCTCTGCAGGACAAACCAAATCATATATGAGGTTGCTCTTGCCGAAGACGTAGAAAGCTTCACACTTGCCGAAGATGTTCGGCGGAACATCTATCTCATCTTCAAAGAAGCGCTGTCGAATGCCGTGCGACATGCCGGTGCCTCGGTTATCCGCGTTGGATTTGCTGTGACCGACAGTTGTTACGAGCTGGCCATTGCTGACAATGGAAAGGGGATGTCTTTGCCTGAAGAACCTTCAACTCCGACTAAGCGCGGGCACGGCTTGCGCAACATGAGAAAAAGGGCGGATGAAGTTCACGCAGAACTTTTCTTCGAACAGGCAAACCCGTCGGGAACGATTGTGAGGCTGAAGGGGTGCCTGCCCGCTCAACGAGCTGGGTCAACGACAGGCAAGAAGGAATGACTCAAACGGGTCATTGAATGCGCGCTCACGTTTTGCGAATTTCTATCCAACCATCATGACGCCGATCAGGGTAGCAATCATAGAGGATCATGACGATTTCCGCGAGGGACTCGTTCATGTGCTGAACTTCACCGAGGGATTTTCGTGCGTTGGCTCGTTTGCCAGCGTCGAAGATGCGGCAGCGGATTTACCCGAAGCGGATGTACTTCTGCTGGATATTCATTTGCCGGGGAAGTCGGGCACAGAGGGCATCGCGGAATTGAAGCGTCTCATGCCTTCCGCCTATATCATTATGCTCACTGTATTTGATGATGACGAGAATGTGTTTCGGGCAATCGTGAACGGTGCGGACGGCTACATTTTGAAAAAGACGCCGCCTGCTCAGGTTTTGAGCGCAATTCAGGATGCTGCGGCGGGCGGGACTCCCATGACGCCCTACATCGCGCGCCGTGTTATCGAACTGTTCAAACACTTTGCGCCAACCGGAAAGGAGGATTACTCGCTGACGAAGCGAGAGATGGAAATCCTTCAGCAGCTTGTTCTTGGTTTGGACAACCGCGAGATTGGCGACAAGCTGTTCATCAGCCCTGAAACCGTCCGCAATCACATCAAGCACATCTACGAAAAGCTTCACGTTCACTCGAAATCGCAAGCTGTCGCCAAGGCGATTAAGCAAGGGCTGGTGTAGGACGAGACTCTGTCTCGTTTCCTTATAGGAACGAATCCGGAGATTCGTTCTACAAATTACCCTCCGCCAAATTCAACGATGCAAGAATGACTCAGTTGAGTCATTGAACCAACCCGCCGTTTCGTAATACATTTCTTCCAATCAGAATCCCATCCCTTCATTCACATTTAAGGAGTGTCACATGTCGAAGCATTCTGCGATACGCGTTGCGTTGCTGTTTGCATTCTCTCTCCTCGTCAAATCAGCCGGGGCGCAATGGGTTCAAACCTCCGGCCCCGAAGGAGGCTACCCGATGTCGTTCGTTTCAATCGGCACAACGATTTACGCGGGTTCGTTTGCGGGTGGAGTGTTCAAGTCAACGAACAACGGCGACATTTGGGCATGGTCAGGATCGGGTTTGCCGGTTGGCACACAAGTGCGGTCATTGGCCACCGACGGAACGAATCTTTACGCAGGCACTTCTTCGCGCGTCTACAAATCAACAAATGACGGAAATTCGTGGTCGTTATCAGCAACCGGAATGGTGAACGCCGCCGTGCCCGCAGTTTTCGTCTTCAATGGGTCAGTGTTTGCCGGTTCCGGCTTCGGACTTTACCGTTCGACGGATGCAGGGACGGGTTGGCAGCTTGACACCGCGGGTTTGGGGAACAACGCTTTCGGTGTTTCATCATTCGCGTCCATCGGATCCATCCTCTTCGCTGGAACGAGTTCGGGAGGAGTTTATCGATCAACAAACAACGGCACCACATGGACGCAGTCGAATGCCGGTTTGACAAGTCCGTTTGTCAATACACTTGCCGTTGTAAACGGGGTTCTCCTTGCAGGCACTCAAGGTGGCGGCGTATTCCGTTCGACGAACGATGGGGCGAATTGGAGCGGAGGAGGAATTGACATTACTCTTGCTCTTGCTGTCATCGGCACCGATGCATTTCAAGCGACACTCGGCGGCGTAATGCGTTCAACTGATGCGGGCTTAACGTGGAATAGCGCGAACACCGGCATCCCGCCAACAAACAACACGCGCTCGCTTGGTGTTCTTGGAACAACTCTTGTTGTGGGGATGGGAAACAACGGAGACAAAGCCGGCATCTATCGTTCGACTGATCTCGGTGCAAATTGGGTTGAGAGGAACGATGGTTATATCAATACATTTGTAAATGCATTTCTTGTAAACGGGCCAAACCTCTTTGCTGGCAATTCGGACGGGGCGTTATATCGAACCACGAACAACGGAACAATGTGGCTTCCGGTCAAGAATTTTGGAGGAGGAGTCTTTTCCTTGGCGCAAAACGGGACCGACATGCTTCTCGGAACTGTTACATCGGCAGGAGGTGTGCATCGCTCGACAGACGGTGGCGCAACGTGGAGCTTCTCGGGAACAGGCCTTGCATTTTCAGGAGACGTACGAGCATTGGCGGTAACGGGCACGACGATCATTGCCGGGATCAGTCAGAGTAGCGGCATTTACCGTTCAACGAACGGCGGAGCAAACTGGGCTGCATCGAATTCGGGTTTGACGAACGCGACTGTCAGCGCATTGCTTCTTGCCGGTTCGAACGTTCTTGCGGGAACAAACGGAGGAATCTTCATTTCATCAAACGCCGGTCAGAACTGGGCTGTCTCGAATACCGGATTGACATCGTTAGTTGTGCAGACTCTTGCGTGGAACGGCACGGCAATCTTTGCGGGAACTTCGAATGGCGGAGTCTTCATTTCCACAAACAGCGGAACAAACTGGGCTTCATCAAATTCAGGACTGACGGGAACAAATGTCCGGACTCTTTTGGCATCGGGCTCAACAATTGTTGCGGGCACGTCGCTCGGTGTTTTCGTTTCCACAAATACGGGGGCAAACTGGGCTCCTGCAAACACCGGACTTACTAACACGTCAATTCAATCGCTTATAATCAGCGGAAGCGATTTGATGACAGGGACGAACGGCAACGGGGCATGGCGAAGGCCCTTTTCGCAATTGACATCAGTCAAAGAAATGGGAGTAAACGTTCCCGGGCGTTTTGCGGTTGAGCAGAACTATCCCAATCCGTTCAATCCGACTACGACGATCAGATTCTTTGTTGAGCTGCGTGGCTATACATCCCTGCGGGTGTACAATCTGCTCGGCAGCGAAGTTGCCACGTTGGTGAACGAAATGCTGCCGGCCGGCAGACATGAAGCAGTTTTCATTGCCACGGGTCTGGCAAGCGGCGTGTACTACTATACTCTCGACGCGGCCGGGCGCCGGCAGACCAAAACGATGATCTTGTTGAAATAGCGGATTCCGGCGGCAAGTCAGAGAAAAAAATGAACTTGCCGCTTGACATTTGTCCGGCCGTTTTTATATTAACGGCAGCATGTAGTTCTGACATTGTCCACGACCTGCGAACTTGTCAACATGTTGCCGTTCTTCACATTCTTCAGATGTTCTCTACTCGATGGCGATGCGCCTTCTGATCGAGCCTTTCTTCTTTCTTCCTTTTCACAACTCACGTTTGTCAATCAATTGTCGTTTGCCCGGGGTAGCTGAACCCGCTGCATCCATACATTCTGTTTGCTGTTAAGCTGTTTGTCAGGCGATCAGAGTCGTTCAAGCTGGCGGCGTAATGCGCCTTCACGTTCTGGATTCTCTTGACAATCAGATTGCATTCGATCTTATACCACAACGGTTCCACTACAATCCACTATTTCTCACAAATCTTCGCGGAGGGTATATGCAAAAGATCGCTTGGGCCACACTTGCTTTATTGTTGGGGATGGGATTGGCAAGGGGACAAACGCCGTTCACCGCAACATACAATCTTGCGGGCGACGGAAACAATGTAACCTCGTTTGCCTACAACGGGACTTCGTATGCAGGCATTTCGGCGGGAAGTCTTGTAAAGGAAGGCATATCAAGTTCCTCCAGCTCCGGGAACTTCAGAGGAAGTAACTGGCCGACAGGTGCAACAAACGGCAGTGATCTCTTTACAGGCTCTGTTGACCTTGCCAAGTACATCGGCGTAACCGTAACGGCAGTCCCGGGATACAAGTTTACCGTCACATCGATTTCATTTGGAATTGGCCGCAGCGCAACCGGCCCGAGACAATGGCAATGGCGGGGAAGCGATGACGGGTACACCAATCCACTTACCAACTTCACAGTGTTGAATGCAGGGCTGACACATTCATCCGGAATTCTGACCACACCTGACACAGATGTCAATTGGACGGGCAATGTTCTCGGACTCGGTGTCGAGTACGAGGAACTCACCGGCACTGCCGAATTCAGGCTGTACGGATTCAACGCCGAAGGAACGGGAGGTACCGGAGGGTTGCAGGGAAACATTACAATCATCGGAACGTTTGAGTTGACCGGCGGTGCAACCATTCTTCTAAACACATCATCGTTCAGTGGAAGTTTCGGCAGCGCATCGGTTGGCGGGTCATCTCCCTCATCGAGTTTTGTTGTTAGCGGAACTGAACTGATAGATGATATTACGATAACGCCGTCCGCCGGATTTGAAATCCGAACCGGCGTTGATCCATTCTCGTCAAGCCCGATTGTTCTTGCGCGCTCGGGGGTTGTTGTCAGCGCAACAGCAATCGAGGTGCGCTTCTCGCCTGCACTCGAAGGTCCGTTCTCCGGCAACATCTCGTGTGCAAGCACAGGCGCGGCAACACAGAACATTCCTGTTAGCGGGACAGGCGTGATGCCTATTCCCTTCCAAGTTGTGTTTCATGAAACGATGGGGAGTGTATCGGCAAACACTTCGATAGCCGCGCATGTCTCTGCGGGTGGTTTTGATAACGACAACCTCTCATTCAGCGGTACGTCAGACCTTCGGATTTCCTCTTTCTCGACGGGCTATTCAGGAGCATCGGGAGGCGCAAATGTGTTTTTCGCCTCAGGTGCCAACGCGTCGTTTGAGATTTCCGGAATCAATACTGTAGGGTTGAATGATCTCGAACTCTCTTTCGGAATTCGAAAAGACGCCCTTTCGTTGGACGGCTCGGACTTCATTGCGGAAGTAAGCACCGATGGCTTGAGCTATTCAGGATTGACATTCACCGGACTACCAACTGTATCCGGTTCAACCGGGTGGTACTACAGAACGGCAAGCGGCACAATTCCTGCTGCTTCCAATCTGAGAATCAGATTCCGAAGTTCTGCCAGCGGTGCATACCGGCTCGACGATGTACTGCTGAGAAACAATGCCGCAAGTCCGACAATTACCGCAAGCGGCTCGACTACACTCTGTGAAGGTGGAGTTGTAACGCTTACATCGAGCTCGGCTGCAACTTATTTGTGGTCAACAGGCGCGACAACACAATCAATTGCCGTCTCCGGAGATGGAAGTTACTCCGTGACTGTGACAGACGCTAAAGGAAACAGCGCAGCCTCCGGCACGCTGGCTGTGACAGTCATTCCCAACGTAGCTGCGGCAGGCTCCATCTCCGGTCCGACAACTGTAACATCGGGACAACTTGGCCTCGGCTACTCGATTGCCGATGTGGCAGGCGCGCAAGAATATGAGTGGACTATCCCGTTGGGAGCGAGCATTGCATCAGGACAAGGAACAACATCGATCACAGTTAATTGGGGTGCTGTTTCAGGAGATGTCAGCGTCACGCCTCGCAACAACTGCTTCACCGGAGCTTCGAGCAGTCTTGCAGTTTCGATCGCGTCTGTTCCGAACGGGACGATTTCAGGTGTCATCAGCAAATCGACCGGCGGAGGTATGGCGAATGTAACCGTGAAACTGCTCGATGCTGACGGTGCCTCGATTGAGGATTTCCCCGCTGTGATGTCGGATGCTTCGGGAGGATATGCGTTCACAGATGTACCTTCCGGTATCGACTACCAAGTGATAATCATCGAGCCGCTCGGCTATGCGGTCGATGCAAATCCGCAAGCGTTTTCGCTTCCTGCCGGAGGTTCCGTCACAGTTAACTTCACGTTGACTGCAGCCGTCATCGCAAACCGGGCACGAAGTGTCGGGTATTGGAAGCATCAGTTCGATGAGCATCGCTGCCGTCGCCATCGATGGGATGAGACGCTCATTCAATTGAATTCCTACATAGCAGCTGTACACCAGCACTACACTCCGCATTTCGATGTGTTTGCAAACCTGTTGGCAATAGATGATTGGGATGATGTGTTGAGTCTTCGCCGACATCCGTCGATGCTCGACAAGGCGAAGAAGCAGCTTGCAGCCCTTGTAATGAACTTTGTTTCGTTGAAAATCGGGCAGCATACAATCGTAACGAAAGACAATCGGACGGCGGGTGATGTTTTGACGTATATTTCGATTCTTGTCACCGACGGCATAGCATCCAATGATGCTCTTGCCCGTGACCTCGCAATGAAGGTGAACAACAAAGTCAAGATCAATTCGGGCATCATTCCGCCCGGTAACATCTTGTACAAGGGAGAAAGCATGGCCATCAGTTGGGGATTTGATGTTCCTGAGGAATTTTCCCTCATGCAGAATTATCCCAATCCGTTCAATCCTACAACAACGATAACGTTTTCACTTCCGGTTGCGGGTCACACACGACTGTCAGTGTACGACATTCTCGGCAGGGAAGTGCAGACGCTGGTGGACGGGCACTTGAATGCCGGCAGATATGAAACCGTTCTTGACGCCAGGAATTTGGCCAGCGGAGTCTATTTCTACAGACTTCACTCAGGAAGTCTGGTTCAAACAAGAAAACTGACGCTAATACGCTAAGCTGATTCACTTCCTGAGAAATCCCGCCTTGCAAAAGGGCGGGATTTCTTCTTGTCGGGATTTCCTGCACACACCGCTTGCCGTTTTGTGTTGCAACTGACTTCATGATTTGCTATTCTCAGAGCAGGGTTTCCCTGTATCTCTTTCCGGTTCTGCAAACAATTCATTCAACATTACAACAGGAGTCGGCCGTGAATCATAGAATCGTTTCCTTATCAATCGCCGGTATGATGCTTTGTATGCTCATCCTTTCTTCCTGCTCAGATTCGGAAACACTGAGGGATGAAATGGAAACGAAGGGCTTTGTCACCCTCCAGATCAATTTTGAAACTGCCAAAGCAGATATCAAGCCCGAATCGCAGTACATTATTGATCAGGTGGTTGAGCTGTTAAACGATGACGAAACTTTGAACGTCAGCATCGAAGGCCATACCGACAATGTCGGATCAGCCGCGTCCAACAAAACCCTCTCCGAAAATCGCGCCAAATCGGTGATGAATGCTATCATCGCCAAAGGGATTGACAAGTCACGGCTCTCGGCAAAAGGCTGGGGACAGGAAAAGCCCATTGCTGACAACAAGTCTGAAGAGGGGCGGGCAAAGAACAGACGCGTCGAGATTGTCAAGAAATAAACACATTTCGTACTCGCGGCTTAGCCTTTCCGTTTTGAGATAAGAAAATCGGGACGCCAACAATAGCGTCCCGTTTTGACCCGTCAGACTAACTTTCCTTCGTTCGTGGATTCTCAAACCCGGCAGTTTCGTTGACTTTCAAGCCCGCTTTGGGTATATTTTTGCCACTTTGTTCCCCGAAAGTTACGTCATTTCTCTCCTGTAATGGTGATTTCTCCCATAAGCAATCGAACAGGAGACAATTTGGGGATTCGTTCTTATACCAATCTTCAGTGATATCAAGAAGGGAACCGCAATTCCCTTTTTTGTTGTGTACGAGTAGGGCGATTTGTCAAATCGCTTCCCTGATTAGAGGAACTTATGGCAGAAAAATCATTTGATGTTGTTGTTCTAGGAGGAGGACCCGGCGGGTACACGGCGGCAATTCGTGCCGCGCAACTCGGATTCAACACCGGCATTATTGAGGCAGAGAAACTCGGCGGCATCTGCCTCAACTGGGGATGTATTCCCACGAAAGCGTTGTTGAAGAATGCAGAGATTCTTCATCAGTTCAAGAAGGCGAGCGAGTGGGGGATTTCGTATGACAATTTGAAGTTTGATTTCGGGAAGATCATCCAGCGCAGCCGCGGCATCTCGGACAAAATCTCCAAAGGCGTTGAGTTCTTGATGAAGAAGAACAAGATTGATTACATGTCCGGGTACGGAACGTTGGCAGGCAGCAGCGGAATTCAGGTGAAGCCCAAAGAAGGGGCGGCATTCAAGGTCAGTTCAAGGCATATCATCGTGGCGACTGGAGCCCGTGCCCGCTCGATTCCCGGCGTGACAATCGACCGCAAACGCATCATCACGAGTACCGAAGCGATGTCGCTCAGCGAGCAGCCGGGAAGCATGATCGTGGTCGGCGCCGGAGCCATCGGGATTGAGTTTGCCTACTTCTACAATGCCCTCGGCACAAAAGTCACCGTTGTTGAGATGATGCCCGGCATTCTTCCGATTGAAGATCGAGAATTGACGAAGGAGATGGAGCGGAGTTTCAAAAAACAGGGCATCGAAATCCTGACCGACACCAAAGTCGAAAGCGTGAAGAATTCTCCCACCGACGTAACAGTTGTGGTGAACACTCCGGAAGGGAAGAAAGAGTTGAAGGGAGATGTTGCGTTGATGGCTATCGGCGTGCAGGGCAACGTTGAGGGATTTGGGTTGGAAAAAGTCGGCGTTGCTGTTGAACGCAATCACATCAAAGTCGATCAACACTACCGCACAAACGTGCCCGGCGTGTACGCCGTCGGCGATGTGATCGGCGCGCCGTGGCTTGCGCATGTTGCGAGTGCGGAGGGCATTCACTGCGTGGAAGCAATCAAGGGAATGAACCCCGAGCCGATTGATTACTCAGCGATTCCCGGTTGTACCTATTGTCAACCGCAAATCGCGAGCGTCGGCATGACTGAAGAAAAGGCAAGGGCCGAGGGCTACGAAGTGAAGATTGGCAAATTTCCGTTCCGCCCGCTCGGCAAGGCAATTGCCATCGGCGAGACAGAAGGAATGGTGAAGCTGATTTTCGACGCGAAATACGGCGAGCTTCTCGGCGCACACATCATGGGCAGCGAAGCCACCGAGATGATTGCGGAGCTGGCGCTTGCAAAGAAGCTCGAAGCAACAGGAAAATCCATCTTCCATACCATTCATGCCCATCCGACGTTGAGCGAAGCCGTGATGGAAGCGGCGGCGGCGGCGTATGGGGAAGCGATTAATATCTGAATGCCGTTCGGAAGAGAATCCTAATATTCAAATGTGAGGAAGCGATTCGTGTCAACCATCAAGAATGTTAAGACTGAAACAACGCCCAAGGGCTCAAACGGCTCCCGTCCGGCAGTTGTCGCGGGCAACGCGCTGGCGAGCTTGACAAACGACCAACTTACCAACACGTACAAGAACTGTGTTGCTGCGCGTTTGCTTGACAACAAAATTCTTGTTTTGCTGAAGCAGGGCAAAGTATTCTTCCACATCGGCGGATCGGGGCATGAGGTTGCGCAGACGGCGACGGCGCTTGCAATGAAGCCCGGTTATGACTGGGCGTATCCGTACTATCGCGATCTTGCGTTCTCGTTGCAGTTTGGTTACACGATCGAAGAGATTATGCTTGAGGCGCTGCACCGCAAAGGCGGGCCGAGCAGCAATGGTTTTGCCATGCCGTTCCACTACGGACACAAGAAGCAACGTATCATTGCGCAATCATCGCCGACAGGCACGCAATTTCTCGAAGCAGTTGGAACAGCGATGGGTGCCGTAAAAGATGGAAAGGATGAAGTCGTTTACGTTTCATCAGGCGAAGGGACCACGAGTCAGGGTGAGTTTCACGAAGCGGTGAACTGGGCTGCACGGGGGAAGTTCCCTGTTATCTTTCTCATTCAGAATAACAAGTTTGCCATCTCAGTCCCTATAAAGGATCAGATGGCGGGCGAATCCGTGTACGGCCTGGTTGCCGGATACAAAGGACTGAACCGCTATCGCGTCGACGGATGCGATTTCAAAGAGATGTATGAAGTCGCTGCAGACGCAGTTTCGAAGGCGCGCAACGGGCAAGGCCCCAGCGTCATTGAGGCCGACACGGTCCGCCTTCTTGCCCATTCTTCATCAGACGATCAGAAGAAATACCGGAGCAACGAGGAGTTGGAGGAAGATCGCAAGAAAGACCCGATTCCGAGGTTCGAGAAATTGTTGGCGGAGATGAAGATTCTGAAGGATTCGGATTTCGAACGAATCAAAAAGGAAATTCAGGAACGAATTGACAAGGCAGCAGAATCGGCAGAAGAACAACCGCTCCCCGACGTGAACGATTTGGAGAAGTACGTGTACTCGCCCCGCGTCGTCGTTCCGAAAGACGGCTTTACAGAACCTGAGCACAAAGGCAACAAGATTGTGTTGGTCGACGCCATCAACCACGCTCTCGCAGAGGAACTCGCATTCAATCCTAAGATGGTGATTTACGGAGAGGATGTTGCAGGGAACAAAGGCGGTGTCTTCACGGCCACAAAAGGACTGACGGCGAAGTTTGGCGAGGATCGCGTCTTCAACTCTCCGCTGGCCGAGGCAAGCATTGTCGGCACGGCGTTCGGCCTGGCGATTCGTGGCGATTTCAAGCCCGTTGTTGAAATCCAGTTCGGCGACTACATCTGGCCGGCGTTCATGCAAATTCGCGACGAAGTGGCGATGTTGCGTTTCCGTTCCTATAACGAGTGGGCATGCCCGATGGTGATTCGCGTTGCTGTGGGTGGCTACATTCATGGCGGGTTATATCACAGCCAATCCATTGACGGATTCTTCACACACATTCCCGGAGTCCACGTTGTGTTCCCATCAAACGCTGCAGATGCGAAAGGATTGCTGAAGACAGCATGTCGTGAAGATAATCCTGTCATTTTCTGTGAGCATAAAGGGCTGTATCGTCAAGGGTTTGCATCATCGCCGGAACCCGATGCGGATTACCTGATTCCGTTCGGCCTTGCAAAAGTGAAACGTGCTGGCGACGATATCACAATTATCACGTGGGGGATGTTGGTGCAGCGTTCACTCGATGCGGCGAACAAGATTCAGGAAAAGACAGGCGCAAGTGTTGAAGTAATTGACTTGAGAACCCTCATTCCTCTTGACAAAGAAACGATCCTGAATTCGGTTCGAAAGACCGGCAAGGTTCTCATTGTTCACGAGGACACGCTTACGAGCGGCTTCGGTGCCGAGATTGCCGCCATCATCGCGAACGAAGCTTTTGAGCGACTTGATGCACCGATTCAGCGTGTTGCGGCGAAGGATTCTCCCGTCCCGTACGGACCCGAACTGGAAAACGCAATGCTGCCGCAAGAGGCGGATATTGTGAAGGCGCTGGAAGAGTTAGTTAAGTACTAGATTTGAAACTCCAATATTCAAGCTCTAAGAATCCAAAGAAGCTCCAAATGCCAAAATTCAATTTTCCGGGAGGAGGATTATTTGGAATTTTGATTTTGAAATTTCCTTGGAGCTTGGAAATTGCGATTCGGAGCTTACTTCGCAATGAATGCTGAAAACAGAATACGCCTCTACCGCTATCTTCTTCTCTCCCGCGAAGTAGACAACGCCATCATCAAACTCTACAAACAGGGGAAGATGGTCGGCGGCGCGTTCACCGGATACGGAAACGAGGCGACGGCGGTCGGCAGCGCGTTCGCGCTTGAAGAGCAGGATTACCTCTTTCCGATGCATCGTGATTTGGGGGCGCATCTTGTGAAGGGACAAACGTTACGCAACATCTTCCTGATGCAACTTGGAAGAGGAGAGGGGCTTGCTCGTGGTCGTGACGGCACTGGACATTATGCCGATCCGTCGAGAAGAATCTACGGCAACGTGAGCCACCTTGCCGCAATGATCCCGATGGCGTGCGGTGTTGCGCTTGCGTCGAAGATGCGAAAGGAAAACGCTGTTGTGATCAACTACATCGGCGACGGCGGCTGCAACCTCGGCGAGTTTCATGACGGGATGAATATGGCCTCGGTGATGAAACTTCCGTTCATCATGATCATCGAGAATAATCAGTTTGCGTATTCCACCCCCAATCACAAACAGTTTGCGGCGAAGAAACTTTCTGACCGTGCAGTCGGGTACGGAATTCCCGGCTTCACGATTGACGGCACAGATGTCGAACTTGTGTACGCAACGTGCCAGCAAGCTGTTGAACGGGCGCGCAAGGGTGAAGGCCCGACCCTTATCGAGACGGTAACGATGCGGATGCACGGTCACTCGCTTTCCGACGACGCGTCATACGTTCCGAAAGGGATGGTCGAAGAATGGAGGAAGAAAGATCCCGTTGAGTTGTATGAGAAGAAATTGAAGTCAGCCAGCGTCCTCTCCGATTCAATCAAGAAAGAAATGCAAGAGAAGATTCTTGCGGAGATTCAGGAGGCGGTTGACTATGCGGTGGCGCAACCGTATCCGCCGGGAGAGCAGGCGGTGGAGGGGGTGTTTGCGGAGTGATGTGGCAATGTGAGTGTTGCTTTTCAGTGCAGAAGAATCAAATTTCGTAATTGGATACTGACGCTGAATTCTGACACTTACATGCATCCGGCTATCCCAATCTTGAGCGTCAAGTTGAAATGGGCAGTGAGAGAAGGCTAACAAAGAGCCAGATGCGGGGGATAATTAGGAAATGGCAAAATCGAATATAGTAAAGGAGGCGATCATGCTTTCGGTAAGAGGAATTTATGATGGCGAACGCGTTCGCTTACTCGAAAAACTTCCCGGGAAAAAGAAGTACAGAGTCGTCATCACATTCTTGGAAGAAATCGAGGACGATGAGGATATGCGGACGTTCACATCCCAGAGTGAGGCATTCTCTTTCTGGAATGATGAACGCGAGGACATTTATCAGGACCTTTTGGCAAGAAAGTCTTGAAGACTGGTGACATCATCATAGTCCCGTTTCCGTTCGCGGATGTGCCGGTGCGGAAAGTACGTCCTGCTGTTGTCGTTGGACTCACACAGGATCGTTATCACGATGTGATTGTATGCGCGGTGAGTTCAGTGATCGAAACGAGGTTATCCGAGAACGAATTCATACTTAAGCCAACTCGGGCGAATGGACTTCGTGTCCCATCAGTCGTGAAGGTGGATCGGATTGCAACGCTTCGACAAAGCACGGTTATTACCTCACTTGGAAGACTATCGAAATCGGAACTTCGCAAGTTCAGAAGCATTTTCAGAGCAATCATTAAATGAGATGCCAACCCTGACCTACATCGAAGCCCTCTCCAGAGGCATGTGGGAGGAGATGGAACGTGACGAGTCCGTCTTCCTGATTGGCGAGGACATTGGGGCCTACGGCGGCGCGTTCAAGGCAACGAAGGGATTTCAAAAGCATTTTGGCGAAGAACGGGTGATTGATTCCGTTCTTTCGGAGGCCGCAATCATCGGCGCTGCGGCGGGTGCGGCAGTTGTTGGCATGCGACCGATTGTTGAGATTCAATTTGCAGATTTCGTCTCGTGCGGCTTCAATCAAATTATCACCAACTGCGCGAAGATTCACTATCGCTGGAATCTTCCCGCGCCAATGGTGATTCGTCTGCCAAACGGCGGTTATATTCGCGGCGGGCCGTATCATTCGTCAAGCACGGAGGCGTGGTTTCATCATTTCCCCGGACTGAAAATCGTTGCGCCGTCAACTCCTGCTGATGCGAAAGGGTTGATGAAAGCGGCTGTGCGTGATAGCAATCCTGTTTTGTATCTCGAATCGAAATATCTTTACCGCCGCATCAAAGGAGAGGTACCCGAGGGCGATTACGTTGTTGAGATTGGCAAAGCTGATGTAAAACGTAATGGCAGCGACATTGCCGTCATTACATATGGTTCAACTGTGCATCAATCGCTTGAGGCCGCCGAAATTCTCGCCAAAGAGGATGCTGTTGATGCGATGGTGTTGGACTTGCGTACACTTGCGCCGCTTGACAAGGATGCAATCTTCGCTGCTGTGAAAGTGACCGGCAAGGTGTTGATCGTTCATGAAGACAACGTTACCGGTGGGATCGGCGCTGAGGTTGCTGCACTGATTGCAGATAACGTGTTTCAATATCTCGACGCTCCGATCAAGCGGTTGGGTGCGTTGGATGTTCCCGTTCCTTTTGCGCCGACGCTTGAGGATTTTGTTTTGCCGAATACGCAGAAGGTAGTAACGGCTTTGAGAGAGTTGGTAAATTTTTAGAAAGAAAACCGCGAAAACGCTAAGACTCGAAGTTTCCCTTTGTGAACCTTCGTGTGGCTTTGCGTCTTCGTGTTGAAAAATCATGTGAATCAAGGAATGTTATTATGGCACGTGTAGAAGTCGTCATGCCCCAGATGGGCGAGAGTATCGCCGAAGGTACCATTGTGAAATGGCACAAGAAGGTCGGCGACAAAGTGAAGAAAGACGAGACGATTTTGGAAATCTCCACCGACAAAGTGGATTCCGAAATTCCCTCGCCGGCATCAGGAACGCTTACGGAAATCGTTGTCCAGGAACAAACCACAGTTCCGGTGAGAACGGTGATTGCGTTTCTTGATACAGAAGGCGGAGCGGTTGCTGTTACGGAAGAACCGAAGCCCGCTGCTCCTGCACCACAAGCTGTTGCGTCAACACCCGCGCCTGCAGTTGCTGCTGCACCAGCCGCTCAGACCCTGTCAGCGCCAGCATCGGGAAGATTTTATTCTCCGCTCGTTGTGAACATTGCGCGTGAAGAAGGAATTGCGATGCAGGAATTGGAGTTGATCCCGGGTACGGGCGACGGAGGACGTGTCTCAAAGAAAGATATTCTTACTTACGTTAATGCAAAAAAAAGCGGCGCGCTCACAACGCCGAAGCCCGCTTCTGCAAAGACAGCGCCCACCGCACCGTCAATGGCGATTGCAGGCAAGACAGTTGATGTGCCTGAACTGCGGGCTAAGTATCCGGCTCCGCAACACGACATTATTCAGATGAGTAATGTTCTGCAGAAAATGGCGGAGCACATGGTCAAGAGTGTGCATACCTCTCCGCATGTCGCTGCCATTCACGAAGTGGATATGACGGAGGTTGTGAAACATCGTGCAGCCCACGCGGCCTCATTTGAGACAAAGGAAGGCTTCAAGCTCACATACACTCCGTACATTGTGCAGGCGGTAGTGAATGCATTGAAAAAGTATCCTCTCGTCAACACGTCGATTGAAGGGGATAAGATTATCAAGAAGAACTTCATCAATCTCGGCCTCGCTGTTGCGGCTGAGAACGGACTGATCGTTCCCGTCATCAAAAATGCCGAAGAGAAGAATTTTCTCGGTTTTGCCCGCGCCGTCAACGATCTTGCTACACGCACTCGCAACAAGAAGCTGACACCCGACGATATTCAAGGCGGCACGTTCACGATTTCCAATTTCGGAGTGTTCGGCACTCTCATCGGCACACCGATCATCAGCCAGCCGCAAGTGGCGATTCTCGGAACAGGCGCCATCAAGAAACGTGTGATGGTTGTTGATGATATGATTGCGATTCGCTCGATGGCGTTCTTCACGCTATCCTTCGACCATCGTATCGTTGATGGGGCGCTCGGAGGGATGTTTCTCGAAGAGATTGTGAAGGGGTTGGAGAATTTCGACACGAGTCTTTCATTCTGAATATGATCATTCAAGAAATACCGGCACAGGAACAGCAGCAACGGCCCTCACGTCCGGATTGGTTGAAGATCAAGATTCCTTCCGGCGAGGAATACGCACGTCTCAAGAATCTGATTACTGGCCACAATCTTCACACGGTGTGCGAAGAAGCCCGCTGTCCAAACATGTCGGAATGTTGGAACGCAGGAACCGCTACCTTTATGATTTTGGGAGACGTGTGTACACGTTCGTGCGGGTTCTGTAATGTGAAGACGGGTCGGCCAACGTGGCTGGACAAGGATGAACCTGCCCGTGTTGCTGATGCGATCCGCATTATGGGCGTCAAGCACGCTGTCATCACTTCAGTCAATCGTGATGAACTCTCCGATGGTGGCGCGGAGATTTTTGCAGAAACAATCCGGCAAGCGCGAGCTGTCAATCCCGAAATCACGATTGAAGTGCTGATTCCTGATTTTCAGGGAGAGAAATGGGCGCTCGATATTGTACTTGCCGGGAAGCCCGACATTCTCAATCATAATACCGAAACGGTTCCGCGACTGTACAGAAAGGTTCGCCCTCAAGCGAAGTATGAACGGTCGCTTCAAGTAATCAAATGGTCGAAGGAAGCAGGAATGGTGACGAAGAGCGGCATTATGGTGGGACTTGGCGAAACTGCCGATGAAGTTCTTCAGGTGATGTCGGATTTGCATTCATGGGGCTGCGACATCATGACAATCGGGCAATACCTGCAGCCGACAAAACAACATCTTCCGGTTGACCGCTTCGTGACTCTCAATGAGTTTGCGATGTACAGGACACGAGGAAAGGCGATGGGCTTTAAGCATGTGGAATCCGGGCCGCTTGTTCGGAGTTCCTATCATGCTGAAAAGCACGTTGATTAAGCACCTTTAATCAATAGCTTCATTGACTCTCTGCTCCATTTTGCCTAAATTGAACAACTTTTGAACCCAGCTTCTCACCGCATTTCATCAGGAGTTACTCCAAGTGGAAAAGGCAACAAAGTTCTTCAAAACGTCGGACACGACGCAGAAATGGCATCTCGTTGATGCAAACGGACAGACCCTCGGTCGAGTGGCTACGCAGGTTGCGAAGCTTCTTCGCGGCAAGCACAAGCCGATGTTCACGCCGAACGCCGATTTGGGCGACTTCGTTGTGGTGGTCAACGCGGCGAATGTAAAGCTCACCGGAAAACGAAGCGAGTTGAAAGAGTACTTCCACTACACGGGCTACCCTGGTGGAGCAACATTCGAGAAGTTCCAGGATTTGATTCGCAAGCATCCGGAGCGCGTGTTCGAGCATGCAGTGAAGGGCATGTTGCCGCACAACCGGCTCGGACGGAAGATCATCAAGAAAATGAAAGTGTATGCAGGCGCCGAGCACCCGCATCTCGCCCAACGCCCCGAAGCATACAAGCTCAACTAATCTCAGGAGTGTAGAAAAAGAATGCAACACGCACACGCAACAAACGCAGTTGGTCGCAGAAAAACAGCCGTAGCGCGGGCCATTTTGCTGCCCGGTTCGGGGAAAATTACCATTAACAGAAAACCTGTTGAGCAATACTTCCCCCTCGAGACGCTTCGGGCTGATGTGATGAAGCCCTTTGAAGCAACGCAAACCACCGGAAAATACGATGCAAAAGTGAATGTTGAAGGCGGAGGTTCGACAGGGCAGGCCGGAGCTGTCAAGCTTGCTATCGCCCGTGCGCTTGTTGAAATGAGTGAGGACAATCGTGCATCATTGCGAACTGCCCGCTTGCTTACGCGTGACCCGCGCATGGTCGAACGCAAGAAGTACGGTCAGAAGAAAGCACGCAAACGCTTCCAGTTCTCGAAGCGCTAATCCGATTCAGAGATTCACCGTTGTTGTTGTAAATAAACATGCCTTTTGATTTTGTTGGGAGTGTCCCGCTCCGATACGGAGCGTGATCCCAATGAAAGACGACAAGGGCAGAAGAAAAACACAAAATAAGGAATACCACATGCCTCGCGTAGAAGTTGCCGAGTTGTTGGCAGCAGGGTGTCACTTCGGACACCTCACCCGCCGTTGGAATCCCAAGATGAAGCCGTACATATTCATGGAACGGAACGGGATTCATATTATTGACCTCATGAAATCCCGCGACCTTCTTGAAGAAGCGTGCAACGCCATCGCCAGAGTTGTTGCCGAAGGGAAGCGTGTGTTGTTTGTCGGGACGAAGAAGCAGGCAAGCGAAATCATCAGAGCAGAAGCGGTCCGTTGCGGCCAGTTTTACGTGGACGAGCGTTGGCTCGGCGGTTCACTGACCAACTTCACGACGATTCGCAAAAGCGTGAAACGTCTCACCAACATCGAAAAAATGGAAAGTGACGGCACTTTTGACAAAATCACAAAGAAGGAAGGCCTCTTCCTCACGCGTGAAAAGGAAAAGCTGAACAGTGTTCTCTCAGGCGTTGTTGAAATGACGCGTTTACCCGGCGCATTGTTTGTCGTCGATGTGAAGAAAGAAGCGATTAGTGTGAAGGAAGCAAACCGGCTTGGCATTCCGGTTTTTGCAATCGTTGATACCAATTGCGATCCGGACAATATTGATTATGTGATTCCAGCGAACGACGATGCGATGAAGTCAATTCAAGTCATCACCAAGGCATTTGCCGACGCAATTCTCGAGGGCAAGGAACGGGCTGCTGCGCGACAAATGGAGATGGCAGTAGAAGCGGAAGCAAAGAGCAAAGAAGCGGAAGAAAAAGCGTCGCTTAACTGATTTTGATTTATCAAAAGGAAAGCTGAACGGTAGTTATGGAAATCACCAGTGAAATGATCAAGAATCTCCGCGAGAAAACCGGTGCAGGAATGATGGACTGCAAACGGGCGCTTGAGGCATCGAGCGGGGACATGAATGCAGCCATCGAGTACCTTCGTAAGAAAGGGGCCGCGTCAGGAGCAAAGCGTGCAGACAGAGCCGCCAAAGAAGGCATGATTGTTACACGCGTTGCAGCAAACGGAAAAAGCGGCGTCATTGTAGAAGTCAATTGCGAAACCGACTTTGTTGGCCGTAGTGATGACTTTGCGGCCTTTGCACATGCAATTGCCGAAGCAGTCGAGACACATCGTCCCGCTTCGGTTGAAGCGTTGATGCATGTGACCGTAAAAGGCAAGACGGTTACAGAGTTGTACAACGACTTGCTGGCCAAGGTGGGGGAGAAGGTTGAAATCCGGCGGTTCAACGTTGTGGATTCTTCCGAAGGAAGCGTGAGCGCTTACACTCACCTCGGAAATAAAATCGGCGTGCTGGTTGAAATGACGGGCATAGGAACTGATGCAGCGGCAACCGGTGCCGGACGTGACGTCGCAATGCAAGTAGCGGCAATGAACCCGCTCGTCATCTCTCGCGATCAGATTGAAAGATCAGTGATTGAACGCGAACTTGATATCTACAAGACACAAGCCGCCAACGAAGGGAAACCGGCGCAAATCGTCGAGAAGATTGCTCTCGGTCGCCTTGAAAAGTATTATCAGGAAGTAGCGCTGATGGAGCAAACGTTCATCAAGGATTCCGGAAAGATCATCAAGGATTTCCTTGCCGAGGCAAGCAAATCGTCGGGTCAGCCGATTACGATCAAGCGCTTCCGGCGCTATCACCTTGGCGAAGAAACGAAGTAATGTGAGTGTCCCCTTCAAGGGGACATTTTTGTATGACATCAATTGAACACTCCACATGAGTAAACTCAAATACAAACGTATCCTGTTGAAGTTGAGTGGCGAGGCATTGATGGGAGACAAGCAGTTCGGCATCGATTCGGCTGTGCTGAAACAGTATGCTCTCGAAATCAAATCCGTGTACGACCTCGGCGCTCAAGTAGGAATTGTGATTGGTGGAGGAAATATTTACCGGGGTGTTTCAAACTCCTCGGACAATATTGACAAGGTAACCGGGGATCATATGGGGATGCTTGCGACACTTATTAACGCGCTGGCGTTGCAGAGTGCCCTTGAGCATCAGGATTTGGTTACCCGACTCATCTCTGCAATCAGAATGGAGGTGATTGCGGAACCGTTTATTCGCCGGCGAGCAGTGAGACATCTTGAGAAAAACAGAATTGTCATTTTCGGAGCGGGAACAGGAAATCCGTATTTCACCACCGATACAGCGGCAGCATTGCGTGCCGTGGAAATCGAGGCTGATGTTATTATTAAGGGAACCCGCGTAGACGGCGTCTATGATTCCGATCCCGAAAAAAATCCCGGCGCCATCAAGTTCCCCGAAATCTCCTACATCGATGTCCTGAAGAGAAACCTCAACGTGATGGATATGACCGCAATTACACTGTGCCGGGAAAACAAATTGCCTATACTTGTCTTCAACATGAACAAGCCCGGCAATCTGCAGCGCTTGATGACGGGAGAGGAGATCGGAACGAGAGTTCATGAACTTGCTTCATCGTAGAACAACAACGAAGGCTACACCATGATTAAAGAGATCCTTAAAGATACCGAAACACGAATGGCGAAAGCCACAGACGTTGTGCGCCAGGAACTCATCAGAATTCGAACCGGCAAGGCAACGACAACACTTCTCGACTCCATCAAAGTTGACTACTACGGAACGTTGACACCTCTCAATCAAGTGGGCAATGTCAGCGTTGCTGATATCCACACCCTTACCGTTACCCCGTGGGACAAGAGCATGCTCGATCCGATTGTGAAGGCAATTCAAGCTGCAAACATTGGATTGAATCCCGTGAAAGATGCAGACTTGATACGCGTTCCGATTCCTCCGCTTAATGAAGAGCGCCGTCGTGAGCTTGTAAAATTGGCAAAGAAATTTGGTGAGGAGGGAAAGGTCGCGATTCGCAACATTCGCAGGGATGCGATTGAACATCTCAAGAAGTCGGAGAAATCTGAGCATTTGTCGGAAGATGACCGCAAGCGGGGCGAGCAGGAAACCCAGAAACTGACAGACAAATTTGTCAAGGATATCGACACACTTCTGGCGCACAAAGAGAAAGAAATCATGGAAGTGTAACGCCTTGTCGTAGTTTGTCATCCTTTATCAAAAGCCGGTCGATGGACCGGCTTTTCTGTTTCCGGATGCAACTTGCCAATCGGCATTGCGTACCACAACGTAGAAATCACCATACAACAGGAGGCAGACCATGTCAGAATCAACCGGTGTAAAGCGATTATATAAATCCCGATCAGACCGAATGATCGACGGTGTGTGCGGCGGATTGGCGAAATACTTCAACCTCGATCCGACCCTCGTTCGTATTGCATGGGTTCTGCTTACGCTCATGGGCGGCTCAGGCATCGTGTTGTATATTGCGGCAATGATTGTGGTTCCCAAAGAGCCGTTTACGATGGCGGCCTTCTCGAACACAGACCCGGCAACCACCTCGTCAACGCCGGGCGCAGACACGTCATCGTCGAAAAAGAACAGCCTCTTTTGGGGCATCTTGTTGATGGCGATTGGGATTGTACTCTTCCTTCACAACATGGGGTTCTCATTCTGGCAAAACTGGTGGTGGTTTGGCCCCGATTTGCTTGTTCCCGTTTTGTTGATACTTGCCGGGGTTGCATTTTTGTGGGGAGGCAGGAACTCACTTACCAAGTCGTCAACTGTTGCGCCCGACCAGGCAACCGGTGACGCTGTACCATCATTTTCTGAGGAGCAGTCTCAACAGCCTCGTCGTCTTTATCGATCCTTCAAAGACAGCAAGTTGTTTGGTGTGTGCGGAGGGTTGGGCGAGTACTTCGGGATTGACTCTACCATCATCAGAATCCTGTTTCTTATCGGTGCCTTTGCGTCCGGCGGAATTGTATTGCTCGGTTACATCCTGATGGCAATTATTCTGCCGAAAGAGATTCCCTCGTACAAGATATCCTGAGACTCTTCTCCACTGTCAAAAAACCAAACGTCCCGACGCACAGAGTAGCGCCGGGACGTTCTTTTGCTTGTCTATATCCTGCTGATTATCCTGCAGCTCCGTTGGAATCAACCAGGGCAACCTTCTGCACGTGAATGTGACTGCCGCTAAGTTGGAATTCGATGAGCAGTTTCAGGCTGCTTGATGTACCATCAACTGCATATTCTTTGGAGAAGAATGTCACCTCTTCCAGCGACTCGAAGTAATCCGTTGTTTCCGATTGAATCTTCTTGACTTCCCCGTTTGCGTTCTTTTCCGTTAACGTAGCGTCAATGGAGAGTTCAAGAATGCTTTTTCCACCGTCTTCAGTCACAAGCGAGTACCGAATCGATCCCGCAAGGTCATAAACGATCTCATGGACGTTACCGTAACCCGAACTCACTTCGGCGTTCAGAATAAGCAAACTTCCGGGAACGGATGCACCTTTTACAAATGTCGGAGTCGTTGATGCGTGTTCAGGCGCAATCGGACTGTTGCTGTCCTGACATCCTAAGAAAGCCGCAGCAACGACAAACGCTATAAGATACGAAAGTGTTCTCACGTTATTACCTTTCTGTATTAATGATGGTTGAATCTGATTGATAGAATCCTGTTTTGATGTTCTCTCTCCAACCAACGGTGTGCCATTTCCGGGAAGCGGATATGACAACTGAAGGCATGATTTTCGTCTGAAATGCGTGTGCGGCTAAGGCGTTTGGGGGCAGCGCTAGGCGCGGCCGCGCAGGCAGTGGTTATTCCACGACAAGCGGCCGCAACGACGCGATGCGC
>JAANMV010000228.1_pt1 | contig 69285 bp, 54 predicted proteins | sample 7279661 | NCBI WGS metagenome assembly JAANMV01 (sample SAMN14094540, study PRJNA606508) | bioreactor metagenome | isolation source: A lab-scale SPAN reactor treating ammonium-rich wastewater day 121 | place: Ireland: Galway | collected 2017-05-16 | reverse complement strand
GTGCACGCAATCGGATGCTGTGACCCGGTCAGCCTTTCCACCACCCACACGAACATTGGAGGAAACGATGAATACGCCCCTTGGGCATCTGCCAGCCAAGCTGGCGCGACTTGCCCTCTTGTTTGCGGTGTGCAGCCTGGTGCTCGCGGCCTGCGCCACACCCACCCCCACCTCGCCGCCCGCGGCCACGGCGGCCCCGCCCACAGCAGTCCCGCCCACAGCGGTCCCGCCCACCCCCGTCCCGGCGGAACCGATCAAAATCGGCACGCTGACCGACCTGACCAGTTCCTTCACCCCCTGGGGCGTGCAGGCCCGCGACGGGATGGCGCTGGCAGCCAAGGAAATCAACGAAGCCGGCGGCGTGGATGGCCGCATGATCGAGATCATCGTCCAAGACACGGAAAACAACGCCGACATCGGCGTCGACCGCTTCGAGCGGCTCGTCGAGGACGGCGTGGTCGCGGTTGGCGGCATCATTTCCAGCGGCGTCGGCGTGCCGGTTGCCGCCGCGGCCGAACAGGCAAAGATGCCGCTCTTCCTGGTCAAATCCGGCACCCAGGCCGCCCTCACCCGGAACAGCCGCTACACCTTCCGCACCTGTCTGCCGGCGGCGCCGATGGACGCCGCGCCGGTGCTACAGTACGCCCGCGAGAAAGGGTTCACCAAGGTCGGGGGCATCGTGGCCGACTACCCGTGGGGGCAAGCCATGAAGGCCGCCATCGAGAACACATTCAAGGACTCCGGCATTGAATTCACCATCGAAGTGGCGCCGGTGCCGCCAACCACCGACTTCACCCCCTTTGTGCGGGCGATGGCCGACTTTGGCGCGCAGATGATCGTGGGCACCGGCCATCCGCCGGGCAACTCGGCCATCGTCGCCCTATCAGCCGACCTGGCCGGGAACGTGCCGGTCACCGGCTCGTGGGTGCCGCCAACTCTGGCCGTCGGCGGCTTGCAGGAGCTGGCCATCGGGCGCTTTAGCGATTTCGCCTGCGCCGACTACTTCAGCGACAGTTACGCCGATCTGGCCAAGCGCTACCTGGCCTTCTCCGATAATAAGCTGATGTCGGACGACGCCGTGGCCGGCTATGCCATCGTGCAAATCGTCGCCCGGGCAGTCAAGGCGGTTGGCGACGACCCGGCAGCCATCGCCGCGTATGTCCATGCCAACTCCTTCGACATGCCGGGCTATGGCCACACGCTGAGCTGGACCGAGTGGGGCGAGATGGCCGAGGCCCGGCCACTCTTCACCATCATCAGCGCAGGCCCCGCGCCCGCGGGCTTGAATGAAGCCGGAGACTGGTGGTTCGAGTTGCTGACCCATTCCGACCCGCTCGAACCCTACATGCCGGAGCAATAGCGCCCCATGGCCCTACTCGAGCTGGATCAGGTGCACAAGCACTTTGGCGGTCTGGCCGCGGTCAATGGCGTGAACGTGCGGGCCGACGATGGCGAGATCCTGGCCATCGTCGGCCCCAACGGCGCCGGCAAGAGCACGCTGCTCAAGCTGATCGTCGGCCTCGAAACGCCGACCCGAGGCGCCATCCGGTTCGCCGGCCAGGAGATCACCCAGGCCCCGCCCCACCGCGTGCGCCAGATGGGAATCGCCATGGTGCAACAGACGCCCCGCCACTTTGCCTCGATGACCGCGCTGGAGAATGTGGCGCTGGGCGCGCTCTTTGGCCGGGCAGGCGCGCATCGCCAGGAAGAGCAGGCCCTGGAGCTGGCCGGCGAGGCGCTGTCGTTCGTCGGCCTGGCCGACCGCCGCCACGACCTCGTCGGGCATCTCAACTTGCACGAGCAGCGCTTCCTGGAACTGGCCCGGGCCATCGCCGGAGGCCCCCGGCTGTTGGCGCTGGATGAAGTGATGGCCGGCCTCAACGATACCGAGCTGGAGGCCTCCATCGCCATCATCCGAGCGATCCGTGATCAGTTCAACATGACCATCATCTGGGTGGAGCACGTCATGAAGGCGGTGATGAGCCTGGCGGAACGGGTGGTGGTGCTCGATTTCGGAACTATCCTCACCGAGGGACTGCCCGCAGAGGTGATGCGCCACCCGGCAGTCGTCAAGGCCTATCTGGGCCAGGAGATGAATCATGCTTGAGGTGGCGGGGTTCTCGGCCGGATACCAGGGCAACGATGTGCTCCACGCTGTGGCCTTTCGGGTCGATGCCGGTGAGGCGGTGATGATCATTGGCTCGAACGGCGCCGGCAAGACAACGCTGTTCCGGGCGATGTGCGGGCTGCTCTCGCCCTCTGCCGGTCAGGTTCGCTTCGAGGGGAATGACATCACCCGGCTGCCGGCGGAACGCATCGCCCGACTGGGGCTGCGGTTTGTCTCCGCGGAGCGGCATCTGTTCCCCCGCATGACCGTGCAGGAAAACCTGCTGCTGGGCGCCTATCCCCACCGGCCCGATCCCCAGACCCTGTCGACCGTGCTGGAGTTATTTCCCCGTCTGGCCGAGCGGCGGCGGCAGCACGCCGGAACGATGAGCGGCGGCGAGCAACAGATGCTGGCCGTGGGGCGGGCGCTGATGTCCAAACCCCGCCTTCTCGTGCTGGACGAGCCAAGCACAGGACTGGCCCCTTTGCTGGCTCAGGCCACGTACAAGGCCCTCAGGGTGCTGCGCAAACAGGGGCTGACCGTGCTGGTGGCCGAGCAGCAGGTGCCGCTGGCCATGGCCTTCAGCGATCGGGGGTACGTCCTCGAAAACGGTTTCATCCGGCTGCAGGGCACGACCGCAGAACTGGCGGCCCATCCCGGCATCCGCAGCGCTTATTTAGGAGTGACATGATAGCCAACATCCTTGACGGGATCGTGCTCGGGCTGCAATTCGGCCTGCTGGCCGTGGGGCTTACCCTGGTCTACGGCCTGGGCGGTGTGCTCAACCTGGCCCACGGGCAGATGGCAGTCGCCGCGGCCATGGTGGTGGCGCTGGCCCAGGCCGCCGGCCTGCCCATCTGGCTTGCAGCCGGGCTGGGCCTGCTCGCCGGCGGCCTGATGGGCCTGATTCTGGATCTAACGATCCTGCGCCCGGTGTACCGCTTGCGCGGCGAGGCGCGGGTGCTGCTCAGTCTGCTGCTCACGCTGGGCGTGTCTTTCACCGTCGAAGGCTTCCTCAACTGGCGCTATGCACTGGGCGCCCTGAGCCTGCGCATCGGGGGTGGGGCGGTCGAGATTCTGGGCGTGCCCATGCGACGGGGCAGCCTGGCCGCTTCGGCGATCACGCTCGCCACCTTTGCAGCCCTCTTCCTTTTCTTCCGCTACACCTCCCTGGGCCGGGCAGTGCGTTCGGTGATCGAAGATCAGGAGGGCGCCCGCCTGGTCGGCATCTATCCCCACCGGATGCTGCGCCTGATCCTGGTGCTGAGCGGCGTCCTGGCGGCGCTGGTGGCGATCACCCGCGCCATGGTCACCCCGATCGATGTGCACTCCGGCCTTTCCATCACCACCTTCGCGCTCATCGTCACCGTGGTGGGGGGGCTGGGCAACGTGGCCGGGGCCTTGCTGGCAGGGCTCATTCTGGGGATCGTGAACGCCGTCGCCGCCGACCTCATCGGCACCTATATCTCGCTGATCATCCTGCTGGGGGCCGCGGCGCTGACCATCCTCACCCGCCCGGCCGGGTTGTTGGGGGTGCGGGAATGAGTGATCGCCCCACCCACAGCGCCGGCGCCTTCTCGCTCGGAGGGGTCGAGGCGCACGCCTCCCGATCGCTCCCTCGTCTGCTCCTACCGATTGCCGCGGTGGGCGCGGGGCTGGCTCTGCTGCCCCTCTGGCTCGGCCATTCGCGGGTGCTCATGGGCGTCGCCGTCCTGGGGCTGGCCTATGTCTGTTACACCATCGCCTTCAACGTGATCTTCGGCAGCACCGGGCAGTTGTTCCTGTGCGTTGGCGCGCTCGCCGGCATCGGCGGTTACGGCGGCGCCATCCTGGCCGACAGCGCGGGATGGCCAATCGCCGCGAGCATCCTGGCCGCCACCCTCGCCGCCACCCTGACCGGCGGACTGCTCAGTTTCGTGGCGGTGCGGCGCTCTCTGGGGGTGATCTTCACCGGCATCATCACCCTCATCTTCTCGTTATCGTTCGATGCCCTGGTGCTGGGGCTGGGCGAACTGACGGGTGGAGATACGGGGCGGCTGATCACGTCCGGCGCGGGCACATTGCTGCGCGACAAGATCCCGCCCTACTATCTGATGCTGGCCCTCGCGCTCCTCTTTCTGCTGGTGCACGGGCTGCTGCGGCGCTCCCATGTCGGCTGGGCCTTCCGCGCCCTGCGCGACGACGAAGTCGCCGCCGAGCTGGCCGGTGTGGATGTCGCCCGTTACCGGGTCTACGCCGCGCTGGTCGGGGCAGCGATGCTGGGCCTGGCCGGCTCGACCTACGCTTTCACCGAGGGCCGCATCAGCCCGACAACTTTCGGCTTCGGCGAAGTCGATATCGTCGTATTGGTGATGCTGGGCTTCGGCGGCATCGGCGCCCTGTTCGGCCCCATCGTGGGCGCGGTCACCTTCACCATCGTCGACGAGATCCTGATCGATTTCGGACAGTTGCGGCATGTGGCCTACGGGATGCTGATCATTCTGCTGTTTCTGCGGCTGCCGCGCGGCGCCATCCCCACCCTGGCCGGGCTGTGGCAGCGCAGGCGCAGGCCGAAAGGCTAGGCGCGACGACTGAAGCAGTTCAGATGCCTGTAAAAAAAGTATTTTTTTTCAACGTATCGTCGAAGATACGCAAGCGCTACTTGCGGAAATAGTACATCGCCGCCCCTGAGTCACCTGCCGACTAACGGCTCACATGGCCGAACAGGTATCTTTGGGCTTTTTTTTGATCATGGTACAATGCCCGACCCATGACCTTGGTTAAGATATGTGGGATCACGCATGTGGCCGATGCTGAGGTCGCCCTTGCAGCAGGCGCCGATATGCTCGGTTTTATCTGTTATGCGAAATCACCCCGTTATCTCACGCTGCACGAGATCATCGCCATCCTATCGGAATTGCGCCCTTTGCCTCCCGATCGGCGAACAGTGGGGGTGTTTGTGAATGAATCGGTCGATTCGGTACGAAACATTCTGGCGTGGACGGGGCTGGATCTGGCGCAATTGCACGGGGATGAAAGCCCTGCGCTGCTGCAACAGCTTGATAACCGGGCGTTCAAGGCCCTACGCTGCTCAGACCAGGCCGCAGCCGCAATCGGCGCCGACCGTTTTGGCCATCTCGGCCCCCCTGCCGGCCCCGACCTTCTGCTCGATGCCTACCATCCGCACGCCTACGGTGGCACCGGCCAACGCGCCGACTGGCGCATCGCCGCAGCTATCGCCCGCAAGCACCGCTTGTTGCTGGCGGGCGGCCTGACCCCGGACAACGTTGCCGAGGCCATCACGCAGGTGCAGCCTTGGGGCGTGGACGTTAGCAGCGGCGTCGAGCGCGAACCTGGCCGCAAGGATCATGAAGCTGTGCGAGCATTCATCGCCGCCGCCAAACAACTGTCGCCATAGACAAGGAGAATACTTCGATGCTACAAAATACCCCACCCCAAACGCTCACATTCGCCATCGGGCCCGGCGCAACCGCAGACGCCAACATCGGCCTCGGCTGTTCGATCGCCATCATGGATGACGCCGGGAGGCTGTTGCTGCAAAAACGCATGGATGGCGATTGGTGGTGTCTGCCCGGCGGCGGCGTCGAAGCTGGCGATACGTTCACAAGCGCCGTCATCCGCGAAGCCTGGGAGGAGACAGGGTTGGAGGTCGAGGTTATCAGGTTGTTGGGGTGTTACACCTATCCCGACATCTGCGCGGTCTATCCCGACGGCAGGCGCGTTCAAGTCGCGTCCCTCAACTTTCTTGGCCGCGTCGTCGGCGGCGCGATGATCGAATCCAATGAGGAAACCGCGGCATTGCGCTGGTTTGCCCGGCATGAACTACCTGATAACATCATCCCCACACATGCAGAACGCATTGTCGATGTTTTCAATTCCGATCACGAATTGCGCATCTCCTGAAAAATAACAACGATTTCATGTCTATCCCATTCATAACCGATCTTCCCGATGCTCACGGTCGTTTTGGGCCGTATGGCGGCCAGTTTGTGCCCGAAACGCTGATGCCGGCTCTTGCCGAACTCACAGAGGCCTATCACATCGCCCAGAACGATCCCGACTTCTGGAACGAATTCCACAGGCTGATGCGCGATTTTGTGGGCCGGCCCACGCCGATCACACATGCCCGGCGTTTGAGCGAGCATCTGGGCGGGGCGCAGATTTATCTTAAAAGAGAGGATTTGGCCCACTCCGGCGCGCACAAAATCAACAACGCCCTGGGGCAGGCTTTGCTGGTGCAGCGCATGGGCAAGCAACGCATCGTGGCCGAAACCGGGGCCGGGCAACATGGCGTCGCCACCGCCACGGCTGCTGCTCTGCTCGGCATCCAATGCGTGGTTTACATGGGCACGGTTGACATGGCCCGGCAGCGGCCCAATGTCTTCCGCATGCAACTGCTGGGCGCGGAGGTGCGCGGGGTCGATTCCGGCAGCAAAACCCTGAAAGATGCCATCAACGAAGCCATCCGCGACTGGGTGACGCATGTGGCGGACACGCATTATCTGCTCGGCTCGGCCCTGGGGCCGCACCCGTATCCGGCCATGGTGCGCGATTTCCAGCGCGTCATCGGCGTCGAAGCCCGCCAACAAATGCTGGAGCGTGTCGGACGTTTGCCCGATACCATTGTGGCCTGTGTGGGCGGCGGCTCCAATGCCATCGGCATTTTCCACCCCTTTTTGGCAGACGAGGACGTGCGCTTGCTCGGCGTCGAGGCCGGCGGGCGCGGCATCGCCAGCGGCGAGCACGCCGCCCGTTTTGCCGATCCGAAGATCGCGCGCATCGGTGTGTTACATGGCACGAAATCGTATGTAATGCAGGATGCCGACGGCCAGATCGCCCTCACCCACAGCATCAGCGCCGGATTGGATTACGCTTCAGTCGGGCCTGAACATGCTTATCTGCGCGATATCGGGCGGACAGCCTACACCTACTGCACGGATGAACAGGCGCTGGCCGGATTCAAGGCGCTGTGCGCGTACGAAGGCATCCTCCCGGCGCTGGAAAGCGCTCACGCCGTGGGGCATGTCTTGGAACTGGCGCCGACTTTGCCTAAAGAACACATTCTCCTCCTCAACCTTTCAGGGCGAGGCGACAAAGATTTGGATACGGTGATGGGAGCGATCTGACATGACCGGAATCAAGCGTATTCAAAGAGCTTTTGCAAACGCCAAGGGATCAACCGCTTTCATGCCCTACCTGCCCGTGGGCTACCCCGATCTGGCTACCAGCATCGACCTGATCCAGGCGCTGGCCGCAACAGGCGCGGATCTGATCGAGGTAGGTGTACCATTTTCCGACCCATTGGCCGATGGCCCCACCATCCAGGCGGCGGCCCAACAAGCGCTTGCCAACGGCGTCACCTCGTCTGCTTGCCTGGCCGCGGTGCGCACATTGCGCGGGCGCGGTGTGCAAACGCCGCTGCTGCTGATGGGGTATGTCAATCCCATCCTCGCCTATGGCGTCGAACGCTATGTTGCAGATGCCGCAGACGCCGGCGCGGATGGCTTCATCGTGCCCGATCTGCCCCCCGACGAAGCCGCAGAGATGGCAGCCGCCTGCGCCGAGTACGGGCTGGCGCTGATCTTTTTAGTCGCGCCGACCAGCCCGGACAAGCGCCTGCGTTTGGCGGCGGAGCACAGCAAAAGCTTTCTCTATCTCGTGAGCGTGGCCGGCGTTACCGGCGAACGCCGCGAATTGCCGCCGCATCTAGCCGATTTCATCGCCAGAGTGCGCGCACACACCGATTTACCGCTGGCCGTGGGGTTCGGCATCAGCACACCCGAACAGGCCGCGGCCGTAGCAGCTTTGTGCGATGGTGTGGTTGTGGGCAGCGCCCTTGTCAGGCTGGCCGGCGAAACCAGGCCCGCGGCCAAAGTCAGCGCTTTATCGTCATTGCTGTCAGCAGCCGTGCACGATACGACAATGATTAATCATTAACCATTTGTATGTATTCAATAATTGGTAATGAAGCGATTTTTGCTAAAAATGTTTGTCGAATGAATTTGGCGTCTGATACAAGTGCTGCTGATGGGTTACTCGCAATGACAAAATAAGGTAAATTGTTACAAACTGGTTTTTAACAAAGTTATCATGCCAATAACAACCTGCTTTAGCAGGTTTCTGGTATCAGACCGTGAATTCATTCACGGGGTTGCTAACACGTATTTTTGAGAAGATACAACGATCTCTCGATCCGCGATCGGTTGCAAACGCAAAAAGCCATCGTCCATCGTCCATCGTCCCATCGTCCTTCGTCCATCATCCCAGCACCGCAGCCTTCACGCCACTACATCGGCCCCCCGCCGCGCGCCACTTGACACCCTTTCCCAACCCATGCTATAGTCCCCATCCAATAACAAACTACACAGGCTGTGAACCGGAAAAGTATCTGTCAAAGCGAGATCCAGAGAGCCGGCGGTTGCTGCGAAGCCGGCATCAGCGCCGACAGTGAATGGGCCGGGGAGCCAACGGTCGAACAATAAAAATTAATCATAAATCATTAATTTTTAATCATTAGACCTGTTCGGAGACGCCACCGTTACCAGGGCGCAGAGTATCGCCGCGAAAAATCGGCCGTACTTGTTGAGTGAGACTGGCTTGGACATGCGCCCATCGTCATCACGATGGGTTTTTGTTTGCACAGTCTAACGAGGGTGGTACCACGGATTGACCCCACGAAATTCGTCCCTCACGTCGCTATCGGCGTGGGGGATTTTTTTAGTACTCGGTTCGCAGTTGCCAGCAAGCAGCGCACTGACCCCTGACCACTGAATACTGACCACTGAATACTGACCACTGAATACTGACCACTGAAAATGCACCATCCCACCCTCGAAGAAGTCCGTCAACTGGCCCCACAGGGCAACCTCATCCCCATCTACCGCGTCCTCCCCGCCGATCTGGAAACGCCCGTCTCGGTCTATCTCAAGCTGCGCAGGGCGGGACACCCCTCCTTTCTGCTCGAATCGGTGGAAAAGGGCGAGCAGATGGGCCGCTATTCGTTCATTGGCGTCGATCCGCCCCTGAGCCTGAGCGTGAACGGACGGCGGGCGACCCTCAGCGGCACAGGCGGCGCCGTATTAGAATCATTCGAGCACGATCGGCCGCTGGACGAACTGGCCCGACTGTTGCACCGCCGCCGCCCCATCGCTTTGCCCGGCCTGCCCGCCTTCACGGGCGGGGCCGTGGGCTATTGGGGCTATGATGTCGTACGGCACTTCGAACGCCTGCCCGACGCCGCCAAAACCGTGCTCGATGCGCCCGAGGCCCTCTTCCTGTTGGCCGATAATCTCGTAATCTTCGATCATGTCAAACACCGGCTGCTGGTGCTGGCCAACGCCCGCCTCGGCGCTGCCGACGGCGACGAGCACGCCTTCACTGCCAGCTACGCCGATGCTGTCGCCCGCATCGAGAACATCGTGCGGCGCCTGGCCCAGCCGTTGGTCCCGCCCCGCCTGCGCGATGTGAGCAATGGCGAGGGGTGGGTCTCGAACAAAAGCCAGCGTGACTACGAAGGGATGGTGCAGACGGCCAAGGCCTACATCGCCGCCGGCGACGTCTTCCAGGTCGTGCCCAGCCAGCGTCTCAGCAAACGCACTCAGGCCGATCCCTTCGCCATCTACCGCGCCCTGCGCATGACCAACCCCAGCCCCTACATGTTCTTCCTCGACCTGCCCGGCGATCTCCGCCTGATCGGCGCCAGCCCAGAGATGCACGTGCGGCTGGCAGGCCGGCGCGCCCAGGTGCACCCCATCGCCGGCACACGTTGGCGCGGCGAAACGCCCGCCGAAGATGCGCGCCTGGCCGAAGAACTATTGGCCGACCCCAAAGAACGGGCCGAACACATCATGCTGGTCGATCTCGGTCGCAACGATCTGGGCCGCGTCAGCGCCTATGGCAGCGTCAGCGTGCCCACGATGATGGCCGTCGAACGCTATAGCCATGTCATGCACATCGTCAGCGATGTGATCGGCGAGTTGCGAGAGGGCGTCGACGCCTTCGATCTGCTGGCGGCCACCTTCCCGGCCGGCACCGTCAGCGGGGCGCCGAAAGTGCGGGCAATGGAGATCATCGAAGAACTGGAGGGGGAGCGCCGCGGCATCTACGCCGGCGCCGTCGGCTGGATCGGTTATGATGGCAACATGGACACCTGCATCGCCATCCGCACCATCGTCATGAAGGGCGACCTGTGCTACGTGCAGGCCGGCGGCGGCGTGGTGGCCGATTCGGATCCAACCTACGAATTCAACGAGACCCACAACAAAGCCCGCGCCCTGGCCGTCGCCGTCGAACGGGCAGAGAAAGGCTTGTTGTAATCCTCTGTCATCACTCAGCACTTTTAGCAATCATGATTGCCGTTATCGACAACTACGACTCCTTCACGTACAATCTTGTGCAGTATCTGGGCGAATTGGGCGCCGATCTGCGCGTGTGGCGCAACGACGAGATCACGGTCGCGGCGCTGCGGGAACTGAACCCCACCCACATCGTGATCTCGCCCGGCCCCGGCGCCCCCAGCGACGCCGGCGTTTCGAATGATGTGATCCGCGTTTTTTATGAAACGACGCCGATCCTGGGCGTTTGCCTGGGGCACCAGTGCCTGGGGCAGGTGTTCGGCGGGGTCGTGGCCCGGGCGCCTCGCCTGATGCACGGCAAAGTCAGTCCCGTCTATCACACCGGCGACGCCCTGTTCAATGGCCTCCCCACACCCTTCCCGGCCACGCGCTACCACTCCCTCATCGTCGAAGAACCCCTGCCCGCTGCGTTGGTCATGACTGCCTTCACCGCCGAGGGTGAAATCATGGCCATGAAACACCGGCGCCATCCCGCCTACGGCGTGCAATTCCATCCGGAAAGCATTCTCACCGAAGGCGGCAAACAGTTGCTGGCGAACTTTTTGCTGCTGAAGTAACGAAGCAAGTTCACGCCCTCCCTCACCCATCATCCCACCATGAACATCCAGGACGCTATTGCCCATGTCATTGCCGGGCAACACCTCGGCGAAGATGCAGCTTACGCCGTGATGATGGCCATCATGCGCGGCGAATGCACACCTGCGCAGATCGGCGGTTATCTGGTCGGACTGGCGGCCAAAGGCGAAACCATCGCCGAGATCGCCGGCAGCGCCCGCGCCATGCGCGAACAGGCCATCGCCGTCCGTCACGCCTATGACGGCTGGCTGGTCGATACCTGCGGCACCGGCGGCGATCACTCCGGCACATTCAACATCTCCACGACCAGCGCCTTTGTCATCGCCGGATGCGGCGTGCCCGTCGCCAAGCATGGCAATCGCTCGGTCACATCCAAAGCGGGCAGCGCCGATGTGCTCAAGGCTCTGGGCGTCAACCTCGATCTCACGCCCGAACAGGTGGGGGCATGCATCGACGAGGTCGGCATAGGTTTCCTCTACGCCGTGCACCATCACCCGGCCATGAAACACGCCAGCGCCCCCCGCCGTGAACTCAGAGCCCGCACGATCTTCAATATCCTCGGCCCCCTTACCAACCCTGCCAGCGCCACGCATCAGATCGTTGGCGTATTCGATCTGGCCCTGACCGAGCCGCTGGCGCGGGTGCTGGGGCGCCTGGGCACGCGCGCGGCTTTTGTGATGCACGGGGCCGACGGCCTGGACGAGTTCAGCACCACCGGCGTCAATCGCATCAGCCATCTGCGTGGGGGGGGCGTGACCACGTTCGATCTAGACCCGCTCGACCTCGGCTTTCCTCGCGCCCATCTCTCTGACCTCCTTGGCGGCTCGCCGGAGGAGAATGCCGGCATGCTGCGCGCGATCCTCGCGGGGGAAGAACAAGGGCCCAAACGCCAGGTCGTCATCCTCAATGCCGCCGCCGCCCTTGCCGTGGAAGATGGCAATTGGGAAGCCGCCATCGCCCGCACGCGCGCCAGCATCGATTCGGGCGCGGCCCTGGCGAAGCTGACGGCGCTGATCGAGAAATCGCAGGTATTTGCATCATGAAACGCCAACAACGCCTGCTCGCGCAGGGCAAACTCCTCGACGAAATCATGCGCTGGAAACGGCAGGAAGTGCCGCGGCAAAAGGCTGAACTGCCCGAAGCCAGCCTGCGCGCCCTGGTTGCCTTCACCCCGCCGCCGCTCGATTTCGCCGCCGCCCTCGCCGGCCCTGGCGTCAGCCTCATCGCCGAAGTCAAACGGGCTTCGCCGAGCAAAGGCTTGCTGTGCAAAGATTTCGATGCGGTCAAACTGGCCCTCACCTACGCCGCCGGCGGTGCTGCTGCCATCTCCTGTCTGACCGACGCCAAATTCTTTCAGGGCCAGCTCGAATTTATCACCGCCATCAAAGAGGCATTCCGGCAGCGCAAAATCACCCTGCCCGTGCTGCGCAAAGACTTTATTTTTGATCCCTATCAAGTGTTGCAGGCCCGCGTAGCCGGGGCCGACGCCCTGTTGCTGATTATGGCTGTGTTAAGCCCTGCCGAGTACCGCGACCTGTTGGCCTACACGCACGAGCTGGGGATGACCGCCCTGGTCGAAGTGCATGACGAAGGCGAATTGGCGCGAGCGCTGAAGGAATCACCGCGTGTGGTGGGGGTCAACAACCGCGATCTGCGCACTTTTACCGTGGATCTGCACACGACCGCTCGCTTACGTTTGCAAATACCTGATGAGGTTCTCCTCGTCAGCGAAAGCGGCATCGGCAACGCTGAAGATGTGCGGGCGTTGCAGAAAATGGGCGCCGATGCCATGCTGGTAGGCGAAGGCCTGGTGAAGGTTGGGCAGAGGGAGCGAGAGCAAAAGTTGAAGGAATTGGTAGAAGCGGGAAAATAGAGGGGGCGATCTCCCCATTTGCCTTCAAATTCGTCATCGCTTGCCTGACCGTTCGGCGGGCAGGGCCGCGCAGGCCGCAGGCCGCGCTTGCGCGCCCAGCCGGCAGGCGCGAAAATGGGGGTGTGACTACGACAGGCCAACAGCAGCCAGCTTGCCGCCGCCGGCTGGTAACCGTGACGGGTTCTTTTTGTCACGCATGAACACAGATTTCGCGGATTTTCCATGCCGATCTGTGCAAACCCGCGGAATCTGCGTCCATTCCTGCCCCCCCCACCCACCCACCCAACCAACCACCCAACCAACCAACCACCCAACCAACTAACCAACTTCCCCCACACACACCATGCCCACTGCTGACATCGTCATCATCGGCGGCGGGGTGATGGGCGTCAGCGCCGCGTATCACCTTGCCCGCAGACAGGCAGGCCGCGTCCTCCTGCTCGAAAAAGCCCCCTTCTTTGGCCAGGGCGCCACCGGAACCTGCGCCGGCGGCATCCGCCACCAATTCTCCACCGCGGTCAACATCCACCTCAGCACCCTCAGCATCGCCATGCTCGAACGCTTCGCCGAGGAGATGGAGCAGGAGATCGATCTGCGCCTGGTCGGCTACCTCTTCTTGCTGAGCAATGAAGCCGACATCGCCGCGTTCGAGCGCAACGTGCAATTGCAGCGCCAGATGGGCATCGCCACCGAATGGCTGGACAGGGCCGAGATCGCCCGCCGCGCGCCCTTGCTCGACCTGGACGCCGAACCGGCCATCCTGGCCGGCACCAACTACCACCGCGACGGTTTGGCCGACCCGCATTCCGTGGTGCAGGGCTATGTGAAACAGGCGCGACGGCTGGGCGCGCACTTGCTCACCGGGGCCGGCGCCCGGCGCATCCTGGTCGCGGGAGACAAAGTGGTGGGCGTGGAGAGCGAGATCGGCCAGATCGCGACCGAAACCGTGTTGCTGGCCGCGGGGCCATGGTCGGGGCCGCTGGCCGCCACCGCCGGCGTGCCCCTGCCCGTCATTCCCCTGCGCCGCCAGATCGCCGTCACCCGGCCCCTCGGCATCCCCCGCCACATGCCCTTTTTGATCGACTTCGCCCAAAGCCTCTATTTTCACTACGAAACCGGCGGCATCCTCACCGGCATGTCCAACCCGCACGAAACCCCCGGCGAAAAGCTGGATGTGGATGCCGACTGGACCCTGACCCATTTCGAACACGCCATCGCCCGCATGCCCCTGCTGGAACAGGCGCAATTGCTGACGCAATGGGCCGGGCTGTACGAGGTCACGCCCGACCACCAGCCGATCATCGGGCCGCTGCCGCTGCGAGGGCTGACCACCTGCACCGGGTTCAGCGGGCATGGCTTCATGCAAGGCCCGATCTGCGGGCAGTTGATGGCCGAAGAGATCCTCGACGGCGCCGCGCACACCGTCGATCTCAGCGAATTGCGCTACGACCGCTTTGCCGCCGGCGCCCTGGCCCCGGAGAAAAACGTGGTCTGAGTCGTAGATATTGGATAGTAGATAGTGGATAGTGGATAGTGTAACGCGTCACAAGAGATAGATTTTAATCATTCACTACCCAATATCGAATATCCAATACCCAATACCCAATAACCATCATTCATTCGGAGTTTTCATGTCTACCAAAAAACCCAAACCCACCGTCAACAAAGTCGTTCTGGCCTATTCCGGCGGCCTCGATACCAGCGTGATCGTGCCCTGGCTGCGCAACAATTACGGCTGCGAAGTCATCTGCTTCTGCGCCAATCTCGGCCAGGAGGAGGAACTGTCCGGCCTGGAGGCCAAGGCCATCGCTTCCGGCGCCAGCAAATGCTACATCGAAGACCTGCGGCTCGAATTCTTCAGCGATTTCATCCTCCCCACCATCCAGGCCGGGGCAGTGTACGAACGCAAATACCTGCTGGGCACCTCCTTTGCCCGCCCACTGATCGCCAAACGCCTGGTCGAGATCGCCGAAATGGAGGGCGCGGACGCGGTAGCCCACGGCGCCACCGGCAAGGGCAATGATCAGGTGCGCTTCGAACTGACGATCATGGCCCTGAATCCCAAGCTGCGCATCATCGCCCCCTGGCGCGAATGGACGATCCGCGGGCGCAAGGACGCGCTCGACTACGCGGCCGAGCATAACGTGCCCGTGACCGCCACCGAGAAGTCGATCTACAGCCGCGACCGCAATCTCTTCCACATGAGCCACGAAGGCGGCCTGCTGGAAAACCCCTGGAACGAGCCGGAAGAGGTGATGTACACCCTCACCACCGCGCCGGAAGCCGCGCCCGACACCCCCGAATACCTGGAGATCGACTTCAAAGAGGGCGCGCCGGTGCGGGTCAATGGCGTGGCCTACGGGCTGCTGGGGATCATGGAAACGCTGAACGCCATCGGGGCCAAACACGGCATCGGCCGCATCGATCTGGTGGAAAACCGGCTGGTGGGGATGAAATCGCACGGGGTGTACGAGACGCCCGGCGGCACCCTGCTGCACGAGGCGCACGCCGCCCTGGAACAACTCTGCCTGGACAAAGACACGTTGCATTACAAACAGCAGGTCGGCCTGCGCTACGCCGAGCTGGTCTACAACGGCCAGTGGTTCACGCCCCTGCGCGAGGCGCTGGACGCGTTCGTGCAGAACACAGAAAAGAACCTCACCGGCTCGGTGCGCTTCAAGCTGTACAAAGGCAACGCCATCCTCGTGGGCCGCAAATCGCCCCACAGCCTCTATCGCGAAGATTATGTCACCTTCGATGAGGATGACGTGTACAACCAGCAGGACGCCGAAGGCTTCATCAAACTCTTTGGACTGCCGCTGAAGGTGCAGGCCATGCTCGAAATCGAGGGCAAAGGCGTCTCGCGCTACCGCTCCCCCGACTTCAGCGCCTTCAAACGAGATTGACGCGACGCGCCGTCTCCTCTCCTCCACACTGCCCATGAACCTTCCCTCCGGTTTCTCCTTCGGCGGCGTTGCCTGCGGCATCAAAAAGAACGGCGACCCCGACCTGGCCCTGGCCCTGAGCGAGACGCCCTGCACCGCGGCCGCGCTGTTCACGCAAAACCGTTTCGCCGCCGCGCCCGTGCAGTATGATCGCCAACTGCTCAGCCTGAATCCCGGCGGCGTACAAGCCGCGCTGATCAACAGCGGCAACGCCAACGCCGCCACCGGCGCCGCCGGGCTGGCCGCGACCCGGCGCAGCGCCGAGGCGGTCGAAACCATCTTCGGGCTGCCGCCCTGGTCGACTCTGGTCATGTCCACCGGCGTGATCGGCCAGCCCCTGCCGGTCGCACGCATCGAGACAGCGCTGCCCGGCCTGTTCCATAGCCTGCGGGCCGGCGTCGACGGGTTCCAGGCCGCGGCCCGCGCCATCATGACCACCGACACCCACCCCAAGCTCGCCACGCAGCGCGTCGATCTGGGGGATGGCGTCATCACCCTGGCCGGGATCGCCAAAGGCGCGGGCATGATCCACCCAAACATGGCCACGATGCTGGCCCTGATCCTCACCGACGCCGCCCTGCCCCCCGACCTGTTGCACCTGGCCCTGCGCCAGGCCGCGGATCGCAGCTTCAACCGCATCAGCGTGGATGGCGACACCAGCACCAACGATACGCTGGCCCTGCTGGCCAACGGCGCCGCCGGATACACCATCACCGCCGCCGCCGCCCCCGCGTTCCAGGCCTTCACCGCCGGCCTGACCGCGGTCTGCACCGAACTGGCCCTGGCCATCGTGGCGGATGGCGAAGGCGCCACCAAACGGGCAACGATCCGCGTCTCTGGCCTGGCAGATGAGGCGCAGGCGCACCGCGTGGCCAACGCCATCGCCATCTCCCCCCTGGTCAAGACCGCCATCTACGGCGGCGACGCCAACTGGGGCCGCATCCTGGCCGCGGCAGGGAACAGCGGCGTCCCCTTCGCGGCGGAGCAGGCGCAGTTGTGGATTTCGGGCGGGGCCAGCGCCGCGGAGATGCTGCCCGCCCTGCAACTGGTCGCCGGCGGCGCGCCCCTGCCCTTTGCCGAGACAGAATCCACCCGGCGCTTTGCCCAGCCCGAACTGCTCATCGACCTGCGCCTGGGCGACGGCCCCGGCCAGGCGACGATGTGGACCTGCGACCTCAGCCACGACTACGTCACCATCAACGGCATGTACCGCACCTGAAGCGAAAGCAGTTCGGCGGGGCAGCGGCCTGCTTGGTCTGCCCTGCGCCGGCGTGTATAATGCACGGCTAATCTTCTCATCCGAGGTTGCGAGTGAATCCCCAAGAAACACTGCGGTGCAGCGTCTGCATCACCGCCTATAACGAAGAGGCCAACATCGGCCCCCTGCTGGCCGCGATCACCGACCAACATCTGCACCAGGTCGAGATCAGCGAGATCGTGGTCGTGGCCAGCGCCTGCACCGACCGCACCGTGCCGATCGTGCGGGAGTGGATGGCCAAGGATGCTCGCATCCAGTTGATCGAACAGCCGCGGCGAGAGGGCAAAACCGCCGCGGTCAACGCCTTTCTGCGCGTGGCGCGGGAGGAGGTCTGCGTGCTGGAAAGCGGCGACACGCTGCCGCACGAGTCCGCCATCGAGCATCTGGTGCGCATGTTTCACGACCCCGCGGTGGGTATGACCGGCGCGCACAAGGTGCCGGTGAACACGCCCGACCATCTCGCCGGCGTCTTCACCTATCTGCGCTTGCAGATGGAGCATGAACTCTGCCTGGAGATCCCCCGGCTGGGCGAATTGATCGCGTTCCGCCGCGTGTTCGACCAGATCCCGGCGGATGTGGCCATGGACGAAGCGTTTGTGGAGGCGATCATCGTGGAGCGGGGCATGCAGGTGCGGTATGCGCCCGACGCCGTCGTCTACAACACCGGCCCCAGCACGATCAGCGATTTCGTGCGCCAGCGCCGGCGCAACCATGCCGGCCATCTCTATCTGAAGCAGAAATATGGCTACAAAGTCAGCAGCCTGCGCAAACGCAAGGTGGCGCGGGTGGCGTTTCGCCAGGTCTGGCAGGCGGTGTGGGGCGCGGTGCGGTTGTTCTGGGTGGTAGGGCTGCTGGCGGTGCTCGAAGGCTGGGCCCGTCTGCTGGGCTGGTATGATTTCGCCCTGCGCGGGGAACGGCATGTCGTCTGGGATATGGCCTGGTCGCAGAAGGCGGATGTGGGCAGCGAGCGCGCCCGGCGGGCGCAAGCAGGCGGCGAAGGCCCGGCCAAACCCGCGCCAGTGGCCGCGAACAAGCCGCAGGGTTGAGATGCGCTCTCCCCGCGCTGCCCTTTACCTGCGTCTGGCGGTCAGTCTGGGGCTGATCGCGCTGGTCATCTACCTCTTCCGCGATCGCTGGCGCGAGGTGGCGACGAATCTGCTGCGCGCCCACCCCTGGCTGCTGGCCCTGGGCGTGCTGCTATTTCTGATCGCCATGGTGATCAACGCCCTGAAGTGGTGGGTGCTGCTACGGGCGCAGGAGATCGCCATCCCCTTCCGGGCGGTGCTGAACTACACCTTTGTCGGCTTTTTCTTCAATAATCTATTGCCGGCCAACATCGGCGGGGATGTGATGCGCGGGGTGGGCGTGGCGTATCACACCGAGCGGGCCGCGCAGGCTGCGGCCTCGGTGGTGCTCGACCGCATCATCGGCCTCTCGGCCTACATGAGTGTGGCCGCGCTGGCTTCGGGGATCACGGTTTTCGTCACCGGGCGCAGCGACCTGCAAGTGCTGGTGCTGGTGGCTGTGGTAGCCACTGCGGCCCTGGCCGTGGTGGCGGCAGTTTTGCTCAGCCGGCGGGTGCGGGCGCTTGTGGGGCGGGTCATCGCGGCCACGCCGTTGCGCCCCCTGCACGCGATCTGGGAATCTCTATCCACCGCGTTCGAGGCCTACCGCTACCGCTATCGCTCTTTATTGCTGGCCTATGGCATCGGGCTGGGGGGCATCCTCTCCACCTCGTGGGTCAATTTCGTCCTGTCCGAGAGCCTGGGCGGGGGGATTTCATTGCTGCACATTTTGCTGTTCACCCCTCTGACCGCGCTGGTGCTGATCATCCCCATTTCCATCGGCGGCCTGGGCCTGAACCAGGTGGCCTATCCCTTTTTCTACGGACTGGTGGGCACGCCCGCCCCGCACGCGCTGGCCCTGAGTCTGTTCATTCAGGCCACACAGGTGCTGTGCAGCCTGCCCGGCGGCCTGCTCTGGCTGCGCTGGCGGCGAGAAAAACGTTAGGATGGGTATTGGATATTGGATATTGGATATTGTTCGATCGTTAATGATTAGCGATTGATGATTAATCATTAATACCCAATATCAAATATCAAATATCTAATGCCTAATACCTAATACCCAATATCAAATATCAAATATCAAATACCCCATGCCTCTCCCCGCCATCACCGCAGAACAAGCGCAGGCCCTGTACGGGCAGGATGACGCCGCCCATGCCTTCGACCATGTGCTGCGGGTGACGCGGCTGGCCGTGCATATCGCCGCAGCCGAGGGCGCGGATGTGCACGTGGTGCGCACCGCCGGCCTGTTGCACGATTGCGCCCGCAACGAGCCAGATCACCATCTGGCCGGGGCCAGGCAGGCGCGGGCCTTGCTGGCTGCCGAACCGCAGTCCTTTGTGGACGCGGTGGCGCACTGCATCGAGGCCCACCGTTTCAGCGTGGCGCCCCATCCCCAAACCCTGGAGGCGCGCTGCCTGTGCGACGCCGACCGCCTGGATGCCATCGGCGCCATTGGCGTGGCCAGGGCCTTCGCCTTTGCCGGGCGTCAGCGCAGCCACCTGTGGAGCGCGCCTCTGGCCACGCTGCGGCCAGAGATCGGCGCGGATGTGGCTGCCTATCGCCGGCAGTTCGGCGGCGCGCCGGCCTACACGCCCGGCCACGAGTTCATCTGCAAACTGGAAGGGTTGGCTGCTGAGTTGTACACCGCCACGGCCCAGGCCATAGCTGCAGAGCGGGCACGCTTCATGGCCGAGTTCTTCGCCCGTCTGGATGCCGAAGCGCTGGGCGAGGTATGAGTTTTTTTAACGCAAAGGAACGCAAAGATTTTTAACGCAAAGACGCAGAGATTCGCAGAGGTTCGCAGAGGTTTTTGTATGATGATTAATTATTAATAGAAATTTTTTATTGAATATTTTACTACTTTATTTCTATTCTGCGAAAAATCTTATAAATTATTAAAAAAACCTCTGCGCCCCTCTGCGAACCTCTGCGTCTTTGCGTTAAAAAACTCTGCGTTCCTCCGCGCCTTTGCGTTAAAAAACTCTGCATCTTTGCGTTAAAAATCCCCGCGTCCCTCTCACCCCGCGCCAGGGTCGAGGAAATCGCCGGCGACCCAGCCTTCGCCGATGCTGCCATCCTCCCGCTCAAAACGGATGCCCCACCAGGTGTAGGTATCGGCGCGCTGCGGGCCGTCATACACCTCGACGATGGCGCCCAAAGGCAGGGTAATGACCGGATCGAAATTGGTGCCGGGGCCGCTGCGCACACGCAGGCCCGATTCAGCGTTGACCGTAGCCTCGATGCCGACGCGCAGCACATCGGCTACCGCCGGCGTGGGCGTGGGCGGCTCTGGCGTGGGCGTGGGCGGCTGCGGTGTGGGCGTGGGCGGTTCCGGCGTGGGCGTGGCAGTGGGAGGCAAGGCCGCGACCAGAGTCGCGGTGGGCGGAACCGGCGTGGGCGAGGCCAGGACGCCCGGTTCCAGCATGTTGGCGAAGGTATAGAACAGGCCACCGGTGATGAGGATGGCTGCAAAGGGGATGAGCAGGGCGACCCAGGGCGAACGTGGCCGCTGCTGTCGCCGCCGCCCCTGATAACGTCGTGGTGTCATGCGTGCTCCGACTGGGTGTGTAGGATGGGGCAAGTATACCATGTTCCCGCGGCCGCGGGGCAATGCCGGCGCAGGCGTTTGCAGCAGGAGGATATCCCAAGACAACGCTGCGCCTGCCGGCAAAATAACCCAAATTTATCCCAAGGTTTTCCCAAATCCATCCGCCGCGGCCATCTCCGGCGCTCAGGACTCATTGGCGGCGGTCAGGGCCAGCACATATTTGTCGGGCACTTGCACGGCCACCACCTGCCCCCGCACCGTCACCTCCTCCCCGGCCAGCAGGACGACATCCACCACAACTTTGCGGCCTTTGATCTCGGCGATGCGCCCGCGCAGCACCAGTTCCGGCCCCAGGGGCGTGGGTTTGAGGTAATCGACATGCAGGGATGCGGTGAGATAGCGCAGGGCCGGCTCCGTGTCCATCTCGCGGCCTTCGGCGCGGTAGGCCGCGGCCGCGGCTGAGCCGGTGCTATGACAATCGACCAGCGAAGCCAGCAGGCCGCCGTAGACATAGCCGGGGATGGCCTTGTGCTGCGGGCTGGGTGTGAAACGTGTCACCGTCTCTTCCCCATCCCAAAAGGTCTTGATCTGATAGCCCTGGTCGTTGAGACGTCCGCAGCCGTAGCAATGCGCCAGGTGATCCGGGTAGTAATCTTGGAAAGCTTTCATGGGGTGGGGGGGGGGTGGTTGGTTGGTTAGTTGGTTAGTTGGTTAGTTGGTTGGTTGGTTGGTTGGTTGGTTGGTAGATTGGTAGATTGGTAAATTGGTAGATTGGTAAATTGGTAGATTGGTCGTGAATTAGGAGAAATCATCACGCACCACGCACCACGCCCCACGCACCACGCATCACGCATCACGCATCACGCATCACGCTCTATCTTTGTAAAATGGCGAGTAAACGATCGGGATAGTCGGTGATGATGCCGTCGACGCCGAGGTCGATCAGCCGCTGCATGTGATCAGGATCGTTGATCGTCCAGGCTTCTACCTGCATGTTGCGGCCATGCGTGGCGCGCACGAAGCCGCGCGTCAAGATCTCGATGCCGCTACGGCTCTGCGGCACCTGCACGGCGTGGGCCTGCGGACGGTAGAGCCAGCCCAATCCCACTTTGCTGAGCAGCACCAGGGGCAGCAGCTCATCCTCGGCCCCCGAGGTGGCGATCTCGGGGCAGGTCTGGCGGAAGGATTGCATGCGTTCGTCGTGGAAAGAGGCCACCAGCACCTCGGTTTGCTTGCCGAACTGCCGGATCAGGGCGCAGAAAGGCTCAGCCATATCCCGCTCACTCTTCTTGATCTCGATGTTCATGGGCATGCCGGGGAAGGCGGTGAACACCTCGTGCAGCGTGGGCACGGTGATGCCCTGCCCGCGGAAAGGAAAGGTCTGGCCATTGTCAGGCGACCAGTCGTAGCCCGCGTCCAGGTTTTTCAGCGCGGCCAGGGTCATGGCCTCGATCGGGCCGCTGCCATCGGTGGTGCGGTCCACAGTCTCATCGTGCATCAACACCAGCACGCCATCCGCGGTGATGTGCAGATCCATCTCCAGCACATCCACGCCCAGCGCTGCAGCCCGCTCGAAGGCGAAAAGGGTGTCGCCTGGCCACAGGCCATCTCCGCCCTGATGGGCAATGACCAGGGGCCGCTGCGCGAAGCGGGCATAGTAGGGATGATCGGCGATGGGGCGAGCAAACAGGGCGGTGACGCCCAAAATGGCGATCAGCAAGAGCAGCAGGGTGAGGAGGATACGTCGGCGCATGGCAAGGGGTGGGGGGGGCGGGGTGGGGCAGGAACGGTGCGCGCTATTGTAGCAGGCGGGGGCGGGAAGTTGACAAACGCCGGGAAGGATAGGGACAATGGCGGCATGACCGCCATTTCGCTGATCTGCACGGTGTACAACGAGGGCGCAGCGATCCACCGTCTGCTGGAAAGCATCGCCGGCCAGACCCTGCTGCCCGATGAGGTGCTATTCGTGGATGGCGGGTCCAGCGATGACACCGTGGCGCAGATCGAGGCATACGCGGATCGGCTGCCGCTGCGCGTGCTGGTGGCGCCGGGCGCGAATATCTCGCGGGGGCGCAACCTCGCCATTGCCGCGGCCGCGGGGGAAATCATCGCCGTGACCGATGCCGGCGTGCGGCTGGCGCCGGTTTGGCTGGAGGAGATCACCTGGCCCCTGCGCCAGAACGCGGAACTGCCGGCGGTGGCCGGTTGGTTCGAGGTGGATGCGGCCACGCCCTTCGAGGCGGCGATGGGCGCCACCGTGCTGCCCACTGTCAGCGAGATCGATCCGGCGCGCTTTCTGCCCTCCAGCCGCTCGCTGGCGGTGCGCAAATCAGCCTGGGCCGCGGCGGGGGGCTATCCCGAATGGCTGGATTATTGCGAAGATCTGGTGTTCGACTTTGCTTTACGCCAGCAGGGCGGTCTGGGCTGGGCGCCAGAGGCGGTGGCGCATTTTCGCCCGCGCGGGTCGTTGCCGGCCTTTTTCCGGCAGTATTACCGCTACAGCCGCGGGGATGGCAAGGCGGATCTGTGGCGCAAGCGACATGCCCTGCGTTACGCCGCCTATCTGTGGATTGGGCCGGGGTTGCTGTGGCTGGCGATGGCGGCGCATCCGCTTTTTCTGCTCCTGCTGGCGGCAGGGTTCGCCCTCTATTGCCGCACGCCCTATCGCCGGCTGCTGGCGGCATGGGCGCGGCCCCTGACCTCGGGCCGGCGGCTGACGCGGGCCGAGAAGCTGGCCACCCTGCTGCTGGTACCCTTGATCCGCGTGGTGGGGGACGTGGCCAAGATGGTGGGGTATCCGGCAGGCGTGTGGTGGCGGTACAAACCAATGATTAATGATTAATAATCAATCATTAATCATTAATCATCATCCTTTAACTACTGTTTCGGTGATGCGGCGAACGACTGTTGCCGCCGCTGTTGGACGCTGCCCCTCTCTGCCGATATAATGAGGGCCAGAGGATACCCCTATGCCCACTCCGACCATTCGCTGGGAAGTGCCGCCGCCGGCACCGCCCGCCATCCATGCCCGCCTCAGCCACCTCCACCCCATCATCGTGCAGGTGCTCTACAATCGCGGGCTGGCCGATGTCGAAGATGTGGCCGAATTCTTCGGCCAGCGCCGGCGCCCCGATGATCCCTTCCGCATCAAAGGTGTGAGTCAGGCTGTCACCCGCCTGCGTCAGGCCATCCGCCGTCAGGAGCCGATCGCGGTCTACGGCGATTTTGACGCGGACGGCGTCACGGCCACCGCCCTGATGGTGCAAACCCTCGCCGCCTTCGGGGCCGACGTCATGCCCTACATCCCCCACCGCGTGGATGAAGGCTACGGCCTCAACAACGAAGCCCTGAAATGGCTGCACGATCAGGGCGTGCGCGTGGTGCTCACCGTCGATTGCGGCATCCGCGCGGTAGCCGAAGCGACCTACGCCGCCAACCTGGGCCTGGAGATGATCATTTCCGACCATCACTCCATCGGCCCCACCCTGCCCCCGGCCCTGGCCGTGATCAACCCCCGGCAAGCAGACTGCTCCTATCATTTCGACGCCTTCGCCGGCGTGGGTGTGGCCTTCAAGCTGGCCCAGGCCCTGCTGCGGGCCGAGGCCGCCGCCCCGATCGCCGCCGCGCCGGTGCAACTGGTCGAGGAAGACCTGCTCGATCTGGCGGCGGTGGGCACGGTGGCCGATATCATGCCCCTGCGCGGGGAGAACCGGCTGCTGGTGCAGCGGGGACTGATCGAGTTGCAACGGGGCCGGCGGCCCGGCCTGCGCGCCCTGGCCAAACAGGCCCGCACCCCCCTGGAAAAGATCGACGCCGCCGCCATTGGCTTCCGCCTGGGGCCGCGGCTGAATGCAGCCGGACGCCTGCACAGCGCCGTCCTGGCCTACGACCTGCTCATGGCCGCGGACGACCAGACAGCCGAGCCGCTGGCCCATCAATTGGACGCCCTCAACCAGGAACGCCAACGCCTGACGCAAGAGGCGGTGAAATGGGCCGAGACCGAGTTGGGCGACAACCCGGCCGAGAATGTGCTCCTCGTGGCCCGCGCCGGCCTGAACCCCGGCATCGTCGGCCTGATCGCCAGCCGCCTGAAGGAGCAGTACTATCGCCCCGCCCTCGTCGTCGATCTGGGCGAAGAGGAGGCGCGCGGCTCGGCCCGCAGCATTCCCGCCTTCCACATCACCGAGGCCCTGGATCAGTGCGCGGACTTGCTGACGCGCTACGGCGGCCACGCTGCGGCCGCGGGTTTCACCCTGCACCGCCGCCACCTGCCCGCCCTGCGCCAGCGCCTCAACGCCATCGCCGCCGAACGCCTGGCCCCCGACACGCGGGTGCAACACCTACCGGTTGACGCGGTCGTACACTTCAAAGATCTTGATTTCGCGCTGCTGGCCAGGCTGCGCGAGCTGGAACCGACCGGAGCCGAAAACCCTCCCCCCACCTTCGCCGCCGCCGACCTGCTGGTGCAGGGCTTCCGCCGCGTGGGCGGCGACGCCAGCCACCTCAAGATCAAACTCTCCGACGGCCAGATCACCTACGAGGGCATCGGCTTTGGCCTGGGCGAACGCGCCCTCGACCTGCCCATGCGCGTCGATGTGGCCTTCGAATTGAACGAAAATGTGTGGAATACCCACCGATCCCTGGAATTGATGATCAAAGATATTCAGCCCGCGGGCAGAGGAATCCCCCATGAATCTGTTTAGACGCCTTCACGGCCCCCTGAAAGCGGGCGTCATCGCCGCGCTGCTGGGCATGGCGCTGGCCATCATCGGCATCCTGCGCGGCAATGTGCCCCTGAACCTCCTCAGCATCTTCATGGCCCTGGCGATCAGCGGCCTGGCCTGGGGCGTAGTCACCTGGGCCATTGCCACCGCCGCCTGCGACGTGGAAAACGACCTCGAAGACGCCTGAAACCCATGTCCCCTTCCCCCCGCCTCGCCCTGCCCTACCACGCCTGGCTGATCGATATGGACGGCGTGATCTACCGCGGGCGGCAGGCGCTGCCCGCGGCCGCGGCGTTCATCCACGCCCTGCAAGCCGGCGATCATCCCTTTCTATTCCTCACCAACAACGCCACCAAGACGCCGGCCCAAAACGCGCAGCATCTGGCGCAGATCGGCATCCACGTCCCCCCCGCCAGCATCTTCACCGCCGCCCTGGCCGCCGCCGCCTACCTGCAACAGCAGCTGCCCCCCCCCGCCCGCGTGCTGATCATCGGCGGGAAGGGCATCCAGCAAGCCCTGCCGGCCGCGGGCTATGAGGTTGTCACCCAGGCCGACGCCGCCGAGATCGTGGTCAGCGGGCTGGATCAGCAGGTGTGCTACGCGCAGCTGGCCGAAGCCGCGCTGGCCATCCGCCGCGGCTGCCCCTGGATCGCCACCAACCCCGACCCCACCCTGCCCAGCGAGCGCGGGGAACTGCCCGGCGCCGGCGCGCTGCTGGCCTTTCTGGCCGCGGCCAGCGGACGCACGCCCCTGATTATCGGCAAGCCGGAGCCGCCGATCTTTGCCATGGCCCTGGCCCGGCTGGGCGCAGACGCGCCGCAGACGGTCATCGTCGGCGATCGCCTGGAAACCGACATCCGCGGCGGCCAGAACGCGGGCCTGCACACCATCTGCGTGCTCACCGGCGTCAGTTCCGCCGCCGACGCCGCCGCCTTCACCCCCCCACCCGACCACATCCTCCCCGACCTGCGAGCGTTGCTGACGTGATCCCTCTTCTCGACCTCACCCGCGCCGGTGTGCGCGACCTGCTTGCCACCTGGGGCGAGCCTGTGTACCGCGGCGACCAGATCTACGACTGGCTGCACAAAAGCCTGGTCACCGACCCGGAGCAGATGACGAACCTGCCCAAAACCCTGCGCGCCCGTCTCGCCGCCGAGACCCACATCACCCCCCTCAGCTTGATCACGCAGATCGATAGCCGCGACCGCCTGACACGCAAGGCGCTGTTTGGCCTGCGCGATGGCGCCACGATCGAGACGGTGCTGATGCTCTACAACCAGCGGCGCACGCTCTGCATCTCCACACAGGTGGGCTGCGCCATGGGCTGCACCTTTTGCGCCACGGCCCAGGGCGGGCTGCTGCGCAATCTCAGCCCCGGCGAGATCCTGGCCCAGGCGCACTGGTTCGAACGCTGGCTGCGGCAGGAAGAGGACGCGGCCGCGCCCTTGCGCGTGCCGCGGCCCAGCCACCTCACCAACATCGTGGTCATGGGCATGGGCGAGCCGCTGGCCAACTACAACGCCCTCATGCAGGCCCTGCGCGGCCTGGCCGACCCGGAGACCTTTGCCCTCTCGGCCCGCAGCATCACCCTTTCCACCGTTGGCCTCGTGCCGATGATCGATCGCCTGGCCGCCGAAGATCTGCCTGTGCGCCTGGCCATCTCTCTGCACGCGGCCAGCAACCGCCTGCGCGGCCAGCTGGTGCCGATCAACAAACATTATCCCCTGGAGGCGCTGATCGCGGCCTGCCATCGCTATCAAACGCAGACCCACCGCCGCATCACCTTCGAATATGCCCTGATGCAGGGCATCAACGACGCCCCCGATCAGGCCGCGGCCCTGGCCGACCTGCTGGTGGGCCTGCGCTGTCATGTCAACCTCATCCCCCTCAACCCCATCCCCAACTCGCCCTACCAACCCACCAGCCCCGAAGTCGCGGCCCGTTTTCAACAGGTTTTGCTCGACGCCAACATCCCCACCACGGTGCGCCTGCGCCGCGGCATCGAGATCAACGCCGGCTGCGGCCAATTGCGCCAGGCCGAACAACAGGTAATGATTAAAAATTAATGATTAATGATTAAAAAATTCCCCATACAACGCTTTAATCATTAATCTTCAATCATCGATCAACAAAACCGGAACCGTGACTCGCACCCTGTTCATGGGCACGCCCGATTTCGCCGTGCCCAGCCTGCAAGCCCTGCTCGACCATCCCCAGATCGAAGTAATCGGCGTGGTCACCCAGCCTGACCGCGCCGCGGGCCGCGGGCGCGCGGTGCAGGTCTCGCCGGTGAAGGAACTGGCCCTGGCCCATGGCCTGGCGGTGCAGCAGCCGCAGCGCCTGCGCGATCCCGAAGCCTTTGCCGCCCTGGCCGCGCTGCAACCGGAACTGATCGTGGTGGCCGCGTTTGGGCAGATCCTGCGCCCGCAGGTGCTGGAACTGCCCCGCCACGGCTGTCTCAACGTCCACGCCTCTCTGCTGCCCCGCTGGCGAGGGGCCGCGCCGGTGGCTGCCGCGCTCCTGGCCGGCGACGCCCTCACCGGCAGCACGATCATGCGCCTGGACGCAGGCATGGACACCGGCCCCCTCCTGGCCCAGGCCGCGGAAGTGATCCGAACGGAGGACACCGCGGCCAGTCTCAGCGCCCGCCTGGCCCGCCAGGGCGCCGACTTGCTGGCCGCCATCCTGCCCTGCTACCTGGCCGGCCAACTCCCCGCCCGCCCGCAAGACCATGAGCAGGCCGCCCTCTGCCGGCCCCTGCAAAAAGAGCAGGCCCGCATCGACTGGACCCTGCCCGCGGCGCAGATCGAACGCATGACGCGCGCCTACGATCCCTGGCCCGGCGCCTTCACCTTCTGGGCGGGCCAGCATCTCAAGATCGGCGCGGCGCGGGTCGTGGCCGGCGAAGCCGCGCCGGGGCAAGTCGTGGCCTGGGAGGACAGGGCAGCCGTGGGCACAGGCGCGGGGCTGCTCATCCTCGACCGCCTGCAACTGGCCGGCAAACGCATGCTCGACAGCGCCGAATTCCTGCGCGGGCGGCCCGATTTCCTTGCCGCCCACCTGTCCGCCCCATCGCCGGAGGGATGAGATGAAGCACGCCCCCGCCCCTGCCCGCCGTGCAGCCCGCCTGATGCTGTGGCTGCTGCTGGCCGCGCTGCTGCTGGCCTGTCGCGGGCGGGGCGCTGCGCCCGACGCCCCCCCGGCCACGCCCTCAGGCGCAGCCGGGACGCAAACCCTGCTGGTGCTGCCCGACGACGGCGTCCAGCCCCTGCTCGACCTGATCGGCAGCGCCCAGCAGTCGATCCGGCTCAAGATCTACCTCTTCACCTACCGCGATCTGCGTTCGGCCCTGACGCAGGCCGCGGCGCGCGGGGTGGCTGTGCGCGTGCTGATCGAGCAGACCCCGGTGGAAGGGGCGGAGAGCAATCTGGAAGCATACAACTTCCTGCGCCAGGGCGGCGTCGACGTGCGCTGGACGCCGCCGACCTTCCGCCTCACCCACGAAAAGACGATCGTCATCGACGACAGCGTGGCCCTCACCGGCACCTTCAATTACACCGTCAGCTCCTTCAGCAGCAACCGGGAATATGGCCTGCTCCTGCGCGATCCGGCGCTGGTGCGGCAGATTGCGGCCCTGTTCGACGCGGACTGGGCCGGCCAACCCTACCAAATCGCCGCGGGCAGCCCCCTGGTGATCAGCCCCAGCAACAGCCGCAGCACCCTGCTGGCCCTGATCGACGAGGCCCGGCAAAGCCTGTGGCTGCAACAATCGACCCTGCTCGATGACGAGATCACCGCCCATCTGATGCAGGCAGCGCGGCGCGGGGTGGAGGTGCGCTTCATCGGCCCCCTGCGCCAGGAGGAACAGGATCTGGCCGAGCCGAATTACGCTCAGATCGCGCAGGCCGGCGCCCAGGTCGTCCGCCTGGTCAGCCCCACCGTCCACGCCAAGGTCGTCCTCGTCGATGGCCGCAAAGCCCTGATCGGCTCGATCAACCTCACCTATTCCTCCCTCGACCTCAACCGCGAGCTGGGGCTGATCACCACACAAGCTGACGTGATCGCGCGGCTGCGCCGCACCCTGGAAAGCGATTGGGCGCAGGCCCGCGCCCAGCCCTCCGCGCCTGTCGGCCTCGTCGATTGGCGGCAGGCCGGGGACTATGTGGGGGCCGAGATCACAGTGGAAGGGGAGATCGTGCGCACCTACAACAGCGGCAAAGTCACCTTCCTCAATTTCAGTCAGGATTATCGCAACACCCTCAGCCTCGTCATCTTCGCCTCCGATTATGATCGCTATCCCCGGCAACCTGCCGAGCTTTTCCTGCGCCAAACCGTGCGCGCTCACGGGCTGGTGAAGCTGTACGAGGGCGCGCCGGAGATCATCCTCTCCTCGCCCGATCAGATCGAGATCCTCGGCGGCCAGGCGCAGGCTGCAGAAACAGCCACAGCGACTGTCGTCACGGCCCCCACGATCCCCCCGGCCGCGAGCGCTCCTCCCCCGGCAACGGCCGGGCAGCCCGTGGCCTGGCAAGATGCCGGCGCCTTCGTCGGCCAGGAGATCATCGTCGAAGGCCAGATCGTACGCACGCACGACACCGGCAAGGTCACTTTTCTCAATTTCACCGACGACTGGCGCGGCACACTCAGCATCGTCATCTTTGCCAGCGCTTACGCGGCCTTTCCCACCCCGCCGGTGCAATTCTTCCGCGATCAGTTCGTGCGCGTGCGCGGCCGGGTCAAAGAATATCAGGGCGCGCCCGAGATCGTGGTGGAATCCCCTGATCAGATCCAGGTGCTGACAGCAGCGCCGGCCTCCTCGCCCGCGGCGCCGCCCGCGGCCGCCGCCACGGCCCCGCCAACCGGCGTGGTGCCCTGGCAACAGGCCGAAAACTACCTGGGCCAAACGATCACCGTCAGCGGGCGCGTGGTGCGCGCCCACGACACCGGCAACATCACCTTCCTCAACTTCAGCAGCGCCCGCGATCAGTTCGTGGCCGTGATCTTTGCCGAGGATTACGATCGCTTCCCCAGCCCGCCGGCCGCCCTCTTCGCAGACCGCCAGGTCTGGATCACCGGCGAAATCGCCCTGTATCAGGGCACGCCGCAGATCGTCATCACCCACCCTGACCAGATCGAGGTGTTCGAGTGACCCGACCGACCCTGCAACCACACGCCGCCTGCGTCGCCTTCCGCCCCCGCGACGGCGATTACGAAGTGCTGCTCGTGGCGCCGCCCCGGTCGCAGCAATGGCGCCTGCCCGCGGCCCCGGTCGAAGAGGGCGAAACGCCCATCGCCGCCGCGCTGCGCGGCCTGGCCGAAGCCACAGGCATCCACGGTTTTAGCGGCCCCCTGCTCGACCAGGCCGAGAGCATCACGCCCACCGGCGAACGCCAGCGCTGCGACTATTTCCTGGCGCGGGCGCTGACCGCCGAACCGCTGCACGGCGGCTGGGAAGGGGAGACGCTGGCCTGGCTGCCGGTCGATGAGGCCATCACCCACCCGGCCAGCGCGGTGGAGCGGGCCGTATTGATCCGCGCCCGCTCTTTGCTGCGTGCGCCCGGCAGCGCCACCCGCCTGCTGCCCCCGTTGCTCGCCCATCTCCTGACCGATCTGCCGGCCAACACCCTAGCAGCCCTGGCCGAGACCGAGCTGTGGGTGGAGGAGGAACCGTACGTGATGTTGGCCGTGCCCACCGAGGCGCGCGCTCGTCTGCTGCGCAGCCTGGGCAAGGCGCCGCCCCTGCTCACCATCGAGGATGGAGACGAGTTCACCCTTGTGCTGGCCGAAAGCGCCTTCAACCAGGTGCAGGACGCGCTATCGCTCGATTATCAGGCCGAGCCGGATCTGCGCTTCATCCGCCTGGAAGCCACCCTGCCCTGGGAGACGGTGGGGTATGGCGCGGCCATTTTCGCGGCGCTGGCCGCGGCCGGCGTCAGCGCCGGGTTCTACAGCGGGTATTCGATCGATTATCTACTCATCAGCGCCGGCGCCCTGCCCCTGGCCACTGCCGCCATCGAGTTGCTGGTGGCCGAAGCCGGGCGCCGGGCGCCGGCGCGCGGGACGCAAGAGCACGCGGCACGTTGACAGGCCGCGTCAACTCTCCGCAGCCGGGGCCTCCGGTTCCGGGGCCGGCTCCGGCGCAGCTTCCGGCGGGCCAGCCGGCTCCGCCTTGGTTTGCAGACGCTCCACCACCTTGTCCAACTCGGTGTTCAGGGTTTGTAGGCCCTTGAGAAAGCCGGCGCGCGCTTCTTCGGTGACTTTGCTGGCCCGCACCGCGTCCACCACTTTGCCTGCCTGCTCCTCCACATCGCGGCCCACTTCGGTCGACCGCGCCTTGGCCAGGGCTTCGTTGATCTCCGAAACCACGGTTTGCAGCCCCTCGCGCACATCCTCTTCAATCTCCCGGCGCTGCGGACTATCGAGCAGCGTGCGCAGGGCGTCGCCCAGCTTCTTGCCCAGTTCGTTCAATTCCTCGACGACCGGGCTGCGTTTGGTTTGCTGTTCTTCAGACATGTCAATATCTCCTGTGTGTTGCAAAAGATGGGGCAGCGTAGCCGCCCCCAGATGCCTACAATACGCAAGGCCGCAGACGTGGGTTTCACGTCTGCCTGCGGGCATGGTACAATAGCATCCCTTGCCGCTCCAAGCGGGCGGCTCAGCCCTTCGACCCGGAGAAACCGTATGCCTACCCTTGGCGCCCCCGAGCTGTTGCTCATCCTCCTCATTGTGTTGCTCATCTTCGGCGCAGGCAAATTGCCCGAAGTCTTCCGTTCCCTTGGCTCCGGCATCCGCGAATTCCGCGACGCGGCCGACGGCGATAAGAAGAAACAAAAGGAAGAGGACGACCTCATCTCCTCCTGATTGCCGCGGCGCACGCATGCCACCTGCCGGGATGGCTGCTGCACGCGTCTGGAACTCAGCCTTTTCCCTTTCCTTCGCCTGCGTCCGGTGTTGCCCGAACGCAGGCGTTCTGTTTAGCGCCCATGTCGCCTGCGCGTCTCGCCATCGCCATCGCTGCCGCCGACACTGCCGCGGCGCTGGCAATGGCCCAGGCCGCGGTGGGGCTGGCCGATCTGGTCGAGTACCGGCTGGATGGCATGGGTGATTTCCATCTCCCGGCCCTGATCGCCGGCAGCCCCCTGCCCGCCATCATCACCTGCCGCTCGCGGGCGCAGGGGGGCGCGTTCAGCGGCGCCGAAGGGGAACGCCGCCGCATCCTGGCCGAAGCCATCGCTTTGGGAGCGGCCTTTGTGGATGTCGAGGCCGAGGCGCTGCCAACATTGGCCTTCAGCGCCACGACCGCCCTGCCTCGGCCCCACACCCGGCTGATCGGGTCGCAGCACGATTTTGCCGGCATGATGGGGGATTGGGCCAGCGCCGGCCTGCGCTTGCGGGCGTTGGGCGCAGATATCGTCAAACTGGTGGGCATGGCGCGCACAGCGGACGATGTGTTGCCGCCGCTGGCCTGGCTGCATGGCCTGACCACGCCCGGCATCGGCCTGGCCATGGGCGCGGCAGGGGGGCCGACCCGCCTGCTGGCGCCCCGCTTTGCCGCCGCTTTCCTCAGCTTTGCGGCGCTGGATGGCCCCGGCACAGCCCCCGGCCAGTTCACGGCCGCAGCCATGATCGCCGACTACGGCTACACTCGCCTGGCCGCCGCCGATCCGCTGCTGTTGCTCCTCACCCCCGACCCGCCGCCCTGGCCGCAGGTGGCAGCCTATCGCGCTGCCCTGGATGCGGCAGCCCCGCCCGCGGCCCGGCCCTGGGCCTTGCCCCTGCCCCTCTCCACGCTCACGCCCGATCTGCTGCTGGCCCTGCAACTGACCGGGGCCGCGGCCCTCGCCTGTTTGCCTGAGGTCGAGCGCGACCCGGCCCTGCGCCAGCTTGGCCTGGCCCCCGCAGCCCCGGCCTATGCCCTCCGTCCCGATCTGGCCGCGCTGCCGTGCGCCGATCCCCCAGATCTGGCCCGCCGCCTCTTCACTCCCCCCATCTCTCGCCCCTCCTGACACTCGCCATGCGCCTGCTCACCTTTCGCCACCGCCACGATACCCACGCCGGCCTGCTCGTGAACGAGCAGATCTACGCCCTGCCCTGGCCCGATCTGGCCGCCGCGGCCAGCGCCGGCCGCGAAGCCATTCGCCAGGCCGCGGCTGCGGCCCAGCCCATCCCCCTGGCCTCTGTGCAGATCGAGGCCCCCATCGCCCGCCCCGGTAAGATCATCGCCGTCGGGCTCAACTATCTCGACCACGTGCAGGAACAAAACCTGACGCCGCCGGATCGCCCCACCCTCTTCACCAAATTCTCCACCGCGGTCAACCGGCATCTAGGCGTGATCCGCTGGGATCCCACCCTGACGCAGCGGGTGGATTACGAGGCCGAACTAGCCGTGATCATCGGCCAGCAGGCGCGGCGCGTGCCCAAAGCCGCGGCCTACGACTATATCTTCGGCTACACCTGCCTGAACGACATCACCGCCCGCGATTTGCAGCGCGGCGACAAGCAATGGGTGCGGGGCAAGAGCCTCGACACCTTCTGCCCGATCGGCCCCATCGTCGTCACCCCCGACGAACTGCCCGATCCCCACACCCTCGACATCCGCTGCTGGGTGAATGAGGAGTTGCGCCAGGCCAGCAACACCCGGCATCTGATCTACGACGTGCCCACCCTGCTCGAGATCTGCGCTGCCGCCTTCACCTTGGAGCCGGGAGACATCATCACCACCGGCACACCTGGCGGCGTCGGCGATTTCCGCACCCCGCCCACCTACCTGCGCCCCGGCGATCGTCTCGTAGTCGAAATCGAAGGCATCGGTCGCCTGGAGAACCTCGTCGGCCCCTACCTGACCGCCGCAGAAATGATTAATAATTAAAGATTAATGGTAAAAATTCGCCTAATTCTGCCATTGCGCGGAGCAATAGCCCCAAAGCAATCGCCAATGCATCCGCCCTTGCAATAACACATCAAGCGAACCATTACGTTAATTATTGATTGTTGATTGTTGATTGTTGACTGTTGACTGTTGACTGTTGATTGTTGACTGTCGATTGTTGACTGTTGACTGTTGACTGTTGACTGTTGACTGTTGACTGTTGATTGTTGACTGTTGACTGTTGATTGTTGACTGTTGATTGTTGACTGTTGACTGTTGACTGTTGACTGTTGATTGTTGACTGTTGACTGTTGCCCCCCCTCCTGAACCTGGCCCATGTCTTCCGATCCCCACACCGGACAACCCGCGCTCAACGCCGTAGAACGTGAGATCGGCCAGATCGCGCGAGGCGCGGGCGTGGGCATGGGCGGCAACCTGATCAATTACGCCATCTCCTATCTGTTCGGCATCCTCATCGCCCGCCAGGTGGGCGCGGGCGACTTCGGCCTCTACACCCTGGGCGTAACCGCAGTCACCCTGATCAGCCGTTTCACCCTGATGGGCCTGGATCGGGGCCTGATGCGCTTCGCGGCCATCAGCCGGAGCCGGGGCGAAGGCGCGGCATTGCAGCGCCTGATCGGGCTGGCGCTGCTGGCGGGGAGCGCGGCAGGAGTGACCGGCGGCGCCCTGATCTGGTTCGCGCCCGACCTCATCCTCGCCATCCTCGCCGAAGCCAACCAGCAAGCCCTGGCCCCGCTGATGCCCTATTTCGCCTTCAGCGCGCCGGCCCTCACCCTCACCGGCATCGCCATCGCCGGCACCGTCGCCTTCCGCACCATCCGCTACCGCGCCCTGGTGGTCAACGTCATCCAGCCGATTGTCAAGCTGCTCATTGCCCTGCTGCTGCTAGGCATCCTGGGCGCTGTGGCCCTGACGCCGGTCATTGCCTTCACCCTGACGCAACTGCTGGGCACGGCGCTGGCCCTCTTCTTTCTGTGGCGATTGGCCCGCGGCGTGCCCGCGGCAGGCGAGCGCCCCTCCGGCCTGGGTCGGCAATTGGCCCGCTTCTCCCTGCCCCTGCTCTTCACCAACGTCCTCGACTATCTCAACGGCCGCACCGAGATCCTGGTGCTGGGCATCTATCTGGCGGCCAGCGCTTCCGGCATCTACAGCGCGGCCGGGCGGCTGGCCGGGCTGGGGCTGATCGTCCTCACCGCTTTCAACGCCATCTTCTCCCCCCTCATCTCCGATCTGCACGCCCGCGGCCAGATCGCGTCCCTCGCCACCCTGTACAAACTGGTCACCCGCTGGATCGTGGCCGCGGCCATGCCCTTTTTCGTGGTGCAGATGATCTTCGCGCCGCAACTGATGGCCCTGTTCGGGCCTGATTTCGTGGCCGGGGCCGGAGCCTTGCGCCTGCTCAGCCTGGGCCAACTGGTCAATTTCGCCACCGGCTCCTCCGGCATCATGTTGATCATGTCCGGCCGCTCCGATCTCACCTTCGCCAACTCCCTGATCACCGTGCTGCTGGCGCTGGTCTTGGATTTTCTGCTCGTGCCCGGCTATGGCCTGCTGGGCGCGGCTGTGGCCGGGGCACTGGTCATTGCCCTGATCAACCTGCTGCGCCTGGCCGAAGTGTGGTGGCTGATGGGCATTCACCCCTTCGCCCCCGCCTTTCTCAAGCCGTTGCTCGCTGCCCTGCCCGCGTTCATCGCCGGCTGGGCCTGGCTGCACTGGCTGCCCCTGCGCAATATCCTCTTCCTGCTGGCGGCGTGCGTCGCCCTCAGCCTCGTCTACCTCGCGGGCTTGCTGTTCCTGCGGCTGGATGAGGGCGATCATCTGCTGCTGGCAGCCGTACGCACCCGCCTGCGCCGCTTCCTGCCATGATCACCCTGCTCGGCCTGGACGGCGCCACCTGGGATCTGCTCGACCCGTTGATGGCCGCGGGGGAGATGCCGCACTTGCAGCGCCTGTGCGCGCAGGCTGCACGCGGCCCCCTCCTCTCCACCTGGCCCCCGGTGACGGCGCTGGCCTGGCCCACCTTCTACACCGGCCAGAACCCCGGCAAACATGGCGTCTTCTCCTTTGTGCAGCGCCAGGCCGATGGCCGCGAACAGGTGGTCAGCGCCGCGGATGTGCACGCGCCGCCCCTGTGGGCCTGGACGAGCGCAGCCTCCCGGACGGCCGGCGTGCTGGGCGTGCCCCTCACCTATCCCCCGCGGCCCCTGACCGGCTTCCTCATCCCCGGCTTCCTCACGCCGCCCGCGGCCGCCGATACCAGCTACCCCGCCGGGCTGTTGGCCGACCTGGCCCCCCACATCGGCGCCTGGACCTTTCACATCCCTCCACCGGCAGGGGAGATGCGGCCTGATCGGGTGCGCGGCCTCATCGCCGACCTGATCGCCGACGCCGACCGTCGCCTGGCCGCCATCCGCCTGCTGCGCCAACGCTACCGGCCCGATCTACTGATCAGCGTGTGGATGGCGACAGATACGGTACAGCATCTGTTCTGGGGCCTGCTCCACCCCGATCACCCCCGCTATCATCACCCCGAAGCCGCCGAGCTGCGCCAGCTCATCCTGCCCCTCTACCGGCGGCTGGATGAGATCGTGGGCGCGCTGGCTGCCGAGACCTTGCCAGACGGGGTGTTCCTGCTCATGAGCGACCACGGCTTCGGCCCTGTTCACCGCCGCCTGACCCTGAACAGCCTGTTGTGGCGGGAGGGCTATCTGCACCTGCATGGCGGGCGGCTGTTGGCCAGCCGGTTGCGCCGCCGCGCCCGCCGCATGTGGCCATTCGCCGGCCCGTCCGGGCCAGAACGCCACATCCAGGCCCAGCCCGGCCAGAACGCCTACATCGACTGGACGCGCACGCGCGCCTTTGCCGGCGCCGCCCACGAGTTGTGCATCCACATCAACCGCAGCGACCGCTTCCGTCAGGGCTGCGTGCCCCCCGCCGCCGCGGCCGGGCTGGCCGCAGAACTGCGCCAGCTGCTGCTGGCCCTGCGTGATGAAACAGGCCGGCCCCTGCTGGCCGCGGTCGACGCCGGCGCGCATCTCTATCACGGCCCCGCCGCGCATCTCGCCCCGGACCTGATCCTCCGCCCCGCCCATCCCGGCGATGTCTTCAGCGACGGCCTGCCGCGCTCTGGCCGGCTGTATCGCCAGGAATTCGATCAAGGCCGCGGCTGGCACCGGCAGGAGGGCATCTTGCTGGCCCTGGGCGCGGGGGTGCGGCAGCCCGCGACCTGGACCGCGACGCCACACCTGCTGGATCTGGCGCCCACGCTGCTGCACCTGCTGGGCTACGCGCCCCCGCCAGAGATGGATGGCCGCGTCCTACACGAAATGCTGGTCGATCCGCCGGCGGTGCTGCCGCCCGCGCCCGCGCCCCCCGTCGCCGCCCACCGCCCCACCGCCGCGCAGGATCCGACCCCTCTGCTCGAACGCCTGCGCGGGCTGGGCTATCTGGAATAGGCGCGATGCGTGTCTTGCCCCTGGCGCTTGGCAAAAAGCCGACATCTGCTGTAAGCTATATTTCACTTGATGGATGTGCAAAGGGCGTGCACTACCTGATCGCCCATCCGGCATCCTCTCTCCTGACACCGTTCACAACGAGGTGAGCGCTTGCAAGCATTCGACTATGTGAAACCGAATAGTCTGGAAGAAGCAAGCGCGTTGCTCATTGCCGGGCAGCCCCAAGCGCATGTCCTGGCCGGAGGCACCGATCTGCTGTTGCGGGTGGGTCAGGGCCGTGTGCATCCCGCCCTGGTCGTGGATATCAAGGGGCTGCCTGGGCTAACCGACCTTTTCTTCGCTGCCGATCTGGGCCTGCACCTGGGCGCCGGCCTCACCCTGGGCCAGATCGCCGGCCACAGCGAAGTGCGGCGACGCTTCCCCCTGCTGGCCGAGACCTGCAGCTGGATGGGATCCGCGCAGATCCGCAACCGCGCCACCCTCGGCGGGCACATCGTCGGCTGCGCGCCCAACGCCGACGCCGTGGCAGTGCTGCTCTGTTACGACGCCCGCTGCCAGGTCTACGGGCCGGCAGGCTGGCGCATCCTGGACTTGCACAGCTTCTACACCCCCGCCGGACCCGATCTGGCCGCGGGCGAACTGTTGACCGCGGTCATCCTGCCCCCGCCCCCGCCCGATCTGGCGGCCGTCTATCACAAGCTGCGGCAGGGGCAGGGAGGACGGCTGACCCTGGCCGGGGTGGCCGCGTCCGCGACCTGCGCCGCCGCCCCGCGCTGGCGCGTGGCCCTGACCGCAGCCGGCCCCTATCCCCAGCGCTGCCTTGCAGCCGAGACCCTGCTGGCCTCTGCCCGGCCAGAACGCCTGACCGCGGCCGCGGACACGGCCATGGCCCAGGCCGATCCCCCGGCCGATGGCCGCGGAGGCGTCGCCTACCGCCGCGCCATGATCGGCGTGCTGCTGCACCGCGCGGCCGCCGCGCTCGACGCCCGGCTGGGAGGCTGCGCATGAGCGAGCACGCGCTGACGCTGCGGGTGAACGGGGCTGCACACCACCTGCACGTGGCCGGCCATCACACCCTGCTGCACACACTGCGCCGGCAATTAGGGCTGACCGCGGTCAAACATGGCTGCACCAGCGGCCAGTGCGGGGCCTGCACCGTGCTGATCGACGATCATCCGGCCCCGGCCTGCCTGATCCTGACCGTGGAAGTGGATCAGGCCGAGATCCTGACCGTGGAAGGGCTGGCCACGGCGGATCATCTGCACCCCCTGCAAAAGGCTTTTCTCGATCATCAGGGCGCGGGCTGCGGCTATTGCACGCCCGGCATGCTCATGGCCACGCTGGCCCTGCTCAAACAGGCCTCCCGGCCCGATCAGGGCGCGATCCGCGAGGCGCTGGCTGGCAACCTGTGCAAATGCGCCCTCTACGCCGACATTGTGCGCTCGGTGCAAGCGGGCGCCAGGGCGAGGAAATAGCCGTGGTCACACGCAAGACGCACATCCTGGGCAAACCCCTGCCGCGCCGCGAAGATCAGCACAAGCTCACCGGCGATTGCCAGTTTGTCGATGATCTGCGCTTCGCGCAGCCGCCGCTGCACGTGGGATTGGTCGTCAGCGCCCAGGCCCACGCCCGCCTGCTGCAGGTGGATCTGGCCGCGGCGGCAGCCTTGCCGGGGGTGGTCGCCATCCTCACCGCCGCCGACGTACCGGGTTGCCAGGGCGTGTATGTGCAGGATCGCCCGGTGTTGGCAGGGGAGGTGGTGCGCTACGTGGGCGAACCGATCGTGGCCCTCGCCGCCGAAACGCCGGAGGCGGCAGCCGCGGCCGCGGCGCTGGTGCGTGTGGTCTACGAGCCGCTGCCGCCGCTGCTGGATGTGGCCGCGGCCCTGGCCGCGGACGCGCCCCCACTGCACCCGCAGATGGCGGACTATGCCCGCGCCGGCTTTGTCACGCCGCAGCCGGGCAGCAATGTGGCCCACGCCGTGCAGATCGCCCGTGGCGACCTGACTGCCGGCTGGGCCGAGGCCGCGGTTATCATCGAAGAGACGTACACCGCGCCGCAGGTGATCTCGCTGCCCCTGGAGCCGCAGGGCGCGGTAGCGCAACTGGGCGAGGATGGCCGCGTGCATTTATGGTCATCGCATCGCGCCCCCTTCGTGCAGCGCCAGATCATCACCCAGGCCCTGGGCTGGGCGCCGGAAGATCTGCGCGTACGCACGGCGCTGGCCGGGGATGGCTACGGCGACAAGACGCTGGTCGCCATCGAGGCGATCGTGGCGGCCCTGGCCCGGCGCACACAGGGCCGGGCAGTGAAACTGGTGCTGCGCCGGGGCGAGGCTGCGCCCACCGCCTACGCCCAGCCCGGCCTGCAGGCGCGGCTGAAACTGGTCGCCAACGCCTCTGGCCACCTGACCGCGTTGCAGGCCGAGTATCTGTGGGATGGCGGGGCTAGCGCCGACGCCATGATCGAAGCAGCCTGGGCCGCGGCCTACATGGGCGCCGGCCCCTACGCCATCCCCCATCTCCACATCGCCAGCCGCTGCGTCTACACCAACCGCCCCCCCGCGGCCCCGGCCCGCGCCTATGGCATGGCCCAACTGCACTGGGCCGTCGAACAGCAGATCGACCGCATCGCCGCGGCCCTGGGCATGGACGCGGTGGAAGTGCGGCTGCGCAACTTCGTCAAGGGCGGGGATGATCTGGCCGGAGGCTGGGTGATGCACGCCAACGGCATCGAGCGCTGCCTCCGTCTGGCTGCCAGGGCGGTCAAATGGGGTCGATCCGCGCCCGCGGCTGCCAGCCCCACGCGGCGCCGGGGACGCGGCGTGGCCGCGCTGTGGACGCCGGCGCTGGCCGGCGACCCCGCCCCCGCCACAGCCGCGGTCGTACTCGACAGCGAAGGCTTCATCACTTTGCAGATCGGCGCAGTCGACGCGGGGCAGGGCTTCCATGCCGTGGCCGCGCAACTGGTGGCCGCGGCCTTGAGCGTGCCCCCCGAATGGGTGCGCTTCGCGCCCGTGGACACCGACAGCAGCCCCCTGCACTGGCTGCCCCCCGCCGGCCACCTTGTGTGGAGCCTGGGCAACGCCCTGCTGGCTGCGGCGCAAGAGGCGCGGGGCCAGGTGTTGGCAGCGCTGGCCCGGCTGTGGGATGAGCCGGTCGGCAACCTGGACATCAGCGATGGCCAGGTGATCTCCTACGCCTCGGAACGCACCCTCTGCCTGCGCCATTTGCTGACAACCGGCGTGCGCGATGCGCAGGGCCGGCGTCTGACCGGCCCCTTCCGCGGCGAAGGCGCGTTCGCGGCCCAGCCCCTGCAGCAGCGTGGGCCAAGCGACCCCGCCGCGCCCCCGGTGCTGCATTTCAGCGTGGGGGCCGTGGCCATCGATATCGAGGTAGACACAGAAACCGGGCAGATCTTCCCCCTGCACCTGACGCCTGTCATGGATGTGGGCCATGCCATCAACCCCGACGCCGTCTCCTCCCAGATCAAAAGCGCGGCCTTGGCCGGCCTGGGCATGGCCCTGTTCGAACACATGCACTACAGCGAAAATGCAGCGCCCGGCGTGCATCTGGCCGACTACGACATGATCACCATACGCGATCTGCCGGCCCGACTGGAGGCCATGATCGTCGAAGTGCCACAGGAGGACGGCCCCTATGGCATGCGCGACATGGGCGAACACGCGTTCATTGGCGTGCCCGCGGCCCTGGCCCTGGCCCTGCACGATGCCCTGGGCCTGCGCCCGACCACACTGCCCCTCACCAGCGAGCGCGTGTGGCTGGATAGCCGGCGATCCCGCATGCACGCAGAAGTTTCCTGACGATTTACCTACGATTCCCCTACGCGCCGTCCAGAACCGGCGCATCTTATTGCGTTTTCTGCGGTTTCATTACATAATATCCGGCGAATTGTGTTGCTAGTGGTTATATCCATCTCGTCTTATCCCCCTCACCCCTTTTTCTTTCGCTCTCCGGCCTAAATGCCGGGCCCAACCAGGAGGTATGGACAGTGATCGCATCGAAACGTTTCATTTGGCTCCTCCCGCTGCTCTTGCTGACACTCGTGCTGGCAGGCTGTGGAAACACTCCCACACAAGTGGCTGAACAGGAAGGCGGGTTCCTGCTGGCGCTGCCGCGCATCACCGTAGACATCGACAGCCAGGGAAATCTCTCCATTGCCGGCGTCACCGCCGACACCCTGAAGACGCTGACCTTTGGCCAGGTGGATATCACCGGCATGCGCGTGGACCCCGCCTATGTGACTTGGTTCACCGACACGAACTTGCAGCACGTGGAAGTAGTGCACAAAAATGACGGGCTTTTCCTCTTCGCCAACAATGAGCCGCTGCCCCACGTCGGCTGGAGCAGCGATTCCCTCTCGGCCACAGGCGATCTGATCGGTGATTTCAACCTGCTCGACGCCCGCACCACCCGGCTGGTCAAGCTGGCCATCCCCTTCATGCAGCGCATCGGCCTGGATGTGGCCATCCGCTTCCCCAAACAGGCCAGCAGCGATGAGATCGCCCTGCGTGATCCCGGCGAGGCCATCGCTGCCATGAACAGCGAATCGGCCGGCGGCATCGCCCAGTTGCGCGTCCACGTCGATTACGACGGCGAGGGTGTGCCCTCGGTGCTCTCCGTTTCGACCCAAGACCTGGAAGAAGCGCTGGGCGCCAGCCTACGCCAGTTGCAGTTGGACCCCAACACCATCAGCATGTTGATGGGTGTGGGCGTGCAGCATGTGACCATCCGCACCACCGGCAATGGCCTGCTGCTGTGGGTGAATGGCCAGCCTTTGCCCCATCTGGCATGGAGCGATGATCTGCTGAGCAATGGCGCCGATCTCTATGGCCAGTTGTACTACACCGAGGTCTATCAGCTCTCACGCGAGGCGGCAACCAATCTGCTGCCCTTGCTGAACGACATCGATGGGGAAGTCGTCTTGCGCTTCCCCCTCTCGGCCGGCGCCCAAGCCATTCCTCTGCCCAACCCCTAACCCTCAGGAGGCGACACCGTGTACCCAGCAGAAAGATACGGCGATCTGAAACTGATTGCGCGCTTGCTGAAGCTCGTCGCCTGGCTGGCGCTGATCGCCGGCATCGTTGCCGCGTTTCTGGCGATGACCAACCTCAGCAGCATTGTGGTTGATAGCGGCGCCCGGTTGGGCATCGCCCTGACCATCCTGCTCTTCGTGGGGGTGGCCAACTTTGTGCAGTTCTACATCATCGGCGGCCTGCTCACGGTTCTGGTGGATATGGAGTACAATACCCGCGCCAACACCGCGATCCTCGAGCGTCTGCTCAAGGCCAGCGCCGACCAGGCAAGCTAGCCGCACCCGTCTGATCCCCGCATGCGACAGCGTCCCGGCCAGCCGCCGGGACGCTGTGTTTTTGCCCGCTGCCCATGTATCAAAAGGATTACTATCGCATTCTGCAGGTGCACCCAGACGCCGAACCTGACGTGGTGCAGGCGGCCTATCGCCGGCTGGCGCGCAAACATCACCCCGACAGCGGCGGCGAGCCGGCGCGCATGCAGGAGCTGAACGAGGCCTACGCGGTGCTGGCCGACGCTGCGCAGCGCCACGCCTATGATCGCTGGTACCGGCTGCGGCGGCCAGGCCCGGCCCCGGCCGCATCCTCCCCGGCCTACACACTGCTGCGCAATCTCATGCCCACGATCCTCACCCTGATCGTGCTGGCCCTGCTGGTGTTGGATCTGCTGCGCCTGGGGCTGCGGGGGGCGCCGGAGATCACCCTGCTGTTGGTGACGGTGGGCTGGCTGATCTACCATTTCAGTGGTCTGAAAAGGCTGGGCAAGTGACCTAAGTCATAGCCCCCGGCCCGCGGCTGTGTTAGAGTGGGCGGCATCCTTTTCTCTTCCCTTCCAGACACCGATGAAATCGAACAGCACCGCCCCCTCTCTCTTTCAAGATCGCCGCCTGGCCCGCGAACACCGCACCATCGCGGCGATGATCCACATCTACTGCCAGAAAAAGCATGGCAGCCGCCGCCGCCAGCTGTGCAGCGAATGCCAGGAGATGCTGGAGTATGCCACCGTGCGCCTGGAGAAATGCCCATTCGGCGGCGAAAAATCGACCTGCGCCAACTGCGCGGTGCATTGCTACCGGCCCGATATGCGCCAGCGTGTGCGTGAGATCATGCGTTTTGCCGGGCCGTACATGATGTTCCGCCACCCCTATCTCAGCTTTATGCATCTGGTGGTGGATAGCCGCCGTCCCGCCCCCGAATTGTCCGCAACGCGCAAAAAAGCGTAACACGTTTTACGTTTTACGTTTTACGCATTACGTTTTACGTTTTACGTTTTACGTTTTACGCATTACCTGTTTCGTTCTGTGCCTTTTGCCGCCGGGCAGATAATCTCACCTTTTCCACGGAGCGCTCCATGCCCACCCCCATCCCCCCCTCGCACAGCGACCTCGTCGCCAAGAAAGCCTTTGCCCATCTCGTCACCCTCATGCCCGACGGCAGCCCGCAGGTGTCGCCGGTATGGTGGGAATACGACGGCGCGCACATCATCGTCAACAGCGCCAAAGGCCGTGTGAAGGATCGCAACATACGCCGCGACCCGCGCGTCGCCCTCTCGATACTCGACCCCGACAACCCCTATCGCTATTTGCAGATCCGGGGAGAGGTGGTCGAGATCACCGAAGAGGGCGGGGATGCCGGTATCGACCGTCTGGCCAAAAAATATATGGGCGCAGACGCCACATTTACCCCGCCGCCGGGCGAAGTGCGGGTGATCTACAAGATCGCGGCAACGAACATACAGACTTCGGGCTGAGGCTCAGCGCACCAGCACGCGGCCGCCCACATCGAGAAAAACCAGCCGGGCTTGAGGCGCCTCTCCCAACAGGGCCGTCAATGCGGCCACATAGCGTTCGAGCTGCCGGTCATATTTTTGCGCGCGGATGTGATCGGTAAGGGTTGCGGCATCCGCCACCGCGTCGGTCTTGAAATCGTACAACACCCAGGCCGCGGCGGGATGTTGTCGCGCGATCAGATCGACCGCGCCGGCGTCGCTCTTGTCCCCGCTGACCACGCTGTAGGCCACCTCGTGCCGTCGCTCCGCCTGATCCAGCTCGGCGCAGAGGGGATGGTTGCGGAAACGGGCCAGCAGCTTCGCGGTTTCCCGCACCGCCCCATCGATCTCAGGGGCCGCGACCAGGCCGCTCTCCAGGGCAACGGGCCGCAAAAAGGCAGAGAAATCGGCTTGATCGGGAAAGCGCCAGTGCTGCAGGGCCTTGTGCACCAACACGCCGACGACCCAACCGGGCGCGGCCGCGGTGCGCGCCACCACCCGCCACACCCGTCGGGGGGGATCGGTTTCCTTGTCCGCTGCCTCCTCATCGATCTGGTCTGGCAGGGGCGGGGGCTGAAGGGAGGCGATGAGGTCGGTCGGGGGCGGGGCCGGGGCTGGATCCGGGGCCGCGCTGGGGATGACGTCGCCGCCGCGGGCGGGCGCGGGCGCGGGGGGCTGGGTGTGCTCGCGGGCGGGATAGAGGGCAAGGCCGGCGCCCCCATCCAGCCAGGGCAGGGTCTGCATCTCGGCTGTAGGCCCGGCCTCTTCCACCGAGAGGGCATTCAGGCCCACCACTTCGCCCAGCAGGGTCAGCCAGCCGCGCAGTTGCAACCGCCCTTTGCTGTCGATGCCGCTGTAGCCGCTGATCAGCAGCTTGTCGCGGGCGCGGGTGGCCGCCACATACAGCAACCGCTTTGCTTCTGCATCCTCCTCATCCTGCTGGCGCAAACTGGCCAGCCGGTAGGCCAGCGGGCGGCGGGAGCCATCCTCGCCGCCGGCGATGGGCGCATGCGGGCCGAGATCACGATCCAGAATCAGATCTTTTGCCCGCGAGCGGGGCTCGTAGCTGGCCTCGGCCAGGATGGTGATGGGGAATTCCAGGCCCTTGGCCTTGTGGATCGTCATCAACTGCACGGCGTTGCCCGCATCCGCGGCGGCCTCGCCGGTGCGCGCGGCCACATCCCGCAGGCTGTGCACATAGTCCAGGAAGTCGGGGATGGCGACGAGGCGGCTGTGGTGAGCGTCGGCCAGCAGTTTGTCCACGTTGCGCGCGGCCCGCTCGCCCCCCGCGGCCAGACGCAGCGCCGCGCGGTAGCAGGTGCGGTCGAGCGCTTGTTTGAGCACGTAGGCCACGCTGTGGCGGCCGGCCAAAGCCTGCAACTCGGCCAGCAGATCGCGGGCGCGGCGGGCCTGGGCCGCGTCCGCCGCATCGAGGCAGGCCAGCCGCGTGTCATCGTGCAGCGCCGGCCAAAAGCCCAGTTTGGCCGCGTCCGAGTCGGGGCCGCGGCGCAGCAAAAAGAGGGCGGCGTCGGTCAGCCCGCACAGGGGCGAGCGCAGCCAGCCGGCCACGGCCAGATCGTCGCTGGGATCGGCGATGGCGGCCAGGGCGTTGAGCAAGTCGCGCACCTCGGGGCGTTCGTAGAATCCGCGCCCGGCGACGGTGACAAAGGGGATGCCAGCCTCTTCCAGCGCGTCCTCGTAGACGCCGAAATAGGTGGAGGCGCGGAAAAGCAGAGCCATCTGTTCCCACAGACAGCCCTGGCTGTGCAGATGGTGCAGCCGCGCGGCCAAACCGGCCGCGGCAGCCGCCCGCCCCTCGAGCGCGTTCCCCAGCCCCAGATGAAACTCGATCCAGGGCGGGCAAAGGGGCAAGGCCGGCGCGCTGCGGCGCGCGCGCAGGGGGGCAAAGGGGGTGTGATAGCCGCGGCCCGGCAGGTCAGCCGCGGCCATGACCGGGGCCAGTAACTGGTTCAGCGCCTCCACCAGGGCGTGATGGCTGCGATAGGTGACATCCAGGCGCACCTCCTGGCCGCCGGCGGCGGCGATGTCGGCCTGGGCCTGGCGAAAGACCTGCACATCCGCGCCGCGAAAGCGATAGATGCTTTGTTTGGCGTCGCCGACGATGAAGAGAGCGGCGCCGGCTCCAGGCTGCTGCGGTTCCGAGAACGCGGCCAGGTGATCGATGATCTGCCGTTGGCGGGCGTTGGTGTCCTGGAACTCGTCCACCAGCAGGGCGGCGATGGCAGCCTGCCAGCGCTGGCGCACAGGGGGATGGGCATCAAGCAGGGCCACGGTCTTGCCTTCCAGATCATCGAAATCGAGGGCGTGGCGCTCCTCCTTCATGCCCTCGTAAAGGGCGAGGCCGCGCTGGAAGAGGCGATGCAGGGCCGGTTGCAGGGCCGCGACCTGCACATCCAGCGCCCAATCCACGTCGCCGGGCAGATTGGCGCCCAGCAGTGGTTTCAGGCAGGCGTCGTAATGCTGGCGCAGCGTTTGCATGGCCTGGTGGGCCACGGCCAGATCGTCCCCGCGCCAGTTGGCCTTGGCTCCGTGCGGGCTGTTGGCCCGGCGCATGGCTATCAGGCCCTGGATCACCTGCGGCCAGGCCTGGGCGGCCAGCCCTGCGCGCGCGTCCTGCCAGTGCGCCAACAGGAGCAGGCGGGCCTGTTCCATCTTGTCCTCGGGATTGGGGCTGCGGATGGCGGCCAGATCACCAAGCGCTTGCTGCCAGGCCGGGTCCGCCACTTGCTGGGCAAACCACGCGCCCGCGGCCTGGGACCAGCAGACTTGCGCGTCCGCGGCCACGGCCTGGAAGGCGCGATCGGCATCCAGCCGCTGCCCCAGCAGGTCGGCGAGGGCGCGGCGCAGGTCGTGCTCGCGCAGGGGGCCGAAGAGGCCGGTGCAGAGGGGATCGGCAATGGCCCAGGCCAGCGCCTGCTCCACGGCCCGGGCCTGCCACAGGGCGGCGGTGTTCTCCTCCAGCACCTCGAACAGGGGATCGATGCCCGCCTCGGCGGGATGCGCGCGGAGGATGTCTGCGCACAGGCTGTGGATGGTGCCGATGCGGGCCGCGTCCAGAGCGGTGAAGGCCGCGTCCCAGGGCGCGCGCGCCTCTCCCGCGGGCAACTGATTCCGCCAATCGGCGATGAATGTGCGGATGCGGTTGCGCATCTCGTGCGCGGCCTTTTCGGTGAAGGTGACGGCCACCAGGCCGCGCAGGGGCTGACCCTGCTGCAGGTGCCAGAGATAGCGGCCCGCCAGGGTCAGCGTCTTGCCGGAGCCGGCCCCCGCGGTCACGGCCACGGCGCGGGCGGCGCTGCACACCGCGGTTTCCTGATCCTGGCTGAGCGCGAGAGAGGTGAGGATGTTCATGTGCGCTGCGGGCGGTAGCGCCAACAAAAGGCTGTGGCCGGGCAACTGGCAGGGCAGCCCTCCGCGGGGGGGTGGGGCTGGAAACGCGCGGCGCGAATGCCGCGTACATGGCTGCGGGCATGGGCCACGGCCGTGGTCATGGCCTCTGGGCCATAGGTTTCCAGGGTCAGGCTGCTGGGTTTGGCCGCGCCCAGATGCCAGTAATGGCCCTGGTGCACCTCGCCCAGGCCCAGCGCCCGCGCCGCGGCCAAGGCATAGAGGGGGAGTTGGATGCGCTTGCCCTCGGTGAGATCGTTGGGGCGAATGGGCGTGCTGCCCGATTTGTAGTCGATGATGCGCAGCCGGCCATCAGGCGCCTGATCGATGCGATCGATGTAGCCGCGCAGCCACAGTGGCTGCTCGGCGGTGGAGAGATCGAGGGGCGGGCGGGCGGCCAGCCCGAACGCGGCCTCCAGGGCCAGGGGCGCATAGGCCCCCGCGGCCTGGCTCAGCGCCGCGAGGTTGCGGGCGAGCAGGGCCAGCATCTCCTGGCGTTGGTAGGCCCAGAGGGGGCCGGGGCGGAAGCCATAGCGCCGGGGCGCGTCCTCGAGCAGGGGGCCGGCGACCTGGGGCAACAGGGCCAGCAGCGCCGCCTCGCTCCACTCCCCCTGATCCCGCGCCCGCCGGTAGACCTCCTCCAACACCGCGTGGTAGATGGAGCCGAGGATGAGCACATCGAAGCCCTCGGTGGGGGCCGGTCGCGGCTCCAGGCCCAGAACCGTGCGCACAAAGAATTGAAAGGGGCAGACCGCGTAGGATTCCAGGCCGCTGCTGCTCCACACATGATCGGGTGGGAAAAAGCTGTGCACGCGGGCGGTCAGGTGCGCCAGATCGCCCTCATGCGGGCCGGCGGCGCGGCGGGCCTGCCGCGTTTCCAGGATGGCGGCGCTGCGTTGCACTTCGACCCCACCCCCGACCGCAGCCAGGTATTCAGGCAGGGACGCGGGCTGGGCGTCGGCATTCTGGCGCTGCGGAGACGCGGCAGTCAGGCGCTGCACCTCCTGCCAGTAGGGCGACGGCTCCCAGGCCTGGCCCTGCTCGCTGAGGTAGGGCCGGGTGAGCAGCAGGCGCTGGCGGGCGCGGGTCGCGGCCTGGTAGAACAGGCTGATCTCATCCCCGCGCAGGCGGAGGGGCAGGGAGGCGCCGCGTGCGGCCAGGCTGACCCGCTCCTCATCCCACAGCAGGGGATCCTCCCGCTCCTGCTGTGGGAATTCCCCTTCGGACAGGCCCAGCAGGGCCACGGCCCGGAAGGAGATGCCGCGCGCTTGCAACACCGGCGCGGCCAGGATAGCGCCATCTCGCGGCCGCGGCAGGCGGTAGGACGCGGCCGCGACCGCGGCGGCCAATTCGCTGAAAAAGCGGGCGTAGGGGAGGGGCGGTGGCGGCGGGGCGGGCGGGGGGGAGAGGGAGGCGGTGATCGTCTCGGCCAGGAGCAGGCCGCGCAGCACATCTTTGAAGGCTTGGAGGGCGGCGATATCCCGTTCGCCGGCCGCGGGGTTGGCGCGGGCGCGGGCCACGACGTGCAGATCGGGCGTTTGCATCTCGGCGGAATCATGGGCCGGGCCGCTGCCCCCCTTCTGCAGGTGCGGGTCGAGGCCGATCAGATCCTCGACAAAGGCAATGTGCGCGGCGAGCGTGGCAGACGCGGGCGGGCGCAGGGCGGCGGTGAAAGCGTCGAACATGCGCAGCAGGGCCGCGGCTTCGGCGGCGATGGGGCCTGCGACCGCAGGTTGGTTCTCCTCTTCCGATTCGGCTGCGGCTGCGATGTGGCTGCGCAGGGTCAGGGCCTCTCGCCACTGGGCAGCGCCGCCGCTGATGCGGGCCGCGGCCACGACCAGAGCCAGACGGGAGGCGGCGGTGGTCATGTCGGGGAAGGCAGCGCCGCCCGCGGCCAGCAGGCCGGCCCAGTCGAAATAGGGGCTGCGCCAGGCCGCGAGCACGCCGGCAGAGGGCCAATCGCGCAGGGGCAGGGCCAGCACACTCAGCAGCGCGGCCATGGCGGGGTTGGCGTGCAGGTCTTCGCCCCCGCTGAGGTAGAGGGGCAGGCCGAATTCGCCCGCGATCTCGGCCAGGTGCGGGCGATAGGGATCCAGGGTGCGGGCGAGGATGGCGCACTCGTGCGGGGCCACGCCCTCGCGCACGATCAGGGCCTTCAGCCAGCGCAGGGCCGCGCGGGCCTCTTCGCTGCGGTTGCGGGCCTCGATCAGGGTGAGGAAATCCCCCGGCGGAGGGGGCGAGGGGTGGGGGGTGAAGAGGGCGGCTTCGAAGGCATGGTTGGCGCTCGGCTCGGGGGGAAATGCGGGCAGGGAATGCAGGGTGACCGGGGCGCAGGCCGTGCACAGGCCCGCGCGGGCGCGGCTGAAACGGCGATGCGCGTCGCGATCGGGGCCGTCGCTCTCACCAGTGAGGGTGACGATGGCTTCGTCGGCGCGCTGGGCCAGCAGCCGCAGCACCGCCAGTTGCGTGGGGTTGAACTCGTCGAAGCCATCCACGGCCAGCAGGCGCAGGTTGGTGCAGAGTTTGGAGTTGTTTTCCAGGGCCAGCGCGGCCAGCCAGCCCTGCCCTTCGGCGTCGGCCCAGTCCGCGTCTTGCAGCCAGCCCTGATAGCGGCGGTAGATGGCGGCCAGCTCGGCCAGCCGCGGGGGCGCGGCCGCCGTCGCCGCGGTGAAAGCTTCTGGATCGATGCGCGCCTGCTTCAATTCCACGATCAGGTCACGCAGGCGGCGGAGAAACCCCGGTTTGTGGCGCAGGGGCGCGTAGTGGCGGAGCGCGCCTTCCTCGGCGAGGGCGTCGATCACCCCGCGCAGCAAGCGATGCTGCACCGGATCGGCCAGGCGAGGGATGGGCCGGCCCGCCAGCTCCAGCACCCTGGCAAAAAAGGCGTAGAAGGTGTCGATGTCCACGCCCAGGCCGCCGCCGGCCAGGGCCAGCCGCTGGCGGAAGACCTGCACCTGCTCCTGATTGGGCAGGATGACCCAGATGGCGTCCTGCAAGCCGACGGCGCGGGCGACGCGCACGCGCTGGATGATGTGGGCGGTCTTGCCGTGGCCGGCAGGGGCGAGGAGGAGTTTCACCAGGTGTGCCGTTTAGGGCGCAGGCCCAGATCAGGTTCGCAGCCTACAACGCCATCTCCGCGGCCAGGCGCTCGCCCAGGTCGATGCATTCCTGCACCGCCTGGATGAAGCCCTCGGCGGCGGCGAGGGAGGGGGGCGGGGCGTCTTCGCCCTCAGGCGGCGGCGCGGTCAGCTCGCGCACTTGCGAGAGACGGGCGGCCAAATCCGAGGGCAGGCGGTGGCTTTCCACCAGTTCGGCCTGGAGCAGGCGGGGGGAGGGCAGGGTCTCGGCGGGCGTGTAGTCCTGCTTGACCAGGGCCAGATGGGCGGAATAGGCCCAGCCCAAGGCCTGGCGCACGGGCCGCAACACCTCTTCGGGGAAGCCGCCGGCCAGCACCACGCCGGCCAGTTTCAGGCGGCCGGCAGCCTGATCGAAGCCTTTGCGGGCGGCGGCGACCCGTTTGTGCAGCAGGTCGCGGCCGCTAGGCCCGGCAGGCGCGGGCATGGCCGGGGCCCGGAACAGCTCGGCCGCGGGGGCTTGCGCCAGGGCCGGGGCCATCAGCATCTCGAATGCCCGGTAGCTCTCGCCATCCATCAGCAGCAGGGCGGGGAGGGGAGTGGGGCCTGCCGGGGCGTAATACTCGGCCAGCAGCTTCTCGATGCCGCCGCGCATGCCGCCGGCGTCTCTGTCCACCACCACCAGCACGCCGGCCCCCTGCGCGGGCTGGCCGGGCCAGGCGGGGGCGGCGCGCGCCAGCAGCACCCGCCCCGGATAGCGGCCCGCCAGCAATGCGGCGAAACCTTGCAGCGTGGGGGCGGGGATCGGAGGGGGCGAAGGCATCGGGGCCGGGAGCGGGGCCGCTGGGGGGACGATCTCGTAGGGCTGCGGCTCTGCCGCGAGCGCGGGCGCCAATTCCAGCACCGGCTGCAGGCGAGGCTCGGCGTCGCCCGGCCCGCCCAGCAATTCGTCCAGCTGCCGCAGCAGTTCCTGGCCCGTGTCCTGGAAGCTGATCTCGCTCGGCCCATCCTCCTCGCCGAACACGCCCTGGAACACGTCCCGCTTGCGGGCCAGCGTATCGAGGATGCGCTCCTCGATCGTGCCCTGGGCGATGATGTTGACCACCTGCACCGATTGCGGCTGGCCGTGACGGTGGGCGCGGGCGATGCGCTGCTCCAGCACCGCCGGGTTCCAGGGCAGATCCAGGTTGATCACCAGGCTGGCGGCTTGCAAATTCAGGCCCACGCCGCCGGCGTCGGTGGAGAGGAAGATGAGGCAGTCAGGATCCTCCAGGAATTGCTCGGTCAAGGCCCCGCGCTTGTGCGAAGGCACATCCCCGGTCAATTTCACGGCGCCCAGGGCCATGCGCGCCAGGATCGGTTCGGTGAGATCGAGCATGCGCGCCCACTGGCTGAAGATGATCGCCTTGCGGCTGCCGTTGCCGTTGCCGTTGGGCGCGATCTCATCTTCGAGGATGTGGGCCAGTTCGCGCAGTTTGGGCGAGGTGCGCTCCCGTTCTTTTTCCGGCAATTCGTGGTCGTGCAGGGCCAGGGCGTTGCAGATCAGCCGCATTTTCACCAGCGCGCCCAGCATGATCTGCCGTTCTTTGGGCGAGAGGGGACGGCGGCGCATGGTGGCCAGCAGGCGGGCCACGGTGGCGCGGAATTCTTCGTACGCGGCCCACTGTTCGCGCGTCATCTCCACGAAAAAGTTGTTGTCGGTGCGCGCGGGCAGATCCTTCAGCACTTCCGAGCGCACGCGGCGCAGGACATAGGGGGCGATGCGCTGGCGCAGTTGGTCGAGATTCCTGTAGCCCAGGACTTTGTACGCGCCGCTGCGCTTCTGTTCCAGCTCGAAGTATTGTTCGTTGAAGCGCCACAGGGGGCCGAGGACGCGGGGATCGAGGAATTGGAACACGCTGTACAACTCATCCAGCCGGTTTTCCAGGGGGGTGCCGGTGAGGACGAAGGCGTAGGGGCTGCGCAATTGTTTGACCGCGTCGGCTGTCTTGGCGCGCCAGTTTTTGATGCGCTGCGCCTCATCCAAAATCACCAAATCGGGACGCAATCGCTGTAAATCGACGATATCCTGCCGCACCAGCTCGTAATTGAGCACATTGAAGAATGCGGGCTGGCGATAGAACTGGCGCCGCGCGGCCAGCGGCCCCTCGATCACCTGCACCGGCAGGGAGGTGAAGCGGCGGATCTCCCGCGCCCACTGGTGTTTGAGCGAAGCAGGGCAGACGATGACCGCGCGTTGGATGTCGCGCAGTTGGCGCAGCAGGCTGGCCGCGGCGATGGCCTGCACCGTCTTGCCCAGGCCCATATCGTCGGCCAGCATGGCGCGGCGGCCAAAGGCGAGGTGCAGCGCGCCCTCCTCCTGATAGCCGTAAAGGCGGGCGGAGATCAGGTCGAAGGAGCGGGCGCCGGCGTGCACCTGGGTCAGGAACCAGGCTTTCTGACGTTCGATCCCTTCCAGGTCTTGTAGTTTGGCCAGGTGCTGGCGCACTTCCTGGGCGATGCTGAGGTGGGCGCGCGAACGGGACGGCAGGGCCTCGATCTCCTGAAACAGGGCGGGCAGGGCCTGCACCGGCGACCCGGCCAGAATGCCTTCGGCGTCGAAATAGCGGGCCAGCACATCGCCCAACCTGACGCCTTTGGGCAGGGGCAGAGAGACGCGCACGGCGACCCGCTCGGCGTGGTGCAGGAAGATCTGGGTGACAGGCGGGGCTTCGGCGGCGTAACGGCTCCAGGTCTCGTCGCCCACCGCGTGGCGCAGGTGCAGCAGCGCGCCTTCGATGTGCTTGCAGGTGCCCAGCAGGTTGGTCTGGTAATCGGGGCAGGTGCAACTGTTCAGGCGCTCGGTCAGGGAGCGGATCTGCACCTGATAGACGCGGCCCGATACCGAGGTGATCTCGAAGGCGCTGTAGACCGGGTGCGCGCCCTTGTTCACGACTTTGGCGATCTCTTCCTCGGCCCGTTTCTGGCGGCGTTCGATCTGAATCTGTTGGGGAGAGGCGTCAGTGGGCATGAGCAAACTCCGGGATGGGGCGAAGGTGGGTCATAAAAAGCTATCAATCCACCCACAAAGGCACGATGGCGAATTTATCCACATCCACCAGCCCCTGATCGGTGAGTTTGAGGCTGGGGATCACCTCCAGGGCCAGGAAGCTCATGGCCATGAAGGGATCGTGCAGGGGGGAGCCGAGATCGTGGGCGGCGGCGATGACGGCATCCACCTGTGCGCGCACGATTTCGACCGGCGCGTCGCTCATCAGCCCGCCGATGGGCAGGGGCGCTTCGGCCAGGATCTGCTGATCCACAGCAGCGACCATGCCGCCGCCCAGTTGCGCCACCCGCCGCGCCGCGGCCAACATCGAGGCATCCTCGGCGCCGATGACGACGATGTTGTGATGATCGTGGGCCACGGAGGAGGCGATGGCGCCCCGCTGCAAACCGATGCCCTTGACAAATCCCTTGCCCACCTGGCCAGAGCGCATGTGCCGCTCGATCACGGCCATTTTCAGCAAGTCGCGGGCAGGGTCGGCCAGGGCCAGGCCCTCCTGGCTGGGGATTGGCTCGATCAGATGGGTGGTGACCAGTTGGTCGGGGATGGCGCCGATCACCCGCGCCCGCCGGCCCGCGGCGGGGATGCGCAGATCGACCTGATCCCAGGCCACGGAAAAGGAATGGCGCAGGGTGCGAACGCTGGGCTGGGGGCGGGGGAGGAGCATCTGGCCATCGCGCGCCACCAGTTTGCCCCCGCGGAAGACAAGCCGGGGCCGCGGGGCCTGCAAGTCGTCGAAGACAATCAAATCGGCGCGGCGGCCAGGGGTGATGGCCCCGCGGTCGTGCAGGCGGAAGTAGCTGGCCGGGTTCCAGGTAGCCATACGGATAGCCATGATCGGGTCGATGCCGGCGGCGATGGCGGTGCGCACCATGAAATCGATGTGTCCTTCGTCCAGCAGGTCGGCGGGCTGGCGGTCGTCGGTGCAAAAACAGATGCGGTGGTGGTTTTCCGGGGTGATCAGAGGCAGCAGAGGGCGCAGGTTGCGGGCGTTGGTGGCCTCGCGCAGGAAGATGGTGAGGCCGGCGCGCAGTTTGGCGCGCGCTTCCTCCACCGTGGTGCATTCATGATCGGAGCCAATGCCGGCGGCGACGTAGGCTTGCAGGGCCTTGCCATCCAGGCCGGGGCAGTGGCCATCGATGACGCTGTCTTTGAACGCGCGCAGCTTGTTCAGCACCTCGTCATCCCCCGCCACGACGCCGGGGAAGTTCATCACCTCTGCCAGCCCCAGCACCCAGGGGTCGTTTTTCAGGGAGAGAAGATCGTACCAGTGCAGGGTGGCCCCGTTCGTCTGCATGTGGGTGGCGGGCACACAGGAGGAGGCCATGACATACATGCTCAGGGGGCCATGTTTGGCGCTCTCGAACATGAAGCGGATGCCATCCAACCCCAACACGTTGGCGATCTCGTGCGGGTCGGTGATGACGGTGGTGGCCCCGCGGGGGACGACAATGCGGGCGAATTCGGCAGGGGGCACCATGGCGCTCTCGATGTGCACGTGCGCGTCGATGAAGCCGGGGGCGAGATACGCGCCCTGCAGGTCGATCACCTCTGCGGCTTCGTATTCGCCCACGCCGGCGATGCGCGAGTGGACGATGGCCACGTCCCCCGGCAAAATCTCGCCGCTGAGCACGTTGACCACGCGGGCATTCTTGAGCAGGAGCTCCGCGGGCAAATCCCCACGGGCATGGCGGAGGATGGCTTCGAGTTGCATGGCAAAGGTGGGAGAGTGAAGGTCACTACTCGGCCAATTGCGGTCGAGTGGGCTGTCAATTGGAGGATATTCTACCACACGGGGCAAACCCACGCGGCGCAGCGGGAACCTGGCCGCGGGCGCCGGCGTCTGAGAGAGACGCGGGCGCCAGACTACGCCCGCGCGACGTTGCAGCGTAGTCTAACCGCCCAGAAAGTAACCAGCAAAAGGACGGTTTTTGTGGCAGAATAGTTTTCAGTATTCAGTATTCAGTATTCAGTATTCAGTATTCAGTTTTCAGTATTCAGTTTTCAGTGTTCAGTTTCGCTTTGACGGTGTCAACCATGAGGAACCACAACTACAAACCCATTCGTATCATCGTTTTGCTTCTGTTTTTGGCGGCGCTGGCCGGGGGGTGCGGGGGGCCGACGCCCACGCCCGCAGTCACCGAGACGCCGACGGCCACGGCTGTGGCCACGGCCGTGGCCACCCCCACGCCCCTGCCCCCCACGCCCACGCCGCCCCCCCTGGCCCCGCGCGTGCTCAGCATCCACCCCGCCCGCGGGGCGGAAGTGGCCCCCGGCCAGCCGGTCGAGATCCTGTTCGATCGCGCGGTGGACGCGGCCAGCGTCGAGGCCGCGTTGGGAGAGGATCTGCAGGGCGAGATCAGCGTCAGCGATGCCAAAGTGACCTTCCAACCGGCCGCGCTCAAGGCCGGGCAGCGCTATGTCTTGCAGTTGGATGTGGCCGCGGCCGATAGCGGCCTGCGCAGCGGCCCCCTCCGCTTCCCCCTCCTGGCCCAGGGCAATCTGGAAGTGACCAGCACCACGCCCAGCGATGGCAACGCCGCCGTGCCCGTCGATACAGCCATCACCCTGCTTTTCAACCGCCCGGTCGTGCCCCTGACCACGCCCGGTGACGCGGCCAGCCTGCCCCACCCCCTGACTCTGCAGCCGGACGTGGCCGGCAAAGGCCAATGGCTGAACACCAGCATCTATCTCTTCCAGCCGGACGCGCCCCTGCTCGGCGGCGTCACCTACACCGCCACCGTGGCCGGATTGGCCGACCTCACCGGGGCCACGCTGGCCGCGGCGCACACCTTCACCTTCACCACCGACCTGCCCGTGGTTCTGGGCATCGCACCCACCGGCAACCTGGCGCCCCCCACCACGCCGGTCACCATCACCTTCAGCCAGCCGATGGACGCGGCCAGCGCCACCGCCGCCGTGGCCCTGCGCGTCGTGGGCGGGGCCTCGCTGGCCGCGGCGCCCTCCTGGTCGGCAGATGGCCGCACCCTGGCCCTGCAACCGGAACGCAGCCTGCCCTTTGGCGAACGCGTCGAGGTCACGGTCGCCGAAACCGCGCGCGGTCTCGGCGGCGCCCCCCTGCGCCGGGGGATGGATGAAAGCTTCACCGTCGTCCCCTACCCCGCCATCCTCCGCACCGAGCCCCGCAACGGCCAGCAAAATGTAGATATCGATGGCGGCGTCAGCTTCCAATTCAGCGCCCCCATCCTGCCGGAGACACTCGCCCTCGCCATCAGCCCCGAAATCAGCGCTACCCAGGTCTACACCTGGTACAACGAATACGACAACATCTTCAACGTCCACTTCCCCCGCCAGCCGCAGAGCGCGTACACCCTGACCCTGGCCGCGGGGATCAGCGATCCCTACGGCAACCTGATCCAGACGCCGACCACCCTCAGCTTCCGCACCGGCGATCGCACCCCCTTCCTCAATCTGTTGACGCCGGGCGCGGTGGGAGTGTACAGCGCCTACACCGAAACCGCGCTGATCATGCAGCATGTCAACATCAGCGATATCGACATCAGCCTCTATCGCCTAAACGCCACCCAATTCGCCGCGCTGCGCCCAGAGGAAGAGTATGAGGCCTGGCGGTTGTTCCTGCCGCCCTCCGATCAGTTGCAACGGGAATGGCGGCTGACGTCGAACGCGCCGCGCAATACCACCACCCTCACCCGCGAGCTGCTGACCGACGCCGAGGGCGGCCCCCTGCCGCCGGGGCTTTACTTCGTCACCGCCTCCTCCCCCCAGGTGCCCTACCAAAAGTACGACTTGCTGCCCCGGGTGCTGCTCGTCGTCACCCGCTACAATGTGGTGATCAAGCGGGGCGTGGACAATGCCCTGGTCTGGGCTACCGATCTGGCCACCGGCCAGCCCGCGCCCGATCAGCCGGTGGCGATCTATGACTCTGCCCTGGGCATGAGGGCAAGCGGGCGCACCGGGGCCGAAGGCGTGTTCATGACCGAATTGGGGCCGGTGCCAGAACCCTGGCGGCCCAGCAGCGCCTTCGTGGGCACGGAAGAGGATCCAGGTTGGGCCAGCACGCAGTGGCAGGCCGGCATCTCCCCCTGGGAATTCGAACTGCCTGCGGATTTTTATCAGCAGCCCTACCGCGTGCACCTCTACACCGAACGGCCTCTCTACCGCGCCGGCGACACCGTCTATTTCCGCGGCATCGTGCGCGGGGATAGCGGCGATCTCTACACCCTGCCGCAGGGCCTGCAAGTGCTGGCCCGGCTGCGCAACCCGCGCGGGGATGTGGCGCTGGAAACGCCCCTCACCACCGACGCCTTCGGCGCGGTGCATGGCAGCTTCGCCCTCGCCGCCGAAACCGAGCTGGGCATGTACAGCCTGGAGCTGCGGCTGGCGGAAGATGTCAGCGCCTGGACGAATTTCCTCGTCGCCGCCTTCCGCAAGCCGGAATATGAGCTACACGCCAGCGCCGCCCCGGCCGAGGTGATCGCCACCCAGCCGGCAGAAGCCAGCGTCGCCGCCGCCTACTTCTTCGGCGGCGCGGTCAAGAACGCCGCCGTGCGCTGGACAGTCTACGGCGGGCCTTACACCTTGAATTATGAGGATGGCAAGCCCTGGTCCTTCGCCGATTTCAACCCCAACGCTTTCTACGAGCCGTACGAACCGCGCTTCAGCGCGCCCATCGCCTCGGGCAAAGGGCAGACAGATGAAGCAGGCCAGTTCACCACGTCCGTGCCCACCGAACTCAGCGCCGAAACCGCAGGCGGGCAGAGCGGCGGCGCCGTCGCCTCCAGCCTGCGCACGATCGAGTTCACCATCACCGACGCCAACGACCAGGAAGTATCGACCACAACCAGCCTGATCGTCCACGCCGGCGAGACCTACCCCGGCGTCCGCCCCGACCGCTACGTGGGCGAGGCGGGCCAGGAGCAGATCGCCCATATCATCGCCGTGGACGCGCTCAGCCGGCAGCCGCAGGCCGGGCAGGAGATGGAGATCGAGATCAGCCGCCTGGTCTGGCGCACCGTGCGCGAACAGGTGGATGGCCGCCTGCGCTACACCAGTCAGGTGGAGGAAACGCCGGTGCTGACCCAACGCGTGACCACCGGCAGCGACGGCCGCGGGCAATTGGCCTGGCAGACCACCGATCCCGGCCAATATCTGATCCGCGCCAGCGCCCGCGATCGCCTGGGCAACCTGCAACGCAGCGCCGCCTTCACCTACATCACCGGCCGTGACTACGCGCCCTGGCGGGTGCGGAATGATGACCGCCTGGAACTGATCGCGGATCGCAAAAGCTATGCCGTGGGCGACACGGCCAAAGTGCTGGTGCCCAGCCCCTTCCAAGGCGAGGCCCTGGCCCTGGTGACGGTGGAACGCCGCGGCATCCTCAGCCACACCCTGCGCACCCTGCGCGGCAACAGCGAAACCCTGGAGATCCCCATCCTGCCCGAATACGCGCCCAACGTTTTCCTCTCGGTGATTTTGGTCAGCCCGCCCGCGGCCGGGGAAAACCCCACCTTCAAGATGGGCCTGGTGCAGATCAATGTGGATGTCAGCCAGCGCCTGCTCAGCCTCGAGATCAGCGCCGATCCGGCGCTGCCCGGCCCCGGCGACAGCGTCACCTACCACCTGCGCACGGTCGATCACACGGGCAAGCCGGTGCGGGCGCAACTCTCCCTGGCCCTGGTCGACAAAGCCCTGCTCAGCCTGCGCCCCGACGAAGGTGGCTCGATCCGCGATGCGTTCTGGTCGCAGCGGGGGCTGGGCGTACGCACCGGCGTCAGTCTGGTCGTCTCCCTCAACCGCATCGACGAGGCGCAGACCAGAGGCACGAAGGGGGGCGGCGGCGGCGGCGATGGCTTCGCCGAATTGGCGGCCATCGACGTGCGCAGCGACTTCCGCGACCTGGCTTTCTGGCAGGCGGATGTGGAAACCTCCGCCACCGGCGAGGCCAGCGTCACCCTCGAACTGCCCGACAACCTCACCACCTGGCGGATGAAGGCCGTGGCCATCACCCAGGATAGCGCGGTGGGCGAGGCCACGCACGAGTTGCTGGTGACCAAGCCCCTGCTGATCCGCCCCGTGCTGCCCCGCTTCGTCGTGCATGGCGACCGCTTCCACCTGGGCGTCATCGTCCAGAACAACAGCGACAGCGCCCAGGAGGTGGAACTGCTGCTGGAGGAACTGGCCGGGCTGACCCTGGAAGGGGACGCCGCCGCCAGCTACCGCCTGACCATCCCCGCCGGCAGTCTGGCCCGCGTGGACGCGCCCGTGCAGGTCGACGACCTCGACCCGACCACCCGCCTGCGCCGCGAAGAAGTCACCGTGCGCCTGGCCGCCCTCACCCGCGACGCTGCCCTCAGCGACCGCATCGAGCTGCGGCTGCCGCTGCGCCGCTACAGCAGCCCGGAGACGACAGCCACCGCCGGCATCGTTCCCGCTGCCGAGACCCGGTTCGAGGCCATCGCCCTGCCCGATCGCTACGATCCCACCCAGGGCGACCTCACCCTGCGGCTGGAGCCTTCGCTGGCTGCCGGCATGACCGCGGGCCTCGATTACCTGAAGCACTTCGAATACGAGTGCACCGAGCAGACCGTCAGCCGCTTCCTGCCCAACATCCTCACCGCCCGCGCCCTGGCCGCGCTGGATCTGCAAAAACCGGAGATGAGCGCAGAGCTGGACGCGCAAGTCAACATCGCCTTGCAGCGCCTGCTCACCCGGCAAAACCCGGACGGCGGCTGGGGCTGGTTCGCGCAGGAAAAATCCTCCCCCTACACCAGCGCCTACGTCCTCTTTGGCCTCAGCCAGGCCAAAATGTCTGGCTACACGGTGGATGTGGAGACGCTGGCGCGGGGGGCCGCGTTCCTGCGCCGGCAATTGCGCACGCCCGCGGGGTTGCACGGCTACGCGCTGAACCAGCAGGCCTTCTTCCTGTACGTGCTCAGCCGCTACGCCCAGGCCGCGGACGCGGACGGGCCTGTAGCCGACGCCCAACTCCTCTTCGCCGAACGGGAACGGCTGGCCCTCTACGCCCAGGGCTACCTCGCCCTCACATTGCACAGCCAGGGCGTGGCCGAGCAGGCCCAAAGCCTGCTGGATGGTCTGGCGGGCCGCTCCATCCTCAGCGCCAGCGGCGCGCACTGGGAAGAGGGGACGATCGACTGGTGGACGATGAACACCGACACCCGCACCACCGCGGTCATCCTGACGGCGCTGGTGGCCATCCAGCCGGATCACCCCCTGGGCCCCAACGTGGTGCGCTGGCTGATGAGCGCGCGCAGCGCCGACCGCTGGCAGAGCACGCACGAAACCGCCTGGGCCTTGATCAGCCTGACCGATTGGCTGGCCGCCAGCGGCGAATTGCAGGCCGCCTATGACTGGCGCGCCCAGATCAATGGCAGCGATTGGGGCAGCGGCCGCATCCGCCCGGCGGATGTCTACGACGCCCAGACCCTGCACGCGGCGATCGGCGATCTGGCGGCAGATGCGCTGAATATCCTGCTGCTGGAGCGCAGCGCCGGCCCCGGCCAGCTGTACTACACCGCGCAGTTGCGCGTCTACCTGCCCGTGCCCGACCTGCAACCGCTCAGCCGCGGGCTGACCATCGCCCGCCGCTACACCCTGGCCACGCTGCCCGCCGATCCCGAAGAGGACAAAACCGCCCGCCCGGCCATCACCTCGGCCCAGATCGGCGACATCATCGAGGTGGAATTGACCCTGGTAGCGCCAACAACCATGCACTATCTGCTGGTGGAGGATCCGATTCCCGCCGGAACCGAGCCGGTAGATGTGAGTTTTGCCACGACCAGCCGGCAGTATAGCGGCCCCAGCAGCGACCGCGCGCAGGAGGAAGACGCGCCCTGGTGGCAGCGGTGGTGGTGGAACCCGACCAGCTTCGAGTTGAAGGATGACAAAGTGGCCCTCTTTGCCACCGAGCTGCCCGCCGGAACCTACACCTACCGTTACCAACTGCGCGCCAGCATCGCCGGCGAGTTCAACGTCCTGCCCCCGCGCGGGGAGATGATGTACTTCCCCGAAGTCTTCGGCCACGGCGCCGGCAGCCAGTTCACCATCACCCGGCCCTGACCGCGCCCGCGGCCCCTTCCCGCCTACCGCTTTCTCATCCAGCCGCCCGGATCTCTCTCCGGGCGGCTGGTTTTATGTCTAAAAACGGCCAATCGGGCAGCTAAAGCGCAGGCCCGCTGCTGTGGATGCGTCGCCAGGGATGATGATGATGTCGATGTCGCGTATTGGCAGCCCAAGCAATTGGAAAAACTGGTGTAACTCCCAGGGCTTATCAGAAACTGCTGGATCTCATCCAGTGCCTGAAGCGGCTTCTCCATCCGGCATGACGCTCCTTAGCCGTTGGTGACGTTGATGAAGCACAGCCCAGTGTCGTGCGTTCTGCTCTAAAAACACCGGCAGGTCGCCGCCCGCCAGGTCTAGTACGAGGCTGTACAGCCCAAAATACTGATTCAAGGCCTCTTCTAAGGTCAATTGCGGCAAGCTTCTTGATTGCTCTTCTTGCTCCCACGCGTTGAACAGAGCGTACCCCGCCACCATCTCGCGCAGCGTGGGGGTGGGCCGCTCGTTTTGCGGGTCGGATGGGTACTCAGTCATGGCTTGATTCTCCACGGCCAGTAAACCACATCTGGCCCAGGTCGGCACTTCCGCCAGTGGCAAACAACCGAACGGTCACAGCGCTGCCAACGGCCAGGCCAGCACGCCGTTGCCCAACGGCAGGACGATCTTGCCCAGGTGGATTACGTAGCCGCCAGCCGCCCGATCGCCGAAGTCACGCCGGAAGGCAGCGATCGCCCGTGCCATGTCGGGCCGCGGCGTGGCCGACGCCTTGACCTCGATAGGGATCAGGCGGGACTGGCGCTCGATCACCACATCCACTTCCGATCCCGCGGCCGTGCGCCAGAAGTAGAGGGTTGGCTCCTCGCCGCGGTGCAGGCTGGTCTTGAACAGCTCGGCAACCACCAGGTTCTCCATGAGCGCGCCGGCCATCGGCCCAGCGGCCGCATGCTCGACCTCGTGCAGGCCGACCAGGTAGCTCAGCAGCCCCGTGTCGGTGAAATAAACCTTGGGCGCCTTGACCAGCCGCTTCCCCAGGTTGACAAAATAGGGGCGCAGCAGAAAAACCTGGAACGACGCCTCCAGCACCGCCAGCCAATCCCTGGCCGTGTTGACGGCAATCCCCACATCCCTGGCCAGGTCGCTGAGGTTGAGCAACCCAGCCGCGCGGATGGCAAGGCTGCGCAAGAAGTTCTGGAAGAGGGTCAGGTCGCCGACCGCGCGCAGGTTGCGCACGTCGCGCTCCAGGTAGGTCTGCACGTAGCTGGCCTGCCACAGTCGCGCATCGCGCCCAGGGTTCTTGATCAACTCCGGAAAAAAGCCGCGCAAGATCTGTTCCCAAACTTCGCCATACGAAATCTCTTGCTCCGCCGGCGCAGGGCGCTCCACCTCCCAGGGCAGCGGGCGGTCCGGCTCGCCGGCAACCTCGCGCTGCGTCAGCGGCAGCAGCTTGAGCACGGCCGCACGGCCAGCCAGGCTCTCGGTGACTTGCTGCATCAGCAGCAGGTTCTGCGAGCCTGTCAGGATGAACTGGCCGGGCTGATCGCGGTGCGCGTCAACATGCTCTTTGATGTAGGGCAGCAGGTTGGGCGCATACTGGATCTCATCGAAGACCACCGGCGGCCGGTACAGATCCAAAAAGGCGCGCGGGTCGCCCACGGCAGCGGCGCGCACGTCAGGCGTTTCCAACGAGACCAACGGCCGCTCAGCACCGAACAGATGCTGTAACAGTGTGGTCTTGCCCGACTGGCGCGGCCCCACCAGCACCACCGCTGGAAACTCCCGGATGGCCCTGGATAGGGTGGGTTCGAGGCTTCTGGGGATGTAAGTCAGAGACATGTATGCTTCCTTTCGTGCATATTCGCAATTGTACTGCAAATATGCACGAAAGGCAAGTCCATCACCCACCTTTGGATAACCCTTGTCGCGCTCATTGCCGCAGCACCAGCGGCAGATACACCTTCAGCATGGTGGCCGGGTCGCGCGTCGGCGTGACGGTTGGCGTTCGTGTAGGCGTGGCCGTAGGCGTGCGGGTCGGGGTCGGCGTTGGCCCGGCCTCATAGGGTTCGAACTTCTGGATGCGGTTGTTCCCGGAATCCAGCACGTAGACATAGCCGTCGCCATCCACCGCGATCCCCCCCGGCCCGGAGAACTCGCCTTCACCCGTACCTGCGCTGCCCCATTGGGTGATGAAGCCGCCCGCGGCTGTGAACTTCTGGACTCGATTCCCCGCCGCCTCCGTCACGTAGACAGCGCCATCCTGGTCCACCGTGATGCCGCGCGGCCCGTTGAACTGGCCCGCGCCTGCACCCGGACTGCCCCACTGGGCCACGTAGACACCGTCGGCCGTGAACTTCTGAACGCGGTGGTTGCCCGCATCGGCCACGTAGACAGAGCCGTCCGGCGCCACCGCGATGCCCTCTGGGCCCGAGAATTGGCCGTCGCCGGTTCCTTCCCCGCCCCAACTGATCTCAGTGCCGTCGGGGTTGAACCGCCAGATGATGTGCTTCTCAGCGATTGCCAGGTAGACGTGACCTGCCTGACTGATCGCGATGGCGGCGGCGGAAGAGACGTCCCCGCTATAAGGCTGCGACCACTCAGCGACGACGATACCGGCTATATCGAATTGTCGAACGCGAAAATATGTCCAGGTGCCCATTGGCCACCCTTGATGGTTGTAGGGTGTCAGACAGTAATTGTCAACAATGTAGACGTGATTGTTCGGGCCTGTAGCGACAGATCTGAGGGCCCATAACGTAGCGGGGGAGGAATCGGGTCTGCCACCGCACCGTTCGCTAACCCATTCACCGTTCGTCCCGAATGTCTGGACGCAGCGGTCGCCCAAGTCCGTAACAGCCGCATGGATCTGGCCTTCACCGTCGGCCGAGATGGCTGCGACGGCCTGCTTGTGCAGCTCGGCGGGAGGCTCGGTCGGGTAAGCGAGTGTCCGATCGAGTTTTACGCCGTCGTATGTCCATCGCTTCAACAGCGCGCCGAACGCATTGACCGTGTAGGACGGCCTGCCATGGCTGTCGTAATAGGTTGTGGTAGAGCCGGTGCTGGCCTGGCCCCACACGCCCAAGAAGACGCCATCCGAGCTGAACTTCTGGATGCGGTTATTCCCGGTGTCGGCCACATAGACTGAGCCGTCCGGGGCGACTGCGATGCCTGCCGGCTCGTCAAGCTGGCTGTCACCTGCGCCACTGCTTCCCCACTTGCTGACGAACTCACCATCCGGGGTAAACACCTGGATACGGTCGTTGTTTCCATCAACCACATAGATAGCACCATCTTGGGCGATCGCAATATCCCGTGGAAATCGAAAAAGGCCGTCGGCCGTGCCCAAGTCGCCCCACATAGTAACAAATGCGCCCTCCGCCGTGAACTTCTGGATGCGCGCATTGTACGGATCTACCACATACACATAGCCGTCGCTGTCAACCGCCAGATTACGCGGAAACTGAAACTGGCCCTCTCCCTGGCCATAACTGCCCCACGCGGCGATAAACGTGCCATTTGCACTAAACTTCTGAATGCGGTTGTTTCCCGTGTCAGCGACATAGACGTCGCCATCCTGGTCAACCGCAATACCGCGCGGCCCGGCGAACTGACCCTGCGCGGCGCCTCTGCTTCCCCACTGGGCAACAAACGCACCACCCGCAGTAAACTTCTGGACGCGGTCATTGGGCCAGTCAACTACATATACGTGACTCGCCGCGTCCACGGCGATGCCTTCCGGTGAGTTAAACTCACCCGCGCCGCTGCCAGCGCTGCCCCACCCGGTCGCAGGCCGGCCATCGGCGGTGAACTTCTCAATGCGGTTGTGTCCCGTATCTGCGACATAGATGTTGCCGGCAGGGTCTACTGCAACTCCACCCGGCCCATCAAAATCAAAAGTGATCCTTAGCGGAAGCCTCAAGCCCCACAGGGTGACAAACCGGTACGCCTCGGCGCCCGGCGCCAGCGAGATGCCCGGCCCTGCGGCCCCCGACGGCGCATCTCCCTGAGACAGCGGCGCGGCAATGCCGTGCAGATTGCCACCCAAAACCAGCGCCGCGCCCAAAATCACCGTCAGCATGCCCAAAACTCGTGTGCGATGAACTTGGGAATGTGCGTTCATGGGAGGACCTCCTTGTCGCGCCCACAAAAAAAGCAGCCCAAAACGTCGAGAAGCTGGCACTCGAACTGGGGCTGCTGCGATGTCAGGATTCAGTTGAGATCGCCACAGATCCGCTTCACGACAACAGGCGGGGGATCTTTACTCCTATATGTACATTATATCACAATCAACCGCGCCGATCAATCCCCCCAATGAAGCGGTTGCCCCCATAAACGCCGGGGCTGCACTCGCTGCCGGCAAACAAAAGCCCGGTCAAAAGACCGGGCAACCCAAACCCTAAAGATTTTTGAAACCTTTAGGTTTTTTTCTCGAATTATTGAGCACATAATTGCTATGCTACAATGGCCTCCTTTCTAGCATCGACCGTACCTGCTCAATAACTTGGCGGGGGTAGTCCCAAACCCTAAAGGTTTCAGAAACCTTTAAGGGTTTTCTCCCCGGATTATTGAGCACATACCTTTTTGGCGTTGTTCGCGGCGCATGGGGCTGCTCCTGAACCGAGGGAAAGCCAAAAATCGCTTGCAGTCGATAAGATGACGGAACTATAGGCGATGGGGAGGGGAAGGGCAAATCGGGGTGAAGGCAATCGGGAAAGCAAACAGGGAGCTCGGAGTCTGGCAGTATCACCAGGCGAATGTCCACCGTTACGCGCCTGCCACGGAACGGGCTACATCCTCAAGGAAAGTGGCAAAGGCGAGCAGTTCAGATCGCGTCTGGCTCCAGACTTCGGAGAGGGTATCGATGAGGTCAGAAAAACGGTCGGGCGCCAAATTGGTGGCATAGACATTGCGCACCAGATGTCGAAAGCGCATGTAACCGTCCAAACGCTCCGCTGTCTCCTGACTGATCACCCCTGGGCGCACCTCTGGCCACTCGCTGGCCATCTGCCCCAGCAAATCCCGATGCCATGATTCGCCGGCGGGTGGCTTGCGATCCACCTGCCTGGTGATAAGACCGAATATCGTTTCCAAACCGGAGTAAAAACTGTGCAAGTTGAGGGCCGCGGCATCGAGGAACGCATCTTCTGCTGGATTCAGCCGGTGCATATCCCAGGCATGTAGCCCGCGCAGCACTACGCGGTCAATTTCCACAACTTCCCCGCGTATCCGCTGTGCGATCTGCGAATAGGGATCAGTCACAATTCGATTCCACCCGCTCGAATAGCGTCTCGCAGTGGCTCTGATACGGTTTCCAGTGCAACAAAATCCACCACTCGATCCGCGATGACTTCCTCGACCAATCGCCAGGCGCCCCAGAAATCCGCCCCCTTCAAACCCTCAACAGCAAGATCGACATCCGTGGCGGCATCGTACCAGGCCCCATGCGCCAAAGAGCCAAAGAGCACCACGCGTTGGACAGCAAAACGACGTTTCAACTCACCGACTGCTTCCCGAATGCGCGCCAATAGCAAGGAGCGGTCCGACTCCTGTGCTGGCGTCATAGGGACGAATAAGCGACGCTCGCGCGCTGCCCTGATGTAGCGTTGTCGTTCTTCGGAAGAAAGCGTAAGGGCTGTAGTCATGGCGATCAGTTTGGAACGCAATCAATGGAAGGGGCGTTTTCCAGCCGCATTCTACAATAAAACCTGGACTTATGCCAGTGATGTCGCTTGGTCACGCATTTCTTTGTCAGAAACAAAAGCCCGGTCAAAAGACCGGGCCAGAAAGGGGCAAGGGAAAGAGAAAGAGAAAGAGAAAGAGAAAGAGAAAGGGAAAGAGAAAGAGAAAGAGAAAGGGAAAAGACTGCGTCTTTTTCAGGCTGCTTGCGCCAACAGGCGGGGGCGGAATTTGTAGCCGTATTGGATCAAGCCCTCGTCGCCTTCCACGCTGAGCTTGCGGGTGACCATCTCCACCGGCATGCCGATGCGCACTTCTTTGGGATCGACATCGGTCAGTTGGGCGGTGAGCAGCGGGCCTTCGTGCAGCCGGATCAGGGCCAGGCTGTAGGGTGCCTGCTCCTGGAAACCGGCCGGCGCTTCGTATACGGTGGTGTGGCTATAAACTTCACCCAAACCGCTCAGGCGGAAGGGGTCGTAGGCCGGACGGGCGCATTCGGGGCAGACATCGCGCGGGGGGAAGACGTGCGATCCGCAGTGATGACAGAGTTCGCCTTGCAGGCTGTAGCGTTGTCGTTTCACGCGCCAATTGCGGGCAATGTGCATGGTTGGAATACCTCGGACAGGAAGGGATAGGATGTTACGTGCTGCATCTTAACGGCTGGCCGCTCTCAAAAACCGTCAGGCCAGGATCAAGATCCGCTCGCGCCAGTTTTTGATAGCACTTGTCTCTTTATTGTCTATATAATATATAGTAAATTTCTAGATTTTTCAAACACCGAGATCGCAGAGGCGCAAAAACCGGCGGCCCCTGTACCGCCGCCCGGCAGCGAGGCCGCAGACGCATGCCAAATGCGACGCCGCGGGTCAGTCCCCCGGCGGATCGCTGCCCCGCCGCGCCAGCGCCACCCCCAGGATGACCAGCCCGCCGCCGAGGCCTTGCCACAGCCCCACTGCCTCGCCCAACAGCACCCAGGCAAAGAGCGCGGCCAGCACCGGCTGCATGAGCAGCATGACAGAGGAGAAAGACGCGGGCAGATGGGCCAGGGCATAGGCGATCAGCCCCTGGCCGCCGCTGTGCGAGAACCAGGCCAGCCCGAATAAAACCAGCCAGCCGGTCATCCCCGCCGGCCAGAAGCTCTCGCCCATCAGCAGCGTCACCCCGGCCAGCAACACGCTGCCCACCAGGGCGCTGGCCAACATGAGGACGCCGGCGCCATAGTGGGCGCGCAGTCGCTTCAGTGTGATCAAGTAGCCGGTGTAACTGAAGGCGGTGATCAGGCCGAGGAGGTCGCCGAAGACATTGCTCTCGCCCAGGCCGGCGCTGGCCCGCACCATCAGGGCCACCCCCGCCACGGCCGCGGCCAAGCCGAGGGCGAACACCGGCTGCAACCGCTCCCCCATCCAGC